>Ga0209698_10003903_pt1 | contig 16482 bp, 10 predicted proteins | sample LitLauG_LLR_2012_FD_187203 | JGI IMG/M metagenome (GOLD analysis project Ga0209698, IMG submission 187203) | Freshwater sediment microbial communities from Pennsylvania, USA - Little Laurel Run_MetaG_LLR_2012 (SPAdes) (version 2) | ecosystem: Environmental > Aquatic > Freshwater > Creek >...
ACCGCCCGCAGCACCTGGCGACGATGGTGATAGCTGAGAACGTGCTCCTGCTGCTGCTCGGCTTGGTCACAGGTACGGCGTGCGCGCTGCTGGCTATCGCCCCGGCCGTATTGTTGCGTGGCGGTCGTTTGCCGGCGGCTTCGCTGAGCCTTCTGCTGGCTGGCGTGCTGGTGACCGGAATTGCCGCCTCGCTCGCCGCCACTGCCGCCGCTCTGCGTTCCCCGTTGCTCATGGCACTAAGATCGGAGTAGACTTCGGCCATTACCTTTTCTGGCAGGGCAGCATTTGTCGCCACATTGTCTGTGGACGCCGTGCGCACCAAGGTGTAGAACTGTCCCCAGTGGCGCGGCCTAAGCCGCGGTGCATCTCCAGCGCCTTCTCCGAGCAAAGCGAGGCCGGTGAAACTCCTGCTAAAGAACGTTTGCGTGGACATTCTTCGCCCGTTGGCCGCTGTGGACTTCTGAAGGCCGCCAGGCGGATCATGCGACGATCGTGGATCGCGGCTAGGAATCCTCCTCAACGACGCTTGCCTCTGGGATGGGGAGCGATTTGTGATATGTAATGAGGGAAAACAAAAGACTGGTTTTTGGTTTCAGAGCCGGATGGCTGTGGCTTGGTCCAAACAGATGATCCAATTTGACCCTTGACAACCAAACCGACCGGCACCGGCTACTTGGGAGGGCTGCGTCATGTTAAGCGCACTTATGCTTCTGGTGTTCGCTGGCGCTGCCGGACTGTCAACGCCCACTTGGCCCGCCTGGGGTGGACCCAACGGCAATTTTTCGGTTGACGAGAACGGGCTTCCGGCAACCTTCGCCGCTGCCGCCCCCAAGCGGCTCTGGCAGCGCAATCTGGGTGAAGGCTACTCCAGCATCGTGACTGATGGCGCGCTGCTCTACACCATGTATCGACACGGCCACGAGGAGGTTGTGGTTGCCATCGACCCCGCGACTGGAAAGACGGAGTGGGAGTATGCCTACGCCGCCGCCTTCCTGCCAGGAATGGGGATGGAAAACGGATCCGGACCACACAGTACACCGCTAGTCTTGGGCAATTGTGTTTACACTATCGGAATCCTGGCCAAGATGCACGCCTTCAACAAGAAAACTGGCAAGATTGTGTGGCAAAAGAATCTCTACAAGGATTTCCCCGGTAGCACTTTTATGGACCGTGGCTACCCTGTAAGCCCAATCGCCTACAAGGACACGATCGTTGTCAAGCTTGGCGAGTATGGCCATGCCGTAGTCGCCCTGAATCCCAGGAACGGCTCTCTGGTCTGGCAAAAACAGAATTTTAAGAACGCGCCTTCTACGCCGATCATCGTCAATGTCGATGGGCAGGACCAACTGGTCACAACGTTTAGCGACGAGGTGGTCGGACTAGACCCGTCGAACGGTAACCTGCTCTGGAGTCACCCCCATTCGACGTCGTGGGGGCTGAACATCAGCACGCCCGTGTGGGGGCCGGGCAACCTGCTGTTCATCAGCTCCGCTTACAACGGGGGTGCGCGCGTCCTTCACTTAGCCCAGTCTGGAGGAAAAACTAAGGTTGAAGAATTGTGGTCCGGCAATCGCATACGGGTACACCATAGCAACGTGATCCGCATCGGTGACTACGTCTACGGGTCGAGTGGTGACTTTGGACCCGCTCCGATGACGGCGGTCGATATCAGAACGGGCAAGGTAGCTTGGCAGGACAGGACTTTCGGAAAGGTCAATATGGTGCTCGTCGGCGGGAAGGTGATCCTCCTCGATGAAGAAGGGGATCTTGCAGTGGCAACGCTATCCCCGCAAGGAATGCAGGTGCATTGGAGAGTGCCATTACTGCAAAGCAATGCCTGGACTGCGCCCACGCTGGTCGGAACGAACCTCTACGTGCGAGACCGGCGTACGATGATGGCTCTGGATTTGCGCTAGCATGCGTCTATGAATAAGGTCGTCCGTGTGAGGTAGCGGCGGGTTTATTCCCGCCAGATCCCCAGCGATTCCAAGAGCCCAACGACAGCTTAAAGCCGCCGCTACGGATCCGAGGCAGTAGCAAGACTATTAGTTAGAGTGCCTATCGTAGAACCAGCGCTGGAGGTGAAACTTGCGTGTCCGGATATCCTTGGCCCTGTTCATCACTGCGCTTTCACTTGCAGGGTTGGCGGAAGACTGGCCCCAATGGCGTGGCCCGTCGCTCAACGGTACGAGCGCCGAGAGGAACCTTCCGGTTCATTGGAGCACCACCGAAAACGTAGCCTGGAAACTGGCAATGCCGAGCAAAACCGCGTCCACGCCGATCATCTGGGGCAACTACATTTTCCTTAACGTCGCCGATGGCGACGACCTAGCCCTCTGGTGCGTGGACAAGGCCAAGGGGACGCCGGTCTGGAAGAGGCTAGTTGCGCGCGGGAATTACAAGATCAACAAGCAGAACATGTCGTCGCCCTCACCCGTCACTGATGGCAAGAACGTGTACGTGATGACCGGAATCGGTGTGCTGAAGGGCTTCGACTTCAGCGGTAATGAGCTCTGGATGCGCGAAATTCAAAAGGACTACGGTCGCTTCGGTCTGAACTGGGGTTATGCGTCTTCACCGTTGCTCTATGAGGATTCGCTGTATGTGCAGGTGCTGCATGGAATGAAAACTCATGATCCGTCGTACGTCCTGCGCATCGACAAGAAGACCGGAAAGACGATTTGGCGCGTCATCCGACCCACGGACGCGGTTCGGGAATCGCCGGATTCCTACACCACGCCGACGCTGCTGCGGTATGGCAACCACGTGGAGATCGTCGTGACTGGCGGCGATTGCGTCACCGGGCACGATCCCGGAACCGGCGAGGAATTGTGGCGCGGCACGGGATTCAATCCGGACAAGAACCCCAACTATCGGATCATCGCTTCCCCAGTGGTGTATGACGACGTGGTGTATGTGCCTACGCGCGTGCGACCTCTGATCGCCTTTCGAGCCGGGGGTCGCGGCGATATCTCGCAATCGCACAAGCTGTGGTCCTTTATGAACGGCCCGGACGTGCCAACTCCCGTTACCGACGGGAAGTATTTCTATTCTGTGAACGACCGGGGTATCGTCTGGTGCCTAGACGCCAAGACGGGCCAGGAGATTTGGGGTGGGCAGCGCATCAAGCCCGCGACTTACAGCTCATCGCCCGTGCTGGCGGATGGAAAGATTTATGTCACGAACGAGGATGGAATGACGACGGTCCTAAAGGCCGGACCGAAGTTTGAAGTCCTGGCGGAAAATGATCTCAGCGATTACACCTTGAGTTCGCCGGCGATATCCGATGGGCACATCTTCCTGCGTACGGAACATTTTCTGTACGCGATCGGCACGCGGTAGCTGCTACAGGCTGTGAAAGGGTAACGCGGCACGCTCATCATCGTTCGTCCACTGACGACTTTTTCAGACGGCGTAAAGCACCAATCTCGCCCAACGCTGCCTTGAAGGTGTGGCCTGCTTGGCCATTTGCGCTGGATGTCGCGATCGAACCGGATCGTATCTCACTATCAACGCGCGGCGCCCGACCCAGAGACTAGGAAGGCTTGTAGTACAGCACCAATCCCGCTCCCACTACGGCCAGTAAGAAACCGACGTAGAGTAGCGGGTTCGGCGGGTTTTTCGGTGGGTGCGTGGCCATTGAGACGATCACATTGACGACAGGCGCTCCGCCGAAAACCAGCGGCATCACGTAATTCGGAAGGCCGCCTGACTTGAACGCGTAGATGATGCAAACCGCTCCGAGTGCTCCCAGTGCTCCGCCGAGCGTGGCCCAGATCGAACCGGCGAGTGTAAAACCGGTCACCCCACCCTGCGACGATAGTCCGGCTACCGGCACGAGGACGCCAATGAGGAAGTAGGCCAAGCCCACGCAGAGTAGAGCCTTCAGCGGGTTGCCGAGCGAAGTTTGTCCCTTATGCAGCGCGGGGCCGTAAATGCCCCACGAGAGCACCGCACCCCCAACAAAAATGATCCACGCCATGGAGCGCTTCCCCTTTCCTTTCGTGTTTGCGATGGCGGAGTGTCCCATTGGTTTGAAGCCCTCACTAGCGGTTCCTTCGCCGAGAGTTTGAGATTCTATCAGTTCTCATACGTTTCGTCTGATAGAACTTGTTTCTTCCGTGGGAGGCCCGGCGTCCCGCCGCGCTTACCCAGTTACTCGAAAGTGCTGCACATGGAGCGTGTCCGGGTGAAAATAGCGGGAGCACCTGGCTAGTGAGGAGAGTACTATCGATGCGTAGCAATGCAGGCAAGGAGGCTGACCAGGATGAACGTCGCGCACAGCGGTGGCGAGACTCGTCAGAGGCAGCTCCGGCTATGGCCCGGCGTGGTCATCGTGATACTGATGTTGTTGCTTCGGTTTGTCGTCCCCTTAGTCACGCCCGACGAACTGTACATCGCGGTGCTCTCGGGACCCGTCGGCGGGTTGGCCGTGGTCCTATGGTGGTTGCTCTTTAGCCGGGCGCGTTGGTTCGAGCGCTTGGGCGCCGTCGCCCTGATGCTCGTCGCGCTGTTCGCGAGCAAGCGCATCGTCGACGTGTCGATTGCGACTGGGGCGATGGGTTTTTTGTTCCCATTCTTGGCTATCCCGACCCTCGGCGTCGCCTTCGTCGTGTGGGCGGTGGCCACTCATCGTCTCTCGGACGGAGTTCGGCGCGCAACGATGGTCGCGACCATCCTGCTCGCCTGTGGAGGGTGGGCGCTCGTCAGGACCGGTGGCTTCACCGCCGCCACCTTCAAAAACGACTTGCACTGGCGGTGGACGAAGACTCCCGAGGAACGACTAGTCACCAAATCCGGCAGTGAGCCGGGGGCACTGCCGCCAACTTCCGCCGTGCTGGCGCCAGCTCCGGCAGGTGGGACTCCCGAGAAACGAGAGGATGCACGGCTCGCGTCTAAATCGGGCAACGATCCGGCGACGCTCGCCCCGATTCGTGCAGCACGGGAGGCTCCCGAGAAGTGGCTCGTGGCCAAAGCGGGCGGCGCGCCGGCGCCGCTGCTATCGGCGCCACCTGAGCCCGTTGCCGAATGGCCCGGCTTTCGTGGTCCCCATCGCGACGACATCATCCCCGGCGTGCGAATCAAAACCGACTGGACTGCTTCGCCACCTGTAGCGCTATGGCGCCGGCCGGTGGGACCCGGCTGGTCGTCGTTTGCGGTCCGCGGCGACCGTTTCTATACGCAAGAGCAGCGCGGTCCTGACGAGGTGGTCGCTTGCTACAAGCTGGCCACCGGCGAGCCGGTTTGGGCGCACCGCGACACCGCCCGGTTCTGGGAGTCGAACGGCGGTCCCGGTCCGCGCGGGACACCGACGCTCAGCAGCGGCCGCGTGTACACCTTCGGCGCTACCGGGATTCTGAATGTGCTCAACGAGCGTGACGGCTCCGTCGTGTGGTCGCGCAACGCGGCGTCCGACACGGGCATGGAAATTCCGCAGTGGGGCTTCGCGAGTTCGCCGTTGGTGATCAACGACCTCGTCGTTGTTGCCACCTCCGGGCAGCTCGTTGCCTACGATCTGGCGACCGGTGCCAAGCGCTGGACCAGCCCTCCACGCGGCGTGAGCTACAGCTCGCCGCATCTCGCGACAATAGACGGAGTGCCGCAGGTCCTGCTCTTGAGCGAACCCGGCTTGATCAGCGTCGGGCTCGCCGACGGCAAGTTGCTCTGGGAGCATGCATGGGCAGGCTACCCCATCGTGCAGCCGGCGCTGACTGCGGACGGCGACGTCCTGATCAGCGTGAGCGAGAGCAGTGGCACGCGCCGCCTCGGGGTCGCGCATGGATCCGCCGGATGGACCGTACAAGAGCGCTGGACGTCACTCGGGCTGAAGCCCTACTTCAACGACTTCGTCGTGCACAAAGGCTATGCCTTCGGCTTCGACGGCAGCATCCTCGCGTGTATCGACCTCAAGGACGGCAAGCGCGTGTGGAAGGGCGGACGCTATGGCAACGGCCAGTTGCTCCTCCTGGCTGACCAGGACTTGCTGCTGCTTACATCGGAGGAGGGTGAACTGGCGCTGGTCCGGGCGACCCCCGATGAGTTCACGGAGGTGGCGCGGTTCCCAGCGCTCGAAGGCAAGACCTGGAACCACCCGGTGCTAGTCGGCGACGTTCTGCTGGTTCGCAACGGCGAGCAGATGGCTGCATTCCGATTGTCCCGCGCCGGCTGACCCGCGCGGCGCTCACAGTTCAGGTTAGGACACCACCTACGAGCGAGGATTCCCTCGGTGTCCAACAAAGGGGGAAGGCCCTTCACCTGTGGCGCGCCGGTTGGTGAAAGCGCTGGTCGCGCGCGACCCTCTCGCCAAGGGTTAACAAGCTAAGACTCCGGCTATCTCCCTGGGGAAAACATGGGCGACGAAGAAGGCCTGCGAAGGGTCACTTGGTCTGCGGGTCGACTTTGACGCGACCATGAACTGCGAGCAGAATTGCCTTGACGATATTGGGCCGAACTCCTCTATCATTGTCAACCGCGAAAGAGCCACATTCACCGGGAGATTCGTTATGCGTTCGCTCGTTCTCTGACCAGTGAGAGGGAAACTTCCGACTGATGAACACGCCGCCAGTGATTGCCATACCGCAGCGCCTTACCGGAGTGCAATGGGTGATCTGCGCGATGGCCGCGCTGGGCTTCGCGTTCGACACTTATTCGTTGCTGGTGCTGCCGCTCATCGTGAGGCCGGCCTTGATGGAGGTGGCCAAGGTCAAGCCAGGAACGCCGGAATTCAACTACTGGGTTGGGATGCTGTTCTACATCCCGGCGGTGGCCGGCGGCATCTTCGGACTGATCGGAGGCTATCTCACCGATCGCTTGGGCAGGCGGCGCATCTTGGTCTGGAGCATTCTGCTCTACGCCTTCTCAGCTTTAGCCTCTGGCTATGTCACGTCCGTAAGCACGCTTCTGGTCTTGCGCTGCACAACGTTTATTGGTGTTTCTGTGGAGTTCGTGGCAGCGGTAGCGTGGTTGGCGGAGCTGTTTCCCGATCCCAAGCAGCGGGAGGCCGTGCTCGGTTACACACAGGCATTCTCGTCGATCGGCGGGCTGATGATCAGCGCCGCCTACTACCTTGCAGTCACCTATGCTGGGTCACTTCCGGCGATCCATGGCGGACACGAGGCGTGGCGCTATACCTTGATCTCCGGAATCATTCCTGCGATCCCCTTGATGATAGTCCGCCCGTTCCTGCCGGAGTCGCCGGTATGGAAGGAGAAGAAGTCGCAAGGCACCCTGAAGCGGCCCAGCTTCGCCGAGTTGTTCCACCCGGAATATCGCAAGACCACGCTCCTGACCGCTTTGATGTTCGCCTGCAGTTACGGGGCGGCGTTCGGAGCGATCCAGCACATTCCGCGCATCGTCCCGGGCCTGCCGCAGATCGCGCACCTCGCCAGGGCAGCGCAGGAGCAAGCGGTGAGCAAGGTACAGTTCCTGCAAGAAATGGGCGGGTTGCTCGGCCGCTTGCTGTTGGCGTTTTTGGCGGTTCGGATCGTCAGCCGCCGACGCCTCCTGCGCGTGTTCCAGGTCCCGGGACTGTTCCTGGTGCCGTTCGTCTTCTTCTACCCGGCGCTTCACAATCTCACGATGGTGCAGGTCGGCATATTCGTGGCGGGGCTTGTCACGGTGGCGCAGTTCAGCTTCTGGGGAAATTATCTGCCCAGGGTATATCCGACGCACCTTCGCGGCACAGGCGAAAGCTTCGCGGCGAATATCGGCGGCAGGATGATCGGGACCTCGGCCGCGCTCCTGACCACCCAACTGGCTAACGTGATGGCAGGCTCAACTCCGTTCACTAAACTGGCGTATTCGGCCAGCGCGGTGGCCCTGCTGGTTTACGCGGTCGGGTTCCTGGCGAGCTTTTGGCTGCCGGAGCCGCAGCGCGATAAGCTGCCGGAATGATTCGACGCATCTCCCTCTAGCTGCTGTGGTGGAGCGCCGCTACAATTCAGGCCGTCCAGTTTAGCCAAAGCAGTATAACCGCCCATCCTCCGAGCCGATCACCACGCGTCCCGCAGCAATCGCAGGTGAAGCGAACAGTGGCGAGCCGGCTTCGAATGCCCATACCTTCTTGCCTGTGACCAGATCGAGCACGTAAAACCGGCCGTCATTCGAGCCGACGTAAACACGACCGCCCGCGATCGCGGGAGATGAGTCCACGCGAGCGCCGGTGGCGAACGTCCACATGACTTTTCCGGTCTTCGCGTTCAGGCAGTGAATCATCTTATCCCGGCCGCCGACTACGATTCGCTCACCCTCCGCACCCGCCGAAGAGTAGTACGGGAAGTGCCGCTCAGGATCTTCGTATCGCCAGACAATTCGCTTCCGGAGCAAGCTTACGCGCAACATCTCGTTGTTAAAGGTGCCGAAGTACGCCCACTGGCCCAGGAGTGCGGGGGAGGCGGCGGTGTATCCGCCCGACGATAGTTTGAGGACTTGCTTGCCGTCCGCGATGCGGATACCACGAAGGATTTCATCGCAGCCGCCCAGATAAGCGATGGTCTCCGCGATCGCGGGCGTCGCGTGCACGTAGAGGTTGGTGGTGAACTTCCACAGCAGCTTGCCATCGCGAGCGGACAAGCAGTACAGGTTGCCGTCGTAGGACCCGATCAAAACCCGGTCGCCCGTGACGACCGGTGAAGACCTGATTTCCGCTTTGGTTTTGAAAATCCAGAGCCCCTTGCCGTCCGCGGCGCGGACGGCATGAAGCTGTCCCGCGAGATCCCCGATATAGACCACGCCGTCGTGAACGGCGGGTGACGATTCGCCGATGCCATCCTTGGCGCGGTATTTCCACCGGAGCTTGCCGGTCTGGAGGTCGATGGCCAGCAAATCGGCGGATTCCACACCCACATAAACCGTGCCCGCCGCAATGGCCGGTGATGACTCGACCGTGTCACCGGCTTCGTACGTCCAGAGAAGCTTGAGAGTGCTCGGCAGTGCGGTGGTGGCAACGCCCGTCAGTTGCGGATTTCCGCGAAACTGCGGCCATTCATCCGCCGCACTCAGAACCCCCGCCAGCAAGAAGACAACGAGCAGTCGCGCGGCGTATCCCGCGATGTGCTTCGCGTCCCTCAGTACCGTCCGGCGCAGGGCTTCGCCCAGCACAAAACAGCCCGAGCGTCGGACATAATTCGTATTCACGAGCACATCTGAATGAAATCGAAGATATAATCCACCAGGAGTTCGAGTCAAGCAGCGGAGTGGCGGTGAAATATTTCGCAAAGCACACCGGAACCAGCAACGAGGGAGAGGTTGTGTTCGCGTCGTCTGGTCCGTTACACTCGCTCCCTTGTGACTCGAGTAGTCCGGAGCGTGCGGCATGAAGGCGACAGCTTCCGGATTGGACCTAGCGGCCAGGGTCGAGGACGCGAAAGCCCAGCTGGACGCGCACGTACGGGAGATCATCGAATGGCATTTCAGTCCCGAGACCGGATGCCCGTTCTGGTTGGAGTTTGCCTCGAAGTTGCGGTGGAGTCCGAGAAGGGAAATCGGTTGCTTCGGAGACTTGAGAAAATTCCCACCCTTCCAAGACGAGTGGCTTCGCGGAGGTCCGGTCCGCCGCTGGGTACCGAAGGGCCTAGCGGGCCGGCCGGTGTACGTTTTCGAGACCGGCGGCACCACCGGAGTGCCAAAGAGCCGCGTCGCCATCGAGGACTTCCGCATCGATTACGAGATGTTCAGCGAAACCCTGCCCGATGAATACTTCCCGCAAGGCGCCAACTGGCTGATGCTGGGCCCCTCCGGACCGCGCCGGCTCCGGCTGGCGGTCGAACATTTGTGCCAGTATCGCGGTGGCATTTGCTTTTGCGTAGACCTGGACCCCCGCTGGGTGATCAAGCTCATCCAGCGAGGACGGATGCAAGAACTCGAAATGTACAAGGCTCACGTTATCGAGCAGGCTATCACCTTGCTGAACGCCGGGCACGACATCCGGTGCATGTTTACGACCCCGAAGCTGCTGGAAGCGCTTGCGGCAGAACTCGAAAAACGAGGCGCCAGCGTCAAAGGCGCAGGCATTACCGGGATCTTCGCTGGAGGGACTGAGTTCACACCACAATTCACCCGGTTTGCAATGGAAGAGCTGCTCGGCGAGGGCGTCTACATGACACCGACTTACGGGAACACCCTGATGGGCCTAGCAGGGTCGAAACCCGTGACCGCGGCGGAAGGCTACAAAATTACTTACTACGCTCCGCAACCCAGGGCTGTCATCGAAGTAGTTTCCTTCGACGATTGCAACCGCTTGGTGGACTATGGGGAGACTGGTCGTGTGCGGCTGACGACGCTCACACGAGAGACCTTCATTCCCGGGTTTTTGGAACGGGACGAAGGCGAGCGCGAACGGCCTTACGAAAGGTATCCCTGGGACGGCGTAAGCGGTGTGCGGCCGTTCCGGCAATTCGCGCCGACCACGACCGTGGGTGTGTATTGATGAGGGTCCTCGATGCGAAGACGGCCTTTGTTGTAGCGGCGCTTGCAGACCGCCGCTACAGCAATCGTTATCACTGGATCTGTAATTCTGTAAGTGCCACGCTTTGCGTCCGCGATTAAGGCTTTTCCCATGCGGAATCTACCCATCTTGCGATGGGGCTGCCCGTACACGAGCCTCGAGCAGGACACCGTCGTGCATTTCATTACCGGCGAAACACTGGCTCGGGTGAGCCGAGCTAATACAGGCTTGATCGGCCGCGATATTCGAGAAGCCGGGCGGGCTCGTCAGGTCCTCACCGAGATCCCGGTCCCGGAGTTGATCGGCATGATGAACGTGGCCGCGAACCTCTACTTGAATGACACACTGCCCATGGGCGACGGTGAGCAGTCGCCGGACGAGTTCGCCCGCCAGCAGTCGGCTTCCACCGGGCTGCCGGAGCACATGTGCAAAGCCAACATGAAGAAGAACCACTTCGTGTTGTCGAATATGGGCCGGATCCTGGAAGCACTGACGCGCGGGCTCGATCTGAAGATTCTGACGCGAGGCTTCGGTGTGGTGTCGGACGGCCTTGTAGTCAGCTACCAGACGCAAGCGCCGGTGCTGGGCTTGGTGCTGCCCTCGAACTCCCCGGGCGTGCATACCCTTTGGCTCCCCGTGATCCCGATGCAGGTAGGCCTAGTGCTGAAACCCGGCCCGCAGGAGCCCTGGACACCATACCGTATAGCGGCGGCCTTCTTCCAAGCGGGGGTGCCAAGAGAGGCGATCTCGATTTATCCCGGACTCGGTGACGTCGGCGCCGAAGTGGTCCGGCTCACAAATCGCAGCATGATTTTCGGGGGAACCGCCACTGTCGAAAGCTACAAGGGCGATCCGCGCGTGCAGGTCCACGGGCCCGGCTTCAGCAAGATCCTGCTCGGCGATGATGTGGTCGACCAATGGGAGAAGTATCTTGACATGATGGTGGAGAGCGTGTTTGCTAACAGCGGACGCGGCTGTATCAACTGCTCCGGCATCTGGGCCTCCCGCCACACTTCCGAAATCGCGGCGGCGCTGGCCGAGCGCTTGGGACCGGTTGCTCCCAAGGCGCCCGAAGACCCTGAGTCCAGCCTCGCCGCCTTCACCGTGCCCGGCGCGGCACGGGCGATTTGGACTCAAATTGAGTCGCGGCTCGCGGAGGCGGGCGCCGAGGACATGACGGCCCAATTCGGACCGCGCCTCGTCGAAACAGAACAATGCGGGTATGTGCGTCCGACCGTGATTCATTGTGGCTCGCCGGAGCTGGCACTGGCGAATACCGAGTACATGTTCCCCTTCGTGAGCGTTGTCCGCTGCCCTCAGGAAAAGATGCTGCAGAATATCGGGACCACCCTGGTCTGCAGCGCGGTCACCCATGATAAGGAATGGCAGCGCAAGTTGATCGATGCGCCCCAGATCGACCGTCTGAACATCGGCGCGATTCCGACCATCAAGCTGGATTGGCTGCAGCCGCACGAAGGCAATATCGTCGAGTTTCTTTTCCGTCCGCGCGCATTTCAGGCTGCGCCGGAGGCGGTGGCGGTGTGATGGAGCGCGCGTTGCGCGACGAGCACCTGTTGATCACTGAAATCACGACTTCGGCGAACTCGCGTATGCGCGCGGGCGCCCTCAGTGGGCGTCATCTTGGTGACGTTTCACACCCGAGCACGTCTGACCAAGCCAACGGAGTGGTCGAGGCGGTGGTTAAGTTCGCTCGCGGCTGCAAAATGGCTTTGCGGTTGTGTCGCCCGGCGTGCGTACCCTTGAGCAGAAGGCCGCGAGGCTGATGTAGCCTGTTGGCGTAAACGCTTTGTTGATAGGAAACTTCAACGTGTTGTACAGTAGCTGCCTGCATGTCGACGCCGGCCTGCAGCGGTCTTAACAAGACGAGCCGAGGTTGTGTGAACAAACCGCGCTCTATTCTTCCCCTCGTCCTTTGCGGGCTTCTTCTGTCTGCTTGGCCGGCCCGCTCTCAGTCCTTGCGCGGCTCTATTGTGGGCCGTGTTACGGACGCTTCGAAGAGGCCGCTCCCCAACGCGGACGTGGTCCTGGTGGACGAGGAGACCAATCGGAAGCGCACCGCCAAGACGAGCGCGAACGGCGAATTCGCAGCTACTCTGTTACCCGCCGGTAGGTACTATGTCGAAACGAGCGTGGCGGGATATCGGCAGTTCTCGTGCGTCGTAGCGCTACTCATTAATCAAGAAATTCACATCGAGATTCCACTGCTACCTGAGAAATCGGTGGAACGCGTCGAAGTCAGCGGCGAGGCGGGCCTGCTGAAGACCGAATCCGCGACGCTCACCACCGTGATCCAGAATCGCGAGATCCGCAGCCTTCCGCTCGATGGCCGCAACGTTTACGAGCTCACCTTACTGGCGCCCGGTTTGGCCCCCGCCGCACAAGGCTCGGCCGGCTCCGAGCGGGGAGACTTCACTTTCAACGTCAACGGCGCTCGTGAAGACGCCAACAATTACCTGCTGGACGGCGTGTTTAACGGGGACCCGAAGCTCAACGGATTCGCGGTCTCGCCGCCAGTCGACGCCGTTCGGGAATATGAGGTGCTGACGAACGCCTATGACGCCTCCTTCGGCCGCAGCGTGGGCGGGCAGATCAACGTAGTGCTCCAATCGGGATCGAACCAGCTTCACGGCACGGCGTACGAGTTCTTACGCAACGCCGTCTTGGATGGCACGAACTACTTCGCGCCCAAAGACACGACGCCCAAGGATATTCGCAACCAGTTCGGTGCTTCACTCGGTGGCCCGATCCGCAAGGACCGAACCTTCTTCTTCGTCGATTATGAAGGCCTCCGGATCCGCGAGGGGATTACCCAAACCACCAACGTCCCGACGTCGCTCGAACGCATCGGTGATTTTTCCCACAGCAGCTTAGTCCCAATCGATGTCCTAACCGGACAGCCTTTTCCGAATTCCATGATTCCGAAGGCGCGCATGAGTCCGGTTGCCCTCGCCATCGCAGCTCAGTATCCGTTGCCTAATCGCTCAACGCCAGGGCAGAATTTCGTCGGCTCGCCCACCGAAGAGGACCGGGCCGATCACTTTGATCTGCGGCTGGATCATAACTTGAGTACGTCCTCCGACTTGTCGTTCCACTACAGTCTCGGCGACGGCGACCTTTTCGAACCTTACGGCGCCGCAGGGTCTTCGGCTTCTGTTCCAGGATACGGCAACGACGTTCCTCGACGCGTGCAGAATGTGATGCTGAGTGAGACGCACATTTTCCCGCCCAATCTCCTGAACGAAGCGCGGCTGGGCTTCAACCGTGTGAGTCTTCAGGTGAATCAACAGAATCAACACAACAATCTCAACCAGGCAGTGGGCCTACCTACAGCTTGGATGAATCCTCGTGATACCGGGCTGAGCCAGATCGTGGTTTCAGGCTTCCCCACTCTGGGCGACGAAATCAACAACCCGCAACGGACCACGTCTGACGTTTATGAGTTTACTGACAATGCGAACTGGACGCACGGCAGCCACTTATTCAAGTTCGGGACCGACCTCCAACGCTTGCAGCAGAATGCCTTCGCGGATGTGGAAAGTCGCGGCCTGCTGGAATTCCTGGGTTTCACCGGGAACGCACTGGCTGAGATGCTGCAGGACGCGCCAAGCTTTACGGCCCTGGCGCGCCTTGACAACCCACAGCATCTGCGCACGCAAAGCTACAATTTCTACGCCCAGGACAGTTGGCACGCGCGCCCGAACTTGACGCTGACGCTGGGGCTTCGTTACGAGTACAACACGCCTGCTGTCGATCCGCGCGATCGCGCCACCATCTACGATCCATCCACGCAGTCGATTGTGCCAGTGGGGAAGAACGGTATTCCGCGGGCCGGCTATTACCCCGATAAAAACAACTTTGCTCCGCGTCTGGGCGTCGCCTGGACACCCGACACCGCGCGGAAGTGGGTCATCCGCAGTGGGTACGGCATCTACTACGATCAATCGGCGCTTGCGCCAAGCCAGGGTCTCTATTTCAGCCCGCCGTATTTCAACTTGCAGGTGTTCGTTCCCTCCGCGCAGTTTCCCATTTTGCTCGAAAACCCGTTCCCGTCAAACTACCCGGGCTTCATTCCAACTCCGGCCTTCACCTTTCAGCGTAACCTGCGCACTCCTTACATGCAGCAATGGAATTTGAGCTTGGAGCGAGAGCTGGGCCGCTCGAGTGTCGCCGAGTTGGCGTACGTGGGAACGAAGGGCACGAAGCTGATCGACAATCGTGACATCAATCAGGCGAAGCCGAGCCCGCAGCCTGTAAACCCGCGGCCCGTCCCGCAGTTCGCGGATATCGACGCGTACGAATCGCGCGGCAATTCGAACTACCACGCACTGCAAGCAAAGTTCACGCAACGCCTCCACGCGGGCCTCTCAGCACTCGCGAGTTATACCTGGTCGAAATCCATCGACGACGCCTCGGGCTTTTTCTCCAGCGCGGGCGATCCGAATTTCCCGCAGGACAGCAACAACACACGAGCCGATCGCGGCCTTTCGAACTTCGATGTTCGGCACCGCCTTACCGTGGCGTATTCTTACGACCTCCCGTTGGCCAACATGGCCCTTCTGCGCGGTTGGCAGACGAATGGAGTGTGGACGTTCCAGACGGGACGGCCATTCACGGTCACGTTGCTGCCTGGCGTCGACAACAGCAACACCGGCATACCCAGCATCCAATTCGGCGTCGTGGACCGCCCAAACCTCATAGGCAATCCACATATTTCGAATCCGAGTTCTGATGCTTGGTTCAACACCAGCGCCTTCGCGATGTCGCCCTACGGCACGTTCGGAAACGCGGGCCGCAATATTCTGACGGGTCCTGGCTTTGCGTCCGTCGATGTCTCCGCGGTCAAGAACACGCCGATTCGGGAGGGACTGACGCTTCAGTTCCGAGCCGAGTTCTTCAATCTGCTGAATCGCCCGAACTTCAACCTTCCGGACAGTTTTTTGGGTTCCCCCGCTTTCGGCCGCGTTCTGTCGGCGGGTACGCCTAGGCGAGTCCAGTTTGGCCTAAAGTTACTCCTCTAGGGACGTGCCTCTCGTCAGGATCGCGTGCGTCCCAAAATGGGCGTGATCCACCATCGCGAGCAATTTGAATAGCACCCCTTGAATCAACTCAGTCCTCCGTGGAGAGAACAGATTCTCCTAGCCGCCGCGTAAACTCGGACAAGAGATCGTCAGTCACGCTCGCGGTCCACGCGCAAACAGCCAGTCTGTCAACTGCCGCCTTATCCAGTTCTTGTTCAGAGCCGATTTTGGATTTCATCAGCGCTTGAGTGAGGGGACCTGAAATTAAAGACGTAACGAGCGCCACGACGACCCAGCGACACGAACATAGGTTCCCCTGAGGCTGCCCGAAGCGCAAGGCTTCCGAGAATCACTTCCATGGCTCCACGTGCGTTCATAGCTATGCCGACAGCCCAAGACGAGCGAACGCCCATGCCTCCGAGGCGCGCTCCCCACGTTGCACCTGAGATTTTTCCAAACAGAGGCCAGCATGGTAGGCTCAGCGTCATTCCTAGACGAAAGTTGGTGACGAAATTGGTGCGGAGGCAGATGCTGCAGAAAAAGAATAGTGCAACACATTTGCGACGATTTGGCGAATCTCTCCAGCAACGACGGAGTCTAGCGAATCTCAATTGCGATCGCTATAGCGAACGCCCCGAACACCGCGTGAATCCCGTTTCGGCGAAACCAGCAGCCGCGAGCGTCAGGGTGAAAGTGTCCTTGCGATTGTTCGCAAGACCAGCCTGCCGCACCATGTCAAACTTCGCGAAATCGTATATCAAGATATTTCTGATCTCTCGGCGATTGAGGACAAGCTCGCAGAGTTCGACGCATGCTTTTCTGTCTCGGTGTCTCGGCAGTGGGGATGAAGGAGGAGGAGTGTCGGCGATTGACATTCGAGCCAACGGTGTCAGTGGCTCGAACCTTAGCCAAGCTCAACCCGACGATGACCTTCATCTATGTGTCTGGGGCGGGAACCGATAGCACGGAGCGCGGGAGACTGATGTGGGCACGGGTAAA
>Ga0209698_10003904_pt1 | contig 16479 bp, 20 predicted proteins | sample LitLauG_LLR_2012_FD_187203 | JGI IMG/M metagenome (GOLD analysis project Ga0209698, IMG submission 187203) | Freshwater sediment microbial communities from Pennsylvania, USA - Little Laurel Run_MetaG_LLR_2012 (SPAdes) (version 2) | ecosystem: Environmental > Aquatic > Freshwater > Creek >...
TTCTTCCTCGTCGAAATCCGTGATGGTGTTGCCTTCGTCCACCTTGAGGTGCCGGTCTGTGGCGCCTGCGGTAAATAGCATAGCGGAGGCAAGAGACGTTTTCCCGCTATGCCCGTGCCCAATCAAAGCGACATTCCGAATTTCGGATGTGTCAAAGACTTTCATGCTTGAACCTCCAACGGAGAACTTCGTTCGCTAGCCAACTCGGGCTGCGTTCGTTCAGGCGGTTTTCTCTCCGCCCGAAGACGGAGCATATCAGAAACCACTTGAGAGTTACAGACCAATTACGATAGAGAGAACATGACGTTTCCCTATGACGAGCAGTTGGGCGAACTGGTTGCGAAGGATGCTTCATCAATTGACGACGTGGTCACCGTTCTGCAGGCCATCGATTCGTTGCTGGATGGGGATCAGGATGGCTTGAAATGGTTCAACACACTTTACCTGCAAGTCACTCTGGCCGTGCGCGATCGCGTGCGCAGGAACGATTTTGCGGATGTGACGGGGAGCGCATTTGTCGGCAATCTGGATTTCGTTTTCGCTAACCTCTATTTCGCAGCACTGCGAGCGTGGCTAGCGAGCGACACTGCCGCAACACCGGAAAGCTGGCAACTGCTATTTGCCGCCCGTTCGAATGCTGCGCTGGCGCGCCTTCAGTTTGCACTGGTAGGAGTGAATGCACACATCAATAGAGACCTAGCAGTGGCCGTGGCGAAACTGTGTCGCGATTCTGGTGTCCAACCCTCGCATGACACGCCGCAGTATCAGGCATACACCGCCGTGAATTCAACCTTGGATTCGTTGATCGAACAGGCGAAACGAGAACTAATGGTCAGCCTTCCGGGTGACGAATTGCCCGGCGCGGATCTGGTGGAACAGGTGACTGCTGCCTGGGGCGTGAAGGCTGCGCGTGAGTCGGCTTGGGTGCATGCGGAGATTCTGTGGGCCATCGCAGATGAGGCCCCTCTGGCTGATCGGTTCATTGCCACGTTAGACGGAACTGCGGCGCTGGCAGGGAAGGCGCTACTCGTTGTTGCGTGATTCTTAGCGCCCGAATTGGCGCAAGTGATGGTCGGCATGAAGAAAGCCCCAGCGAAGCCATTCTTCGCGAGTCAAAACTCCGAAGATCGGATGAGGAATCGTCAGATTTAACTCGGGCCCTATGAAGCGATCTGCAGTCGAAAGCAGTTTTTGGCGGTCCTCTTCGAAGTGCCCGGGCGCAGTACCTCCCACGCCTTGTTCCATCTCTGGACGGGTTGGCACGCCCTTGGGCCACGGCACAGGCACGTTGAGCGCAAACCATTTCATCACGGTTCTCTGAAAGAAGCCGGTGGCAGCGCTAGCAGATCGCTCGCCGAGAGCCAGCCGGTACGAATCATCCACATGACAAAGCATTTGGTGGACAGACATCTTTCCCCATTTGCGCCGGTCGGATAGCGTGAGCGCCAAGAATCGCGTTCGCAGCTCTTGCTGGTCAGAGGGTGAACCTAAAGTTTTCGCAGCCAACGTTGCCCTAAGCGCTTTGTCCCATCGCCTTAGCTTTTTCGCTTGACCCCTTCATAACCTTGCCGGCAGCCAGTGCGAAGAGACCGATAATCGCACCGGAGAGTAGTCCTACAACGGGCCCCCCGATCGCCATCATGAGCCTTGGATGGGTTGGTAGCGGCGTCTTTGCCAGCATCGCGCTTTCCTGCGGGTGATGGGACAGATATTGGCTAAAAAGCAGAACGTGAGCTGCCGTAATCCAAACGCAGTTCGCTAATCCTAGACAAAGTCCGTGCAGAAAACGGGAACTTGCCGTATCGCGGGCAATCATGTAGGCGCAGAACAAGAAAATCGCCAGCCAGCACAGCGGTTCGATGTTCGACGGAATAAAGAACACCGTTGCAACACCCATAAACAAGCCGAACAGAGAAAGTTGAAAGATCAGTTTCCAGTTCATGTTAGAGCACCTCCCGGGCATTATATACGGAAATACTAACGGCCGAAAATGATCTTTTCGGAATGAAACAAACGGGTTGCCAACCAAAGGAAGAGCAGCGTCGGTAGCAAGACGATCGCGGCGGAGCCGAGGAGCAGCCCAATGGAAGGAACCGTTCCTCCTAAAATATCGTTCGCCAGTTGGGATTGCCCAAAAAGCGGAATGATCCTCATCCAGGGTTTGTCGGGCATCGGGTAGAAGAGCGAAATCATCGTAGGCGCAGTGATGACCAGGATTAAGAAGCCCATATAGCCTTGAGCCTCTTTAAATGTCTTGGCGAAGCAAGCCAAATAAACCTGAACCGCGGGCAGGAGAAGCGCAGCCGGAGCCACGGCGGCAAAGATGAGAAGGTATTCCGGCCAACCCAGATTGAAGCGAACGCCCATGTCTTCCAAGCTCAAATGAGCCAGCATGAATGCCGTGACCACGAGAGTTGCAGCCATCGCTCCAAACGCGGCTATTACGGCAGAGAGCCATTTACCACCCAAGAGTTGCCAGCGTGGCACAGGGTTGATGAGCAACGGCTCTAACGAAAGCCTCTCTCGCTCACCGGCTGTCGTGTCGGTGGCGAACTGCATACTAGCGGTCACAACAGCCATGATCAAGAAGAGCGGAATGAAGTTGAAGAGTTTGGCGATGCGTTGCTTTGCGCTGGAAATCTCCACGTCCTCCACTTTGAGTGGGCTGGCTACGACGGGACTGACGCCCCGCGCGACCAGGCGGAGGCCTGCCATTTCTCCGTTGAAGCGTGTCAACAGCGAGCGCACCCGTGTCACTTTCGCCGTCGCCGAGAGACGGTTTGAATCGGAAACGACTTCCACAGGCGCCGGGCGCGATTCGCGAAACTTGTCGGCGAACTCTTTCTTGATCACGAGCACTACGTCTTCGCTGCTATCGCGGACAGCCTTCTCGGCGTCGGCCGGACCCTTCACTATTTCGACGCCTGTCTGCTGTCCAAGCCAGCTAACCAGCATCGGGCTGTTTTCTTGGCCAACTATAGGGAGCTTGATTTCCTGCGCCGCGCGATTTTGCTTGGCTTCTTGCGTGAGCATGAAACCAATGAGCAACGGGCCAAACAGCGAGCCAAAGACGATGCCGTACAGCGTGCGCTTGTCACGAAAGCCGTCGGTCAATTCCTTGCGAGCGACGACAAAGATTTTATTCAGGTTCATGCGGCTTGCCCTTCCGGTCCGGCTAACGACACAAAGGCATCTTCTAAATTCGATTGGCCGGTCAGTGCGAGCAATTCATCCGACGTTCCTTCGGCGACTACCCGGCCACGCGCGATCACTATGATGCGGTCACACAGCGCCGACACTTCTTGCATGACGTGACTGGAGAACAGAACGCATCTGTTTTCCGCCTTCAGGCGCCTGATTACGTCGCGCACGGCGCGCGTGCTGCTCACGTCCAACCCATTGGTGGGTTCGTCGAGCACGATGTTCTGTGGATTGTGAATGAGAGCCCGAGCCATAGCGACCTTCGTGCGTTCGCCATGCGAGAAACCACCTACGCGGCGGTCGGCTACCGGCTTTAGATCCAACTGCTGAAGCCAAGTCTCCATGCGCGTCTCAAGTTCACCGCTCGGGACGCCTTGGAGATTGCCGAAATAGCGAATGTGTTCGCGCGGAGTCAGCCGCGGATAGAGGCCTGACTGATCAGGAAGTACGCCCAGACAAGCTTGCGCGGCTAAAGGATCATGAGCGACATTGTGCCCGTCTACATCGATGCTGCCAGCGTCCGGCCTAATCAAGCCATAGATCATGCGCAGCGAAGTGGTTTTGCCCGCGCCGTTGGGACCGAGCAACCCAGTGACCGTGCCGTCGGCGGCGGTGAAGGAAACGTCCTCCACTGCGGTGACTGAGCCGAAATGCTTTCTGAGATTCCGAACGCGGATCATTGTGCGGCGCCTCCCAGCGGATTCGGTCCGGCTGGACCTAAGAAAAATGGGGGCCGTTTGACGTTATTAACGCAACTTGTATCGAGATGCGCCGCAGTGCCATCGTTGAGAAACCGGTCCATCAGCTTCATCACGCAGCCATGCGACCACGCGCCATGGCTGCTACCCGGAACCACGACATTCTTTGCATTCTTCCAGGCGGAAGCAATCTGTTGGCCCCAAACGGGCGGAGTGATCGGATCAAGTTCGCCCGAGAGGATGAGCGCCGGAAGATCGGAAGGTGTGTTGTCGAAATAAGAAGGTTCGACGACGCCGCGCGGCCAGAAGGGACAAGGCATCAAAAAAGCGTCGGCGAACTCAGTGCCCATAAAAGTGCCGGCGGAATCGCTCGTGATCGAGCCTGGCTCAATGCGGGTGGCATCTTCGCTGCAAACGACGGAGACCTGCATGCCGCGTGACATCATACTCTCGGATTGAGGGTCGGGATCGACTCCCATCGCCAGGAAGCCGCTGTAATTTCCTTTGCTGGCTTGCTCGATCAGAAGAGGGAGTAGCGCGGAAGATTCGGGGTCGTAGAGGGAGCGGAACACGGTTCCGGCGATGACCAGGCGTTTGGCGTCCATCTCCTTCGCTTCGCCGGTTCGGGGATGGACGTAATGAATGTGCTCGGGGTGAGCGGAGAGGCGCGTGATTAATTGGTTGAACGTTTCGCGGAGGCGCGGAAAGCGCTGGGTACAGCCAGACTCTTTTTCGCAATCCTCGAACAGAATGTCTATCGCGCGTTGGGCGTCGCGTGCTGTATAAAGAGGCAGTCGCATGTCGGTGGGGGCGACGCTATCCAAGATGACAGCTCTTGTGCTGGCGGCATGACGCCTCGCGTAAACGAGGGCTGCGCGCGTGCCGTAGGAAACGCCGAATAGATTGATTTTGGGATAACCGAGAAATTGGCGGACTTCGTCGATGTCGTCCATCGCAATATTCGTTGTGTAGAGTCGCACATCGGCTTTGTTTTGGTACGAATCTAGACAGGCGTGATAAACGCGGAGTGCTTCCGCTTGTTCCTGGGCGTCGGTTAGGCCTTCAGCATCTTTGTCGGATTTACATTCGAGCGGATTGGATTTACCGGTTCCGCGCTGATCGATGAGAACGATGTCGCGGCTCGCTTGGATGAGCCGAAACGGCTCCCTGAGATATTCTGCCAGCGAAGCCGCGCCTTGGCCCGGGCCACCTGCGAAAAAGAAAACTGGATCCGGCGCGAACTCTTGTTTGAGTGCTGGAAGAATAACAATCTTCAGCGGAATTTGGCGGCCGGCTTTGGTCGCGCGATTTTCCCAGACCTTAAGTTGGCCGCAGTAACCTTCCGACGGTCCTTCGTCGGCTCTGCAGGGATGCAGATGATCAAGCGCGGATTGACGGTGAACGCTTTGGCAAGACGTTGCGAGAAGTAGTGCGGCCCACAAGCACAAACCACCCCTAATGAGACCCCGAGAACTCATGGCGTGGGGCCAGTATAGCACCGGAATGGGGGTACGCGATACTTGAGTGCAGATGATTTCATGCAGCGGCATTTCAAAAAACTACGGAGGTTTGGCTGCCCTAACAAACGTTTCTTTGGAGATAGCGACGGGGTCGATTTGCGCCGTTCTTGGGCCCAATGGTGCGGGTAAGTCGACGTTAGTCAAGATTCTAACGGGACTGCTTACGCCGACGAAGGGCGTGGCGCAGGTTCAGGGACTGGCGACTGTGGGTATTCTGTCTGAGAGTCTCGCGTTGTTCGATGAGTTGACGATTGGCGAACATCTCGAGTTGACGGGCGCGGTTTACAAACTGGAGAAGAGCGAAGCGGCGGAGCGGACGGATCAACTGCTGCGCGTGCTGCGCTTGGAACATGGGCGGCGAACGTTTATTCGTGAATGCTCTTACGGGATGAAGAAGAAGACGGCGCTGGCGATGGCGCTTTTGCCGAATCCACAGGCTTTGTTTCTCGATGAACCTTTCGAAGGGATTGATCCGGTGACTGCGGAGACGATTCGCCTCTTGCTGCGGGCGAGTGCTCAGCGAGGCATTACGGTTTTGCTGACCTCGCATATTCTTTCGCTGGTGGATCGGGTGGCGGATCAAGTGGTAATGATCAACCACGGCCAGATTGTGTTGGATACGAAGACGAATGCGTTGAGCGACACGTTGGAAAATCTGTACTTCGAACTGGTGGAACGTGCGCCGGTTGAAGACTTGGGATGGCTCGGATCGCACGCGTAGCCAAGCTGGTTCGCACCGTCGCGATCGTGACATGGCGAGATGTCAGATCACTCGGGTCTCTGGCGGGGCAGAACTTTCTCTTTTGCTTTGCTACAGGAGCGGGCTTCTTTGCGTTGCTCTTGTTGGTTGTGCTGCTCTTTCCTCTTTCGACAGACCCGATGGAGAAGATCCCGGAAGACAGGCGGGCATCTTGGCCTGTCGAGCGTTGGGAGTGGGCAGTGGTGCGGTTCGCGGCAATTCTGCTCAGTCCGGTGGCTTGGGTCGCGATGGTGCTGTTTGCAACGGCGGGTTGGCGTGTGGGCGCGCTGATGTTGGCGGGTGGAGTTGTCTTCTACGGCATAAAGCAACTGGCGGAAACGGTTTCAGGCAGGCTGGGGTTTTACCGCCTACCCGCCTTCGGCGGTTTGACTGGATCGATAATGCGGCTGCAGTTGCGGACGATGCTGCATACTCTTGATCCTTATTTAGCGCTAGCGCTGGTGGCGGCAACGGAGATCTACCGGTTGTTCGCCGGCAAACCACTGGACCCGGCTGCGCCGAAGATCCTTTCTCTGCTGGTGGCAATGGCGGTCAGCACCGAAGCGCAGGTTCTGTTCAGCATAGATGGACGCGGGGCCGAACGGTTTCGCTTGATGCCGATCCGCGGCTGGCGGATCTTACTGGCGAAGGACTTGGCGTTCCTTGTGATCGTCGGCGCATTGGCTGCGCCGCTGGATTTCATGAGCGGCTTCTTTGGTGGAATGGCCGCGGTTGCGGTTGGTCACCACAACTCGGTGTTCAAAACTGTAAAGCAAACGCGTTGGCGGTTTACGCGGGGTGTCTTGTTTCCACCTGGCGCACTGCAAACCGTTGCGCTACTGGGCGTGGGCATGTTTGCAAGGACTGAAGTAGTACGCGTCGCAGTACCGTGCGTTTTGGCGTGGCTTGGATCCGTAATCCTTTACGGATGGCTTTGGGACCGGCGCTATTCCTGAGCGGACATTTGATGATCGGAATCGCGCCAGGCGCTGATCTTCAATCGGCGGCAGACCCAGCAGAGAGTTTCTTCGTCGGTGCTGCTGGCGGGTCCGGTCAACGGTGTACACGATGATCCACAAACCGCGCATGGCTTTGGCGGAGCAGGCGGTCTTTCCGCGTCAACCGATTTCTTCGCCATTTCCAAGATCTGGGGGGCGATAATCGGCTCGATGATCGGCTTCTTTTTCATTCCTAGATTCACTATAGCCCATTCTGGTGTGCAGGATGTCAGCGGTTTTCCCTGAAGGATGCATCCTTTGCATCGGCGGCTTCGTCAGTAGTCGCTTTTCTTACGGTGATGCTGCCGTGTTTGGTGACTAAGTTCACGTCTGGCCCGCTACCGACGGAGCCTTCCAAGCGTGCACCGCGCCCTTCGGAACTTCCTTTCAGGCCGTCGCCGAATTGGTTGTCTATTTCACCGTTTTCGGTGTCGGCGTTGAGGGCGAAATGGGCAGCCGTGGGCACGGCTAATTCAATGTTGCCGGAGCGGGCATGAACGGCGATGCGCCCTATGGCTGAACGCTCAGGGCGCAGTTCGATATCGCCGCGATCTACGTCTAGGTCGAGAGCGTCGGAAAAACCGGCGAGAGTCACATCAGTCGCTCTCGTCGAGAGTTTCACCGGACCGACGATATCTTTGGCATCCAGGCTGCCGCGATCCAAGCGAACATAACCGTTAATTTGCTGCGCATCGAGCTGCGTGTGCATGCTTTCCAAACGGACAGGCTTGGCCAGGGCGCGCAAAGAAATTGTGCCAGTGTAGTCGCCACCGAGGGTGACTTGGCCAGAGATGTTCTCCAACTCGACATCGGAGCCGCGGCCGTGGAGATCTATGGTGCCCTTCACGTTGCTGCAGTGGACGGAGTGGGTGCTGTGGGCGTCGAGCTTTACGTTGCCGCCGACTTCGTCCAGACGAACGTCGTCGATGTTGCCGCCGTTGAGCTCGATGTCGCCGCTCAGAGATGAAACGTCGATGCTGCCGCGCGAATCACTGGCTTGAATGCTGGCGCCTTTGGGAACGCTGACATCAAGGTTGGTACTGACGGATGTGCGGTTGCTGGGCCGGTCTTGGTGGCAGCGAATGGTAACAGTGTTTCCTTCAACGATCACCTCTACCGGAGATTGCTCGTTGGCTTTGTCGGCTTCTTTCAGGTCAAAGGAACCAATGGTCTTTTGGCCGGAGACTGTGACGCTGGTAGAATCGGTGCCGCTGATCTTGGCGTCGCCGCGAAAATCTTCGAAGATGACGTGCGGAGCGGCACCGGCGCTGCGGGACAGGACTTCAATTGGATATTGATGCTCCTCGCCGAATGCTTGAATGCCGCTTTCAAAGCCGACTTGACGCCACCAATTGTCGGGCCGTTGAAACTCGAAGGCGGACGAGCCGATGATGGCTAGGGCAACGACTGCGACCCAACCGCCACCGGAGACGCCATTGCGGGGAATGGGTCCGTTTTGCGTAAAACGAATACAAACCTCGACAAGCGCCACGAGGCCCCAAAGGATCAAACCGTAGGGCCAATAATGGCCGATCAAGGAGGCGAGCCGGAAATCGGGCGAGATGGCTCGCACGAGAAAAATGAATCCAACCAGGATCAGGACGAGCGGTCCGGTGAATGATCCGCGCGCTCTCATTGCGGTCGGCCTCCAGCGGGTGGCGGTGCTGTTTGAGGCGTGTACATTCGTTCGATCAACTTCATGATGCCGACAACGATGAGGATCAACGGCCATGAACGCGAGAACGACAGCACTCCGGCTTGATGGATGGCGAAGAGAACGCCAACCGTGATGAGCATGATGGGGCCGCGAACAGCTTGGGCGAAAAGAGCGGCTCTAGTGTTCACGGTTCGACTCCATGGACGCAGGATCAAGCGGATGGCGGGTGCTGTGCAACCCCGAGACGCGATTGTAGAGCATGACGAAGCCGGCGACGATTAAGAGGACAGGCCAGAAGCGCGCCAGTTCATGGAAGGCGATGAGGTGGAGCGTGTCTAAGAGAAAGAAGACGCCGAGCACAATGAGTACGATAGGGCCTATGGGAGCGCGCGAGGTGTAAACATTGGGCGCGATTAAGCTGGAGAATTCGTCGACGGGCAAGCCGGCTTGACGCCTGCGGGCGGTATGGAATGCTTCAAACGCCATGTACGCCCAGAAGCCGACCATTACAAACACGATGAAGACTTCGCCGGGTGCGCCTTCCGTGGCGTTCACCAAGCTAAGCAACAAACCAATGATGCCGGCATGCACGAGGCCTTTGGCGTATTGGCCGTTGTAGATGGCGCCGACGCCGGGGATGAGTCCCAAAATGAAGGCGAGCGCGGGTACGGTGTTCGAGTGGGGTAGTGTCGCTTGCTGATACGGATTGGGCCCTTGCGAAGAGGGGTCGGGTGTAGCGGATGCTGCTGTATAGGCTGTACTCACGGGTGCATGCTCCTGGCAAAAAATTGTTCCACCGGACGGATGTTGGCACGCGGCGCAAAGGGCGCGTCCACAATCGCGGCAAAACGCCGTAGCTGGTGTCTCTTCGTGCAGATAACAGTTCATTTTTTCTCCTCAGGCGCGGTTGTTTTTGGTGGGGCTGGCTTCTTGGCTGCGGCGCGATCATTGTCGTCTTGTTGACGCTGCAGGTCGCGCAGGCGGGCTTCCACTTCATAAACTACGCGCAGATTTTCGTAATACTTCAACATGCGGTCTTTCATGCGCACGGTCTTCATTTCCATGCCGCCCCAGACGCGGACGGGGTTGAGATCGGCCGATTGGACATGCTCGACTCTTGTTCCGGTGCAGCGTTCGAGCATGGTGAACGAAAGAACGGCCATGGCCGCGCCCATGACGAATTTAGGTTGAAGGACGGGTTGCAACCACTTCACTTGGAAGCGGGTCCAAAGCGTTTGCCTTTCGTACGGGTCGCGGATGCGGCCGACCGGCGAGTGAAAGGCAAGGCGGGTGATCAACTCCTGCGGCGGTTCGACCGGGGGCATGGATTCGAGGAGCGATACGCCGTGGCTGACTTCCGCCATGAAGGCCGCGCAAGCAGGGCACTCAGCCGCATGCAACTCGACGGCCGCGCGCTCAGGGTTGGTGAGCGTGCCGTCTAAGTAATCGGCGAGGATGCTTTCAAATTCAGGGCACTTCATGGTTGTTGCCTAAACGGTTACTTTATTCCGTCTCAATACCTTTCCTAGTTCGGCGCGGCCCCGATTGAGGCGCGATTTAACGGTGCCTTCGGGGACGTCCAACACCTTGGCGATTTCACGATATTCCATTTCCTGCAGGTCGCGCAAGATGACGGCTTCGCGCAATTCAGGAGAGAGCTTTTGCAAGGCAGCTTGCAGGAGTTCGCCTGCTTCGCGGCCAGCGAGCATCCCATCGGTGCGCGACGATTGCGCGGTGCGTTCTTCCAGGGTGGCGATCTTGTCTTCTAGAGCGTCGGTCACGCGGTCATGCTTACTACGACGGTAGTGATCGACCAAAAGGTTGCGGGTGAGGCGGGTGAGCCAGACTACAAATGAACCTTCGCCGGCGCGGAAGCTGCCTAACGATTTGAAGACGCGCATGAATACGTCTTGGGTGAGATCTTGCGCTTCGTTATCGCGACCGGTAAAACGGTAACAAATACCGTAGACACGCTTGGTGTACGTTTTGACGAGTTCGTCCCAAGCGCTTTGCTCCCCACCAAGGCAGCGCTCAATCAGACTGATTTCAGCGTCCAACAACGGCCGTCGTGTCCCAACCCCGGCAGGCGACGATGCATTGGCCCAATTCCAGGGGGTCAATATCTTTAAGCCTGCCAGACTCTTCGAGTCTACCGAAATGGGAAACGCCGCTGCGCTTGACATATATAGGACTGCACTTGGATAAACGCAGAAACGGGGCAGGAAGTTCAATGGGATTTGGGTTGGTAAGTGATTGAAAACAGGGTTTCTCTACGGGGGATATTGCTGGCAGCTAAGTGGTTTAGATTCAGCAAAGAGGAAGGAAGATGGAAGTTTGAAAGACAGAAGGTGACGGGATTTTTTCGAAACGGGATTGGGAGTGGGCTGAGGGGCAATGGAGGGAAGGGAAAGTTTGTGGGCGGGGAGCGGGGACCGGTGAGAGGGGCTAGTTTTTTCCCGCCGGTAGGGGAAGGGCCGGTTCGAACTAAAGCTTCGCGACGTGCGGACTCGGATGTCTGGTTTAGAGTGGGGTCACTCTTGTTGTTGTTCTTGCTGATTGGCTTCCCAGGCTTGATGGGAGAGCAGGGCGGCCTCGGTTTCGGCGAGATTTTCCCAGTTCGGGAAGTCGAGTGTGCAACGGATGGGTGGGTTGGCGGCGCCAGAAGAAGCTTTGAGATCTTCGGAGTCGAGGCCTTCTATGACCCATAGGTAATCGACAGGCACGGGGCCGTCGGCGAAAAAGAACGTGCGTGAGACGCCTTCCGGCTTGTTGATGAAGCGATCTCTGCTTTCGATTAATTTGCGGACATCGTCGTTAGAAGGAACGATAGCGGAGATGAAGGTGTTGCCGTTTTCTTCCTTCACAAACGACGTTTGCTGGATGAGCCATTTGTTGTTGTGGAGGACGAGGATTTCGCGGCATTTACGGCGTTCCTCGGTGTCGGCTTCGGACTGGCGTTTCCGTTCGGCTTCCTCTTCGTCCAGGATGGCTTGTTTGGCGGCCTCGCGGGCGCGTATGCTTTGCACCTGTTCGAACGCGGCGCGGGTCATTTCGAATTTCTTGACTTGTAAATCGAAGTGTTGCCGCCAACGGTCGTCGTTGACGGCGTCTTTACGGATGGCTTCGACGTTGGCGAGCGCTCGTTTGAAGGCGCGTTCGGCTTGCGTGACATAGCGGTCGTAGCGGTCGATTTGCTGGAAGTCGCGATCGGCGAAGATGCTGTTGGTGGGATTGAAGGCGTCGACGGTGAATTCGCAGAAGGATTGAGCGCGCTGCCGACGCCAGAGCATCCAGCGAGCGCGGCAGTAATCATGCACGATGGCTGAATGGCTGGTGGTGCCGGGTTTGTATTCTTCAAAGAACTCTTTGAGGAGGGCATGAAACTCGTCGGGATTTTCGCCCTGGATGAACATGGATTCGGCGGTGCCGCCGTGTTTGAGCGCGTTTAAGCAGGTGTATGCCGTAGCAGGCAAAGGGATTTTGGGGTCGAACTTTGTGGGGTTCTGCTGCGGCTGCCGGAGGTCGTCCGGGTAGCGCAAGTGCTGAGGGTTCGAACTGAATTTTTGCTGATCTTGATCGTCTTGCTGATGTAGATTTTCCATTTGAGAGTGGGCTCCTTGGCCCGAGCTCAGGATGGAGGGTGGGCGAACCGGAGACGCCGAAAAAAATGGGTAAGTTGTGGAGAATGGGGGAGATAAAAAATGTGGTGGGGCCGTGACTGGGATTTGGCGCGGGTCTTTCGGGCCGTGGAACGGGATGGCGCGTAATTAGGCCGAAGCGCGACTGACGCTTCCCACAACCAGACTTGCGAGGCGCGTGGCCGAAAAAACGCATAGTTTCCGGGAGCACCGTGATTCGGGAGGCAATTGGCTAATTCGATGCATTTCATACAATCGCTGAATGAACCCGCTCCCTCCAGTGCCGCCTGTGCACGTGACGTTCTCGGAAGTTCCGATGCCGTGGTATGGAACGAACGAGGGATTGACTGCTTGGGCAACGATCGCACTGGCGATCATCACCGGGATTCTCGCGTTTTACACGGCACTTCTATTCCGCGCCGCGCAAAAAGCCCATCAAGACAGCGACAAGGCACTCGGGATCGCCGATAGAAATGCGACCACGGCCCAACAAAGCGTGGACATTGCGAAAAGCCAGATGGACCGCAGCCTGCGACCCTACGTAATCGTAGAGCAGTTAGTGATTGGAAACAGAAGAAACGAGATGCCGTCAGTAGTGAAGATCGTTATCATGAACTCGGGACAGACCCCTGCTTCGGACGTGAGAGTTGACTGTCGTTGGGGTGTAAATGCTATACAGGCAGAGGGAAGTCCCGACGTATACGAAGAGCATGATGGAGCCTCTCGACTCAAGGGCATAATTGGTCAAGGACAAAAGACCAGCGTTGTCATTGAGTTCGCCGAAAGCTTCTTGGACACATATGCGAATGGTCTAGCTCATGGATATGCAAGGCTTCAACTGCGCGGATCTGTCACGTACATGGACAACGTTTCCAACATCACGAGAAAGACGGATTTTAGCTTCTTGTGGAGTTCTTTCAATAGTGACAGCTTCGAGCCCGTCGAAGCGCTTGGCAATACGATGACGTGAACGACTTACAATCCCTAAATGATCGCCCCACCAGTTGCAGTGCCACCCCCGGTCCATGTGATCGTCGATCAACTACCGGCAGCGCCAAGCTGGCCGGTTTGGGAAACAACGCTATTTGCTGCAATGGTCGGCGCGATATTCGGCATTCTCGGAAACGCCGCAATGGAATACCTCAAGCCGTGGATCGCCAAGCAGCATTTAAAGCGGAAAATGCGGCGTCATTTTGCTGAAGAGGTCAGTGACAATATCGGCAGGTTGCTTTTGGCCAATACGAGACTGAAGTCCGCACTCAACTTATCAGAAGAGCAGCGCGCAGAAACCGAAAAAATGGTTCGGCAAATCCGCGACAATTTCAGGCGCGAAGCCTTTGACCGCTACGCCGTCGATGAAAGAGATGCGCTGCTCGAACTGAAGGGCCATCTGGATTTGTATGGGTTTTACAACTCGATACGGTCAAAGCCGCCAGCAGATTATTCAGAACTCTTCACACACATGCAGAGCATCAATCTGTTCTTAACCTCGTATGCAAAGACCCACGGCATCAAGCTGCCAAAAGAATGAAGCTGACAAAATATGAGGACCTAAAGCAGTGGATCGAAACGTTCAAAGTTCCATTCCGCGCGGACGGGCCATCACTTGGCCGCAGAGTGGTGACATTGGCCAGACACGGCGTTGTTGTTCCCTTACAAATCCAAGGCGGTAGTGTGAAATAGCTTACCGTTATCACTCCCATTCAGACCTCGCCGCGCGTCATTTAATTCGACCTTTGTCCGAGTGGCGCGTTACTCGCACGGAATCGGCAGATGCAAGCAATTTCTGGCGATGAGATGTGAATTCAAGGAATTAGCGAAAGCCGTTTGACGCTACGTCTAGCGTTTAGCTCGACCTTCGCGCTTCCTCGGAGATTTCAGTGCTCGTTCCATAACTGATCCGTTTTCACTTCTCCGTTAGCGTCCGCGCACATCGAAACCCGATATCGCTGTCGCGCGAGTCAGGGTAGTAGCTGCCGCGATATTGACAAGCAGCGCCAGCACTATCGTCGCCCCAAGAACCACCCTTAACCACGGGATCTCTTTCAGCCTCACTCCAGGAGCTTTCCGTCCACTCCCAAACGTTGCCCGCCATGTCATGAACTCCGTACGCGCTTGCCCCTTTCGAATAAGTGCCGACAAGGGTAGTTCTTCCCAATTCCGATTCGTTGGTGTTGCACAGAGCAGTGTTGAAATCGTCGCCCCAGGGATACAAGCGCCGATATTCGCTCTTGGTGTCCCATGAAGCCGTCTTCTCCCATTCTTTTTCCGTCGGTAAACGGCACCTGCGCCACCGGGCATAAAGGCGCGCTTCGAACCAACTCACATAAATCACAGGCTGTTTGTCGGAATTGGAATACTGATCTCTGCGTTTTCTGTGGCTAGGCACCATACGCTCATATTCTTCATTGGTGACTGGATACCGGTCGATGCTGAACGCCTCGATCCGGACCCTCGCGCCGTCCGTGCCATACCGCGCCATGCCCGCCGGGACAGGCACCATATCTTGTGGCCAGTCTCGGGCCTCCCCAAAAAACTGGTCAAGCTCGGCGCGGGCTTCTTGATTTCCGCGGATGGCGAGTTCCTCTGCCAGTTCTACTGCGGCGACAAAGGATTGCCCTTCGCGGTTTTCTCGCTTGAACATAGTGCGCAAGACTTTTATGGTTTCTGGTCTGTCGTAGCAAAGGTTTGCGCATTCGGCCACTCCCAAACCTCGGTACTCGCGGCCTGCGTGTGTGTACTGGGCCAGAAACTGGACCAATAGGCGCAGCCACGGCTGCTCAGAAGCCGCCGCCTTCAAACACTCAACTGCAAAGTCGGCTCGACCACGCTGTAGAAGCTCCATCAGCGTCTTGCGACGCCGCATATCGGGGCGAAGTTGGCCCACGGCTAGGCACAGTGTCTCATTCCAACCAGGGCTTTCCGCGAAGAGTTGTTCGTGGAAGTTGTCCTCAGCGATTTCATTTGCCAGCCAGCCTGCCGCGAAATATTCCTGGAACAAGCGATGGACAAAACCAAACTGATCTTGCCCTGTTTTGTCTGAGCCATACTGGACCAGAATCGCGTCACGTACGTGCAGCCGCTCAATCACCTTGTCGGCCAGTTCATACGGGCCGCCGTCCTCACGAAGATAAGTGGCAAACCTTCGCACAAGGTCGGAACGCCCGATCTGCAACGTTAGGTCAGGATCGATTGTCACCGCTTCGTCCTGCATCTCGTACGCAAGGCGTTGCAGCAGTTTGCGTTTTTGCGCAACATCTATGGGACTCTCCTCCAAACCTTTAGCTTCGGCCCAGTGCTTTAGCAGCGTCTCCGTGCATTTCTCATATAGGCCCAGGCGGCTATCTGGAAGAGCGCCTAAGCCGAAGTGGACCCGCACGATCATGGTGAGCAAGAGCGCGTTTCGGGCGAGCGGCATGACGTCGCGGCGGGATTCCAACGCCTGCCAAAGATCCTTGCTTTGCCGCAGAGCCGCTGATTGGTCGGGCTGATGGATTTTCTGCCAGCCGTCGATGAAGGTTTGAATTTCTGTATCGTTGAACTGAGCGAGGTTGAGCTGCTGCCAGCCGGATGAATCGAACCGACGGCGGTAGTCGTTTGGGCGACTGGTTACCACAAGGAAGCAATTTGCTGGAAGCCAGGCAGCAAAGGCGCGAATGAGTTCTGCGATCTCGTTTCTGCGTGCGACGGACTGGACCTCATCAAGGCCGTCGAATAGTATTGCAAGTCCGCCCGCTTGCAATTGACGCTGAAAGAAACCGACGGGCAGCATGTCTTCCTGTATTCCGCGTCGGCAGCAACGGTAAGTGTGCATTCCCAAATATTATTCCGCGTTTCAGCGAGGTCTTTGTCGAGGTCACGTATGCGGTAGAAGACGGGTAGGAGGTGAGGCAATGTTTTGGCCCAGGAAAAGTTGTCCCGCTGAACGAACGCTAGGGCGAGCGCTTCGAGCAAAGTAGTTTTTCCGCTGCCGGGGCCGCCGACAACAAGCAAGCGCGACGAACCAGCATCGCTGCGTTTGAACAGTT
>Ga0209698_10003905_pt1 | contig 16478 bp, 16 predicted proteins | sample LitLauG_LLR_2012_FD_187203 | JGI IMG/M metagenome (GOLD analysis project Ga0209698, IMG submission 187203) | Freshwater sediment microbial communities from Pennsylvania, USA - Little Laurel Run_MetaG_LLR_2012 (SPAdes) (version 2) | ecosystem: Environmental > Aquatic > Freshwater > Creek >...
TAATGATGGAGATTTAAGTTTAGAACAATTTTATCAATTAAGTCAGCTTAATTGTTATTATTGCAATAGCAAGCCATCTAATAAAAGAAATTGTTCTTTACAAAGAGGTTCTGCTCAATCTAAATTAACTGGATTATTTATTTATAATAGCTTAGATAGAATTGATAATAATAAATGTCATGATTACAATAATGTAATTACGTGTTGCAAATATTGTAATTCTGCAAAAGGCGCATTATCATTGCAAAATTTTAATATTTGGATTAATAAAATAACCAATTATAATAAATGATTTATTTAAGAGAAAAGTTTTTAAGTTTATTTTCTAAATTAGAGATAGCAGAAGGAGTTTCTTCTGAAGTTTGTTCTGAAGTTTCAGACGGAGTAAAAGTGGAATCGACTTCTGATTGAGCGGCCTGAGCTTCGGCTGCAAACTGCATTTTAGCATTTTGAGCGCCTTTTAAGCCATTAACAATATTAACCAAATCCTTCTTTAAGGTTTGCAGAGCATGGGCAACGTCATCAAAATCATCGGCAATTAAACCAGCTCCACCATGGAAGATTTCCAAAGTATCGACGACTTGAGTGATAGCTCCTTTTTCAGCAATAGATCGTTGTTTATAGCCTTCATTATTAAAATCAGATAATACTTTATTTAAGAAGACCAAATTATTTTTAACGACAGCTGTTAATTCTTTAACGGCGGCATCGGCTTGTTGAAAAGTAGGGCTTTTGGCTAAAGCGGCTAATTGTTGAGTTAATCCAGCATCAGTACGAGGTTTTTCAATTTCACTTAACAATGGCATAACGTGTTGTACGGCATCATTAATTTGAGACAATATTTGTTGTAATTCTTGAACGGTTTGTAAGAATTCGGGAGTATATTGATAACCAACTCCTAAATTAGAATTAGAATTTAACAAATCTTCAATTTCTTGTTGTGTTTTTTGATAATCTGTATTCCAGCCATCACTATGGAAAGACATATGTTGTTTTAAATAAATAATTCCAACTACAGCAGCTAAAGCTCCAATAGCAGGTAAAATCCAGGATTTTTTAGTTAAAGCGGCTTGTTTTAGACAAATATCGGTCAATTTACATAATTGTTCTTTATTATAATTATCTAATTGATTACCAGTTTTAACTAAAGACAATAACAATTGTTGTTGAGCATATTTAGCTTGATTAAGATGACCGTTAGGGTCTTTCATAACGATATGAAGGCGAATATTTTGTCCTTCATTTTCATTTTCGACCAAGCCATTTAACTTATCATAAGAAGGGGAGACGAATTGAGGTTGAGGGTGAGCAATTTCCATAATATTTTTGGCATATTGCATATCTTTAGGAAGATCTGGTTTATTGTGATATAATTTACTAATTTGTTCAATACTAAGGGAATCCATTCGAGGATTAGGTTGAGAGAAGTCTTTTTCAGTATGTTCAGCGGCATTAGAAATCAATCCTTTTTCTAAAGCAATTTTAACAAAACTATCAAAAATATTACTTTTTCTCATATCTCACCTATATATAATGTCTTGATATGCATTTTAGTGGTCATTTTTGGCGACATCATCAATAAAGTAATCTACTAATTGTTTTTTAGAAGTAAAATTATTAGGAATAATAATGGTTCGACTTCCTTTATTATGAATATTGGCCCAGTCTATATTTTCTTTAATTACTTGAAATCCGGGTGTTTGTTTAATTAATTGTTCTTTACCATCTAAACCATCATAAACATCTTTAGCAAATTGAATAATCATTTCTTCAATATTTTCGGGAGTATTATTTAGAGGGACTTGATCTGGCAATTTAGCATCATTTTTAAATGGATATTTTGTTTGATTAGAAGAGGAAGAAGTTTCCGTTGATTGGTTAGATTGTCCGGCTTGATAGGTTCCACTTAAAGAACTAGGTCTTCCAATAAAAGAATTAACAACATCTCCCATAACCATTAATCCGGCCGAAGCAAAAGCAATTTTAATAATCCAACCAAAGATTGTTCCTAATAGACTAACTCCTTTAGCTTTACTTTTCCAAAAATTAGCAAATTTAGCAGTTTTAGTTAATCTTAATGATTGATGTTCATAATCAATTAAAGCTAATTTAATTAGATTAATATCTGCAAATAATTCTAAAGAAGAATAAACTTTACCATCATCGGCCTGTTGTTCTTGCAGTTGTTGATAGCCTAATTGAGCTTCTTGATCAGTTCCGGGCTGATTATATTCTTGAATAGTGTTTTCGGTGGCATTATCAACTTCTTCGGAAGAGGTTTGTCTGCCATTGCTAACTAATCCTTTAACTTTATTATATAAAGAGGCAAGTAGACCGTGAACATCGACATGAAAAACTTGCATCATTAAACCTAATAAAAGACCCCATTTTCCTATTCCTAATGTTTTAAATAAAACCCAGAGGGCGCCTGGAGCAATTTCATTTAAAACGCTGCCAGTTGGATTATTAGGATCAATTTTACTGCTAAAATAGTCTTTTACTTTAGATAATAAATCAGAAACCAATCCAGCTTGCTTATATAATTGATGTTGATCATTAGACAACAAAGTTTCTACCAGCAAAGTATCTACATAAAAGCTAATTTTACTATTAGAAGACATTAATTTTTATCGCTTTTTGCCATATTTTGCATTTGTTGCAAAAATCTTAAGTTAGATTGTTGCGGACCAGCTAATTGTTGCTCTAAATAATCAGCAGCATTAGGACTTTTAGTTTTAACTACTTTAATTAAATCAGTCATAATACGGCCCGTATAATCTACTATTTCAGATAAAGTTAATGCTAATTGATAAGTATTTAATGATGCTTGCTGTTTAAAATTATCATAATTAGTTAATGGAAAAATATCTCCACTACCTGGAACCATTGTTTTAGCATTATCTATATCTTGATTAACTTTATCTTTCATTTGAGAAATAGTAAGATTATTTCTCCAATCAGCATAAGTTTCATTAAATAATTTAATATTATCAAAATCAATATTTTGAACAGTAAAAACTGTCATTTTAATTAATTGATTTAATACTACAGGATTGTTTTGATTATTAGATTGAGATGTAGAAGATCCACTATTAGCTAATTGATGATTAATTGATTTGGCCAAATTTTGTAGAGCTTGCAAATAAATTTTAGCTGACTTTTCTTGATCAGGAGTCGTAGCATTTTTAAATTTGTCAGTAGCCCTTTGATTTAAAGCGTCTAATACGTTACCAACATCAAAAGTTGATTTTCCAAAAGTATTATTTCCATTTTGGAAACTAATATTATTATCAGATAACCATTTATTAAATGCTAATCTATCTTTTAAATTAGCAGCAGTTAAATCTTTATCTCCGTTTCCAAGGTTATTATTAGGTATAATATTTTGGGGAACTTTATCTAAAATAGGATTTTCTTGAGGTATAGCCGGAGTTTCACTTAATTGAACATTTAATTCTTGATTAGCTTCTTTTATTAATTTTAATAATTGAACTTGAAATTTTATATTATTTTTTAATTGAGCATTATTTTGCAATGATGCTAAATAGTTTTTAACAGCTTCAACATTAACATAATATTGAGGATTATCATTTGGATAAGCAACATCACCTTCAGGTGGAGGAGTATTATCTTTAGGTTTAACTGCATTACCTTGACCATTCATCCATGCCAATAGACTATTTAAACTGGTAAAATGATCAGAAGATAAATCTTGAGAAGGTATAAATTGTCCTTCTGTTTGAGCTTTTATTTGGCTTTTTAAATTATTTAAAACTGAACGCAAATTCTCCTTAGCTGGATCAGGAATAGCTTGCGCAATACGAGATATTTTAGCTTGATCTTGCGATGCAGCTTCTAATAATTGCTTTAATAATTGAGAGTTTTCATAAATAAATGACATTAATATCCCGGCGTTGTATCTAGCAATTTGTTATCAGTTTCAAGTTTATTAATTACTTGCTCTGGAGTTAAACTAACTTGATTATCTTTTATCCATTTTTGTAATGAAGCTAAATCTGTCAAATCATTTAATAATATTCCTTTGCCATCAATCATATATTGAATTTTATTATTTTGATCAGGCACATTATTTTTAATTTGTTGATAAGGCTTATCATTATCATACATAAAAGTATTTAATTTTGGATTTTTATTTAATTGAACCGTTAATTGAGCTAACGAAGATTGAATTAATTTTAATAATTGGCTTCCGGTAGAAGCTAATTCATCTTTTTGGCCCGGAGTTTTATTATTGATATTATTTTCAGATTTAATATTTGTATCTATTAATGATTGTAATGATTTTAAATCATTATCTGAAAAATCAATTGTTAATGCTACGTTTAATTGATTAAGATTATCAACAAAATCTAACAAAGAATAAATTAATGTATAGGCGGCGGCTAAATTTTTAGTCGTATTATTTCCCCATTTGCCATCAACAAAGACGGTTGCAGGTTGTTTGGCTACATCTTCTAATAAATCTACTGCTACTTTTGTTTGATAATTTTTATTTAAAAAATTAATGAAACCAGGATATTTGCTTAATAAGCTTCCTAAAGCTTGCAATTCGTGTTGCATGGCCATTATATTAGTATTACTAAACTTAGAATAATTAGTAGGAGAATATTTAGTATTTTCATTAGCTGGCGTATGCCTTCTAATAAAAGGTGTAGCTAACTTTTTTATTTCTTTAACTATTTCTTTAATAGAATTATTTTTCATTTATGCCAACTTGTTTGGCAAAGTCTTCTACTTCTGCCGCTTTTTGTTTCATTTCTAATTGTAATGAATTATTAACTTTTTCTAACTCTCCTGTATTTTTGGCATTATTATATCTTTGAACTAAATCTTCAATTTCTTTAATTTGTGTTTTAGTCCAATTTAATGCTTCTGGGTCTTTAGCTACCTCACGAACAGATTGATAAGCTTGTAAAGTTCCAATTAAATTAGCAGCTTCGCCAGATAACCAGCTTACTTCTACTTCTTTCATAGTTAAAACATTATTAGAAGTATTATTGGGAGCATTTAATGTCTCACTGCTAAGATTATATTGATTTTTAACTTGTTGTGTTTTAGCAGCATTTTCTAATGCTCTAATTTTTTTAATTACTTCACTAAATGATAAAGCAATAGGTTTTAAATTATATAAAACAGGTACTATTTCATTTTCCCATCTTATTTTATGAAAAGAATTTAAACTATTTATTAATCCTGGTTCTTCATCATTTATATATCCTCTTAATATATTTGGAAGAATATGATCAAGATATGGTTTAGAATATACGTTTTTTTGATCTAAATATTTTTTAACATTAGTTAATTGGCCATCTCTTATATAGGACATTTGACTGCTTTTATGCAATGGCTCATATAATTCATTAAATCTATCAAATAAAGAAATTGCTTGATTATATAATTCATTTAAATTATCTTCTGCTAATGCTATTTTTACTGCTTTTAATATCTGATTAGCATTGCTTAATTTCCCAGTAGGTTTTTTATTTAACATTTCAATAGTCTTAAGATGACGATCTAATATTGTCTCTACCACCGCCTCATTGCCATCTACTCCCTCCAAATGATGCGATCCATTTGGATGAGCTGAATTAACCAAATCTTCTCCTGTTTCCTTGGAAGTTTGATATAAGGTTTGAGCTTGTTTATAATTCAAATAATTAGCTTCTAATTCAGCAGCTTCGGAATGCATTCCTTCGGCTCGCAACCCGGCGCATAGCTTGAAAATATTGTCCATTAAATTAGAAGATGGAGTCAAATCTAACTTGGAATTCGCCACTTTGTTAATAGCATCTGGCTTGATTAAACCCTTTTGTTGAGCTACTCTTTCTAATGAGCGCATAATCGGCGAGTCCTCAAACTTTGTATGCTTATATGTCATAGCTGGTTCCTTAAGTTTTTAAAACAATATCTAATTATTATGCGTTATTTTGCATATAACTATTTTAATATAAATTATCTTTTGCAATTAACTTTTAATATTAGTTAATACCATAAAAGTTCTAGGAGAGGCGAGCTACTAAAAGGAGGTGCAGTTACTTGAGCCACAGCAGGATGCAAACTACTTGGCCTTCTAGTAGTAAAAAGACCTACTTCGCTAACATAGACATTAGCTCTAACCGGATATTGTTGATTAGTTTCATATTGATCGGTTTGAAAAAACATTCTTTCAAACCAAACAGTTATTCTTCCAGAACCAGCAGTGGTATCATCTCCTGGTATATTGGCAACTTGATAAGTATAATTAACTATTGTTTTAATACCATTAGGCTGACCAGAGCCAGTTAAATCAATATTAAGCTGAGTTCCAGCGACAAATGTAATAATTCCGTTAATAGGATTTAATGAAACATCTATGGTAGAAGTAAAACTACTAGGAGTAATATTGGGTCTTCTTAAAGTCGCTATAATATCAACTGGCGTTACGATAGTATTATTAGGTCCAGGAACGCCTACAGCCGGTACAATTATAGTTTCATTCCAAGAAACATTGGTAAATGCTTTAGTTCTAGTATCATCAATTACTCCAATCGGAGCCGTTCCATTACTAACAGTTGCCATTACTTGATTGCCAATTACTGCAAGTTCTGCTGCCATCCCAGCTTGAAATTCTGCTGCTGGATCACATATAAAACTTACAGGCAGAGTATTGCCAACTTGAACTAATCTTAAAGTCATACATTACCTTTATATAAAGGCAAGTTATGTAATAGATAATTTTTAATTTCTTTATAATTTTTCATAATTTTTCTGATTATTTTTGTGATATACTAAAGTATACGAAAAATACTTATATCACAAAAAATACAAGCTACTATTAATTTATATATCAGTAGAAAATCACAATAAAATTACTTAAAAGTAATAATTTTTAATATTAATTTTTTTCATCTTCAAAATCAGAAAAAGCTTCTTGATCAGAAACTTGCAATAAATCATCTTCGGGGGCGACTTCCAACCCCAACAAATCATCATCAGAAGCATTTAAATCAAAAGTATCAGCATTTAATAAATCAGCAAAATCAGCTTCCATATCATCAAAATCAAGATTTCTTTTAAACGGCGGAACATCAGCTAAATTAAACTCTGTTCCATGATTTTTAAGATTAGCGACCATTTTTTCAGGAGTTAATCCTTTAGTAGCTCGATCATTTGCAACGCTTTCAAATTGTAAAGTTTCGCCTGGTTGAACGCGGGAAGGGTCAGTAGGAGTAGTTGGGTCTTTCATCCAATTCCACATTTTGCCAAAAGAGCGATTAGGATCGGCTACAGCTTTAGCATCTTCTTCAGACATAACATTAGCAGGCCCAATAAATCTAGCTATTTGATGTTCTGATAACCCTAAAGTTCGTAATACTAAATTAACTTTAGCTTTAGCTACTGGATTGTTTTTAGAAAACTCCATTAAATCTTTTTGAGTTAATCCAGCTTCCATTAGTGATTTAACACTAGGTAATTGCTCAACTGGTTTAGTAGTGGTAGTATGATGTTGAGCAATTTTATGTAATAATTTTAATAATTGATCTGCTTGCTTTTGAGATCCTATTTCTTCAAATATTTCTAAAGCAGTGTGCAAACAATTAGCGGCTTTAATCAAATCAGGAGTTTGATTAGAGGCTTGTTTTTGCAAATTATCTTGCATTCCAGAGATTAATTGATCTTCAAAAACTGATTTATTAATCATTTCAGCTCCTGAGCTAATCCTTCTAAAATATTAGTAATTTCGTTAGCTTCTTTAACCATTCCGGCTTGATCAAAAATATTAGCTGCAGTGCTAAGAAGATCGATAGCTTTAACGAGTTTATCAAAACCATAACGGTTTTCCGTTTGATTTTTAACTAAAGATTTCTCCATAGAACGATAAAGCTCGTCTTCTACACTGGCTTGTTTATACATTTTTCCTTATTTTTTAGAAGCTTTAGCTTTATCAGCCTTTTCCTTAGCTTTCTCTTTTTCAGCTTTTTCTTTAGCCTTCTCTTTTTCAGCCTTTTCTTTAGCTTTTTCTTTTTCAGCTTTTTCTTTAGCTTTAGCTTTTTCTTTCATAGCTTTGTCTTTGGCAGCTTGACTATCGCTTTTTTTCTTTTTATCATCTTTTTCTTTCTTTTTGGCTTCAACCACAAAAGAAGCAATTTTTAAAGTTAAGGCTGATCCGCGATCTAAACCAACCGAGTCAAGGGCGGCAGAAGCAGTTAATAAGCTATCAATTGCTACATCAAAAGCTACTGATGGTTCTAATCCATCATCTGCGCTACTGCTATCAGATGAAGAGGAAGAAGAGCTATCTTCTTCTTTTTTCTTTTTACGAGCATCATTATCATCTGCATTGCTGCTATCTGAAGAAGAGGAGGAGGAAGAAGAGGAACTATCTTCTTCTTTTTTCTTTTTACGAGCATCGTTATCATCTGCAAAATTATCATCTGCCATAGCGGAATCGCACATACAGCTATCGGAGTCTTTGTCGCACTTATGACATTTAGCCGAGGCGGTTTTATATTGAGTAGCAAACAAAGATTGATGTTCTGTGCTGCTGATAACTGCATTCATTGTTGCAGCTACGAAGTCGGATACGCTTGAGTTTTTCATTTATAATCCCTTTAAAATCTTAATTGTTAATATTAGAACGCACCTTTTTTAGTTCCAAACATTGAAGCTAATTGATCATATTCATTTTTTGGAGCAGATGGAGCCTTATAATTATCTTCATCTAATAATCCTACTTGTGGAATACGACTTGCTTCTTTGCGCATTGGCTCATGACGGGCAATTACTCTTTTTAATGACTCAAAATTATCATCATTAAACTTCATAATTTCATCAACTTGAGCCGAAATGGCGCCTCTTTCATTACGACATAGATTACGCTCAACCATATCATAAGCGGTTTCATAAGCACGAGCTAATTTAACTTTAAACTTATTAAGCTCTTCTTCCATTTCCGCTTTCACATGCTCTTTAACTAATTCGCTGGCAAACTCGCTGCCACCATCTACTTCACCGTAAAACTTTTTCCAATAAGAAACTGCATCTTTATCTAATCCTTCAGCCACTAAAGCATCCACATCTTGTGGGTTTAATTTGCCTTCAGAAACTAGCTTTTGAATAGCGGCAGCTTCTTTACGAACTTTAGGTGGCATTTTAGCTAATTCCATCATAGCTTTATTTGCTTCTGGTAAGGTTTCTACCAATCCAAGATTATCAGATGGTTTAATATCTAATTCAGTTTGTCCATCAGTAAGTTTATTAGCAGCATCCAACATATCACTAAACTTTTGTTTAGACATATCTTGAACTTCACCGCTGTCTTGTTTGCCTAAAGCATCAGCAGCTAATTTAGCTCTTAATAAAGCCCGTCCTTGTTTACTGTTTAGAGAGGCAGTTTTATCAACCATTACATTGGCTTCTGGCGCTTTTTTAGCAACTTCTATAGCGGTAGCAGGATCATTTACTTTAATGGTTCCACCATCATTATCCAAGTCTAAATCTTCATCCATTTCATGATCTTCTGGTTTTTCATCCATTAAACCATCTAAATCAAGATCTCCTAATCCATCGTCATCCATCATAGTATGAACGGCATCTAAATCAGCATTGGTATCATTAATAAGTCCCATTAAGTCATCACCGTCTGCGGAGTGACTATCTTTTTTATCGCTCATAGCATCTCCTTCATCTGCGGCTAATGATTGTAATTCAGCTTCAATTTCTGCACGTTTAACAATAGCCTTGGTTCCACGAGCATATTTAACAAAAGCTGTCATTAATTTGAAGCCATCTGCTACGGCAGTTTTTGCTTCATTAAACGCATCTTCTACAATGGTTCCCACGAATTCTTGATTGGCACTATTAACTGCACCTTTATCATACATTCCGGCAATCATATCTAATTCTTGTTGATGGTCGTTTAATTCTGCAATAGCTTCTTTCATAGCATTAGTTAATGCTCCATTAAGTTCTTTTCTTAAAGAATTAAGAGTGGCAGTGCTAAAATTAGCAGTTTTGGTTGAACCATCATCAGCCATAGCTGGACCGCCCATTCCACCTGCTGGGGCATCAGATCTTCCCATTTCAGCTTGTTCGCCAGTTAAAGCTCTAACAGCTTCTACTAAATCAGAACTTAAATCTCTAACTTTTTCAGAAAGCTCTAAAGCGCTTTGTTTTGGGTCTCCATCTTTGCCTGCATCTGCTACTGCTGGAGCGCTTGCCATTTCAGGGGCAGCTGGAGGAGCAGAAGATCCGCCATCAGATGGGGGAACTTGAGCTTTTTTAATTAATTGAGAAACTGCATCGGCGCCATTTACTTTAACTTTTTCAATTAATTGAGCGCCAAAAGCTTTAGTAGCAATGCTATCATAAAGCACATCAGAAACTCTACCGCCACATAAATCATTAACAGAGGCAGTTAATAATAGTTTATCGCCCAAAAATACTTCCCAAGCACTTTTAGCTTTATTTTGAGATCCATCATTATTAGCAGCTTTAACAAATCTTGCTCTTAACGAGGCGCGAGCCAACATTTCTTTACGCTTTAACTCATCTTTAGGTTCAGCGGAAGAAGGAGAGGGATGTAAGCCATCAACTGGACCAACTTGAGGAAATGGAGCTTGTCCAACCATTTGTTTATCTTCATAATCACGTAGCTCTTCATTAAGTTTATCTTTAGGATATTTAACTTTATTTGGAGTGGGTTCATTAACACCACCACCACCTTGCCAATAAGCTTGTTTAGCTTGCAAAGTTTGTTTAGCCAAATCAACAATAGCATTTCTTTTCATTTCTCGTTCTTCAGCTTCTGCACGAGCTAACATCTTTTTACGAGCTAATTCATCAGAAGGATCAGCCGAAGCTGGAGAGGGATGCATACCATCAACAGAACCTACTTCAGGGAAGGGAGTTTGCCCGACCATTTGTTTATCTTCATTTTCACGAAGTTGTTCATTGAGCGGATCTTTAGGATATTTAACTTGTCCTGGGGTTGGCTCATTTACTCCGCCTGCACCTTGAAAATAAGCATTTTTATTCATTTTTTCTGATCCTGACATATGTTCCTCTTGTATTTTAGAAGTAGAAGTATTATTGTTAATAGTAGCCAACTTATTCAAACTCTTTTTCATTTGATTAAGAGTTGCCTCAATGGAGGCCGTTACTTTTTGCAGCTCTACAATTTCTGCCTCAACAGTGCCCGCAAATCTAACATTTTGCGGAGTTTGTAAAGCTAATCCGGAATCCGTAGGGCTGCCCTCATCCATAGCAATAGACCCTGACGACTGATTAAATGCTAAAGAATTAGTATCTTCTTCAGATTTTTTTATTTGCTTAAACTCTTTTAATTTATGATAAGCTTCTTCAATATCAGATTTAAATTGCTCTAAATTATCTGCATTAATATTAATGCTAGCACTTCCGCCACCTTCGTCTCCGGTAGGATCACTAACATTTAAAGTGGCTGAATAATTCAAATCGGCCAATTTATTTAGTTCTTTGGCCCGATTATCAAGATAATTATTCATAGTATTAGCGGCTGCAATAATATGTTTAATATTAGCTTTAGGATCGGCTCCATTAACTACAATAGATAATTCAATAGGATTAAGATCAACGTTAATTTCACCATAACAAGTTTTATTCTTCATATGGCTACAAAAATCAGCTTCTGCTTTAGCAACTCTTCCACAATCATAACAAATTGCTCTTCCAACAGCAGTTCCCATAGAAACGCAATTAGAAACTCCAGTGGAGATTTGACGAGCTAATTGTGGAAATCCAGCTTTATCTAAAGCGCAAAGAGCAATAACTCTTTTAAGATTACGATCATAATAAGTATCAACAATAAAACCTCTGACATGATCGACTGAACTTGATTTATGATCGATACATAGAGGTTTATGTTTCCATTTTTTATAAGCTTTAATTAATTCGGCTTCCGGAAAAATATCCAAATTACTATTTTTATAAGCTTGAATATTAGGATCGTTAGTTATCCATTTCCAGGTATTTCCAGAGGTGTCCCAGCCAACTTTAACAGGCTCGCCCTTGACAGTTAATTTTGGAGTGCCATCATCATTTAAAGCCGAGGCTTCTGCGGCATGCATCATAATACAACTAAAATATAAAAAGTCTTCTGCTTTAGGAGCAATTTTCTTTAAATTAGCAGCAAATTTTCTAAAATTATCTAATACTTCGGCACTTACTTCAGGAATACAAGAGCTAGCATCTTCTAATCTAATTTCTTGTGTTTCGCCTAATTTAATAAACATTATAGTATTAACTCCCTGACTTCTGTTGTTTAGAAGTATTGGCTTGCTGTTCTGCCTCTACAAGTAATTCTTGTTGTTTTTTAACAGCTTTTTTTTGATTTTCAGTCAAATCATCGCCATCAACTAAATCTAATATTTTACCATCACCATATTTAATAAATGACATTTTTTATTCTCTCCAAATGGAGGACTGATAAAAGTATAAGAAATTATTACCAGTTAATCTTAAAATCCTACCTATTTAATGATAGTTTATTACCTTAATTTTAAGACCAATTAATTTCCTAAAGTTGATCTTTCCTCAATAATCTCGTTTAATTGTTTTTGCCTCTTATTAAAAAGATCTAAAATAATAGGGGTTTTTTGTTCAATTTTCATTTGTAAATCATTACTAATGGAATCAACCCAGCTGGTAGCCAGAATATTCTCTTGAATATGAGATTTAATTCTCTCATCTATTATTTGATCAATTTCATCACATTGCTTTTGAATATTTTCAATAGCAGCCACTACATTTTTAGAAAAATCTTTAGATTGCAAATCATTAAATAATTCGGAAAACATATTTACTTTATTTTCTAATTGATCTACTGAAGTAATAAAAGATTTAATTAATTTAATTGTTTGAGTATCTGTTGAAAAGGTTTGCATTAAATTAACGCATTGAAAAGAAGTTTTTTTAAAGAGATCAAAATTTTCAATAGATTTATCCCTAAATCGACGAACCACGGCTCTAGCCTTCATAATATCTTCTGGGGTCATTTCTGGATTATCTTTAAATGGGGTTTTCATAATATTAAGATGGTCGGCAGCTTGTTGTAATAGCTTTTCAGCTGCTTTAAACGATAATAAAGCTTGTTCCGCCTGTTTCTTTTCAGAGTCAGAAACATCATAGGACATAGAAACCGAATATGCTTTTTTAATCATTATTAATATACTTTATTATTAGTCGGAAATAAAGCCACCAACCGGTTCAACTGGACCTACTCCGTGAATACCGGCGCCATTATCATAAATACCAACCAAAGGAGTAGTATTAGTTTCTTGGTCTTCTATTATTTTTTCTTTCCAAGTTGAGTGATAATTTTCTCTAGTAGGAGATTGATCATCTATGTATTGATATACACTATCAATTGGATTTTGCCGAGTATGCTCTAAATAGGGAGCAAATGAACCTCGATGACCTTCATCTAAAGCGCCATCTCGATTATCTCCAATATAAGTTCTTTCATTAGAAACTATATCAGCATTATTTTGGTCTTTATTAGGCTTGCAAGTTTTAATTAATTTTTCATATAAATGTACTACTTTATTAGGAACTCCTATTCCAAACCCTAATAATTTAGCTTCTTGAATAGCCTTTTCAGGGAATTTTCCTAAAAACTTACATTCAATTAAAGCAGAAACAAGCCCTGTACGATCTTTCCCTTCAAGACAATGAATAAAAGTAGGGCCATTTTCTAAAAATACTTCTTTAAAATTTTGAGATAAAAGATGTAATAGAGATTTTTTAGTTCCATCAATATATATTTTAATATGTTTTATTCCTAATAATTGACAAACTCGATTAATACGTTCTCCACTATGTTTATCTAAACTAACAATTTTATTAATACCCAATTCTTCTTTTAAAGATTTAACATCTTCGAGAGATGGAGCAGATCCTCGATATAAAACATTAGGAATAATAGTTCTAAATCTAATAATCATAAACTTCTTACCAAACTATCTAACACTTGCCTAACATAATGTGCATCGTGATTAAATAAAACGTGCTTTACGAAAGTAATAGCTTGTCCTAAAGCAGAAGAATTAGGCAAATGTTTAGATGAAATTTCATTTTCATTTAAAATATGAAATTTAGTTTTCATTCGATCTAAAGCCTGAGGATATTTATCTGGAGGCAATCTTTGTAATGTAAATTTAACAATATCTGATAAATATTTGCCTACTTGTTCGGCATTACCTAATTCTGCAATAGCTGCCAATTTTATCATTTTAGCATTTAATTTTATTTTATATATTTTGTTATATTTAACCATAGTATTTTGTAAGGCTATTTTTTCAGGATTATGTAATTTACCTTTAATAGCTTTATCAAACTCTTTCTTAAAAAGCTTGAGAAAATACTTAATTTGCTCAGAATTGGCTTTTTGGCGCAATTTTCTCATAATAGCAGAATAGGCAAATTCATCAATATCAGTTAAATCAATAATAGAAGATTGATCTTCTATTTTATTATGATCAAAATGTTTAAAGTATTCTACTTGTTTTAACCTTTTTTTGGCCAAATCTTTAGATTTGAATGTTCCTAAGTTTTTATTTTGTTGCGACAAAACTCGATATTTGCCATTTGGCAATTTTCTTATTTTAGCAAATTTAATCAAACCTTGACATCTTAATTGATAAAAACTTGCTAATTGTAAAATAGCGTCGGTATTCATTTGTTTTTATCAAGATACATTTTAACATCAAGAGTTTCTTTGCTACGGAGCATCATATCTTCTAAAGTTCCATTACCATCTACTTCGTTTAAAGCTCTAATGGCTCTTTCATTTAAAAACATAATATTTCCAAGCTTTAAATGATTATTTTGAGAAACAAAAGCACAATTTAACACTAAACATTCTCGATAAGCAGCAATTACTTTACCACAAAAAACGGCTGGGTAAGCAGTATTAATTTGTTCAGTACTAACATCTTCATAAGAGTCGCCCACATAAACTTCAATAAACTTATCTTTAAATATTTCGGCTAAAAACTCGGCAAAAGTTTTTCCAGAGCCTTGCAATTCTTTTATGGTGGCAATGATATGTTGTTCTGAGGGCATGCTATTTCCTTAAACGAATTGAAGTAAAAACTTTCTATAATTAGTGGTTGCCATTTTTAAACTAATAGGCTGATAAGATGACTGTTTATTCATACTACATTGAGTTTCAATCTTTATATTTCCTACTTTAGTTGTAGCTTGATAAAAAGCCTCCGCTATAGCTTGAGATAATTGCTCAACCGCTTGAAAACATTCTTGTTCTGGCCCTTGTAAAGAACATTCCACCTCTACTTGATGACCATCGGTATGAGGATAACAAGAAGCTAATAATTCTTCATCTAATGCTAAACATAAAATCCTTGAAAACTCAATTCCACTCATATGATTGGGAGCATTTATTTTAATTAAAATTTGATGATTAGGCAAAGCAGTTTTATATAATTGTTTAAGAGAAATATTAGAGTTAGCCAATGATAACATATTCATAAACTTTTCTAAAATATTATCTAAAAACGCCCATTTATTAGGCTGAACTATCTTTTTAGTTTTAATTCCGCGAGGAACCTGGCCTGACATAGCCAATTCATAACTATTAGATTTATTAGCTTGATTGAATAATCTTTTAACTCCGGCAGTATAAGCGGATTCATCAGCAGTATAATATTTTCTTGCTTTAAGAGCTTTAGAATAAGCTACTGGATCAGGATGAACAATATATTGAAAAGCTCCAGCATAATGTTTATTATTAAGCAAATTAAGATAATCTTTAACCCCAGCTTCCAAATTAGGATAAGCTCGATATTTGAGGTTCATTTTCTTCCAAACACCAGGAGAAATCTGTTCTTTAGTAGTTAAATCGTCGAAAAAATCAAACTTATCTTTACCATCGGTAGTAATATTTCCAACATTATAATTCCACATACTTTTACGATTAGCAGTTTCTAAATTATTTTGGGCTAATACCATTGAAACTTGTTCTTTGGTTGGAACATTTCCAAATAAATCTTTCCAAGCCTCAATAATAGCTTGTGCCATTTGAGGTTCAGAAATATTAGTTTGAAAACGCTGTACCCTATTTCCCATTATTATTCCTTAATTTGACGGGCCACTTTAAATAACTCTAAAGCAATAACAGGATCAGTATGTTGAATAGCAGTTGCATATTTAGCAATAAAATTAGCTAAAATAACTGGAGTTTCATGTTGCATCTTTTCTAAAGATTGATAAAAATTACTATGATTAAAAGCTACTCTTATTTTAGGATCAGTAGAAACCCTTATTTTGGGAGGTAATTCCATATTAGGATCGGTTTTATCATCATCTTCTGGTGATAATTCTAATACTGGTTTATCAGCCAATGGAGCAAAAGGAGGAGATACTCCACCTGGCGCTACAGCAGGTACAGGTGTAGGTGTAGGTGTAGGTGTAGGTGTAGG
>Ga0209698_10003907_pt1 | contig 16478 bp, 15 predicted proteins | sample LitLauG_LLR_2012_FD_187203 | JGI IMG/M metagenome (GOLD analysis project Ga0209698, IMG submission 187203) | Freshwater sediment microbial communities from Pennsylvania, USA - Little Laurel Run_MetaG_LLR_2012 (SPAdes) (version 2) | ecosystem: Environmental > Aquatic > Freshwater > Creek >...
CACCCACCCAGCCCCGACGGTGACCAGGAGGCGACGCCGCACGCGCGCCATCCTGGCAGTGCGCGCACGCCGGCCGGGCGGGCTGTGGGGCCCTACGCGACGGGGACGGCGTCGTCGGCGCGCCGACCCGACGGTGCGGTGGGCGCCCGGCCCGCGGGCCGCGACGCCCCGGCCGGCGGCGTCGCGGACTCCTCCCGGGCGCCGCGGTCGGGGACCAGCAGCACCGGCACGACCAGCAGCGCGGCCAGGCCCGAGACGCCGACGGCGCGTAGCGGCACCTCGGTGACCCCGAAGCCAACCAGCCACACCAGGCCGGTCAGCCGAGACCACCCGTCGCGGCGTCGGGACACCCACGCGGCGTAGCCGAGAGCGGCCAGGAGCATCGCCAGGCCGGCGGCGCCGACCAGCCCGGACTCCCCGAGGGTCTGCAGGACCTGGTTGTGGGCGTGCACGGCCTGCTGCTCCACCGCCGGCAGGTAGTTGGCCCGGTAGGCGTCGGAGAGGAACTGCGACCCCATGCCGAGCAGGGGGTGCGCACGAAACGCCGCCCACGCGTAGCTCCAGATGATGGTGCGCCCGGACACGGTGTCCAGCCGGTCCGCACCCACCCCGCCGAGCACCCAGGCGACCACGTCGCTGCCCAGGGCGGTGACGACGACGACGAATGTGGTGCCGGCGAGCAGCGCGAGGCGGTGCCGAGGGTGGTTGCCGAACAGCAGCGCCAGCGCGATGACGGCGCCCACCACCACGCCGGTGGTGGACTGGCTGGCGGCCAGGGCGGCCAGCGCGGCCGCGGTGCCCACCCAGCGCCCCCGACCGACCGGGGGCAGCCACTCCAGGACCAGCGCCGCCCCGGCGATCACCGCCAGGGTGTTGGGGTGCGGCGTCAGACCGGCGAGCCGGTCCACGCCGAAGAACCGGGCGGTGTCGGGCATGTAGGCCCACGACGGCGCCGCCACCGCCAGCGCCAGGCTGCCCACGGTGACGCTGCGGGCCACCCCGCGGGACACTCCGAGCACCGGGCCGCGGGCCACGCCGGCCCCCCGGGCGACGGCGTGCAGCATCAGCGCGAAGTACAGCGGGTGCAGGTCGGTCACGGGCGAGCCGACGACGAACAGCCCCCCGAGGGTCTTCGCCAGGCCCATCGCGTAGACCCCGAGGACGCCGAACGCGACCGGACGGGAGGCCCGGGCGTCGCCGTCGCGCTGCGAGCGGGCCGCGGCCAGCGTCAGCAGCGCGGTGCCCACCGCGGCGAACGCGGCCAGACGCGCGGCCAGCTCCACCCCGGCGGACACCGCGGTGACCGCGCCGTCCTGGGTGAAGGTGCGCGGGCCGAGCTGCGGGCCCAGCCAGGACGCCGTGCCCAGCACCACGGTGGCCACGGCCCAGCCCGGCGCGGAGCGCCGCCGACCGGCGGAGCGCAGCAGCGCCCCGCCGCCCCAGGCGGCGCCCAGGCCACCGACCACGAGCACGGTGGCGCCCTCGACCAGCAGGTCCGGGCCGGACCCCAGCGCGCTCACCGCACCCCCTGCGCGGCCATCGCGGCCGCCCGGGGTGCGCGCGCGGGTGCGGACAGCCGCCACCCGCGCGCCAGCGCCGGGACGAGCTGGCAGGCGGCGACGCTGACCGCGGAGGCGACCACCGGCCCGCTCGCGCCCCAGGTGGGGGCCAGCCGCCAGCCCAGGGCCAGGTTGACGGTCACCATCGCGGCCACGCACACCGCCTGGAAGCCCAGCCCGGCGGCGTCGGTGAGCAGCATCCCCGAGGGCAGGTGCACCACCTGGACGGCGAGCAGGACGGCGAAGCAGACGAGCAGGCCGCGCGAGGCGACCACGGTCGTCCCACCGACCAGGTGGGCGACGGCGGCGGCCAGCGGCGGGAAGGCCACGGCCGCGACCAGCGCCGCGGCCGCGAAGCCGGCCAGCGCCCGGCGGTAGCCGGCGCCAGGACGCCCGTCGGCGCGGGCCCGGGCGAAGGCGGGCCACAAGGTGGCGCCCCCGACGGAGAACACCGACCAGGCCACCCCGTACAGCTGCGCGACGAGGGCGTAGGAGGCCAGCGCGGCGATGCTCGCGCGGTGGCTGAGCAGCAGCCGGTCGCTCTGCAGCGCCAGCGGGAGCCCGACCATGATCACCATCATCGGCAGGGCGACCGGGGCCAGCGCCGGGGCCGGCAGGCGCGCCGCGACCGCGCGGGCCAGCGCGGACGCGCGCAGCCCGGTCAGGTGCAGGGCCATGGCCAGGCTGGCGGCACCGACGGCGGCGGCGGCCGCGGGGGTGGCCACCGCGTACCAGCCGACCGCCACCCCGGTGTGCGCCACCAGCAGCGACGCGACCAAGCCGAGCGGCGCCACGCAGGACTGGCCGAGCACCATCAGGTGGGCGCGCCCGGTCGCCAGCAGCAGCCGCTGGCCCAGCGCCAGCGGGAGGCCCAGGGCGACCAGCGCCACGACGGCGGCGGTCACCGCGTTGAGCTGCGCCAGCCCCGCGCCGCCGGCGCCGAGCAGGCCGGCCCACCCCGGGCCGAGGGTGACCGCGGCGTCGGCGACCAGCAGCCCCGCGGCGACGGCGACCAGCAGCCGGACCGCCTTGGCGGTGACCGCCAGCACGCCGGGGTCGGCGCCGGGGTCGGGGCTCGCGGCGACGACGTTGGTCACCGCGGCGCCCAGCCCAAGGTCGGCGAACGGCAGGAGCGCGGACAGCGTGGCGACCAGGGACACCGCGGCGAAGACCGCGGCCCCGCCGTGGTGGATGACCAGCCGGGCGGTGCCCAGGGAGGCCACCAGCGACACGGGCAGCAGGAAGGCACGCAGCCCCGCGGTGGTGGCGGCCCCCGCCAGGCCGGCGGGCAGCCGCCCGGCCAGCGCGCCGGCGGCGGTGTCGCGGGTGCGGGCACGGCCGCCCGCGCGGGCGTGGCGGGCCCTGCTCACAGCGCCGTCCCCACCGCGGCGGTCGACCAGCACGGGGACATACCGGTCCTTCGGCGGTCGCGCAGCCGCCCTTGACCACCTCGGCAGGGGGACGGCAGGGCACCACCGAGCGCCAGGTTCGTCACCCGTTCGGGCTACGGAAGCCCGCGGATCCTGCCGACGAACACCGTGGCCGGCGCAACGAGTCGGCCCGCGTCGTGCGACGCGACGAGGGAGCGGAGACCCAGGTGGACCTGCGACAGACGCTGCGGGTGCTGCGCAAGCGGTGGCTCACCATCGCCCTGCTGGCGCTGGTCGGCGGCGGCGCCGCCTACGGGCTGGCGCGCAGCGCCACCCCGGTCTACCAGGCCCGCGCCCAGCTGTTCGTCTCCGCCGCGGACAGCTCCGGTGGCGTCAGCTCGCTATACCAGGCGAGCCTGTTCACCCAGGAGCGGGTCTCCTCCTACGCCGCGATCGCCACCACCCCGTCCGTGCTCGGCCCGGTGATCACCCAGCTGCACCTGTCCACCACCCCCACCGCGCTGGCCAAGCAGATCTCCGCCACCTCCCCGGTGAACACTGTCTTGGTGAACGTGTCGGTGAACAGCACCGACCCGGTGCAGGCCGCGAGCATCGCCAACGCGGTGGCGACCCAGTTCGCCACCGAGGTGGGCCAGCTGGAGACACCCGCCGGAGGCGGGGAGCCGCCGGTGAAGGTCACGGTGGTGCAGCCCGCGGTCGTGCCTACGTCCCCGGTCTCCCCCCGGATCAAGGTGGACACCGCCCTCGGCCTGGTCACCGGGCTGGCACTGGGCATCACCGTGGCGATGGCCCGCGAGCTCGCCGACACCTCGGTCAAGCGGGTGGAGGACACGGCGCGGCTGTCCGGCGCCCCGACCCTCGCGGTGGTCCCCTACGACTCCAGCGCCGCCAAGGCCCCCCTGGTCACCCAGACGCGGGGGCAGAGCGCGCGGTCGGAGGCGTTCCGCACGCTGCGCACCAACCTGCAGTTCGTGGACCTGGACCGTCCCCCCCGCACCGTCGTGGTCACCTCCGCGGTCGCGGAGGAGGGCAAGACGACCACCGCCTGCAACCTGGCGATCACCCTGGCCCAGGCCGGGATCCGGGTCGCGCTCGTCGAGGGCGACCTGCGCCGGCCCCGGGTGGCGGACTACATGGGCGTGGAGCCCTCGGTCGGCCTGACGTCGGTGCTGATCGGGCGCGCCACCCTCGCCCAGGCGCTGCAGCCGTGGGCGGACCCGCGCCTGGCGGTGCTGGCGTCCGGGCCGATCCCGCCGAACCCGGCCGAGCTGCTCGGCTCCGGCCACATGATCGCGCTGCTGGGCGAGCTGCAGGGCCAGGCCGACGTGGTGATCCTGGACGCGCCCCCGCTGCTGCCGGTCACCGACGCGGCGATCCTGTCCCGGGTCACCGACGGCGCGGTGATGGTGGTGCGCGCCGGCCGCACACGGCGCGACCAGCTCGCCGCGGCGGTCGCCAGCCTCGCCCAGGTCGACGCCCGCCTGCTGGGCACGGTGCTGAACATGGTGCCGGCGAAGGGCCCGGACGGGGTCGGGTACGGGTACGGCTACGGCTACGCCGCTCGCACCGACCACCCGCAGCTGGCGGCCGCACCGCCCACGGTCATCCCGACCCCGCCCAAGCGCGGGCGTCGACGCGTGCACGTCTAAGGGGCCGGGCACCGGCCCGCTCAGGCCAGGAAGCCCCAGTGCACGTGGTCGTGGTGGGTGTGGTCGCTGAAGTACTGCGGGCCCGCCAGCTGCACCGGTCCCCCCACCTGCCAGGCGCCGAGCGCGATCCCGAACCGCATCACCTGCTCGGTGGCCGCCCGGTTCGCGGGGTCCACCACCGCAGCACCGTCGACGGCCCAGATGTCGACCGCGCGCCCCCGTGGGTGGTCGCTGACCCGGCCGGTGCCAAACACGTGGTAGGGGTGCCCCGACCGCACCACGGAGACGTCCACCACGTGGTCGCGGGCCAGCGCCACCAACGCGGTCGCCACCTGCGCGGAGATGGTCCCGGTGGCGATGTCGGCCCGGGCCGCGGCGGGTAGCCGCAGCCGGGGCTCGGCCAGTGCCGCCGCCGCCGGACCGTGCAGCGCGCCCGTCGCCGCCCCCGGGGCGGCGGGGACGAGCCCGGTCACCCGCCACTGGGGGCTGGCGGCCTCCAGCAGCACCTGCACGGTCGTGCCGCCGCTGCGCAGCGGGCCGCCGGGGTCGCGACGCCACCACTGAGCCATGACCATCACGTCGGCGGCGGTGTCGAGGATCCCGGCGTACTGGGCGTCGAGCACCTGAACGGCCGAGACGGTGTCGTCGCTGACCAGCGGACCCGCGGTGGCGGCCAGCGCGGGGTCCACACCGAGCGCCGCGAGCCGGCGCGCCGCGGCGGACGTCCCGCCGTGTCCGGCCGACCAGGCGGCCAGCGCCTCCACGACGGCCACCGCACGAGCCTTGACCGCCGGGGCGTACTCGTCCGGCCCCGGCACCCAGGCTCGGGTGCTGACCCCGGTGGTCAGCGCGGCGGGAGCAGGCCGCGCCGTGGGCGTGGCGCCGCCCGGTCGCGGGGCCAGCGTCTTCGTCGTCGCGCCGGTGCTCCCGGAGGGCCCTGGCGCGACGGGGCTGGCGCTCGCCGCGGGGGGAACGGACGCGCCGGTGGTGCAGCCGGTGAGCACCGCCGCCGCACCGCCGAGGGCCCCGAGGAGCAGGTGGCGGCGGCTCACGGCGGCGGCCGGGTGGGTCTCGAGTTCCATGACCCCACCCTGCCCGTCGCGCCTGTGCAACTGCTGGGTGCCGACGGGCACGTCCCTCCTCGGGCACACACACGTGGACGGCCGCTCGACCATGACGGTGGCGGGGAGCCCATCCCCTTCGCGCGTCGCGGAATCGCGTCCGAGCGGTCCATTCCTTGACGGTGGTCGGCCTTGCGTGGCCGGTGAGCGGTCGGTAGACACTCAGCGCCCAGCGACCCGAGGTGACCAGAACTCCCTGCTGGCAGCGAGGTTCGTGGCAGCCGCCACTCGGCTCCGGTCCGTGCGGTCGAGCGCCGTCCAGCCCTTATCTAGGCTCCACCCCGGCGTTTCGGTCAGGGGTCGGGCTGGAGGTAGCCCGCTCGAGCGGGGCTGGGCTGGGCTGGAGGGGCCAGCTGCCGCACCGCACCGCGCCGGATCGACAGTCGGGCCAGGGGCCCGATAGTCCTCTCGCGCTGCCTGCCCAAGGTCAGGAACCAGTGTCTTCTGGGTGACAGCGTCAGTAGTGGGCCGCAAGGCGGCGCAATACCCTCCGCCTCGGAGGAGGCGCGCAGAAGGGGTCGTCTGCCGGTTTCGGCCAGGGGCAGGCGACTCGCAGGTCGACACCTAGGGGCTGGACGTGTTCGCCAGAGGCAGAGGGCGATGGGCACGGTGGGGAACCGTCGTGGCCGTCGTCACCGTGGTGCCCCTATTCGGTCCGGTAGCCCAAGCAGGCGCGTCGGGCAGCCACAACCCGGTCGGGCGCCTGGATCGGATCGAACTCAACGACTTCCGCGGCGAGGTGTACGTGTTCGGGTGGGCGGCAGACCCCGATGTCGGGTCAAAGGCCGTTCAGGTGGTGCTGACGACGGATGGCAACCGAACGGTTGCGGACGGCGGCGCTCCTCGCGTGTCAGTGATGACAGGCGGCCTTCGCCCTGATGTTCAGCGTGTCTATCCGCAGTTCGGCTCCCACACAGGTTTCAGCGCCCAGTTAGCGTCGGCTCTCGGGCGCGGTCAGCACAGTGTCTGCGCCGTGGGGATCAACCAAGGGCTGGGCGCAGATTCGAACCTCGGATGCGTGTCTTACACCCTGTCCGTGTGGTCCCCGGGAGCACTACTGGGTCATATCGACTCTGCGAAGATGACCCCGACGGGCGTTGTTGTTGCGGGGTGGGTGATGGATCCCTTTGACGCAGAATCGCCGACACCTTTCGGGCTGTCCGACATCAACGCCTGCCCCAACGGGTGCCAGTCCGTCGGGGGATTCGCGGCCGACCTTCCACGACCAGATGTGGACCGCGCCTACCCGCACAACGGGACTGATCACGGCTTTGTCGAGACCCTGGCGATCGCTACCACTGCCGCCCAGTACTGGAAGATCGGCGACAGGGTCTGCCTGGCTCGTCAACCAGGGGGAGGCGGACCGTTCTTCGAATTTGAGCCTTACTGCGCGACGATCCGGTAGAGAGCCGATGGAGCCGCCAGGTCGCTCGGCGGGCTTGGCTTCCCGCCGGGTCCTTCAGGGTGCTGCTGCGCGATGGACTCGTTGATCTCGGCGGGCCGCGGCGGGAACGCCCTACTCCCCACCCGGTAGGTCGCGAGGATCACCTCTTGGCCGATCTGCTCCAGGGCGAGCCGTCGCTCCCGTTCCCGAGCGGATGCGCTGGACGAAGCTCCGACGACTGGTAGGACGGCGTCACCAGGTATGGCGGTCTCGTGGGGGGAGGTCCCGACCACGGGCCTAGCCGCCACGACGGCGCGGTGATCGGCGCGTGCCCGCCCCTGGCAGTCAGCTCCGCTCGGCCGAACGGGGTCCACCGTGCGACCCATTGACCCTGCCCGGCGGACGGCGGAGCCTGGGCCGATGGAGGCGGTGAGTCTGCTCCCCAGCCACGGCGACGTGTTCTTCGACGAGCGCGACGCTGGGCGCACCCTGCGCGTGGCCTACCATCCCGAGCTGGCGCAGTTCGTGGTCAGCCTGTGGCGCGACGCCCAGTGCCGGGCCACCTTCCGGCTCCCCGCGGCGGACACCCCCCGGCTGGTCGAGACGTTGACAGCGGCGCTCGCCGACGCGGCACGGGAGCGTCCCCTGACCGACGTGGGCTGAGCGCCCGTCCCCGACTCCCCGGGCCCCGACCGCGCGCCCCGCGAGGGCGCGAGGGGGAGCCGACGCCCCGCGTGCAGCGCGCGCCCGGGGGCCCGAGCGCGCCCGCTACCCCACGGCAGCGCGCGCCTGGACGAAGGCACCCACGGCCGTGGCGACGTCGTCCTCGCTGTGCGCGGCGGACAGCTGGACCCGGATGCGGGCCTGACCGACCGGCACGACCGGGTAGGAGAAGGCGACCGCGTACACGCCGCGCTCCCACAGCGCGGCCGCGACCGCTCCGGCCAGCGCGGCGTCCCCGAACATGACCGGCACGATCGGGTGGTCACCGGGCAGCAGGTCGAACCCGGCGGCGGTCATCGCCGTGCGGAACTGCCGCGCGCGTGCCGCCAGGTCCGCCCGCAGTGCCGCGCGCCCCTCCAGCATCCCCAGCACCGCCAGCGACGTGGCGGCCACCGGCGGGGGCACGGAGTTGGAGAACAGGTAGGGCCGGGCCCGCTGGCGCAGGAGCGCGGCGACCGACCCGCTGGCCGCCACGTAGCCGCCGCTGGCCCCGCCGAGCGCCTTGCCCAGCGTGCCGGTGAGGATGTCCACCTGCTCGGCCACCCCGGCAAGCTCCGGCGTGCCCCGCCCGGTCGGGCCGACCACCCCCACGCCGTGGCTGTCGTCCACCATCACCAGCGCGTCGTAGCGGCGCGCCAGCGCGCAGATCTCGCGCAGCGGGGCCAACGAGCCGTCCATGGAGAACACCCCGTCGGTGACCACCAGGCGGTGCCGGGCGTCGCCGGCGGCGACCAGGGCGGCCTCCAGCTCGGCCAGGTCCCGGTTGGCGTAGCGCAGCCGCCGCGCCTTGCACAACCGGATCCCGTCGATGATCGAGGCGTGGTTCAGCGCGTCGGAGACCACCGCGTCCCGCTCGTCCAGCAGCGCCTCGAACACCCCGCCGTTGGCGTCGAAGCAGGACCCGAACAGCACCGCGTCGCCGGTGCCCAGGAACGCCGCCAGCGCCGCCTCGAGCTCGGCGTGCACCTGCTGGGTGCCGCAGATGAACCGCACGCTGGCCAGGCCGTAGCCCCAGCGGTCCAGCGCCTCGTGCGCGGCGGCGACGACGGCCGGGTCGTCGGCCAGGCCCAGGTAGTTGTTCGCGCACAGGTTGAGCACGTCTCGCCCGTCGCCGTCGCGCACATGCACCCCCTGCGGGGTGGACAGCAGGCGCTGGGGCTTCAGCACGCCGTCGGCGGCCATGGCGGCCAGCCGCTGCTGGCAGTCCGCGTCCAGCCTGCCCGACGCCGCGCCCATCAGGGTGCCCCGCCGGTCGACCAGTCCAGGACCACCTTGCCGCAGCGCCCCGCCGCGGCGGTGGCGAACGCCTCCTCGAAGTCCTCCGCCGCGAACCGGTGGGTGATGACCGGCGCGATGTCCAGACCGGCCTGGACCAGGACCGACATCTCGTACCAGGTCTCGAACATCTCCCGGCCGTAGATGCCCTTGATGGTCAGCATCGACACGATGACCCGTCCCCAGTCGAAGGCGACGTCCCCGGCCGGCAGCCCCAGCAGCGCCAGGCGCCCGCCGTGCGCCATCGCGGCGATCAGCTGGTGCAGCGCGGCCGGTGCGCCGGACATCTCCAGCCCGACGTCGAAGCCCTCCGCCATACCCAGCTCGGCCATCACCGCGCCCAGGTCGGTGGTGCGCACGTCGACCGCGCGGGTCACCCCCAGCGAGCGGGCCAGCTCCAGGCGGTAGTCCGCGACGTCGGTGACCACCACGTGGCGGGCACCGGCGTGGCGGACCACCGCCGCGGCCATGATCCCGATCGGGCCGGCCCCGGTGATCAGCACGTCCTCCCCCAGCACGGGGAAGCTGAGCGCCGCGTGCACGGCGTTGCCGAACGGGTCGAAGATCGCGGCGGTGTCCAGGTCGATGCCGTCGCGGTGGCGCCAGGCGTTGGCGGCGGGCACGACGACGTAGTCGGCGAACCCCCCGTCCCGGTTGACCCCCACCCCGACGGTGTTCGCACACAGCTGGCGCCGCCCCGCCATGCAGTTGCGGCAGCGCCCGCACACGATGTGGCCCTCGACGCTGACCACGTCCCCCACCTGCAGGTGGTCCACCCCGGCCCCCACGGCGGCGATCGTGCCGGCGATCTCGTGCCCGAGCACGAGCGGCGGGTGCACCGTCGCCGCCGCCCAGTCGTCCCAGGCCTGGATGTGCAGGTCGGTGCCGCAGACCCCGGTGCGCGCCACCCGGACCAGCACCTCCCCGCCGCCGGCCACGGGGGTGGCCACGTCCACCAGGGACAGCCCCGGGCCGGGGCCGGTCTTCACGATCGCGCGCATCCGCCTGCCCTCCGCCGCCCACCGTCGCCCGTGACGCCATCCTGCCCCGGCGGGGGCGCGACCGGGACGTCGCGGAGTCGACGCGGCTACTGCACGCGCGTCGGCCGGCGCCGCCGCGACGGTGTCGCGTCGGCGGGCAGGTCCCCACGACCGAACGTGGGCACCCAGCCCAGCCTGGCCAGGCCACCGGCGGCGGAGGGCAGCACGTCCGTCGCGTGACTGCTCCGCCCACCTTGGGACCGCAGGATCCTCGACGGCGGACGCGTCGCCGCGTGCCGCCCGGTCGTCGTCATCATGGACCGCCCTTCGCGGCGGGGCTCCCCGTCGCGGTCCCCACGCTAGGCGCGCCGGCCGTCGGCCCCCAGAGGCGTCCGGCACCCCCGGCGGGACTACTGCGGGGGCGCCAGGGACGGGTAGCCCGACGGTGGGGAGGCGGATCGGCGCCGCGCGACCAGCAGCAGCGCCCCCGCGCCGACCACGAGCACCGCCAGCGCACCGCCGGCCAGGGGCAGCAGGGGCAGCGGCGACGACGGCGCGGACGGGACCGCCACGGCCGGGGTCGCCTGCGTGCCCTGGACGACCACACCCAAGGTGAGCGGGCGACCGTTCGCGCGCACCCCCGCCACGGTGATCGCGTTGGCCCCGACGAAGCGGACCCGCACGGCGGCGGTGACGCCGCCGCTCGTCGACGCGGTGGTGGTCGCAATGTCCGGGGTCGTCCGGACGGCGCCGACCGGCGACCCGGCGCCGGCACCGCCGCTCGAGGGGCGGGCGTCGGAGACCGTGACGATGCTGGCGGGGGCGAACCCCGTGGCGTGGACGTCCACCGAGCCACCCACGCCCACCTCGGCGGCGGACACGCTGATCGCGGGAGCCACCGGCGGGTAGGACGCGGCCTGGGCGGGGGCGGCGAACCCGACGGCGACCGCGGCCGCGGCCGTCAGCCCCAGCGCCCAGCGCGGGGCACGTCGAACGGTGCGCGGCAGCGCGGGCACGGTGCACCTCCCAGCGCCGGGGCCTGCCCCCAGGGCGCTACGCGGGTTATCGGCACGCCGGGGCGGTCACCGTAACGGCGGACGGGTGAACCCCCGGCGCCACCCAGACCCGCGGGTCGGCGGTGGACGCCGGCTCGTCCAGGCGCACCGCCACCGTGGTCGCGGCGGCGGGCCGGACGACCACCGAGAGGACGACGACGGGCCGCCCGGCGTCCGTCGCCGGGGTGGCGGCCACGCCCGACCCGTCCACGCTCGCACCGAGCAGCCGCGCGCCCATCGCGGTGTAGATGACCACCAGCTCCTTGACCGACCCGTCCCCGCCCCGCCCGGCGCCGCCGGCTGGTCCCAGGTCCAGCCGGTAGCCGACGTAGGGCGGGAGGCCGACGCGGGGCGCGGCGTCGGACAGGGTGACGGTGACGACGGTGCGGACCCGGCCGTCGGCCGGGCACCCGCGCTGGTAGGCCAGCGACCGGGTCAGGTAGTAGTCGACCTTCGACCCGGACAGGTTGTCCACCGCCAGCCCGGCGTAGGGACCGGGCTGGTCGTCCACCACCCCCGCCACGGCGGTGGTGGCCAGGACGGCCTGCTCGGAGGGGTGGGCGTCCCACAGCAGCAGGCGGCGCTGGGCCAGGTCGCTGCCCAGTGCGGCCAGCAGGGCGCGCGGCGAACCGGCGGACCCGGTGAGCACCTGGTGCAGGCACGCCGCCACCACGGCCTGCAGGTAGGCCTTGCGGGCCGGCGCCTGCGCCGCGGTCGGCCACCGCGTGTACTCCCCGGACAGGACCAGGGGCGCCACCTGATCGGCGGCGAGGTGGCCGCCGCCGGGCAGGTGGACCGGCCCGCGGACCGCGAGCAGGTCGGCGAGCACCACGGGGTCCACGGCCAGCACCCCGTCCAGGTGGGGGCGTCCCTGCTCGGCCCACAGCGCCGCCTGCTCGACCGCGGCAGTGGGGAAGTCGGCGCTCTCGTTGGTGTTCGCCCACCGTCCCGCCGCGTCGCCCCACAGCGCCGTGTAGGCCGCGCCGAGCGCCACCGGCGGCCCGGGCCGGTCGGCCAGCGCGGTGTCCGCCCCGTGCGCCACGACCCGCAGCCGGCCGTGGTCGGCGCTGACCTCCACCCAGGCCCCCACCACTCCCCCGGTCCCCCGTGCCTCGGCGAGGTTCTGCAGGTCAACCAGGTAGCGGCGCGGGCCGTGCGCGCCGAGCAGCGAGGGCGCCAGCCCGGCCGCAGTCGCGGCCAGCCGCACGCTGGCGGCGGTGCGGTCCAGCAGGGCGACCGTGGCCGCCAGCGGCCGGGCGACCACGCCGGGCACCCCGGCGGTGGGGACCGCGGCCAGCGCGGCGGCCTGGACCGCCAGCACCCGGGCCGCCTGGCGCAGCGGGGCAGCGGCCGCGGCGAGCGGTGCCAGGGGAACCGTGCCATTGCGCACCCGCAGCCCGGTGACGTCCCCGCGGGCGAGCACCAGCGGCCCCAGGGCCCCGCTCGCGACTGCCTGCACCGCCGCGGACTCCGCGGCGACCGCCCGCACGGTGCGGCCGAGCAGGGGGACGTGCTCGGCGGCCCGCCACAGAGGCCCCGCCGTGGTCGTTGCGGCGGCGTCCGCGTGTGCCCGCGCCGCGGCGACGGCCGCCATCGCGGCCGCCGGCGCCGCGGCGGGGTCGGCGAGCGCACCGCGCGCGGCGTCGACCTCGGCGCGTGTCGCGGTCAGCTCCGCACGGACCTGCCAGGCCTGCACGGCGAGGACGACGGCAGCGCCCAGCAGACCCAGCAGCAGCACGCCGGCCGCGAGCCAGGCGAGGCGAGGGCCACGGCGCGTGCGGGACCGCGTCGGGGCAGCGGCGTGGCTCACCCGCTGACGCTACGCGCGGGCCGGGCCCGTCCCGCGCGCGCCACACCCCCTACGGGGCGACGAGCTCCTCCTGGGCGGCGGCCACACCGCCGGCGACCAGCACCGTGTCCAGCGGCAGCGACCGCCGCACCAGGGCCAGCGCGACCGGGCCGAGCTCGTGGTGGCGGGCCGGGGTGGTGACCAGGCCGACCGGGCGGCCGTCCGGGTCTTGTGCGGTGTGCACCGCGTCGTGGCGCGACGGCAGCTGCGCCTGCGAGCCGTCCAGCTGCAGCAGCACCAGCCGCCGGGGTGGGTGGCCCAGGTTGTGCACCCGTGCGACGGTCTCCTGGCCTCGGTAGCAGCCCTTGGACAGGTGCACCGCGGTGCGCAGCCAGTCCACCTCGTGGGGGATGGTGCGGTGGTCGGTCTCGAAGCCTTGCCGGGGCCGGGCGGCGGCGACGCGCAGCGCCTCCCACGCCCACAGCCCCACGGCGGTGCCGTCGCCGATGTGGGCGGCCAGTCGCTGGGCGGCCTCCTCGCGCGGCAGCAGCACCTCGCGGTGCGCCCAGTCACGGCCGGGGTGGTCGTCATCGGGGGGGCCGTAGGCGGCCCCGCCCGGCGCGGTCACCGGCCAGGGGTCCACCCACACGACCCCACCCGCCGGCGCGACCGGGTCGCGGGACGGCTCCCCGACGACGGCGAACTCCCCCGACACGTCCTGCACGGTGACGTCGAGCAGGAAACGCATACGGTCCAGGAACTCCACCAGGGCGGGCGCGGACCCCGCCTCGGTGGTCAGCCACGTCGTCGTCGCGTCATCCACCACGTGCAGGGCCAGCTCGACGTGGCCGTGCGGGCTGAGCAGCAGGGTCTCCGTGGCCACGCCGGGGGCCAGGTCCACCAGCCGCTGGGAGGTCAGCGAGTCCAGCCAGGACAGCCTGTCCGCACCGCCGACCCGCACGACCCCGCGGGCGGACAGGTCCACCGCCCCGCGGGCGGCCAGCCAGGTCCGCTGCTCGGCCACCGGGTCCCCGTAGTGCCAGGGCGCTCCCGCGTCCGGCCCCGAGGGCACAGGGACAGCCGTCGCCAGGCTCACCGCTGCTCCGCCCACTGCCCCATGCCTGCTACCAACCTCCGCCGGGACCAGGCTCTTCCCTGCCCGCTCACCCGGTCGGCGCGCGATCCCCGGGCCCGGCGCCCAGCGGCGCGCCCACCGCGACGCGGCGCAGCCGCGCGGAGACGTGGGAGGCCATCTCCTGGTCCCCGGCGGCCATGTCGAAGGCCCACAGCAGCTCGTCGTCGACCAGCCCGTACAGCCGGACGCCCGCCGCGTAGGGGGAGGCGCTGGCGGTGCGCACCACGACGTCGGTGCGCAGCTCCAGGCGCTGGCCGGTGGCCTCACCGACGTACACCTCAGCGACCCCGCTGCCGTGCGCGAGCACGAGCTCGACACTGCCGTCCTGCGGCGTACGCAGGAAGCCGGACTCCGCGGCCAGGGCACGTCCCAGCGTGCCGTCCGGGTGCACCTGCCAGGTCCGCGACCGCCACGCCCACCCGCTGGGCAGCGCCGCGACCTCCAGCTCCTGGCCGAACTGGAAGGACTCCATCCCCGGGTAGCCCCCCACGCCGGCGCCCTCCCAGTGCCCGGCAAGCCAGCCGACGCTTGCCCTCGGCGTGCCCCCCGCGGCTGCGCCCGCCTCATCCCGCCCGGTGGGCGCTGTCGGGTCGACCGGGTCGTCGGCCTGCGCCGGGTCTCCCGACAGGGTCACGACTGGCCCTTGAAGAGCCGCCAGACGACGAAGACGGCGAAGGCGGTGATCACCAGGGACATCGCGACCAGCAGGCCGTCGTACGCCACCTCAAGCATGACGCCAGCCTAGACCGGGTGCGTGCCCCGCCCTGGCCGGGCGGGGCACGCGCGCGCGCTACACGTCGACGTCGAGGGTGGCGACGGCGCCGGTGTCGGCCACCACCGCCCGCTGGGCCGGCTCGCGCCCGGGGGCGAGCACCCGCACCGTCCACCGTCCGGGTCGGGCGAACAGGCGGAACGCCCCGTCGGCGTCGGTGGGCACCTCGGCGGTGAACTCGCCGCCGGTGTCCAGCAGGCGCACGTAGGCCCCGGCGACCGGGCTGCCCCCGGCCCGCACCACGCCCTCGATGACAGCCTCGGCCCCGGTGTCCACGCCGTCCAGACTGCGGCCGCCGACCCTGGCGCCGCACATCAGGCCGCGCCCCCCGCCGGCTGGCCCGCCTCGTCGCCGAGCTGCACCGGCACCCCGACCAACGAGCCGTACTCCGTCCACGAGCCGTCGTAGTTGCGCACGTTGGGCAGCCCGAGCAGCTCGTGCAGGACGAACCAGGTGTGCGCGGAGCGCTCCCCGATCCGGCAGTAGGCGATCACGTCACCGTCCAGGTCGACCCCGGCCCCGCCGTACAGCGCGCGCAGCTCGTCGTCGCTGCGGAAGGTCCCGTCCTCGTTGGCCGCCTTCGACCAGGGGATGTTGCGCGCGGTGGGGATGTGGCCGGGACGCTGGGACTGCTCCTGCGGCAGGTGCGCGGGGGCGAGCAGTCGACCGGCGTACTCGTCGGGGGACCGCACGTCGACCAGTCCGGTGGTGCCGATCGCGGCGAGCACGTCGTCGCGGTAGGCGCGGATGCTGGCGTCCTGCTCGGTGGCGCGGTACTGGGTGGCCGGCCGCTGCGGCACGTCGGTGACCAGCGGGCGCCCGTCGAGCTCCCAGCGCTTGCGGCCACCGTCCAGCAGCCGGACGTCGCCGTGGCCGTACAGCTTGAAGTACCAGTAGGCGTAGGCGGCAAACCAGTTGTTGTTGCCCCCGTAGAGCACCACGGTCTCGTCGTTGGCGATCCCGCGGGCGCTGAGCAGGGCCTCGAAGCCCTCCTTGGACACGAAGTCGCGCCGCACCGGGTCCTGCAGGTCGGAGCGCCAGTCCAGCTTCACGGCGCCGGCGATGTGCCCGGCGTCGTACGCGGAGGTGTCCTCGTCGACCTCCACGAGGACCACCGTGGGGTCGTCGGCGTGCGCCTGGACCCAGTCGGCGTCGACCAGGGCGTCGGTGCGGCTCATGCGGGTGTCTCCTTCGAGGGGTGGGTAACACGTCGGATCAGCAGGTACATCTCGCAGCCCAGGCACAGGCCGAGGACGGCGTTGAGCGCGGCGGCGACGAACGCCGCCGCGGTCGCCAGGTCCCCAACCAGCGGGTGGCCCGACAGGTAGCCGACGAGCCCGACCAGGGCGAAGCCCAGGCCGACCCCCTGGGCGAAGCGGAGCGGCCGCGGGTCCTCCCGGGCATCGGTCGGACCGAGCCGAGGCCGCACGAGGCGGCGGTACCCCCAGGCGTAGGGGGTGGCCCCGACACCGACGAGGGCGCCCAGCGCGAACACCGCCGCCTGCGCGGCCAGCAGCCAGGCCGAGCCGGTGAGCAGGACCAGCGCCAGCACCACGGTGGTGAGGGCGGCCGCGACCCGGGGGCCGCGGGGGTCCACCCCTGCCGGGCCGGTCGCCGGGGCGCCCGGCGACCGGCCCGGCAGGGG
>Ga0209698_10003909_pt1 | contig 16472 bp, 13 predicted proteins | sample LitLauG_LLR_2012_FD_187203 | JGI IMG/M metagenome (GOLD analysis project Ga0209698, IMG submission 187203) | Freshwater sediment microbial communities from Pennsylvania, USA - Little Laurel Run_MetaG_LLR_2012 (SPAdes) (version 2) | ecosystem: Environmental > Aquatic > Freshwater > Creek >...
GTGATATTCGGGGTTCTGGTGCAGGGGATCGTGTCCATGACGGACATGAAGAAGCTGGGCCGCGTGGGGCTGAAAACCCTGATTTATTTTTGCGCGGTGTCGGCAATCACGCTGATCGTGGGAATGCTGGCCGCGCAGATCGGGCATCCGGGAGATGGATTGAGCAATGCCGCTTCGGCGATGCATGTCGAGCAAGTGACCGGATTCGCCGCCAAAGCCGAGGAACAGGATTTGGCTAGTTGGCTTCTGGAGATTATCCCGAAGACATTCGTCGGCGCGTTTGTGCACACCAACGTTTTGCAAGTGGTGCTGCTGGCGCTGCTTTGCGGATTCGCCATGGTGAAACTGGGAGAAACCGGCAAGCGTGTGGGTCGCGCCGTGGACGTGGCCACCAAAGTCGCTTTCGGCATTGTGCGCTTCATCGTGAAGCTCGCGCCCATTGGTGCTTTTGGCGCGATGGCCTTTACCGTTGGGCAATACGACCTGGCATCGCTGTCGAATTTGGCGGAGCTCGTCATCTCGTTCTATGCCGCTTGTATTGCGTTCGTGATCGTCGTTCTAGCGATCATCGCCCGTTTGTCCGGCTTTTCACTGGTGCGCTTTATCGCTTATATCAAGGACGAATTGCTCATCGTCCTGGGCACAAGTTCCTCGGAAACTGTAATTCCTGACATGATCCGCAAGCTGGAAAAGCTTGGGTCACCGGGTTCCACGGTTGGACTTGTGTTCCCAATGGGCTACAGCTTCAACAATGCCGGCGCGAATATTTATATGACGCTTGCCGTCTTTTTCCTGGCGCAGGCCAACAATGTGCATTTCACGTTTGGCGAGGCGCTGAGGATTCTGCTGATAGCCATGTTGGCTTCGACCGGGGGCGCCGGAGTGCCCGGCGGAGCATTTGTCAAAGTGGCAGCGATGATCAGCGTGGTCCCGGGCATTCCTGTAACTTCACTTGCCCTGCTGCTGGGTGTGGACAAGCTCATGAGCGAGTGCAGGGCAATTACGAACGTGATTGGCAACGGCGTCGCAACTATTGCGATCAGCCGCTGGGAGGGCGAATTGGGCGCAGCCGCTTTGCGCCAGCGCTTGCACGGCGAGCAGGTTCCGGAGAACAGTCCGACAGCTTGAGTTTGGCCGGAGGATCCCTTCCGAAACGATCCCGCTACTTTTTCTCCGCGTGGATTCCCACCGGCTCCTGAAACGGCAAATCCACGGTCATTGGACTATGGTCGGAGATGGGCTCGGGAGGGGCGTTGTTCAGATCGCCCATGGTGCGGGGGAAATGTGGCGCAAACAGGAATGGGCCCTGCGCGTCGCGCGGCTTTTCCACTTCCGATTTCACGAAGATCCAGTCCAGCTTGAATTTCGCCACGCGTACATTTCCCCAGATCAATTCCGCCGCAAAAGTAGGGGTGAACCCCTTGGAATTACGCTGGTTGGAATCGGCAAGCGTGCCGCCTTTGTCATTCAGTGTGCGTTCTGGAAGGCCCCGAAAGTCAATAGCCTTGCCATCCGCCGTCCGGTAGCTTTCCAAGGTGGAAAACAATCCACGTTCCAGATTGGGAGAGGCACCGGGGATATTTGCTGAAGTGGGATCCACGCGGTATTGCACACCGGCCACTTTCAGGAAGGCTTTGCCACCGGTGTAAAGCAGGCCGGCGCCAGTAGTCCACTGAACGCCTTTGGTGGTCCAGAAATCCACGCTGCCGTAGCGCTTGTAAAGTAGCGTCTTGACGTCGATGGGTGTGGAATCGGAGCCGGTGGTGTTCAAGTCCCCGGCAATCACGACTGGATTGGAGATGTCGCTCACCGCCTTTAACAATTCCTGCATCTGCTGGCGGCGGATCTTCGGCTTGGCACGGTTTTCCAGGTGCGTGCACGCGATGGTGACGCTCTGGCCCGGCGCCTGCGGCACGTCCAGATCAACGTATAGGGTGGTCCGTTGCCCGCGACGCACTTCCCGCAACAAGTCTTCTCCAATCAAAACGGCCGCTTTCCGCTTTCCCTTCTCCAAAGCGTGAATTTTGCTTTCCTGGAACCAATCGTATCCCACGGTGAAGGGAATCAGCCGCGCGCTGCGGATCGGATAGCGCGAAAGCACGGCATTGCCATGCATTCCCCGCAAACGCTCCTTATCCACCTGAAAGACTTCCTGCAACGCCTTCTGTTCGTCGGACTTTTCTCCGTCGTCGAAGGTGTCCAAACCCAGTTGCTTGGAATCAATCTCCAGGAATTCCACCCCATAAGCCCAATTCATGTTCAGGGCCTTGCCCATTTCGCGCACGACTTCGCGATATTCCGTGCGCTTTACGCCCCAATCGACTTCATTCAGGATCCACACGTCGGCGGCTTTCAGGGCCGCAATCTCCTCGGGAATTTTTTCAAGGTCCACATTGCGAACTGATTTCTTTTCCAGCTTGGCCTTATCCCGTTCTTCCTCCACCTTGGCCATGAATGCCTTCGGATCGCTCAGAAACAACTTGATGTAATCGAGTTCCAATCCGCGCTCGATATTCCATAGCGCCACGCGCAGAGAAGGGCCAAGACCATCCACTTGCAGCGGCACGGCTCTTGCCCCGCTGAGATACGCCTCATTGTTGATGAAGGGAGTGGTCGTAAGGGAATGCAGCTTTTCCGCCAATTCGGGAGGGAGTTCCTGGTCTTTATTGAGTCCCACAAGCTCGTCGTAATTGAAGAGTATCGGCTCTGATTCGCGAACATAATCCTGCGCCCGCAACGTACAAGTTCCAGCGAACCCCAGCACACTGGTGAGAATTAATCGAAGCGATATTCCAGTTCTGCAAATGCTCAAGTTGAAGCCCTCCTGGCTGTCAATCGTTTTTCCTGGCGCTCGGCCAGCGCAGTCCGTGTCTTTGCAGGGTAGCACCATATCTTCTCGCCGCGTGCAAGGCAATCCTCGCTTTGCCTGTGCGTTCAACGAATATTCACTGGCGACTTCGTACGTTTCCCCCGCTATACTTACCCCGCCGGCGGTTCCGCCCTGATTGCGAAAAACAAGCGGGTGCCTATGCAGGCGTGCCCGGCCCAACAAAAAGGAGCGTCCCCCATGCATCGGTCCTTTCGAAACCTTTCTTTTCTCGGATTGATTATCAGTTTTGTGTTGTTTGCCTCGGTGGCTGCGGCGCAGGAAGCCAAGCCAAAGTGGTCCTATGAAGGCAGCACTGATGCAAGTCAATGGGGCAAACTGGATCCCACATTCGCGGCTTGCTCCACGGGTCACGCGCAGTCTCCGATTGACATCAAGGGCGCGAAAGCCGCCGATCTGCCTGTCCTAAAGATGGATTACCAGGCAGTCCCGCTCAACATCATTGATAACGGCCACACGATTCAGGTGAATTACCCGGCTGGCAGCACGCTTACCGTTGGCGACCACGTCTATACGCTGAAACAGTTTCACTTTCATCACCCAGCCGAAGAGCGCATCAACGGCAAGAAATTCGACCTGGTCGCGCATCTTGTGCATGCCGACGCCGAAGGACATCTTGCTGTCGTCGCCATCCTCTTCAAGGAAGGCGCCGCCAATGCGTTCCTGGAAAGCCTTTGGAAGAACATTCCCACCGAGGCTGGGAAGGTCATGGACGTCGCTGGGACCACGTTAAACGTCAAGGATTTGCTGCCGTCGAACCTGGGCTACTACGCCTTTGCGGGATCGCTGACCGCGCCGCCATGCAGCGAGGGCGTGACTTGGTTCGTGCTCAAAACGACGGACACGCTTTCCTCGGACGAGGTGGCAGCCTTTGCTAAGCACTATCCGATGAACGCGCGGCCACTGCAGCCGGTGAATGGCCGTGAGATTAAGGAATCGAAATAACTGTTTGAGTAGCTGGAGTCGGTACTAGGCCTGCCATGCGTCATGCAGGTCCCACTCTGGACGTACCCCCGTCCCGGCAAAACGTGATATTGCCGAACCCGGGCTGGCGTAGTACTGTCCCCGAATGGCCAATAAGCCGAAGCACCGCACTAAGGGAGGCCGCAAGACCATGTCAGCCGAACACGATGAAAAGAACCCCGCCAATGGCGAACTGCGCGAAGGCGCAAATGTGGACAAAATCCGCGACATTTTATTTGGCAATAATATGCGGGAGTACGAGAAGCGCTTTGCCCGCCTGGAAGAGCGCCTCACGAAATCCTCCGAAGCTCTGCGCGAAGACCTCAAGAAGCGCTTTGATTCCTTGGAATCCTACGTTCGCGAGGAACTCGAATCGCTTGGGACGCGTTTGAAAACAGAGAAATCCGAGCGGTCCGATGCCCTGAAAGAACTTACTCGCGAAACCCGCGACAATGCCAAGGCGCTGGAGAAAAAGCTATCGCAACTTGAAGAGCAGCTCGATTCCGCGCACACCGAGCTGCGCACCAAGATTCTGGAACAGTCGAAAGCCCTTGGGAGCCAGATTCAAAAATCCAAGGACGATCTGGAAGCGGCGCTCGAGCGCGAAGCAGAAACATTGCGCACCGATAAGACCGACCGCGCCATGCTCGCCGACCTTTTTACCGAAATGTCCCTGCGCCTGAAAGACGAATTGGAGCTCCCCGAGAAATAGGCAGGTTTCTCACGTATGGGTATGGCTCCAAAACACTCACGCGATCCGCTCGAATTTCGGCCTAAATCGGCCGATAGTTCCGCAGGTTCGTCGGCGCCGGAGCCCGAAGCTCCCCCGCGCGAGGACCCCGAGCAACTCTATGAGGAGCTGCGGGAGTTGATACTTGCTCCCGAACAGCAGGCGCTTGAGGAGTTACATCACCGCGTGGACGATCCGGCGTCTCGAACCGAAGACGTCGGCAGCGTGGTGGCCGAAGCCATCCAGTTGCGCCGCAAGCAGGGCGGGGATGAAGCGTTGAGTGCTGCACTGACGCCCACGATCGAGACTGCGCTGCGCGAATCCGTGCGCAAAGATCCCGGCACGATGGCCGATGCCCTGTTTCCCGTGATGGGCCCGGCGATCCGCCGAAGCATCCTGGAGACGCTGCGTTCCTTCCTCGAATCCTTTAACCAGGTATTGGATCAAAGTCTTTCGATCCAGGGGCTCAAATGGCGCATCGAGGCATTGCGAACTGGCCGCAGTTTTACGGAAGTTGCGTTACTGCACAGCCTGGTGTTCCGCGTCGAACAAGTTTTCTTGATCCACAAGAAGACGGGATTGTCGTTGGGCCACGTCGTCGCACCCGCGATTGCGATGCAGGATCCCAGCCTGGTTTCCGGAATGCTTTCGGCGATTCAGGATTTTGTCCGCGATTCGTTTCACGCGTCGCAGGAGCAGGGAATCAATCGCATGAACGTAGGCGACCTTGACGTGTGGATTGAGCAGGGACCCTACGCCATTATCGCCTGCGTCATCCGCGGCATTGCGCCGCGCGATGTGCGTGTACGCATGGCCGAAGTGCTCGAGAATGTTCATCGCGAATACGCGCCGCAGCTCGACGCATTTGACGGCGATACTGCTCCGTTCCTGAAGGTAAATGCCGAACTTGCGCGGTGCCTGGAGCATCGTTTTCGCGAGGAAGCGAAGTCGCGCGGGTACGGCTTTGTTTATGCCGCTGCTGCCCTGGTGTTATTGCTGGCCGTCGGCTGGTTTGGCTGGCGCGAATTGCAATATTCCCGCTGGGAGCACGTGGTGAACGCCTTCCGTGAGCAGCCCGGCTACGTGATCACTTCGTTTGGCCGCGAGAACGGGAAGTTTGCCATTCGTGGGATGCGCGATCCGCTCTCTGCCGATCCTGAAAGCATTCTAAAAAATTCCGCAGTGAATCCTGCCGATGGCCAATTTCACTGGGGCGGCTATTATGCGCTGGACGATGGCATTGTGCAGCAGCGCGCGGTCGCGTTGCTGTCGCCACCGGCCAGCGCAAATCTATCCGTGAAAAACGGAGTGCTGCAAATATCCGGTAGCGCTTTGGCGCGTTGGGTGAATGATGTTCGGACGAAGGCTCCGCTCGTTCCGGGCATCCGCGCGGTGCAGTTTGCGCCGGAACTCGAACCGGAGCGACTCGCTTTCACACAGACTAAAAGCGAGCTGGAAAGCACCCTCGTCAAATTCCCACTGGCCACCGCCTCTCTTTCGTCCGCGGAGCGCGCCAATGTGCGGAAACTCGCGGAAACGATGCAGGCGCTATTAAAGGCGGCGACTGCCGTGCGCCAAGACGTTTCGTTCCAAGTCGTGGGCCACACGGATTCCACCGGTGCCGAAACCTCGAATCTCAACCTCAGCCAACGCCGTGCGGACCGCGTCACCACGGAACTTATCCAGAGCGGCATCCCGGAGAAGCTTCTCCGTGCGCGAGGCGTGGGCGTCTCCGAACCCCTACGCGCCGAAGATACCGAAGCCAACCGTGAATTCAATCGCAGCGTTACCCTTAAGGTTGTGACTTCCGCACCCTGACACCCGTCCATGCTCCAGAAAAAAATCTGCATGCTCGGATCGTTTGCCGTGGGAAAGACCAGCCTCGTTCGCCGCTTTGTGGAAAGCATCTATTCGGATGTCTATCAGACCACCGTCGGCGTGAAAATCGACAAGAAGAATGTGCAGGTGAACGCAGCGGAGGTCTCCCTGATTCTCTGGGACATCTATGGCGAAGACGATTACCAGAAGATGCGCTGGACGTACTTGCGCGGTGCCTCGGGCTATCTGTTGGTGGCAGACGGCACGCGAAAAGCTACGCTGGAGAAGGCATTTCAACTTGAGCAGCGCGTGCGCGAGGAAGTCGGCGTACTGCCCTTCGTTTTTGTAATCAACAAATCAGACTTGCTGCAAGACTGGGAAGTGGATCCAGCACTCGAAGCGCAAATCGCGGCGCAAAGCTGGAACACGCTTCGCTCAAGCGCCAAAACCGGTGAAGGCGTCGAAGAGGCTTTCGCCCTGCTGGCGCAGAAAATGATTGGGTAGCTATGGCCGACGTGCTGGAAACATTCCTGGCGGAAATGGGATTCGCGCTGTTTGAATACCAGGGCGAAGGCTCATTTTTTCCGCTCGCCCAGCTGCCCGCTTGGTTCCGCAACCTCTGGAGCGAATCGAACAGCGCTACCATACCGCTTGCCCTTCCTGAAAAATCCCTGTTCCTCGAGAATTTCCTGTTTGAGGCGGAAGCATTCTGGGCTTCGCCGACCACTGTTGGCTGTCAGTCCGAAACGTGGATCGAAAAATCTCCCGATGGCCGTGAAGTCCCGCTTCAGGCGAAAGCGCTGCTCCTGAACGGAAAGCGCGTGATTGCGATTTTCAGCCCGGAATCAGAATTTCGCGAGCAGTTGAGGACGCTGCAGACTGCACGCAATGCACTGCTGGACCATGAGCGCCTGGCCCGCGAAATTCAGAAGAAGGAAATTCTGCTGCACTGCATTGTGCACGATTTGTCGCAGCCACTCAGCGTGATGCACGTGGCCATGGATTGCCTCGCCGGCGAATCCATCAGTGAGCGCTCCAAACAATTCCTTACGCTGGGAAAACTTGCCAGCGAGCAGCAGGAGACGATGATTCGCGACATCCTGCACACCTTTGCGGACGACCTGCGTGCCTCGCTCGACGCCGGCACGGAAGCGACCGCTTCCGCCGATCTCTTCGAATGCGCCCAGAAAGTGATGACTTCTCTCGGTCCGACGTTTGACGCCAAGGGCGTGCGGCTCTCCGTGGCTTCTTCAGTGCAGGCCAACGCTCAATGGCCGGTGCGAGCGGAATCCTCTCGACTACAACGCATCTTCTCCAATCTCCTGGAGAACGCTCTTCGCTATACACCCGCGGGTGCAAATGTGACTGTAGGCGTCGAGGACGAGGGCGCGTTCCTGAAGGCGTATATTGACGACGAGGGCCCTGGCCTCCCCAAAGACCTGCGGCCTGAGCAGATTTTTGGCCTGTTCATGAAAGGGAAGCAGAGCGACGGAAAAGCTGGGCTGGGGCTTTATTTCTGCCGCATCACCGTGGAACGCTGGGGCGGTAACATTGGCTGCGTCACTTTGCCCAGCAAGGGTTCACGTTTCTGGTTCCGCCTGCCGCACGCGGCTGCCGCTGCCATTTCCTCAACTTCCCGCGCAGCGGCTAGCTCGCAGGCACAATCGGCGGGAGGAGGGAAGCCGCCCAGCCATCCGCTGCGCATTCTGTTCGCGGACGATCAAAAGGACATCCGCACACTGACCACCTACCAGCTTCAGCGCCGTGGCCACAAAGTGGTTGCGGCAAAAAATGGCAAAGAAGCCCTGTGGCGCTTCCGTTCCGGGAAATTCGACGCCGTCCTGCTTGATCAAGAGATGCCCGGCTTCACCGGCGATGAAGTGGCGCGCGCGATCCGCAAAGCTGAAAGCGGCAAGAGCCGGCACGCTTTTCTGGTAGCCTCCACGGGGAACAATGGGCCTGATGATATTCGCCGGTTGAAAGCAGCGGGATTCGATACCGTTCTCGGAAAGCCATTTCGGCTTGACGATTTGGAAGCCCTGCTGGCCTCCGTCACTGAGAGCGCAGCGCCCTCGCATCTCCCCGCGCCTGTCCCCGTCGGCCTCAAAATTAACTTTACGGATCTTGTGGCCCGTGTCGGCGGCGATGAAGCACTTCTCAAGCGCATGATCGGCACGTTTTTGCGCGACACGCCGAAACGCCTTGCGGCCATCAGTGCCGCCCTGCGCCGCAAAGACGCGGCCGACCTCGCCTCACTCGCCCACGCACTGAAAGGCTCCGTGAGCATCTTTGGCGCGGAGGCCGCCCGCCTGCAATGCCAGGAGTTGCAGGAACTCGGCCGCGCCGGTGATCTCACTGGCGCCGATCGACTCCTCACTTCTTTGAAGGAAGAGATTGCGAATCTGCTGGAAAACCTGAGAGGATACGCAAATCAGACCCCCGCCAGGCCCGCGTCGAAGCGCCCCAAGCGACCCAGGCCACCCCGGAAACGGGTGAAGCACCGGCGGTGAGGTTTGCGCGCGGCGAACACCAGCCCACTCATCGGAGCTTCGAGCATGCCCAATATCCTGGTAGCGGAAGATGACGCCACGACGCGCGAAATGATCAGCGGCATCCTGAAAAAAGAAGGCTACGACGTTAGTACCGCCAGCGATGGCATGAAAGCCCTGCAGGCGCTGAAGAAAAAGAACTTCGATCTTCTTCTGCTCGATATCTGGATGCCGAAAATGACCGGCCTCGGCCTGATCGGCACGCTGCACGGCGAAAAGCACATCCCCAAAATTATAGTCATGACTTCGGACAAGGCTTCCGACACGGTGTTGAAATCGCTGCGGGGTCAGGTCTATCAGTTTCTAGCAAAGCCCATCGACGCCAGCAACCTGCTCACCACGGTCGAAAATGCGCTTTCACTGGACCCCGCGATTCCTCCTATCGAAGTTCTTTCCGCCAACAAACACTGGGTGGAGCTGCTTGTTCCTTGTGAACGCTCCGTCGTTAGCCGGGTGCAGAGCTTTCTCACCCGCTTGGAAACCGATTTGCCGCCGGAAGTCATCGAAAAAGTGGGCTACGCGTTTCGCGAGTTGCTCAACAACGCGATCGAGTGGGGCGGTCACCTGGATCCAAATCTCAAGGTACGCATCTCCTACATCCGCACGAAAAAGCTTCTGATGTATCGCCTCGACGATCCTGGCCCCGGCTTCAAGATGGAAGATCTAAAGCACGCTGCCGTCAGCAATCCCGAGGACGATCCGATGGCGCACATGACCGTCCGCGAACAGAAAGGCCTGCGGCCAGGTGGCCTTGGCCTGATGCTGACGCAGCAGCTTGTGGATGAACTCGTCTACAATGAAGCCCGCAACGAGGTCGTCCTGATTAAATACCTGTAACATTCTGTTTCGCTGGCGCCGCTTTCTCGTTCTGCGCTTCTCTAGTACACTTACCCGACTCTGTTTGTACTCATACTTCGTTAAGGAGCAATTCTTATGGCGGCAGGCACCCTGAGTGGCGCCGAATTCAAGCAGCAATTGCGTGCGGGCACGCCGAAGCTCGGCCTGTTTCTGAACGCGCACAGCCCCACGGTCGCGGAGCAGTTGGCGCACAGCGGTTACGACTGGCTGCTCGTCGATTCACAGCACGGGCCGATGGGCTACGAAAAACTTTCCGCGATGCTCAGCGGCATCTCGAATGGCGGCGCAAAATCGCTGGTGCGCGTGGGCGGCTACGCCGATCGCCCGGGCATTCAGCAATCGCTGGATTTGGGCGCCGATGGCGTTCTGGTGCCGTATATCAACACGGCAGAGGAGGCGCGGCAGGCGGTGAGTTGCGCGCGTTATCCCACGGCCGGGACGCGCTCGGTCTATTTTCCGCAGCGCAGTATGAACAAGGAAGGTTTGCTTGGCTACGCGGGCGGAGCGAACAAAAACGTGATCGTGGCGCTGCAGGTGGAAACCGCCGATTGCATCAAGAATATTGATGAAATTGCGGCCGTGCCCGGCGTGGATTTGCTCTTTCTCGGGCAGAACGATTTGTGCATGTCTATGGGCTTGTATGAAAAGTACGAATTCCCACATATGTACACTTCGCTGGAACTCGGCGCGGCCACGGAAAAATTGGTTGCCGCGGCGCGGAACAACCATGTGATCCTCGGTTTATTTCTATTCGGCACTTCACGCGTCGGAGAATTTCTGGAGAAGGGGTTCCCGTTCATTAGCATCGGCAACGATCTCCATCACGTCCTCACGCAAGCGGGAACGTACGTGAAGGACGTTGAAGAGATTGCCAAGGCAAAAGGGAAGTCCTGGACCCGACGCCCCACTGCACTTTTCTAACACTTATCCATCACGCGTAACGATGTCATTCTGAGTGCATCCGATCAGGATGCGCGAAGAATCTCAACGTAAGAAATTTACGAGCAATTCAGGTTGAGATCCTTCGGGCCCCGATCAGAATCGGGACCCTCAGGATGACGTTTCGTTTTGTGGTGCTGCGGAACTCTGATGCTCGTCGTCTCGGCGGGACCGTTTCGAAAAAGGCCGACCATGGTAATTAAGAATTGGGGAAATCGTCCCTGGACGATTGATTATCGAGCGAAGGCGCACGACCTGCCGCAATCCGTGGATTTCGCAATAGTTGGCGGGGGATTCACCGGGCTGGCCGCTGCTGCCTGGCTGAAGCGCCTCGCACCACAAAGATCTGTCGCGCTACTTGAAGCCGGGCATTTTGGTGATGGTGCCAGCGGCCACACCGGCGGCATGGCGCTGGCGGAATCCGCTGTAGGAGATTTGCCTGGCCTCGGCGATGTTCTCGCGGGCTATCGGAAAATTCTGGCTGAACTTGAAGTCGATGCCAAGCTGCGTCTGCCGGGAGTTTACGAACTTGGCCGCACGAAACCTCTCGCGAACTCTCCGATTCGCTGGAACGATTCCGGCCAACTTGCTGCGGTGAGGCAAGTCCCCGGCGGCACGATCAATCCCGGGAAAGTGGTCAGCGGCCTGGCGGCGGCCGCCGAAAACGCTGGCGTTCTTTTATTCGAAAACGCCGAACTCCAAAGCTGCGACTTTGGCACGCCATTCCGCCTCAATACTGCACGCGGGGTATTGCAAGCGAATCATGCCTTGCTCGCCACCAATGCGTTCGTGTTTGAACTGACGGGCTGGACCGAGCGCGCCGAATCCTGCTTCACGATTGCTGTCGCTACGGCGGAACTCAGCGATTCTGTCCGTGACGCTATCGGCGTGGGCGACGGAAAGCCCTTTTACACTGTGGACCTGCCGTATCTATGGGGACGCCTGCTCGGAAAACAGATCGTATTTGGCAGCGGGTTGGTCCATTTTTCGGATTGGCACGAGGTGTACGCGTTAGACATCGCCCGCGGCGAGGCGGCGGAACTGTTTGTCCGCCTCGAACGCCGGATTCGAGCACTTCATCCCGCGCTGACCAACGTCAACTTCACGCACCGTTGGGGCGGCCCCATCTGCATCACCGCGGGCTGGAAGCCGATCTTTGAACGCCATCCACGCAGCGAAAACGCGATCGTGCTGGGAGGTTTTTCCGGCCACGGCGTCGCGCAATCCGTCTACCTCGGGGCGTGGGCGGCGGAAGCCCTGCTGTGGAAGCGGAATTTACCAAACTGGAAGTAACCTTGTGGGAGTTTTTCCTGACTGGAAGTCGTACTTCCTCAACCCGGATGGGCGATTTCGAGGGTCCTTAGCAGCGCAGAGACGCCGTTCCAAATAATCTGCGTTCCGATGCACACCAGTAAAAAGGAAGAGAGCCGCATCACCACGCTCATCGCCGTTGCGCCCAGCACTTGCGCCAACCGGTCGGCGAAGGCGTAACACAGATAGACGCTCGCGGCGATTAGTATAGAGCCGATCACGGCGCCAATGATGGAGTAAATAATCCGGTGATCCTTGTGCGGTTCGTTTGCACCGAGCGTAATTGCCACCGAAATCGAACCGGGCCCGACAGTCAAGGGCAGAGTGAGCGGATAAAAGGCCCGCTTGAACAAATCGTTCGTATCCACGTTGCGATGCACATCGGTCTTCGTGTCGTCATCGTCTTTTTGCTTGAGCATCGCCCAGCCCGTGGAGACCAGCACCAACCCGCCGCCCACCTGCACCACGGGAATGGAAATTCCAAAAAACGCCAGGATGTGCGTTCCAATGAAGTACGACCCGACAATCAGCAATATGCTGTTGATCGCGATGCTCCGCGAAAGGAGTTTGCGCTGCTCGGCGGAGTAATAACGCGTCAGCGAAAGAAACAGCGGGGCGCTGCCCAGCGGGTTCACAATCGGAAAGAGCGCCGAGAGGATCAGGAGCGTGGACTTGATTAGCGGGGCCATGAGAGGTCCTGAGAGTATAGCTAGAAAGCTTTCGGAGCCGAAACGAGTTTTGCGGTGGTAATGACTTGGCCCACGTGACGCTGCGTGTGGTCGGCGATGTGTACCAGCAAACCGCCGAGGGTGGTGGGCAACTGCATTCTGCCCACGGTGCGCGAGGCGGAATAGTCCTGTTCAGCAAGGGCCCGTACGCGCTGGCAGGCGTTCGAAATCGCTGCATCCAGTTCAGCCAGGATCCCCTTCGTTGTGCCGGTTGGCCCAGCTTCGAGCTTTAGGGAGTTCATTTGGGCTTCGCTCAGTGGGGTTCCTTCGGCATAGGTCAACAAGCGGTCCACGCTGCCGGCGATGTGGCGCAGTTGAAACGCCAACGAGGCAAGCCCCGCCGGCGCGGCATGAAGTTGCTCCTCACTTATCGATGCGCACCACCGGTGCAGATCCTCTTGCGCCAACTCCAGTGCATGGATCACGCCCCGCGCCACGGCAGGCACCTCGGTGTGGGTCCCGCGCAGCCAGGGTTCCGGTGCCTGCGGCTTACTTTCCGGCATGAAAAAATCCTCAGCAAATCCTGCCCACGAATTGACAGGCCAAAACGCAGCACATAGGATGGAAAACTTCCCGCAAAGATACAACCGTTTCCTTGCGGCCAGGGGATCTCTTGCGTAGAAAACCAACGTTTCCCATCGTGCGTGCTGTCGCGATATTTCTGCTGGCGGCCACGATGTCTCTGGCGGCTGCGACAACTCTCGGCCCAGCCGACAGCCAGCGGTATCTCAACGACATTAAGGTTCTGACGCAGGACAAAATGGAGGGTCGCGGCGACGGCACCAAAGGACTCGTTCGCGCGCAGCATTTCCTCGAAACCCGCTACAAGAGTCTCGGCCTGGAGCCCGCGGGAGCGAGCGGTTTCCTCCAGTCGTTCACCGTCACAACTGGCGCAAAGATCCACGGGAAGAATCACTTCCGCCTGCAAAACGGGGAAGCGAAAACCGAGCTTAAGCTGAATCAGGATTACGTCCCTTTCAGTTTTTCTGAATCGGGCTCGGTCAACGCTCCCCTGGTTTTTGCAGGCTATGGTGTCACCGCCGATGAGTTCGGCTACGACGACTACGCTGGCATCGACGTCATAGACAGAATCGTGGTTGTGTTGCGCTATGAACCGGCCGGGTTCGCCGCGAAATCCGGCAACCAGGGCATGACCCATCACGCGCAGCTCACCACCAAGGCGATCAACGCGCGCAATCATGGTGCGAAGGGGCTCATCCTCCTGAACGGGAAACTGGGCGATGGCGAAGAAGACCTGCTCACACGCTTTGGGAGTGTCAATGGCCCGCCGAACGCCGGCATCCTCTTCGCGCAGGTGAAAAACGAAGTTGCCTCTGGCTGGTTTCAGGCTACAGGAAAATCGCTGAAAGACGTTCAGGAACAGATCAACGCCACCACGAAGCCCGCCTCGTTCACGTTTCCGGACACGCTGCGGGCTTCGCTGACGATTGACATTGAAATCACGCACGCCACAGTCAACAACGTCCTTGCATATCTTCCCGGCAAAAGTGATGAGTACATCATCCTTGGCGCTCACTACGACCATCTGGGCCGCGGCAATTTCGATTCGCTGGCTCCCTCGCAGATCGGACAGATTCATCCCGGCGCTGACGACAACGCTTCCGGGACCGCTGGCCTCCTGGAACTCGCGCGCCTTCTCTCCCCTCTGAAAGACCAATTGCAGCGCGGGATTCTTTTCACATCGTTCGCGGGTGAAGAACTGGGCTTGCTAGGATCCGAAGCCTGGGTGAGGGCGCCCACCAAGCCCATCGGCAAAGCCGTGGCCATGCTGAATATGGACATGATCGGGCGCGTCAAGGACGACAAGGTGTTCATCGGTGGCGTGGGCACGGCGGCGACATTTCAAAAGGTGCTGGACGACGCGCGCGGCGATTCGCACTTGAAATTTGAATATTCGCAGACGGGCTATGCCGCCAGCGACCACACTTCCTTCGTCACGCAAAAAATTCCCGTGCTCTTTTTCTTTTCTGGATTGCACGGCGACTATCACAAGCCGTCAGATACCTGGGAGAAGATCAACCCAGAAGCCGCCGTCCGGTTACTGAATGTCGTCGCTGCGGTGACCCTGGCGATCGACGCGGCGCCTGAGCGCCCCACGTTTATCAACGTCGCGGAAGGCAATCCCCATGCCGGAGGTGTTCCGAGTGGTGGGGGCGGCTACGGCCCGTATTTCGGCTCGATTCCCGATTTTAGCCAGACGGAAAACGGCGTGCGTTTTTCTGACGTCAAGCCGGGTTCGCCGGCGGCAAAGGCGGGATTCAGGGCGGGCGACGTTCTGATCCAGTTCGGCGACAAGCCGATTAAGAATCTATACGATTTTACGGACGCGCTTCGCCGCAGCAAGGTTGGCGAACTCGTCCACGTCACGGTGCTGCGCGACGGCAAGGAAGTGTCCGCCGACGTGAAGCTCGAACAACGAAAGTAATCGCCTGTAAATCCACCGAATCGGAGTCTCAAGATCGTGCACACCCGGAAATGGATCGGACTCGCTTGGGGAATGCTCCTCTCCCTCGGCATTTTGTACGGCGCTCGCTTCGCCGCATTCCCCGGCCAGGTACGTGCCGATGGCGAAATTCTCTTGCCACAGGAACAAAAGCATCTCAAGAACGCCCGCCAGCTCACTTTCGGGGGCCAAAATGCCGAAGCGTATTTTTCTGCCGATGACAAGCAGTTGATCTTTCAGCATCAGGGCGAAGGCGTTCCCTGCGATCAGATTTATTCGATGGTCGTGGATACGCCCGATGGCAAGCCACCGGTGCCCAAACTTCTGAGTACCGGCAAAGGCCGCACCACGTGCAGCTATTTCTTCCCCGCGGGCGACAAGATTCTATTTTCCTCGACGCATGCCGCCAGCCCGGACTGCCCGCCAAAGCCGGACTATTCCCACGGCTACGTCTGGCCGATCTACAGCAGCTATCAGATCTACAGCGCGAAGCCCGATGGCTCAGGTCTGAAGCAACTCACTAATGCGGGCGGCTACAACGCCGAGGCCACGATCACGCGCGATGGGAAGCACATTGTGTTCACCTCCACGCGGAATGGTGATCTTGACATTTACACGATGGACGCCGACGGCTCCAACGTGAAGCAACTCACCCACGAGCTTGGCTACGATGGCGGACCTTTCTGGTCCTATGACGGAACTAAGATCGTCTATCGTGCCCAGCACCCGACAACGCCCGAAGAAATCAAAGATTATGAGGATCTGTACGCACAGGGCCTGATCCGCCCGGGCAATCTGGAAATCTGGGTGATGAACGCGGATGGCAGCGACAAACATCAGGTGACGCACAATGGCGCCGCGAATTTCGCGCCCTACTGGTTTCCCGATGGGAAGCGCATTATCTTCGCTTCCAACCAGGCGGACCCGAAAAACGGCCGCGATTTCGATCTTTACCTGATCAATGAAGACGGCACCGGCCAGGAGCGCATCACGTATCATCCGGATTTCGACGCCTTCCCGATGTTCACTTCGAATGGAAGGCGCCTTGTGTGGGCTTCCAACCGCTATGGCAAAGTGCCCCACGAGACCAATATTTTCATCGCGGATTGGGTTGAATAGAAATTCATCGGAACGTCAAAGGAGGGTGCCCCTTGTCCACCAAGGCCACCAAGCGAAGCCCTAAATTGAAGCCTGGCCAGCGTGCCGAAGAAACGCTGCGCGTGCT
>Ga0209698_10003910_pt1 | contig 16469 bp, 9 predicted proteins | sample LitLauG_LLR_2012_FD_187203 | JGI IMG/M metagenome (GOLD analysis project Ga0209698, IMG submission 187203) | Freshwater sediment microbial communities from Pennsylvania, USA - Little Laurel Run_MetaG_LLR_2012 (SPAdes) (version 2) | ecosystem: Environmental > Aquatic > Freshwater > Creek >...
GGGCTTTCCGATGTTTCAGTCGGACCACAATGACATGATGCCATATGCTGGCTGGGCGAGCGGTGGTTGGCAGATTTCCTGGGACAGTCTGCTCAACCAATATCTTGGCGGCCACGCTTCAGCTGCCGACTTGAGCTCTGGAGCTTTGGGCGTCGGCGATGCCCCGCAGGTTCTGTTATGCCCGGCGGATCAGTTCCAAAAAGTAAACTGGATGGGTGGAAACTCCCCTTGGTTTTCCGGGCGTTCCTATGCCATGGTCGGCTGTGGTCCGGGAATAGGGTTTCAGATTAGTGAGAGCGCTGGCTTGCCGAACTTGAGCACGCCCGGGGCGTTGAGCACTGGGATATATTGGGTAGATTCATCGGCAACAGCTCCCAATTGGGATGCCATGGGTTATAAGGCCAACGTCTACACCGATCCCAGCGGGACCATCCTGCTCTGTGAGAATACCAGCGGCCAGCAGTGTGCGGGCAATGTTTGGACTTGTATTTGTTACGGGCCCCAATCGACATCTCCAAACGAATTATACCAAACCGATAGTTCCCCGAATCAAAATCCCAACTCCGGGAGCAGTGTGAATGAAGGCGCGCTGCTCTATAAGGCACAAAAGAACCGTTTTAATTACCTGTTCGCTGATGGCCATTGCGATGCCCTTAAAATTGAACAAACCATCGGAACGGGCACGCTGACTGCGCCGAAGGGCATGTGGACGGTGGCACAGGGCGACTGACCTATTGCAAAATGTAACTTCTGATGGCTCTGCAACTGCACCATTTAGTTAAGAAGACGCCATGTTGCTATTGGTATCGGTTTATGCAACCGGCAAAAATTCATTCTAAAGTTTACTTTTTAAACCATTTCAACTGGGCCTGCCTCATTTGAATTGAAATAAGTCCAATGGGCAAAATTGTGAAATTTATGAAGACATCCATTTGTCGGTCGGCCAGCAAATTTTGCTTTTATGGCAGGATTGGAAACGCGTCTGCGATACTGATGTTTGTGGCGGGGTTTGTATTGCCAACGGTTCTGGCGGATGAGCCAACTTGGACGCCGTTGCGGGAGGTTGCCGGGCATCGCATCCACATGGGCGCGGCCGTCAAATACGATCAGATTGTCCACAACGCGGATTATCGGGCGATGGTGGTGCGCGAATACGATTTGGTGACGCCGGAGAACGCGTTGAAATGGGGAGCGCTGCGACCCGATGAGAAGACTTTTGATTTTCACGAAGCCGACGCCATCGTCGAGTTTGCCCAGTCCAATCATATCATGGTTCGAGGCCATAATCTCTGTTGGAATGAGGATAAAAATGATCCCAAATGGTTGCTGGCCGGAACCTACACGTCGGACCAGGCGCGGGAACTGCTGAAAACACACATCCAAACGGTTATGGCGCATTATCGCGGCAAAATATTCTGCTGGGACGTGGTGAATGAGGCGGTGGCAAACAATCCGAAGGGTGCCCATTCGCCGTTGAACGACGGCTTTTGGCTGCGCCATCTGGGGCCTCAATATGTTGAACTGGCCTTTCGCTACGCGCATGAAGCCGATCCGCAGGCTGAATTATTTTACAACGACTACGACTTGAGCAATCCCATGGGGCCAAAATCCGATCGCATTTATCAACTGGTCAAAAGTCTCAAGGCCAAAGGGGTGCCGATTGACGGTGTGGGTCTGCAAGCGCATTACAATCTGAACCGGCCGCCGACTGCCGGGGCGCTAAAGGCAGACATCCAGCGCTACGCCGCGCTAGGATTGAAGATTCACCTCACAGAGCTGGACGTGCAACTCGAAGGCAACCCCTTGCCGATTGCCACCAAGCTGAACCTACAGGCCAAAGTCTATGCGGATGCGACGCAGGCAGCGTTATCGACCCCGGGGTGTGAGGCGATTGTGACCTGGGGCTTTTCCGACCGTTGGGGCATTGAACGTTTCATGCACGAGGCGGAGCAAAACGGAACGGAGTTTCCGCAGCGGCTACCTTTTGACCGTGAATTGAAACCGAAGCCCGCCGCCTTCGCCATGGCGGCGGCGCTTCACGAGGCAAACCTACCCCCCCACGAAACCACGTCGAAACAGGCTATCCGAAAGGAGAACGCGTCAAATTGAAACACTTTTTTCCCAGCGTTGTGTTGGCGGGCATCATTTTCTGCACCGGCTGCCAGACGCATGTTCGCCCGCCGTATCTCGCGGCGAAAGGCACCGCCACGCAATTGATGCTCGGGGACAAGCCTTTTCTGATCATTGGCGGTCAGGTGCATAATTCGGCTTCCGGCGATGCCGGCTATTTTGACCGCGTGGTGACCAAGTTGGAGCGGATGCACGTCAATACCGTGATTGCGCCGGTTACCTGGGAACTGCTTGAACCGGCGGAAGGCGTCTTTGATTTCGGGCAACTCGATGCCATGGTCAAGATCGCCCGGCAGCATCGGGTCAAGCTCGTGGTGCTATGGTTCGGCAGTTGGAAAAACGGCGTGTCGCAGTATGCGCCTGCTTGGGTGCGGCGTGATCCCGTGCGGTTTCCGCGTGCCCAAGACGAAAATGGGCGCTTGATGTCAGCATTTTCGACCTTTGGCCAAGAAACATGTCAGGCGGATCAGACGGCGTTCACGGCCATGATGAATCATCTGCGAAAGATAGATGGGCGCGAAAATACGGTGATCATGGTTCAAGTGGAAAACGAGGTGGGGCTTTTTGCGTCACGCGATCATTCGCCGGAAGCCAGCCGCGCGTTCGCCAGTGCGGTTCCGGGCGCGCTGATGGACTACCTGACCACCCACCGCGGCCGGCTTTCGGCGCATCTGGAAGCGGTGTGGCAGGCGAACGGCTACCATACTAACGGCGGTTGGTCGGACGTCTTTGGGACCAACCGGGATGCCGATGAAATCTTCATGGCCTGGCACTACGCCTCTTACGTTGGCCAGGTAGCCGCGTCCGGAAAAGCAGCGTATGACCTGCCGATGTATGTAAATACCTGGCTGGCGGGAGACGAGCCGGGAAAATATCCGTCGGGTGGCCCGGTTGATAAAGTCATTGATATCTGGAAGGCGGCCGCACCAGCCATCGCGATCTGCGCGCCGGATATCTACGCGAACAACTTCAAGGAAGTTTGCAACGCTTACCACCGGTCTGACAATCCTTTGATGATTCCTGAAACCCATGCCGATGTCTGGTTCAAACCTGCGGCTTGCGACCTAAATCAATCCGCGCGAAACCTGTTTTGGGTTTTTGCCCATCATAATGCCATCGGCTTTTCTCCGTTTGGTCTGGAAGGCAAACCGGTGGATGATCCGATTGTTACTAGCTACCAACTCATTTCCCATCTTAGCCCCTTGATTTTAGAGTTTCAGGGCACCGGCCGGATGGAAGGAATTTTGCAGACGGACGAGATGGAGTCAGGCTCGCAACAACTTAAGGGCATCAAAGAAATTGCCGCGAAGCAATTCAACTGCGAAATCTCATTGGGTGGCTATGTGGCACACGTCAGCTATAACAAGGCGTCGCCGGACGACCGTGCCTACGGGCTGATCATCAACACCGCGCCGGATGAGTTTCTCATCGCGGGCGAGGGCCTCGTCGTGAATTTTTCGTCAGGCACGACCAAGCGCAAGGCGGAATTTGCTGAAATCTGGGAGCAGGTCTTCGACCACGGCGCGTGGATCAACGGCCGCCGCCTGAACGGCGATGAAACCAACCAGGGCAGCGCCGTCCAGATGCCCTTTTGCGGTTATGACCACTTCGACCAGTCACCAGGTCCTAGAGTGGTGCGCGTAAAACTTTTTTCGAGCGACTCGCCATGATGATTCTGCTAGGAGTAAAGTTTCCGAAGTATAATTCGATATTGGATTTGGCCGCTTTTAAGAAATGGCAGCAAAAAATTATGAAAAATGAAATCGTTTTCAATACGCCCAAGTTTGATATGAAAGTCATGGCGGGGCTGGCCTTGAGCTGCTGGCTGACCAGCAGCCTTGTGGGCGCCGCCTCGCCGGGCCTCGATCCGCGCGTCGAGTCGCTGCTCGCGCAGATGACAATCGATGAAAAAATCGGACAGATGGTGCAGGTGGATTCGATGGCGCTCAAGGACAAGGCGGACGTGCAAAAGTATTTTCTCGGCTCCGTTTTGAGCGGCGGCAATTCTGATCCGGCGGATGGGAATTCCCCGCAGTCCTGGCTGAACTTTGTCACCGAATTTCAAAACCAGGCGTTGCAGACGCGGCTGAAAATTCCGTTGCTCTATGGCATTGATGCGGTCCACGGCCACAACAATATTGATGGCGCGGTGATTTTTCCGCATCACATCGGCATGGGGGCGACGCACGATCCACAGCTCGAGGAATGCGCCGAGCACGTCACGGCCGAGGAAGTCGCCGGCACAGGCATCCGCTGGGCTTTTGCCCCGTGCCTGGCCGTGCCGCAAGATCCGCACTGGGGCCGCACTTATGAAGGTTATAGCGACAACCCGGCGCTGGTTTCCGAATTGGGCGCGGCGGCGACGATTGGTTTTCAGCGCAAAAAACTGTCCGCCGACCCGGCTTCGGTTCTGGCCTGCGCCAAACATTTCCTTGGCGACGGCGGCACCACGAACGGCATTGATCAGGGGAACACGATTTGTGACGAGGCGACGCTGCGGAAACTTTACCTGCCGCCGTATGCCGCCGCGATCAAAGCCGGCGTTGGTTCCATCATGGTTTCCTACAGCAGTTGGAACGGTCAGAAAATACACGGCAATAAATATCTCCTGACCGATGTGCTCAAGGGGGAACTAGGCTTCCACGGTTTTCTCGTTTCCGACTGGGCGGCGATTGATCAGATTTCGCCGGATTATAAACACGACGTCGAACAGTCCATCAATGCCGGGTTGGACATGGTTATGATCCCACGCGGGATCGGAGACACGAATAATTATGTTGAGTTTATTCAAGACCTCAAAGATCTCGTTGCTGAGGGAAAAGTTCCGTTGTCGCGCATCGATGATGCCGTGCGCCGGATTTTGGCAATCAAATTCCAAATGGGACTATTTGAAAGCACCGCCACCGACCCGAAACTCACTGCCGCCATCGGCTCGCCGAAACATCGCGCCGTTGCCCGCGCCTGTGTCCGTGAATCGTTGGTGCTGCTCAAAAATGAAAAACACCTTTTGCCGTTGTCGAAAAAAACCAAGCACCTGGCTGTGCTGGGGGCGGCGGCGGATGATTTAGGCATGCAGTGCGGCGGCTGGACGATTGACTGGCAGGGCGGACGCGGCGCGGTGACCCACGGCGGTACTACGATTCTGGCGGCAATCCGCCAAACGGTTTCAGCGGACACGGAGATCACGTTTTCCGCAGACGGGATCGGCATCAGCAACGCGGATGCCGTGGTGGTGGTCATCGGTGAAGCACCTTACGCCGAAGGCAAAGGGGACCGCACTGACTTGGAATTATCGGTGGCTGATCGGGAGTTAGTTGCCAAAGCCAAAGCCACCGGCGCGCCGGTGGTGACGCTGCTGCTTTCGGGGCGACCGCTGATTTTAGATTCTGCGCTGACGGACAGCGATGCGTTGGTTGCCGCCTGGCTGCCGGGAACCGAAGGCTTGGGTGTAACGGATGTTTTGTTCGGCGAATATAAATTCACCGGCAAACTTCCGCGTGTCTGGCCGCGCAGCAACGCCCACATGGTCAGCACGGACCAATCCGAGTCGTCTTTGTTCCCGTTCGGTTTTGGCCTGCCCCATTGAACCCGGCGTGTCGGCGTCTTTTGAATTTGCCGGTGCCTGAAAAAGATTTAACAATGCATTTAGTCATGAATTACGATATTATCCGGATTGGCAACCGATTTTTGGAAACTCAAGTAAACAACCTGGTCTGGGCGGCGGCGGCGGTTTGCCTGGTGTCTGCTCCTAACCTGTTGGCGGATTCCGCGACCAACGCCAATTCATCCGAAACGCCCCGATATCAAGCCGACTGGCGCTGGGTCAAAGGCGCAGTGTTCGTGCCGACCAGTTGCGTGAACGAAGCCCAGCAATGGGACGAATACGACCCGGTCATCAACGATCGTGAACTCCATTACGCCTCGGTCTATGGTTTCAACTGCGTCCGGGTTTATATGCACTATTACATTTATTTGAAGAAGAAAGACGCGCTGCTAAAGAACATCGAAGACTTTCTGACGCGCGCGGACAAGTATGGCATTAAGACGGAATTTGTTTTCTTCGACGACTGCTGGCATCAGCCGGACAAGAAAATCCTTGATGCGGACTACAAATATCCCGCGCCGATTTTTGGCGTGCATAACAGCCGCTGGCTGGTTTGCCCCGGTGATGATGTGCGCCGGCATTACGCTGAACACAAAGGCCGGCTCAAGGCTTATGTGCAGGACATCGTCAACGCGCACAAGGATGATCGGCGAATTTGTTTTTGGGAAACCTACAACGAACCGAATAAATCGCCGGAGACCAAACAACTATTGGCGGATTCCTATAACTGGATTCATGAAACCGGCACAACGATTCCGGTGACCGCAACCGGTCGCGGTTTTGCCGGCGAGCCATATTCCGATTTCAAGTCTTGGCATGAATATGGCACTTACAGCTACACCGGCAGGCCGGAAGAATTGAACACCGAGTGCATGAACCGCAAGGAGCAAACCGTCCCTGGAATCGTTGAACATTTCAAGGACAAGACCGGATTTATCGTCTGGGAAGCCGGGATTGGACGGGATAACTGTCGGTTTGCCTGGAGTGAAAATCCCCAGCACCCGCGCACCAACGAAACCGCCAAGCCATTTCACGGCGTGATTTATCCCGACGGTCACCCTTGGTCAGTGGATGACGTCAAGGCGTTGCTCGGCACGGAAGGATTCGCGAAAGCACCGCTGTTTGTCGTGGAGTATTACTTGGATCCGGGCTTTGCCGAACTGGCCAAAAAATCAGTCACGCCGATGATTGATTTTGATTTGGGCGCCGAACGCGGCACCGGTTCGCCTGACGCCTCGGCAGGGGTGCCGGAGGAAAATTTCTCGGTGCGCTGGACGGGGACCATCCTGCCTCCGACCAATGGCACATACCTGTTTTACGCGGATGGTGACGGGAAAGTGAAATTATTTGTGAATACGAAATTGGTCATTAATAAAAAAACGGCAGCGCGCAAAGAGGTCTCCGGAAAAATCAAGTTGCCCGGCGGCACGCCAGTCCAAGTCAAAATTGAATATATTCACGCTACCGGCAGCCCCAGCCTGCACGTGGCTTGGTCCGGCCCCGGCCTAGAAAGGCAAATATTGAAACCGATATCCCCAACGCACGACTGACGTCTCCCGACTTTGCGAGCACTGGTTAAATAGCTAATTTTGTCACTCATGCTCTTATTCTCCAAGCAAACATTCTGGTTTTGGAGAATCGTGCTGTTGCTGGCTTTCGTGGGAGATGGATTGGCAGTTGTGGCAGAGGTTCCGGTGGTTTCCAATGACTACTTGTTGCGCCAATGGGATATGGATGAGGGGCTGCCTCAAAGTTCTATCAGCGATATCGCGCAGACGCCGGACGGTTATCTTTGGATCGGCACGGTGGATGGTCTGGTGCGCTTCGATGGCGTTCACTTCAAGGTGTATCGATCATTCGAGGAGGCGAACCCATTTATTGCCGATGTGCGCTGTCTGTCGGTGAATGCAGACGGTTCGTTGTGGGCTGGGTTTGAACGCGCGGCGGTGGTGCGGGAGCGCAATGATGAATTCAAGTTGATGGCCCCGCCGGGCGATTATACGACCAATCATATTTTTGCTTTGGCCGAGAACGAGCCGGGCAGCATCTGGGCAGGATATGCCCAAGGCCAGTTGGGCCACTGGCATTCAGATCATTGGGAAACCATGGATTTGAACCCAACCAATAAGGCGGCCCGTTTCCGTGATAATATCAGCTGTTGCACTGACAGCGAACACCGTATCTGGTTTGCCTCGGAATGGTTGGTGGGCTACCTCGATGGCGGGTCACCAGTCTTGTTGCGCCAGAATCTTCAAGAATTTTCCCACCTGACACCACGCCGTAAAGGAGGCGTCTGGCTGGCTGGTGGCGGACTGTTGCGAATTGCCAACACAAATGGCATCGGGGATGTGGTGGCGAACTTAAGCGAATTGGGCCTGGGCGCAAGTGGCGATATTCAGACGCTAATGGAAGATCGGAAAGGCGCGGTATGGATTGGCACCAAAGGCAATGGACTCTTCCGTTTTTTTGAAGGCCAGGCGGAGCGGGTGCCAACTTCCCATAATTACATTAGAGCATTATGCGAAGATCGTGAAGGCAATCTCTGGGTCGGCACCGGCGGCGGCGGCTTGGATCGTCTGCGTCTGCGGAACCTCCGGTTATATGACCGCAGCAATCTTTTGCCAAAAGACTTAATCCTCTCGCTATGCGAGACAACGGATGGCTCACTTTGGCTGGCCCCCCGCGAAGCCACGCCCGTTCAACTCGCCCGTAATCGCCAAGAAATAGTAGCTTCGTCGAAAAGCCAGCAATTTCCTTCCGGCGTGACCCTGTGCGCCGATCATGCCGGTGGTGTTTGGCTTGGCTCCTTCGACCGAGGCGTCTTTCACCTGGTCGGAAATCGCGTTGAGGCAATCGGGTTGGAAAAAAAACAAATTGATACGATTCTGGAAGATTCGCACGGGACATTGTGGGTGGGCACGCTCAACGACGGATTGTTTTCCGTTCGCAACGGACAAATCTCCCATTATCCAACCACGAACGGCCTGCAACAAATCAGCGCGCTGGCCGAGGATAGCAGCGGCTCCGTGTGGGTGGGCACGTTTGCGGGCGGATTATATCATCAAACTGATCATGGTTTTATTTCACCAGCGGTAATGCCGGGCGCGAGCGTCCTGACCATTTTGGCGGATGGCACAAACCGACTTTGGATTGGCACCCGAGGGGGTGGATTGCTCTATTTCAATTCGGGAAAAATCCAACAAGTCACGCATCAGCAGGGATTGGCGGATGATGATATTCGCCAGATTCTAATGGATGACGAAGGGGACCTGTGGATTGGTTCGGCCCATGGATTGTTCCAAGTCTCGCGCCGCGAGTTGGCGGCGGTGATCAACGGCCAATCGCCCCGCTTGGAATGTGATGTTTATGGCCGGAACGAAGGATTGGGCAGCATTGAATTCAGCGAAGGTTTTCGCAATACGGCCTGCCGGACGGCCGACGGCAAATTATGGTTCGCCACCAGCCGCGGGGCCGTTGAGGTGGATCCCAAGCGACATTTTTTCAGCCCATTGCCACCGCAAGTGCACATCGAGGAATTTTTGGTGGATGGCCAGCCGGTGCCACTGGAGCAACAACGGCCGGTAATCGTTCCCGCTGGCACGCGCAGCGTGGAATTGCGTTACACCGGTTTGAGTTTCACCTCGCCGGAAAACATCCGTTTCCGACACCGGCTTGAAAACGTGGAGAGTGAGTGGCTGGAAGCAGGCCCGGAGCGAACCGCAAAATATTTGCGTTTGCCACCAGGCAAATACCGGTTTGAAGTCACGGCGCGAGGTGGCGGCGGCGTCTGGCAAGCCGAGGGTGCGAAGGTGAATTTTGTCGTGCTGCCAACGCTGTGGCAGAATATTTATTTTCGAGTCTTATTGACGGTGCTGTTCCTCGCTCTGGCGACGCTGGTTACGCGCACTTTTATGTTGCGTCGGATGCGCGCCCGGATGCTGGCCTTGGAACAGGCGCAGGCATTGAGCAACGAACGTCGCCGCATCGCGCGTGATATGCATGACGAACTGGGGGCGAGCCTGACACGCATTGATTTGATGGGGGATCAGGCCTTGCAAGATCCCCGTCTGGATTCCCATGCGCTCCAGCAAGTGGGGCGCATCACCCAAGCCGTGCGGGAAGTGGTGCAGACGCTCGACCAAGTCGTCTGGACGGTCAATCCGGTAAACGACCGGTTGGACCGAGTCGTTAATTATTTGAGCCGTTTTGTGGAGGAATTTCTGGCGCCGACAAAAATTCAGTTCCGGCTGGAGTTGCCGGAAAGCGTGCCGCCCATCAAAATGAGTTCGCAGGTGCGCCATGAACTGTTGCTCGCCGTCAAAGAGGCGCTGAACAATGCGGTCAAACATTCAGGTGCAGGAGAAATTGCCCTGAACATAATTTTTGAGAATAATGTGCTAAACATCATTCTCACCGACAACGGGCGGGGATTTGACCCGGCCCAAAAGGCCTCGACCGGTGACGGCCTCGACAACTTGGACCAAAGACTCCGCCTGATCGGCGGACGATGCCAGGTCGAAAGCACGGTCGGCCGGGGGTCCATGGTGCGGATAACGCTGCCGATGCCCTTGTTAAAGCCATTATGAACACTACCAAAACTATTCAAGTCGCCATCGTCGAAGACGACCGCCGGCTGCGTGAAGAATTGGCGCAGAAGGTGGGCGACCAGCCTGCGCTCAAGTGTGTGGGCGTATTCGCCAATGCCGACGAAGCGTTGCAGCAGTTGCCCGAACTCGCCCCGGATGTGGTGCTGATGGACATTCATCTGGGCAAGGGCATGACAGGCATCGAATGCACGCAGTCGCTGAAAGCCGTTCTGCCGGACACGCAAGTCATCATCCTGACCATGTTTGACGACGAGGAAAAAATTTTCGCAGCGCTGCGGGCGGGGGCGGCAGGTTATCTGCTGAAACGTTTTGCCTCGCGCGAATTGGTGTTGGCCATTGAGCAGGCCCATGCTGGAGGTTCGCCGATCACACCGCAGATCGCGCGGCAGGTGTTTGATTTTTTCCGCAACCAGGAGGGTAAGTCGGAACCTTCGGCTGAGTTGGACAGACTGACCGAACGCGAGCGCGAACTGCTTTCCGTAATGGCGCGCGGCAAACGCTACAAGGAGGCGGCGGATCAACTGGGGATCAGCCATGATACCGTGCGCAGCCATATCCGGCGCATTTATCGGAAGCTTCATGTGCATACCTGCATGGAGGCGGTCGGAAAATTTCGGGGCGAATGATGGACGGTGATGATCGGCAATTAATTTGGATTCAGTAAACAGAACAGGCAACGCCGGGGTAAGAAAAAGGAGCATCGTTATGCGACTGCACAGGCATGTTGCTTTGCGTAATAATGTGCTCCCGAAATAGTCTGACGGCGAGGCTGCATTGATTAATAAAAAATGTCACCCGAAAATTGGTGAACGGCGATCTATGAAAAAACTGAGACGTCTCACTTCCCTTCGGTCGCATGATTTGTTTCTAATGCTCTTGCTTTCCAAAGCTTGCCCTGATCAATCCATAGCATTGGCGCAGGAATATCCGACCAACGATGCGATACTCATTCAAGTGGCCACTGATGTGGTGATCGCGCGGACAGATGAATCCTTTATGGGATTGGGCTATGAGACGTCGGCGGTGGCAAATCAGGGTTATTTCAGCCCGCAGAACTCACAATTAGTTCAATTATTGCGCACGCTTAGCCCTCACGGACTCATCAGAATCGGCGGCAACATTTCGGATTGGGCCAGGTTTGTGCCGAACGGCACGCCTTTGATCATGGCCCAAAACCGCGCGACCATTTTTAACCAGTCCGAACTAGCGGACTTGGGCGAGTTTCTCAAGGCAACGGGGTGGAAGGTCATGTGGGGATTGAATCTAAAAACAGGCACGCGCCCCGAAGCGGTAGCCGAGGCTGTGGCGGTTCAAAAGGCCTTGGGCAGCTACCTCCAATCGTTTGAAATCGGAAACGAAACGGATCTGCAACCAGCATTCAAGAATAATCCCGACGCTTACTTGGCAGCCTTTCGGGACTTCAAGTCCGCCATTCGCGCCGCGCTTACCGATGCGCCGTTCTCAGGACCAGATGCGGCATGGGGAGTCGAGTGGTTGCAGGGTTTTGCCAAGGAAGAGTCAGGTGACCTGAAACTTCTGACTCGTCACTATTATCGGGGCGGTGCGAGGGATACGAACTCGACGATACCGGCACTCCTTGAAGCAGACGTGAAATTCGAGCAGCAATTGGCCGAGATTCAGAAAATCAGTTCAGACGCTCGGGTGCCGATTCGGTTCAACGAAATTAATTCCTTTTTCGGCGGTGGCAAGAAGGGTGTGAGCGATACGTTTGCTTCGGCCCTGTGGTGCCTAGACACCATGTTCATGCTCGCCGAGCACGGCTGCGACGGCGTCAATTTGGAGACGGACATCAATCAAAACGCAAAGGTTAGCGACTATTCGCCCATCTACCGGGACGAGGCCACTGGGCAACTTATCGCCCGTCCCGAATACTACGGGATGCTGGCATTTTCCATCGCCGGAGTCGGTGACGTGTTGAAGACCTCTGTGTCCAAAACAGGGGTTAATGTTAAGGCCTATGCGACGAGGAATTCAAAGGGTGAACTGTGGGTGACTGTAATCAACAAGGACCTGTCGAAGCCAGCAACGTTTGAACTGCATGTTCCGGCCTCGTATTCCACGTCCGATTGTTTCCGGCTCACGGCACCGACTGTGGAAAGCAAGGATCATGTGACGCTTGCCGGTGCCGAGGTGTCTCCGGAAGGCACTTGGAAGCCCGACCAGGTTGAGGCCGTTCCGATGAAGAACGGTAATATTCAATTCAATGTGCCGGCCACCTCGGCTGCTTTGATTCGCCTGCGCAAATAATACGCGCTCATCGCGCTGGCGTAACGAGATTGATGGCAGATTTCACGCATAACTAAACTCTAAAAGGAGCATTGTCATGCTACTAGCCGGCGATGGCTATTTCCGTGAAAATACGTTCACAGCCCGCTGCAAATTGGCGATAAAATCCTTTCATGCGGATTGAGGACATTTGGTCACAACTTAATTGCAATGCGACAAGCCCTAATGCTTCTGTCAACTGCCACTTTACTGTCGGCAGGTATTCCGATTTCTTCCGCCGCTGGCCGTGGTCCCAACATTGTCTTCATCATGGCGGACGACCATGCCTGGCAGGCGGTCAGCGCCTATGGCGAGTCGCGCCACTTGATCCAGACGCCGAACATTGACCGGCTCGCGCAGGAGGGCATGAGGTTCGACCGCTGTCTGGTGGTCAATTCCCTTTGCGGCCCGAGCCGCGCCTCGATGCTTACCGGCACCTACAGCCACATCAACGGCTTTTACAACAATTACAACTGTCGCTTCGATGGCTCGCAAATCACCTTGCCCAAACTGCTCCAAAAGGCCGGCTACCAGACCGCCATAATCGGCAAATGGCATTTGGAAACTGACCCGACCGGCTTTGACCACTGGGAAATCCTGCCGGAACAGGGGATTTACTATAATCCACCGATGATCCGCGACGGGCAGAAAGTGAAACATACCGGTTATGTCACCGACATTATCACCGACCTTTCGCTGGACTGGCTGAAACAGCGCGACACCAACAAGCCCTTCATGCTGCTGTGCTGGCAGAAAGCGCCGCATCGCATTTGGGAACCGGCATTGCGGGATTTGGATTTCGACCACGACCGCGTCTATCCGCTGCCCGACAGTTTGTTCGATGATTATTCCGGACGCGGAATGGCCGAGCATGACCAGAACATGACCATCGCCAACACCATGCGCGTGAACGAGGACAACAAACTCACGACGCCGAAAGATCTCACCCCGGAACAGAAAAAAATCTGGGACAACTACTACGTCCCGCGCAATGAGGCGTTTCTGCAGAAAAAACTCAACGGTCGTGCGCTCACTGAATGGAAATACAACCGCTTCATGCACGACTATCTTGGCTGTATCAAGGGCGTGGATGACAACGTCGGCCGTATATTGAAGTATCTCGACGATACCGGTCTCGCCACCAACACCATCGTCATCTACTCGTCCGACCAGGGATTTTTCCTTGGCGAACACGGCTGGTTTGACAAGCGCTGGATTTTCAAGGAATCCGCGCGCACGCCGCTCATTATTCGTTGGCCGGGAGTCATCCAAGCCGGCAGCACCAACAAAGATTTGGTTTCCAATATGGATTTGGCCGAGACATTTTTGGAGGCTGCCGGCCAGGCGATTCCCGAACGGATGCAGGGGCGCAGTCTTAGGTCGATCTTTCATGGGGCGACGCCCACTGACTGGCGCACCGCGTTCTATTATCATTATTACGAGTATCCCGCCGACCACAACGTTCGCCCGCATTACGGCGTCATCACCGACCGTTACACGCTCGCGCATTTTTACAAGCCCACCGCATACAACCCAGACCAAGCCGCCATCGCCGCCATTCCCAATGATTACTGGGAACTTTTCGACCACGAAAAGGACGCCGGCGAGATGCACAGTGTCTTTGGCGACCCGGCTTACGCCGCCGTGCAGACCAATTTGTTGCAGGAAGTTTTCCGCCTGCGAACCGAACTTAAAGAACCAGCTCAAGACGATCCCAAAGCCTTTGGGCGGGCGACGGAATTTTGAGCGAAGCAAAGGGATTTTAGACGCACCGAAGTAATGACAACCTCTAAAACAATATCGCGGCTGGTCACGATAATGATTGCCGGCGGAATTTTTCATTCGGCGACGGCTGAAGTTTCATTGGTTAACGCACCAAACCACGATGGAGAAACGGCCGGTAAAATCGCGGAGCAGCGACCCACCTTTTGCAATCCACTGGATCTTCCTTATCGCTTCATGCTGGACCAGCCATCGCGGCGTGAAGCGGCCGATCCGACGCTGGTGCGCTTTGACGGTGAATACTGGTTATTTGCTTCCAAGAGCGGAGGCTACTGGCACACACACGATTTTCAGAACTGGACTTTTGTCGAGGCCAAGGCGTTGCCAATCGAGAACTACGCGCCCACGGCCGAGGTCATTGGTGGCCAACTTTATTTCTACGCGACTGGACCGGTGTTTCGCGCAGATGATGCGCGAGCCGGTCGCTGGACCAGGGTGGGGCAAATTCCCGGTTGGACCGGCGACCCGGATTTGTTCTGCGACGACGATGGCCGTGTTTATCTTTATTGGGGTTGCTCGGACAAAGACCCAATCAAAGTCCAGGAAGTGGACCCCAAGAATGGATTTAAATTAATCGGCGAAGCGGTCGATTGCATTCCTCACAACGCTGATCACGGCTTCGAGGTGGGCGGCGAGAACAACACCAACGCCAAGCCCGGCAAAAATCCTGCCGTGGACGCACCGCAACCCAGCACCGGTTACAACGAAGGCCCGTGGATGACCAAGCACAACGGTCGTTACTATTTGCAATATGCCTCGCCCGGCACCTCGTTCCGTGGTTATGCCGACGGGGTTTATGTTTCTGACCAGCCGATGGGGCCATTTGCTTACGCACCTTACAGTCCGTTCTCGCACAAACCCGGCGGCTTCCTTGGCGCGGCGGGACACTCCAGCACCTTTCAGGACAATGCAGGAAACTATTGGCACATTGTCACGGCGACGATTGCGCGGCATCACGGGTTTGAACGGCGGCTGGCGATCTATCCCATGACGTTCACCGCGGATGGCCAGATGGTGTGCAACACCGTGCTCGGCGATCTGCCACAGTTTACCCCTGACAGCGGATCATTTGACGCCTTTGCCAATCAGCCCGGCCGGATGGAACTGGCCGGTGGCAAACCGGCAACCGCCTCATCGGAATACAAAGGCTGTCCGGCAAGCAAGGCGGTGGACGAAGATATCCAAACCTGGTGGAGTGCCGCGACGGGCAATGCCGGCGAATGGTTGCAAGTGGATTTGACCAAGCCCTGCCAGATCAATGCGTTTCAATTTAATTTTGCCGATGATGGTTCCACCGTGCTGGGGCGGCTCTACAATGACGCGTATCGTTACTTCGTGGACCTTTCGGCGGACGGCACAAACTGGATTACTGGGGTGAATCGCCGTGAAAACACCAAGGACGCGCCGCATGAATACGTGCCGCTGGCGACTCCCATTACTGCCCGCTATGTGCGCATCACCAACCAGCACACGCCGGCGAATGCCCGTTTCTCCATGTCCGGCTTACGCGTGTTCGGCAGTGATCTTGGCACGGCTCCAGCGCCCGTCACCGGCATCCTCGCCACTCGCAACCCAGACAACGGCCGACGACTCATGGTGAACTGGCAGCCGGTGCCGGGTGCCAAAGGTTATCTCGTGCGTTATGGGTTGAAGGCGGACCGTTTGTTTGACCATGTGCAAGTGATTGGAAAAACCAGCGCTCAGATCAACAGCCTCAATCTTGGCGTCAGCTATGTGCTGACCGTTGACGCCTACAACGACAGTGGTGTGAGCAAAAACACGACGCAAATTGCGGTTCCATAATTCAGTTAAACATTCCATTTGAAAAATCTGCCATGAAAAAAAACATCCTGTTCACGCTCCTCGTAGCCCAAATGCTGGCCCATGCTCATGCTGCCGGCAATTCCATGATTACCGTGCAAACAGACCAGCCGGGCGTGGCGATCAACCACAGTATGTGGGGGATTTTTTTCGAGGATATCAATTTTGGCGGCGATGGCGGACTTTACGCGGAACTGGTCAAGAATCGGTCGTTTGAATTTCCGGACGCGCTGATGGGC
>Ga0209698_10003911_pt1 | contig 16468 bp, 9 predicted proteins | sample LitLauG_LLR_2012_FD_187203 | JGI IMG/M metagenome (GOLD analysis project Ga0209698, IMG submission 187203) | Freshwater sediment microbial communities from Pennsylvania, USA - Little Laurel Run_MetaG_LLR_2012 (SPAdes) (version 2) | ecosystem: Environmental > Aquatic > Freshwater > Creek >...
CTCCAGGACGTACGCCACTTTTGCGTCCAGGTTCTCCGACGAACGCAGTGCGTGATCGAAGGACTCGGTTTGCCAGACTTTTCCCTTGCCGCTGAGTGCTTTGTTGATGTGGTGCGCCGAAGCACCCTTGATTGCATCCATGATTTCGGCGAGCGGGCAGACCTCCATGCGGACCAGATCAGTCAGGGGAGTGAAGATCATGTGGACATGGTCAGGCATCACGACGGCCACTTTGAGATCAAACTTCTTGCCGTTGTCGTGGAGGCAAGATTCGAGAACGATCATCCGTGCGGCGATAGGTAGTAGCCAGCGATGCTCCGTGCAGAAAGTGACGAAGTGAGGCTTGTCGTCGCATTGCAGATGAGGAAGTTTCCTGCGATAGAACGCTTGAGGCATAACGGCCCATGTAGGGACAGCCGCCCCCGGCTGTCCGGCGGAGCGAAGCTCCGCTGCTCTTTGCATGGTAGGGCAAGGAAGCCGTAGCTTGTAAGGCTTTTCGGAGTCGAAGATGAGCAGAGGTTCCGCTTTGGGAATGGGCCGAAAAAAACCAAGGCGAGCTTTGCTCGCCCGGACAGCCGGGGGCGGCTGTCCCTACATAACCCAAGACCGTCGGGCTAGGGAGCGAAGGGACCGCGGATATGAGCCTCCCGCAGTCTTCGGCCGAGCTGGATCAGGAGAGTCTTCGGAAACGTTGGGTTCCCAAGACGGTGGATTGGATGTTTCACAGGTACGTCGTCAATCTTCACAGCTCCAGCTGCAATCTTCTTTGATGCCTCGGTTACCGAATCAGCAAGCCCTGCTTTTTGAACCAACTTGTCGACTCGAATTGGAGCGCCCTCCGGGATAGCTTGCCCAGAGGACCAGCCGGAGGCGATGTCTTCATAATTGACGTGGACCCGCTCGATCGCAGGTGGCGTTTGACGAAGCTGAAACTGGGCTGTCCAGTCCCGCATCGCAGCGTCGGCAGCCGTCGCTGAGTGAAAATCCTTTACGATTCGAAACGCGAGCTCCTTCTTCGAATCCATCGGATGCTGTCGCTGTTTTAGGCTTTCGATTTCGGCGACCTGTACGTCCGTCAGCAGTTCGTAGTAGCGCCACATCATTTGGTCGTTGATGCTCATCACCTTGCCGTACATTTCGAGCGGAGGCTCGTGGATGCCGATCGCGTTGCCCAGCGACTTCGACATTTTCTGCACGCCGTCGAGGCCTTCTAGAATCGGCGTAGTGAGCACCACCTGCGATTCCTGTCCGTAGGCGCGCTGCAACTCGCGGCCCACCAGCAGGTTGAATTTCTGGTCGGTGCCGCCCAGTTCGACGTCGGCTTCGAGCGCGACCGAGTCGTATCCCTGGACCAGCGGATAGAGCAGTTCGTGCACTGAGATGGGTTTCTCTTCCGTGAAGCGTTTGTGGAAGTCCTCGCGCTCGAGCAGTTGCGAAACCGTGTATTTCGCAGCGAGCCGGATAAAGTCGTCGGTACTCATCGGCCCGAACCAGCGGCGGTTGAAGTCGACGACGGTTGTCACCGGGTCGAGAATCTTGAAGACCTGTGCTTTGTAGGTTTCGGCGTTCTGCGCAATCTGCTCGGGGCTGAGCGGGGGGCGCGTAACCGAGCGACCGCTGGGATCGCCGATCATGCCGGTGAAGTCGCCGATCAGGAAGATGGCGGTGTGGCCGAGATCCTGGAAATGCTTCAGCTTGCGCAACACGACCGTGTGCCCGAGATGAAGGTCGGGTGCGGTCGGGTCCATGCCGAGCTTGACGCGCAGCGGCTTGCCGGTCGCGCGGGACTTTTCCAGTTTGGCGCGCAGGTCGGCCTCGCGGATTATTTCCGCGGCGCCTTTCTTCAAATACGTAAGTTGTTCTTCGACCGGAGCGAAAGTTGGCATGCTGTTCGATTATAGCGGTCGCTTCAGGACCAGCCTGCGGCCGACGACTCGAAACTGCCCTCGCAGCACGATGTTGATCGCCTCCGTGTAGGCGATGTGCTCTTGCTCGAGGATGCGCAGGGCCAGGGTGTGCTCATCATCGTCGTCTTCAACCCGCACCGCCTTCTGCACGACGATGGCGCCGTGGTCGAGTTCTTCGTCGACGAAGTGCACGGTGCAACCTGAGACTTTCACGCCGTAGGCGAAGGCTTGCTGCTGGGCTTCGAGTCCCGGAAAGGCGGGCAGCAGCGATGGGTGGATATTCAGAATCCGGTGCGGGAATTGCTGCACGAACCAGGGCGAGAGCAGGCGCATGTATCCGGCGAGGCAGACGAGAGCGACGTTGTTCTGCTGCAGCACGGCGACGACCTCGCGGTCGTGCTCCTCGCGCGGCTTGCCTTTGGAGGGAATCACCACGGCGTTGAGACCGCGTTTGCGCGCCACGGCAATCCCGTAGGCTTCCGGCTTATTCGAGATGACGACCGCGATGCGGGCGTCGGGAATGCGTCCGGCGTCAATGCTGTCGGCGATGGCCACGAAATTCGAACCGCGCCCGGAAAGTAGGATGCCCAGGGAGTGCATGGCTCTTAGCTCCACATGATAATTCACCACGGAGACACCGAGTCACGGAGAGAAGACCGCTGAACGGATTGCGTAGGGACAGCCGCCCTCGGCTGTCCGGGCGAGCGAAGCTCGCCGGTGTGGCCAGGAGCCAGAACTGCGGGGAGTGAATCAGCGCCCTTGCCGCGGCGGAAGTATCCCCCGGAATGCCGAAACGAACGACGCAGCCATGGTGCAGCGGAGCTTCGCTCCGCCGGACAGCCGAGGGCGGCTGTTCCTGCATCACTAGCTGTAGAGGACTTTGCGCTCGCCTTTTACGATGCGTCCGATCGTGTAGGCCTTTTCGCCTACGCGTTCCAGCACCGTCTGCGCCTTTTTGAACTTCGCGGAGGGAACCACCAGCAACATGCCCATGCCCATGTTGAAGGTGCGCAGCATTTCGTCCTGGGGCACGTTGCCCAGTTGCTGCAGGTGCTCGAAGATGGGGAGCACCGGCCAGGAGCCGAGTTCAATCGCGGCCGCCGTTCCGCGTGGCATGACGCGGGGCAGGTTCTCGGTAATCCCCCCGCCGGTGATGTGGGCCAGCGCCACCACGCATTGGGCGTCAATCAGTTTCTTGAGTGCCGGCCAGTAGCTCTTGTGGGTGCGCATCAGTTCGTTGCCCACTTTGTTCTTGATCTCATTCACGTAGGTTTCGGGCGAGTAGTGCGCGACCTCGAACAGCAGTTTGCGAGCCAGCGCATAGCCGTTGGTGTGCAGGCCGTTGGAGGGCAGGCCGAGGATGATGTCGCCGATCTGCACCTCTTTGCCGGTGATAATGCGGTCGCGCTCGACCACGCCGACAATGAATCCGGCCAGGTCATACTCGCCATCGGGATAAAACCCCGGCATCTCCGCCGTCTCGCCGCCGATCAGGGCGCAGCCGTTGTGCTTGCAGGCGTCGGCGATGCCCTCAACCACCTGCTCGGCCACGGTGGTATCGAGCGTGCCGGTGGCCAGGTAGTCCATGAAGAACAGCGGCGCGGCGCCCTGCACGGCGATGTCGTTGACGCAATGATTCACCAGGTCTGCGCCCACGGTGGAATGCAGATTCATCTCAAAGGCGACTTTCAGCTTGGTACCCACACCGTCGACGCTCGAAACCAGCAGGGGATCCTGGTACTTCGCCTTGTCGACGGCGAACACGCCCCCAAAGCCGCCGATTTCGCTCAGCACGCCACGCGTAAACGTCTTATGAGCCAGGTACTTGATGCGCTGCTTGGTGCGGTTGGCGCGGCTGATGTCTACGCCGGCATCGGCGTAGGTAACGGGCGTGGGGCTGGGCGGGGGAGTCTTGGCCACAGATTCTTCCGTTTTTCGCAATTCTGCCGCGGGTCCGAGACGCGTTCTAAGGTCGCTCATTGTAGCACGTTCGAAGTGGGAGACTGCCGAGAGGGGACAGCGACAGCGCCGCAGTGTCCTGGATTGCTTTTTTCACCACGGAGTCACAGAGCCACGCAGAAAATCCTGGCATGCAAAAACGAGCAAGCGAAGATTTTGCCATGCCGTTGCGTTTCTCTGTGTCTCCGTGACTCCGTGGTGAGCGACTGGATCAGGACAGTACCGGCGGCGCCACGGGTAGAGAGATTGCAGATTTAGATTCCAGATTCAAAGACCCCTGCGCCGACGCCCATCGGAGCTCAGCGTAAATCTGAAATCCACAATCGGAATCGGTCAAGATAAGAACATAAGCTTGGGGCCGCTCCCTCCCCGGACGAGGGCGTCCGGGGCTCCATTTGGCGCTGCGTACACCTCAACCTTTTCCGCAGGCGCGCACGCCTGTTCGGCCCTCCGGATCCCAATTAGTGCGCGATGTAATCCGAGAAGAAGTAGGCTAGAACCCCGAACAGCGCCAGACCACAGATGCCGTAAGCGGTGAGAACCCACGCACCGCGGCCTTCGTGCTTCACAGAAGCGCTCGACTGCTCGGTCGAAGAGACAACAGGGGCCCGATCTTCCATTCCAAATCCTCCCGAAAGATCGTGGCGCACAGACCTGCATTATGCGTCACGCCTGCCTCGCATCCTGGGGAGGCAGGACCATTTGCCGTGATTTTAACCCGGTTTTGGCGGCGGCGAAGAGAAAAATGTGATTGGGGTCACTGGGACTGTCATGCAAATAAATTTGCATAATACGACAATTCCCGGACCCTTTACTTCCCGGCGTCAAATCGCGGCCCATCAAACTCCCGTAGGCACGGGGCCCAGCGATATGCCTGCTTCACCCGTGGGATAATACGTTCTGGTCCTCTTTTTCCCTATGCACAATCGTTGTCTTGCGCTCCTGTGTTTTTCGCTGCTGCTGGGCGGCGCGACCGCCCAGCAATCTGCCCAGAGCCCGGTCGAGGCTCCCACTCCCGCGAAGGCCAACGACAAGGGTCACGACTATTCCCAGGAATCGTTCGTGGTCGAGCAGATGCACTCCACCTACCGCTTCGAGGCGGACGGCACCGGGCGGAAGGAAGTCGTCGCCCGCATCCGGGTGCAGAGCGAGGCCGGCGTGCAGCAGTGGGGCCAGTTGCAATTCGGCTACAACTCGGCTAACGAGCGGGTCGAGATTCCCTACGTGCGGGTGTTGAAGAAAGATGGCACGGTGGTCAAGGCGACCGAAGATGCGGTGCAGGATCTGAGCGCGCCCATCGAGCGCGAGGCGCCGGTCTATACCGACTACCGCCAGAAGCACGTCACGGTGCCGGGGCTGCGTCCGGGAGAAGTGCTGGAATACAACCTGGTCACAGTGATTCACACCCCGCTGGCCGGGGGGCAATTCTGGGCCGACTACGATTTCGACAAAGGCAGCATTGAACTCGATGAGACGATCGACGTGGATGTTCCCGCCAATCGTCCGCTCAAGCTGAAAACAAAGCAGGGCCTGGATCCCAAAATCACGGAGGCCAACGGCCGACGGATTTATCACTGGGCGGGGACGCATCTGGAGCGCGAAGACGACGACAAGGCCAAGGACAAGGACAAGAAGAAAAAGAAGCATCACCCGGACGACGACCGTCCCGACATTCAGCTGACGACGTTTGAAACCTGGGAGCAGATCGGCCTGTGGTACGCCAGCCTGGAGAAAGACCGGCGCGCGCCGTCGCCCGAAGTGCGCGCGAAGGCCGCCGAACTGACTCGCGGCCTCTCCACCGATCTCGATAAGACCGAAGCGCTCTACGACTACGTTGCCCGCAATTTTCGTTACGTCAGCCTTTCGCTGGGCGTGGGGCGCTACCAGCCTCATGCTTCTTCCGACGTGCTGCACAACCAGTATGGCGACTGCAAAGACAAGCACACGCTGCTGGCTTCGCTGCTCGAAGCCGAGGGTCTGCACGCCTCGTCGGTGCTGATCAACTCCAGCCGCAAGCTCGATGTCGACGTGCCCTCGCCGTCGCAGTTCGACCACGTCATCACGCTGCTGCCCATGGGTAAGGAAGAAGTCTGGATGGACACCACCAGCGAGGTGGCGCCGTTCCGCCTTTTGGCATTCAGCCTGCGGCACAAGCAGGCGCTGGTGATTCCTCCGGCCGAGCCGCCCTCTTCGGTCGCGCCGCATCTGGAGGAAACTCCTGAGGACACGCCGATGCCTGACACGGAGGTCTCGGAAATCGACGGCAAGGTGAACGATATCGGCAAGCTCGACGCGCATGTACATTACGAGTTTCGCGGTGACGAAGAGCTGATGCTGCGCTCCGTTTTCCGCCGCGTGCCTGAATCGAACTGGCAGCGCGTGGTCGAGAACGTGAATTCGAACCTGGGCGGCGATGTCACGAACCTGAAGATCAGCGACCCGGCGGCCACGCGCGAGCCATTCACCATGTCGTATGACGTGTCGCGGGTGAACTTCCTCGACTGGTCGAAGAAGAAGACAGAGATCATCCTGCCGCTGATGCAGTTCAGCCTGCCGGAAGTGGACGAAGACGACGCCGATGGCGATGCCAGCACCGAGGCGCTGAAGTTAGGTCCCAAGGCGACGTATTCCTACAAAGTGCGTCTCGAATTGCCGTCGAAGTACACGGCGCACTCGCCGCTGGCCATCACCCTGAAGCGCGACTACGCCGAGTACGAAGCGGCCTACAAAGTTGAGGGAACGGTGTTCACCGCGGCGCGCAAGCTCACGCTGCGCCAGGATGAACTGCCCGTGGACCGCGCCCGCGACTATGCCTCGTTCCGGCGCGCCGTTGGTTCCGATCTGCAGCAGCAACTGGCGGTGGAGAGCGCCGTGGCGGGCGCGCCGGTGCCGCCGGCCGACATGAAAGCCGACGACCTGGTGGAAAGCGCGCGCGCGGCGATGATGAACAATAATCTGAACATCGCCATCGCCCTGCTGAAGCGCGCGACCGAGGTCGATCCCAAGAACAAGTTTGCCTGGAATTTCCTGGGGCAGGCGTATTTCGGCCTGCGACAGGATGATCCCGCGATTGACGCCTTTCACAAGCAGATCGAAGTGAATCCTTACGACGACTTCGCCTACAACAACCTGGGGCGCGTGTACTGGAACGAGCGCAAGTACGACGAGGCGGCGAAGTGGTTCAACAAGCAACTGGAAAACAGTCCGCTCGACAAGTACGCGCATGCCTACCTGGGCAACATGTACACCGAGTGGCACAAGTACGACCTGGCGGTTCCGGAACTGGAGAAGGCCGCTACGCTGTTTCCGGAGAGCGACCCTTCCAGCTCCGAGCTGCAGGTGAACCTGGGGAATGCGTATCTCAACCTGGGGCAGGACGACAAGGCGCTGGCGGCTTTCGATCACGCCATCGAACTGTCGGCGACGCCGCTGACGTGGAACAACATCGCTTACCAGCTCTCGCTGAAGAAGACGCATCTGGACAAGGCGCAGCAGTACGCCGAGTCGGCGGTCTCTGCGACGGCGGCGGCCCTGCGCAATCTCTCGCTCGACCGCCTGGCGCCGCAGGAACTACAACTGGTTTCGTCGCTGATCGCCTACTGGGACACGCTCGGGTGGGTGCACTTTGCCGAGGGCGACCTGGACAAAGCGGAAAAATATGTGGCCGCCGCCTGGGGCCTGGGGCATCACGGGGAAGTGGGCGATCACCTGGCGCAGATCTACGAAAAGCGCGGCGACAAGAATCGAGCGTTGCAGGCGTACGCCCTCTCGATGAACGGGCTGCGCCCGATTCCCGAAACGCGCGAGCGCCTGGCCGCGCTGGCCGGCGGAGACGCCAAGGCCGACGCTGCCGTGGCTCGCTACAAAGACGAGTTGCAGCATCTCAGCACGATTGAACTGGGCAAGGCCACACAGACCGGCAATGCCGATTTCTTTATTCTCCTCAGCGGAGGGGCGGGGTCGCGGGCGCGCGCCGATGCCATCAAATTCGTCAGCGGCGACGAGAAACTGAAGTCGTATACCGATGCGCTGCGCACTGCGGACTACCTGCTGACATTCCCCGACGATACACCAGTGAAGGTGCTGCGGCGCGGAACGCTCTCGTGCTCGATGGCGACGGGCAAATGCGAGTTCTCGCTCACGCTGCCCGACGACGTGCGCACGGTGGACTAGTGCTATGTAGGGACAGCCGCCTCGGCCTGCCCGGGTAGGCGAAGCTCGCCTCTTCCGGCTGTGCGCAGAGTCCGTTCGAAGATTGCGCTTACCCATCCGCAACGATGAGCTCCTGACTAAAAAACTGCGGAGCTTCGCTCCGCGGACAGCCGAGGGCGGCTGTCCCTACATGGATTTGCCAATTTCATCTTGCTTAAAGGTTCATGAGGCACAATAGAGTCCGAGAAATTCCACGTGACGTGGCGGTTCCTATTGCCGGTAATGCTCGTGGCGGCGTGCTGCGCACAGACAGCCCGTCAGGTTTCGATCCAGGGGACGGTGCGCGATCCCTCGGATGCAGCCATCGTATCGGCGCACGTCGTGCTGCTGGACTCGGCGCAGCATGAAATTGCCCGGGCGGATTCGGACGCGTCCGGCGCTTTCCACTTCGACAACCTCGCGTCCGGCGGATATGAGCTTGAGATACAACATGAGGGCTTCCGCACCGTGCGGCAGGCCGTGGCCGTGGGGTCACGATCCCAGAGACTGCAAATCATCCTGCCCATCGCGGTCACCAAGGAAGTGGTCAACGTTCAGCCGGAAGCACGCAACCAGGTGGCGACCGAAGACGCGGCCAACCAGAACGCCAACACGATTGACCGTGACGCGCTCGACCGCGTGCCCGTGTTCGACCAGGACTACGTCACGACGCTCTCGCGCTTTCTCGACGACAGCGCGATCGGAACCAACGGCGTGAGCCTGGTGGTGAACGGCATCGAGGCCAACGGGCCGGGCGTGACGCCGTCGGCGGTGAAGGAAGTCAAAATCAACCAGGATCCCTATTCGGTGCTGTTTGCACGGCCGGGACGGGCGCGCATCGAGATCACGACCAAGCCGGGAACGCCGCAGTTTCACGGCACCGCCAACTTCATGGCGCGCGACTCGGTGTTCGACGCGACCAACGCCTACGCGAATTCGAAGACCGGAGAGAATCGCCAATACTACGAGGGATCGCTGACCGGCCCGCTCAGCGCGAAACACAAGGACACATTTCTGCTCTCCTTCCAGGGTGATCGCGACGACCAGCAGGCTGTCGTGGTGGCGCTGACGCCCTCCGGCACAGTCAACGAAAGCGTGCCGCTGCCGAGGCGGCACTATTTCTTGTCGGGACGCGTCTTTCATGATCTCAACAAGTCTGACCAGATCTGGGCGGGATACTCTTTCGAGCACGCCACCTACGGGAATCAAAACGTGGGCGGGATGAACTTGCCGGAGACCGCTGCAAACCGGCTCTTTTTCGAGCATGAAGTCAACGTCGGCTACACGCGCGTGATTTCGCCGCGGGTGCTCAACCAACTGCGCTTTCTGGTCGGCCATTTCGACTCACCGACCACAAGTGTGAATTCCGCGCCGTCCATCATCGTGTCGGGCGCGTTCACGGGTGGCGGGGCGCAGTCCGATTCGCGGCGCACGGAATATCACTTCGACGGCAGCGACATCGTTTCGTACTTCCGCGGCCGTCAGGAACTGAAGTTCGGCATCGATGTGCCCGACATCAGCCGGCGCGGCATGGACGACTTCACCAATATGGCCGGTACCTACACGTTCGCGAGCCTTGCCGCCTACGAACAGGGGATGCCGGCTACGTTACTGCTGCAGCGCGGGCAGGGCCACGTAGTTTTTCTGGAACGAACCGTCGCCGGCTTTATCTCAGACAACATCCGCGTTCGGACCAACCTTTCCGTCACCGTGGGCGTGCGCTATTACTTTCAGAATTACTTCCATGATGACACGCACAACTTCGCGCCGCGCCTGGCGTTTGCTTATGCGCCGGCGCAAAAGGGAAAAACCGTCATTCGCGGCGGCGCCGGAGTCTTCTATGACCGCACCGGGCCGCGGCCAATCGCCGATCTGCTGCACTTTGATGGAGTCCACCTGCTGCGTTTCATCGTGAACAATCCGTCGTATCCGGCAACCCCGGCGCAGATTGCCGCCGTGCCGACCAGCGTGGTGGTTCTCGACCCGGGCGAGCGGATGCCCTATACCCTGCAGTACAGCCTGGGCGTCGAGCGCCAGGTCACGCCGAAGAGCACGTTGGCACTGACGTACATCGGCAGCCGCGGCATCGACATGTTTCGCTCGATTGACGCGAACGGGCCGCCCCCACCGCTGTACGCGGCGCGCCCGAATCCGGCTCTCGGGCAAGAGCGCATGATTCAATCCGAGGGCTACCAGAAGAGCAACGGGCTCGAAGTCACGTTCCGGGGCAAGCCGTCGAGATTCTTCAGCGGACAGGTGCAGTACACTTTCGCCCGCACCGGGAACAACACCAGCGGGATCACGTTTTTTCCGGGCAACAGCTACGATCCGAATGCCGACTGGTCTCGCGCCGATATGGATCGCCGGCACAAACTTGATCTGCTGGCGTCGGCCGAGCCGGTCAAGAATTATTCGGTGGGCGTGGCATTATCGGCGTATTCGGGATGGCCGGTGAACGTGACCACCGGCAACGACGATAACCACGACGGAATTGTCAACGACCGTCCCGCGGGCACACCGCGCAACGGCCTGCCCGGGCCGGCGTTTCTGAATCTGGATCTCAATGCCGCGCACGACTTCCATTTCGCCAAAGCCCGCAAGGAGCCCTACACCCTGACCGTGGCTCTCAATGCCTTCAACGTGCTGAACCATAAGAACGACGTGACCTACGTCGGAGTGATCACGTCGCCGTTTTTCGGGCGGGGCGTGCAGGCGCAGCCGCCGCGGCGCCTGCAGTTGGATGTGGAGTTCAAGTTCTAAGTAGCGCCGGCATCGCTTCGATTTTGCTCTGTCGAAAATCCCCACATCTCGCAAAACAGCGAGAAGTGGGGCACCCATTTTCATTTGCTCCGCCGGACAGCCTTACCAGATGCGGACGCGTTCGTTGGGAGCCAGGTAGAGCTTCTCGCCGGGCTGCGCGTCGAACGCCGTGTACCAGGGGTCGAGATTGCGCACCGTCAGGGCACGGTACTCGGCCGGGGAGTGCGAATCGGTCATAACCTCCTCGCGCAGGGCGGCATCCCGCAGCTTGGTGGCCCAACTCTGAGCGAAGCCGAGGAAGAACTGCTGGTCGCCGTTCAGGCCATCCTGCTCGGGCGCAGGCTTTCCCACGAGCGACGCCTTGTATCCGTCATAGGAGGCGCAGAGGCCGGCCACATCGGCGATGTTTTCGGCGAGGGTCTGCTTGCCGTTTAACGACAGATCGGGAAACGGCTTGTAGGCGTCGTACTGCGCGGCCAGTTGCGCGGTGGCCGCTTCGAAGTGCTTCAGGTCCTCCGGCGTCCACCAGTTGCGCACGCGACCTTTCGAGTCGAACGCGCTGCCCTCGCTGTCGAAGGTGTGGCTGATCTCGTGACCGATGACGGCTCCGATGGCGCCGTAGTTGAACGCGGCTGAAGCCTGGGGATCGAAGAACGGCGCCTGCAGAATCGCGGCGGGAAAATTGAGCGCGTTCTGCAGCGGCAGGTTCACGGCATTCACCGTCTGCGGGGTCATCGACCACTCTTTGCGGTCCACGGGCTTGCCCAGGCGCGCGACCTGCCGCTGATAATCGGCAAGACCTCCGCGCCAGAGATTGCCGAAGATGTCGTCGGCTTTCACTTCGAAGTTGGAATAGTCGTGCCAGGTCTCGGGATAGCCAACGCCCACATACAACGTGGACAGCTTGGCTTCGGCCTCAGCCTTGGTGGAGGGATCCATCCAGGGCAGACCTTCGATGCGTTTGCGGAACGCAGCGATGAGGTTGGCGACCATGGCCTGCACTTGCGCCTTGGATTCAGGCGGGAAATAACGCTGCGCATAGCGCTCCCCTACGACATCGCCCAGCAGGCCATCCACCACGAAGACGCCTCGCTGCCAGCGCGGGCGCTGCTGCTGTTGTCCCAACATCGCCTTGCCAAAGAAGGCAAAGTTCTCTTCCGCGAACGCCTTGGGAAGCACCCCGGCGTGGGATGCAATGATGTGGAACGAGAGCCAGTCCTGCCACGTCTCCAGGGGCGTGGAGGCAACTAAAGCGGATTCGCCGGTAAAGGCCTCGGGTTGCCAAACTGTGAAACTGGCGACGTGGTCGAGACCGGCCGCGCGGAAGTATGCGTCCCAGTCGAGGCCGGGAGCCTTCGCGGCAAAGTCCGCGCGCTTCCAGGTGTTGTCGGCTTTGTGGATGTCTTCGTTCTCCGCCAGGGCGCGGTGCGTCTGCGCGATGGCGTGTTCGAGTTCCAGGATGCGGGTGGCGCGCGCGTCGGTGTCGGTGAATCCGGCGAGTTTCAGCAGGGTCGAAATGTAGGTCTGATACTGGGCGCGGAGGCTTTTCATGTGCTCGCTGTCGGAAAGGTAGTATTCGCGGTCCGGCAGGACCAGTCCGCCCTGCATGAGATAGGGCGTGTAGTGGTCCGAGTCGCGGAAGCCCGGCGCCACCCACAGTCCGAACAAATTGGGCGTGTGGTAGTTGGTGTTATTCAGGGCATCCACGTCGGCGCGGAGGGTTGCGCCGAGGGCGCGTGCCAGTTCCTTCTTGTCATGAATGGCGGCGACGGCATCGAGGTGCGGGCGCAACGGAGACGGGCCTCGGGCTTCGATGCCGGCTTCGTCGATATAGGAGTTGTAGAGGTCGGCCACTTTCCGCAGAGCGGATCCCGCAGGAGGATTCGACTTGGCAATCTCCTGAATGAGGTCAGCGGTGCGCTTGTTGGCCAGGTCCTCGATCGGAGTGGCGACGCTGACCTCGACTCGATCCGCGGGCATCTCCGTCTGCTTGAGCCAGGCGCCGTTGGCGTACTGGTAGAAATTGTCGCCCGGCTTGACCGAACGATCGATATAGCCGATCACGATGCCGTGGGTTTCGGGCGCGGCCTGGGCAAGAAGAAGACTGGAACAAACGCACAGCACAGCGATTCGTGAGAAAAAGATGGAAGATTTCATGGAGAGCTCCGAAAGGCGCGCCAGCTTAGCAAGTGCCAGCATAATCACGGCGCACGTGTAGTGTACTCCGCAGCGTTAGACGCGTAGGACGAAAAGAGGTTACGTCGTGATCGAGGCTTTCAGCTGTAGAAATACCGTTCGGTATGGATGAAGGATAGCGCGGCCACGATCGGCCGCTGCGGAACACCCGGCTCAAGGAGTATGCTCCACTCCATCTGCGACGGTCCGACGGCAACGCCAACCCCGGCCCCAGACTTCGATTCGGCGAAGAACAGGATCGTGTAGAGCGGCATGTGGAACGTCCACGAATCGGCGCCGTCGATCGAGATGGAGTATTTGTTCCGAAAGACGCTGAGCATCCGTATCGTGCCGATCGTCGCACCGGACTCGATGACCTGGAAGACGCAGGGGACAAAAGACGCTCTGCGAATAACGATTTCCTTCTGCGAGTCTTTTTCCAGCGCTACGAAATCCGGCTTCTTGAAAGGATTTCGCAGAGTCCGCCGCGACGGCTTGTCGCGGTCGGCATATCGCCAACAAGTGTTATTTTGCCCGTCGACTACTGTGCCGCTATGTTTTGTCACTCCCCGGGCGATCCGAGACATCAGCTTCGTGCCCTGCGTCAGGCACTCATCGTCGGGGAACGTGAGTCTGCCCTTCTTGATCCACATGGTTCGTTGGCTCGGACGGTGCCCTTAGGAATCTCTGATTAAGTATCGCAAGAGCAGAACGCAAGGCCCCTCGACTCCGCAGAATTGCCCAAAAACGGCAATCCTGCTGCGCTCGGGATGACAGAAATGGACTTTCAGAGCTTCCCTAAGAGTAGAAGGTCCGCGAGGACAGTTCTTGCGGTCCGCGCGCAACTTTCCTCTATTGCCCGCCGCCCCACCGCCGCTTGTGCCACGCCGTGGCCTGCTCGTAGGCATGCGCCAGGCGTAACACCAGGTCCTCGCGCCAGTGTGGGCCTGCGATCTGCAGGCCGATGGGCAAGCCGCCCTGCGTAAAGCCGCAGGGAACGGAAATCGCCGGGATGCCCCAGACATTGAAGGGGCGCGTGTTGCGCAGCAACCTTAATTCGGCGGGACGCAGGGCGTCGGGATTGGCTTTCAGATCCGCGATCGCCGGAGCCGGCATCGGCGTGGTGGGCGTTACCAGGAGGTCGACGTCGGCGAAGACTTCTGCAATGTTGCGTCGAGCTTCTGCGAGTTCGCGGCGTCTGGCGATATAGTCTGCGGCCGAGATCGGCTCGCCGGTTCGAATGCGGCGCTCGGTTTCGGGGTGATACAGTTCCGGATGCTGCGCCACACCTTCGGCGTGGTAGGCATACGCTTCGGAAGCCTGCAGGGTGCGGTCGGTGGGAACGGCGAGTTGTAGGTCGCGGATTTCCGCGCCTAGAGTCGCGATTCCGGCGAGCGCGTGCTCCATGGCTGCGGCAACTTCCGGATCGAGGTCGTCGAAGTAATAGGAGCGGGGAACGCCGACGCGCAGATGCTTCGCCCCCTCGCGAAGTCCGCCGGAGTAGTCCGGCACCGGCACGTTGACGGTCGTGATGTCGAGCGCGTCGTAGCCGGCGATCGCCTGCAGCACGATGGCGGCGTCCGCCACGTTTGCGGTCAGCGGGCCGACGTGATCGAGGGACACCGCGAGCGGAATCACTCCCCGGACTGGCACGCGCCCGAACGTCGGCTTCAGGCCGACGCATCCACAGAGAGCGGCCGGCTCGCGGACTGAACCGGCGGTGTCGGTGCCGATGGCCGGGCCCAGTCCCGCAGCCACTGCGGCGGCGGAACCTCCCGAGGATCCGCCTGTGATCCGGCCAAGGTCCCAGGGATTATGCACGTCGCCGAAGTAGCTGATCAGCGAACTGCCGCCGTAGGCGAACTCATGCAGATTGTTCTTGCCGAGAATCACGGCCCCGGCCCGGCGCAGGCGGCTTACGACCTCCGCATCGGCGGCCGGAACTCGATCTTTATGAACTGCGCTGGCGGCGGTGGTGCGGGTGCCGGCCGTGTCGATCAAGTCCTTTAGCGCGATCGGCACGCCGTGCAGCGGCCCGCGCCATTCGCCGCGCAGGATGTCGGCTTCCGCGGCACGCGCTTCTGCGAGCGCGGAGTCTGCCATCACCGTAATGAATGCGTTCAGCGAGGGATTCAGCTTCTCGATGCGCTCCAGGCAGGCGCGCGTGATCTCGACGGGTGAAACGTCTTTCCGTCGAAAACGCTGAGTCAATTCCGAAATCGTCGTAAATACACTCATCAGGATCGCGCCCATTGTAAAGGCTATGAGTCAAAAGCCTTACCGCAGAGAACGCGAGAATTCGCAGAGTGCGCAGAGTTGACGTTGTCCAAAAGTCCTATAATCGGAGTCTGTTCTAGAAATTCCCCTGGGGGCCTTACCGAAATGGCAGAAATGACGATCGCGCCGGTGGCGACGCACGGATTCTTTGTGGATGGGCGCTGGCGGGAAGACGGCGACATCGTCGAAATTCGGGCTCCCTATGACGGGAGCCTGGTGGCGCGAGTGGTGCAGGGGCGGCGTGAGCACGCCGAAGCCGCTATCGCCTCTGCCGTCAAGGCATTCGGCACCACGCGACGCCTGCCCGCATTTGAACGGCAGCGGGTGTTGCGGCGCATCTCGGCGGCGATGGCCGAACGCAAGGAAGAATTCGCGCGCACTCTGGCGCAGGAAGCCGGCAAGCCGATTAAAGGCGCGCGCACCGAAGTCGAGCGCGCCATCTTTACGTTCAATGTAGCCGCGGAAGAGAGCACGCGCATCTACGGGGAATATCTTCCGCTCGACTGGCAGGAATTTACCGCGGGCCGATGGGGCATCGTGCGGCGCTATCCGCTGGGGCCGGTGGCGGGCATCACGCCGTTCAATTTCCCGATCAACCTGGTGGCCCACAAAGTGGCTCCCGCGATCGCCGCCGGATGTCCGATGATATTGAAGCCGGCGCCGCAAACTCCGCTCTGCTCGCTGCTTCTGGCCGAATGCGTGCAGCAGGCGGGATGGCCCGACGGCGGCCTCAATGTACTGCCCCTCTCGAATGAAGATGCCGGCATGCTCGTCACAGACGACCGGATCAAGCTGATCAGCTTCACGGGCAGCGTGCCGGTGGGATGGGACATCAAGCGGCGTGCCGGAAAGAAAAAAGTTGTGCTGGAACTGGGCGGGAACGCCGCCGTCATTGTGCATAGCGATGCCGACCTGTCCTACGCCGCCGACCGCTGCGTCACGGGCGGCTTCGCGTATGCCGGACAGACGTGCATTTCCGTGCAGCGCATTCTGGTCGAGCACTCTGTGTACGGCCGGTTCACCGACTTGCTGGTGGAAGGCGTGAAGAAACTGCACGTGGGCGATCCGCTGGATGACGCTACCGATGTGGGGCCGCTTATTCGCGAAAGCGACGCGATCCGCACCATGTCGTGGATCGAAGAAGCGGTGCGCGACGGCGCGCGCCTGCTCTGCGGCGGCGGGCGCAAGAATCTTCTCGT
>Ga0209698_10003914_pt1 | contig 16466 bp, 14 predicted proteins | sample LitLauG_LLR_2012_FD_187203 | JGI IMG/M metagenome (GOLD analysis project Ga0209698, IMG submission 187203) | Freshwater sediment microbial communities from Pennsylvania, USA - Little Laurel Run_MetaG_LLR_2012 (SPAdes) (version 2) | ecosystem: Environmental > Aquatic > Freshwater > Creek >...
GGTCGAGACTGGCGATCAAGTCGGGGCTGCGTCGTGGCAGCGGTCCGAGCCGGGCGACGTGTTCGTGGAAGCTCTCCGGCCCGGAATTGAGCGCACGACCGGCGAGCAGCCGGACGTGGGTCATGGCAGGTCGCGCCGGCTGACCGTGCCTCGGAATGCCGTCCGCGCGTCCAGCAGCGGGTCGTTCGGCTCTGACATAAGGCGGTAGAAGACGGCGACCACGACGGCGCTCACGCTGGCGCAGGCCAGGATCAGGAACCAGATCGACCATACGTCGGTGCCCGTGCCCAGACCGTGCACGACGGCGACCGGCCACGACGCGTACGCGAGCCAGTGGATCGCCCGCCAGGCGCCGTGGCCGATGTAACTCCTCAGCAGGCTGGTCACGACGACCGCGAGCATCAGCTCGAAGGCCACCGCCCCAAGTCCGAGCCAGAAGGTGCGGTAGTAGGACGAGAACGGGATCACCGCAGCCGTCCAACCCAGGTGCGTGAACGGATCGACCACGGCGGTGACGATGTGAAGGCCGAGAAACACGACCGCGGTCAGGGCGATGTTTCGGTGGAGGCCAGTGGTCAGAAAGCGCGGCCACCCGGTGCTCTGCACGCGCAGCGCGGACAGCACGCCGAGGACGACCACCGCGCTGAGCAAGACCAGCGAGACGGCGCCCGCGCCGCGGGTCGCATACCAGAGGACTGTGTAGGACACCGGCGGCCCTTAGGGGTGCGAGCCGCCGGAGACTGCGACCACCGATCCGGTCGACGAGGTCACACCGCTGGTGCTCGACAGACCCGAGGAGGTCGAGGAGGTCGAGCTCGAGGTCGACGTCGATGCGGTGGTGCTCTGTGCGAGCGGGGAGGTGCCGGGAATCGTCATGGAGGTGATCAAGCTCAGAGCGCCGACAGTGGCGACCGAGCCGAAGGCGACTCCGGCCGTGATCCGGTTGAGCAGCCGGAAGGCGGAATCGCGAGAGCTGACTCTTTTCTGGAGTGCCGAGCTGTTGGGGTCCATGGTCGAAAGTCTGGGGGCCGCTGCTGAACTGAAACTAGGAGATGGCTGGGAATTCGCTGAGAGTCAAAAAGTCCAGTCAAAAAAGTGCCCCCGGAGGGAATCGAACCCCCGACCTTGACGTTAGGACCGTCCTGCTCTATCCCCTGAGCTACGGGGGCGTGCCTGGTAGGAAGTCTATTGAGAGAAACCTTCGTGCGCTCGGCCGGATCCGCGCCGGCCCACCAACCGATCCAGGTCACTTCCCACCGCCTCCCGGCGTCGGGCCGGACTGGCGCCCGCTCTCAGCCGCCCCAGTTCGTGTTGAGAATCGGCATATAGGGCATGGGGTCGACGACCAGGTTGTTCAGGCGCAGCTCGAAATGCACGTGCGGGCCTGTCGAGTAGCCGGTCGAGCCCTCCAGCCCGATCCGCTCACCGCGGATGACCAGCTGTCCAGCTATGACGTCCGTCTCGAGCAGGTGACCGTAGAGAGTCTCGATTCCGCCGCCGTGCGCGATCACGACGTAGTTCCCGTAGCCGACCCCGGAGTGGCCCACCGCCACCACCAGCCCGTCCGCAGCCGCGGTCACGGTCGTGCCCAACGGCGCGGCGATGTCGATGCCTGAGTGGAAGTGGGGGTAGGGCCCGTAAGGCGGCTCCAGCAGGACCGAGGACGGGCCAAAGGGCTGGGTGATCTTGAACTTGGTCATCGGCCAGCTCAGGGCAAGTCCTTTGAGCGTCCGGCCCAGCGGGAGCACGCCGCCCAGCAGCGCCATGCCCGCTCCGACCTGAGCTTGGCTCCACGCTGCTTGGTACGAGTCCTGGATGAGGGTGGCCTCCTGAGCCTCCAGCAGCTGGGCCAGGCCGGCAGTCACGTCCGGGGGCTGGCCGGTCATCGCATCGAGCGCGTCCTGGAACTGGCTCATCAGGTCGTCGAGCTGGCTGCTGAGGTCGCTCTGCTTGTTCATCAGATCGTCGAGGGCGGTGAGGTTGGCGTTCAGAAGGTCGAGTGTCGCGTTCTCGCGGTCCAGGTCGTCCTGCCGCGCCTGCCGGTCCGCCTGGAGCTTTTGCAGATCCGACTCCAGCCGGGTCTGCAGCGCATGGGCGCGCTGGCCCGCGATGACCAGGTCTGCTGTGGCGACCAGAGCGTCGCGGAGGCTGCCGGTTCGGGCGATCAGCAGCCAGATGGATGACGGCTCGCGGTAGATGGCCTTCGCCATGCTCGCGAGCTGCTCCTTCTCGACTCCGATCCGATCCTGGGTGTCGGAGATCTGAGCATCGAGCTGGGAGATCGCGTCCTCCAGATTCGAGATCAGGTCCTCTTCCTGGGTGATCTGATCGGACATCGTGAGCTCGGCCGCGCTGGTCTGGTCGAGCGCGTTGAGCAACGCCTGCTGGGCGGTCAGGGCCTTGGCCAGGTCGCCGCCCAGTCGCGCTTTCAGCGCAGCGTAGGCGGCCTGTGTCGGATCCGGCGAGGTGATCGGACAAGTCACCCGTGAATCGGACGCGGTACCGGGAGAGGGGCAAGGAGAGGGAGTGGGCGAGGCGGTGGCCCCCACGCCAGGCGCAAGAACGGCGAGCAGCACTCCGGCAACGGTGATGACGCTCAGGGCGCGCCTCATGCTCGGGCTCTCCGGAAGCCGAGGAGAGCGGTCACAGTGCCCAGCAGGAGGCCCGACGCGATAACGGCGGCCAGGATGTAGCGGACGGCGGTCTCGTCCACCCCGGGAAGAATCTGCGCGTACGTGGCAGCCTCGAATCGAGTCGCCGCCCACCAGGCGCCCGCGACGACTGCCGCCGCGAGGGCGCCGCCCAGCGCCCCTGTCATGACACCTTCCATCACGAAAGGTCCCCGCTGCATCCATCCGCGCGCGCCCAGGAGCCGGGTGAGAGAGACCTCTTCGCGGCGAGAGGCGGCGATGCCGCGCATCGAGTTGGCGACCACGATGTATGCGACCAGCCCAAAGAGCAGGAGGATGCCGGCGGCCACGCCGCCTGCGATCAGGGCGAGGTGGCTGAGTCGCGAGTAGGTGTTCGGGTCATATGAGGTGGGGTAGGAGGGGTCCACCGCGGGGTCGTTCGTGACCGAGTCGGCGACCGCGGCCAGCTGCGTGACCAGGGTGACCCGCACGTCGAGGCTGGCTGGGAATGGATTCGTCGAGCTCAAGCTGGCCAGGTTGTCGAGGCCCGGCCTGCTGTTGGCTTCGGCCAGGGCCTGTGCGGGGGTGACCTCCGAAACGGAGGTGACCCGCGGATCGGAATCGAGCTGCGCGACAAGCGACAGGACCTGGTCAGGACTCGCGTCGGGCGCCAGATAGACCCGCAGCAGCGAGGCCTGGCTTGCCTGCTGCGAGATGACACCCCCGACCGCGAGGCCGAGCATGGCGAGCGTCCCGCAGAGCATGAGCAGAAGCGCAATGGTGCCGACGACCGGGGCGGTAAGCCTCAGGTCGCGTCTCCAGCTGCGCAATCCATTGAGGACCACCAGCTGATAACAGTTGCCGGTTACCGCCATGAGCCGCCGCCACCGCGGAGTCAGGGCAGGTCGGGCGGTGAGTCGCGGTGGCGGCTCGCGGCGGGGCACGAGCAGGCGCAACAGGGAGGTCGGCTTGCGAACCATGACGGCTGCCGTCGAGCCGTTCTGGACACCATTCCCATTGAGGTGGACCCCGGGGTGCCCGCTCCCGTTGACCGCCTTGCGCTGCCCGTTGGTCATCAGCTTGCCGGCCGGCAGGCGCAGGATGCGCGTGGCGTGGAAGACGTGTTTGTGGGTGGCCACGATCACTGCCGTACCGGCCGCAGCCGCCCCTTCCAGCAGTCCCATCACCAGCTCGGCGTTGCCGTCGTCGAGCGCGGTCAGCGGCTCGTCTGCAAGCAGCACCTTCGGTTTGGTCGCCAGTGCCCTGGCGATTGCCACCCGCTGTCGCTCGCCGCCGGACAGCTGGTGAGGATAGGCATCGCGTTTGTGCGCCAGGTTCACCAAATCGAGCGCTTTGAACGCCCGTTCTCTGATTGTGCGGAGTGGCACCTGAGGGTCCCGGACCTGCATCGCGAAGACCAGGTTCTCCAAGGCGGTGAGACGGGGTAGGAGCCGCTGATCTTGAAAGATGAAAGCGACCTCGCGGCGGATCCGGCCCAGGCCCCGCCGCCACCGCTTGTGCAGGCCGCGTTCATCCAGCCAGACCTCGCCACCGTTGGGGCGAAGCTGCCCGTGAATCAGCCTCAGCAGAGTGGTTTTGCCCGCCCCGCTCGGCCCGGTGATCTCGACCAGCTCGCCCGGAGCCACCGTGAAGGTGACTCCTGTCAGGACCGCGGTCCGGCCGAACGACTTGGAAACCCCGGCCAGCTTCACGAGCGGCTTCTCGGCAGGTGCAGCGTTGGACACGGCGACGTGCCCGTTCGCCCCATTCTTCTTTGCCTTCGCGCCGGCTGCGGCCGGACTGCTGCTGCTGGCGCGGAGGCGGCCGGAAACTGTAGGTCGGCTACCCACCCTTTGCGCGGTTCAGATTAGCCCATGGCGGGTCGCCAAAACCTCAGCAAACAGTTAAGGAAAGAGCCTTCTTGGGGTCTCCGAACGGGCTCAGCTTCGGGCTGAGCGGCTCAGCATCGAGCTCAGCGGGCTGCTCAGGCGGGGCCAGCCGCCTGCCGGCGCGAAGGTGCCGTCCGCTGCCTGCTCGTAGGTGGCGGCGATCCTGCCCCGGGCGACAAGGCTGACCGCCTCCAGGAACCGGTCCACCTCGGCCTCGGTGTTGTACGGTGCGAGGCTGGCCCGCACCGCGCCAGGCAGCGCCTGACGGCGTCCCGCGGTGACCTCACCCTCGACAGCTGCGACCGCCTGCTTGTTCATGTGGAGGAGGTGAAAGACGTAGGGGTTGGCGCAGAAGCAGCCGTGCCGGACGGCGATGCCCCATTCGTGGCTCAGGGCCGCAGCGGCCAGGCCGTGGTGGACGCCTTCGATCACGAAGGACGCCAAACCGAGGCGCTGAGGCCCGGCGCCCGGCTCGACACCTCCGAGGACTCCGACTCCCGGCAGCCGGCCGAGACCGGCTAGCATCCGATTGCCGAGGGAGACCTCGTGGCCCAGCATCTCGTCGAACCCAAGCTCGAGCAGGGTGTCGATGGCGACGCCGAGCGCCACGGCCCCGATCACGTTGGGAGAGCCCGCCTCCTCGCGATCCGGAAGATCCGCCCAGACGGTGTCGTCCCACGTCACGATGTTGATCGCGCCGCCACCCATGACCTCGGGGACGCCTGAGAAGAAGTCGCGAGGCGCGACGAGCACGCCCGCTCCGTAAGGCGCGTACATCTTGTGCCCGGAAAGCGAGACGAAGTCGAGGTGTCCGGGATCACTGGCCGGCCGAACCTCGATTCTGTGGTGCGGCGCCAGCTGAGCGGCGTCGACGCTGATCAGAGCGCCGTACCGATGAGCCAGCTCGGCCACCTCATGTATCGGTGAGACGAAGCCGGTCACATTTGACGCGCCCGACAGCGCGACGAGCCCGATCTTTCCTTCGCCGCTCTTGAGCGCGTGCTCGATCTGTGCGACATCGATGTGGCCGTCATCCGAAAGACCGACCATGAGGTGCCCGCCTCGGTGGCGCCACGGCAGAAGGTCGGCATGATGCTCCATCTCCGTGACCAGGACCTGCCGCGAGTCGAGCCTGGCATGCTCGGCGGCAATCCGGTTGAGTGCGTCGGTCGCTCCCTTGACGAAGATCACGACCTGCGACTTCTCATCGACTCCCAGGAAACGGGCCACGAGCTCTCGGGCATGCTCGTACGCCTCGGTGGTCAGCCGCGACTTGTATCCAGTTCCGCGATGCACGCTGGAATACACGTCGGAGAACCCGTTGACGGCCTCCTGCACGCGCTTCAGAGGCGGCGTGCTGGCGGCGTTGTCGAAGTTGATTCCCGCAACCGTGCCCCCACCTGCGATAGGCACGGGAAGCTCGACTCCGGCGAAGTGCTCGCGCCACTGGCCTGAGTGAGGGGAGGTCACGCAGCCAAGCCTAACGCGCGCCGACTGGCCAGACCAGCATCTGGCGGTTCCGTGTGGGGCACACGATAAACTACTGTGTCCATAGTGTCGACTAACCAATCGCGGGGCGTTCGGAAGAGGGGCACGGGGGATTCGAGCCTGGCGGCTCGTGAGCTCAAGTTCCTGGTGCGGCTCGCCCAGGCGGCCGCTTCGACGCAGAGGCCCGACGAGCTGCTCGACCTGATCATCCGCGAGGCGACGTCTGCCATCGGCACCAACGTGTGCTCGCTCTACCTCCTTACTCCGCCGGGCAAGGAGCTGCTTCTCACGGCCACCAATGGCCTCAACGAGAACATGGTCGGAAAGGTGGTGATGCGCCTGGGCGAGGGAATCACGGGCTGGGTCGCCGAGACGCGCCGCCCCACCGTGGTGCCCGACGTGAGCAAAGAACCGCACTGGAAGTGGGTCGCAGGGCTCGACGAGGACCGGTTTCACTCCATGTTGTCGGTGCCGATCGAGTCGGGCCCGCGCTTGGTTGGAGTGCTCAACGTGCAGAGCACAGAGAAGCGGGAGTTCAACGCGGGCGACATCGATTTCCTGCGCGCGATCGCCGGTCAGGTGGCGGGAATCCTCGAGCGAAGCGAGCTGCAGCGACGCACAGAGGTTCAGCTTGCGCAGATCCGCCTCTCACACGACATCCACGAGCGCTTCACGCATCTGTCCCTCGAAGGTGCCGGCATCCCGAGCATCCTCGATGCGATCGGGTCCCTGGCCGGCGGGCAGGCCGCGCTCTATTCACGCGACGGTTATCGGGTTCAGGGGGCGGGCGAGACGGCGGACGCCATGCCTTCGCGCATCCATTTACCGGCCACGATCGGGCAGTCGGGGCCGCGAGAGGTGCGGATCAGCACGGGGCGACCCGCACGCCCACTCGACGTCGTTCCCGTTCGCGCCGGAGCCGACCTGCTGGGCTTGCTGGCCGCCGGCCTGGACGAACGTGGTGTGGATGGCGAAGGCAGGCGGCGAGCGCTGGAGCATGGTTCGACGGTGCTGGCGCTCGAGCTGTCCAAGGAACGCGCCGCCGCTGAGGTGGAACGAAGGCTGCGCGGGGACCTTGTCGAAGAGGTCCTCTCGGGAGGTTTGGAGCCGGAAGAGGCGGAGCGGATCGCCCGACAGGCGGAGCGGCTCGGACACCGCCTTCCGCAGCGGGCGTGGGTCGTCATTCTGGAGCCGGACGACGACGAGACCGAGGCGGCGCTGGGTGCACATGGCCAGCAGGACAGGCTCGATGCGGCGCTTAGCGGCTTGATTCGCTCTCGGCTGCCCGGCGCACTGACCCTGGTGCGGACGGCGTCAGCGGTGCTGCTCGTACCAGACGAGATTGCGAGCGACCTCGCCACCGTGGAGAAGCTCGGTGGCCAGGTGCTCTCCGCTGCCAACGCCGTCATGAAGCCCGGCTCGGCGTCGGTGGGCATCGGCAATGTGGCCAACGGCGTGGGTGAGCTTGCGCGATCACATTTGGAGGCGCGTCAGGCTCTCCGCCTGACCCGCCGCGCCGGGGGCCGCAGCCAGGTGGCGTCTTACCGCTCGCTGGGCGCGTTCCGGCTTCTCTTAGAGGTGCAGAGTCCCGATGCTCTGCGCCGGTTCGTTGACGAGCTCCTCGGCACGCTGGTCAAGTACGCCGAATCCCGCGACACTCCCCTGCTCGAGACGCTGGAGGCGCTGGCCGCGGCGCGGTGGGTTCGCCGGGCGGCGGCTCGCGATCTCGGGATTCACATCAACTCCATGACGTACCGGGTCGAGCGCATCGAAGCGCTCACCGGTCTGCAGCTCGACGATCCGGAGACGCGTGTGGCGCTGTCGATCGCGCTGCGAGCCCGGGCAATGCTCGGGAGCAGGACGTGAGCCCGAACGCTGGAGCAATCGTGGAACCGGTGTCGGTTCGCGGGCACCGGTTCTTATCTGACGTTGGAGGCTGACAGGGTGCCGGCCTAAAAGAAAAGGCCCCGGCTCGAGCCGAGGCCCTTGTAGTTGGTGTCTTTACACGTCCGAGTACAGCATGAACTCCCACGGGTGAGGTCGCAGCGCAACCTGGTCGACCTCTTTCTTGCGCTTGTAGTCGATCCACGTGTTGATGACGTCCTTGGTGAACACTCCGCCTTCGAGCAGGAACTCGTGGTCCTTCTCCAGGGCGTCCAGCGCCTCCGCGAGCGAACCCGGCACGGACTTGATCTTCGACTTCTCCTCGCCCTCGAGCTCGTAGATGTCCTTGTCGACGGGCTCGGGCGGGACGATCTTCTTCTTGATTCCGTCGAGGCCGGCCATCAGGCAGGCAGAGAACGCCAGGTACGGGTTGGCCGCAGGGTCCGGTGAGCGGAACTCGACACGCTTTGTCTTCGCGTCGGTCGAGTACATCGGGATGCGAACGCATGCCGAGCGGTTCCGCTTCGAGTAGACGAGGTTGATCGGCGCCTCGTAGCCCGGCACCAGACGCCGGTACGAGTTGGTGGTCGGGGCGCAGATTGCGAGCAGAGCGGGCGCGTGCTTCAGAAGCCCACCGATGTAGTGAACGGCGGTCTGGCTGAGGCCGGCGTAACCGGCGGAGTCGGCGAAGAGGTTCTTGCCATCCTTCCAGAGGCTCTGGTGGACGTGCATGCCGGAGCCGTTGTCCTGGAAGAGGGGCTTGGGCATGAAGGTGGCGACGTAGCCGCGTTGGGCGGCGACGTTCTTGATGATGTACTTGAAGACCATCACCTTGTCGCCCATCTTGGTGAGCGAGTCGAAGCGCATGTCGATCTCGGCCTGACCCGCGGTCCCGACCTCGTGGTGCTGAACCTCAACGTGCACGCCGGCTTCGATCAGCTTGAGCATGATCTCGGAGCGGAGGTCCTGGAACTTGTCCGTTGGAGGAACGGGGAAGTACCCCTCCTTGTGGCGCGGCCGGAACGCGAGGTTCGGCTCGGAATTCTTGCCCGAGTTCCAGATCCCCTCTTCGGAATCGATGTGGTAGTAGCCGCTGTGCGCGTTCTGGTCGAAGCGCAGCGAGTTGAAGAGGTAGAACTCGGCCTCAGGGCCCCAGTAGCTGACGTCGGCGATGCCCGAGCGGCTGAGGTGCTCCTCGGCCTTCTTCGCGATGAAGCGAGCGTCGCGCGAGTAGGGCTGGCGCGTGATCGGATCGACCACGTCGCAGATCAGGAACAGCGTCTTGTGAGCCAGGACCGGGTCGATGGTCGCGGAGTCGGGGTCGGGTATGAGCAACATGTCGCTCTCGTCGATGGACTGGAAGCCGCGAATGCTCGAGCCGTCGAAGCCGAGGCCCTCGGAGAAGCTGGACGCATCCAGCTCGCCGATCGGCAGGCTGAAGTGATGCCAGGTTCCGGGCAGGTCGATGAAGCGAACGTCTACTACCTCGACGCCTTGAGCCTTCGCCCGCTCGATCACCTCGTGCGGGCTGGTCTTGCTTCCCATCATGGTCTCGATCGCCATCCAAAACCCTCCTGAACCTAGTTGTAACGACCGCTCTCGGCTGAACGTGAGCCGGCGCGGATTTGACGGGCTGGACGTCATGTTAGGAAGCGCCAAAGCCTCCGATCACGTGCTAACCACACGACAATCGCGCGCGTTACCTCGTGTCAACCGTCCAATACGACGGTCTTGAACCCTGCCCGAATGCACCTGTCCTCGGGTTGGACCCAGACGATCTAACCGGCCGGGCGCGTCACTCCCACGTGGCTGTCGATCCAGGCTCGGATGGGCGCCGGTCCTCCGGGGTAGCCCACGAGGCGGTCGACCATCTTGCCCTCTCGGAACAGACCCAGCGTTGGAATCCCGCTCACTCCGTAGCGGATGGCGATGCCCTGGCTGGCGTCGGTGTCCAGCTTGCCGATCTTGACCGCTCCGGCGTACTCCTCCGCGAGCTTCTCCACGACGGGCGTCATCATCCGGCACGGGGGGCACCAGTCCGCGTAGAAGTCGACCACCACCGGCTGAGTTGATTCGAGGACGTCCTGGTCGAAGCTCGTCTCCTCGAAGTGCAGAAGGTTGTTCATACCTACAGGAAGCTCACGCGCACGGGCTGTATTCCTTACCCTGCGTGCAGCCATAATCCGACGGATGGCCACAGCTTCCGCCGAGGCTCGCCCGCCCGCTTTCAGGCAGGCCTGGCAGCAGTTCTGGGATCGCCTTTTCGAGGCTGCCCCGGGTCTCTTCACGTGGACCTTGCTGCTCGCGCCGGCCTGGGTCTCGATCATCTTCCGGACCCCTGGCGCCCTTGCTGTCGCGTTCATGGTGCTGGCGTTCGACGCCTACTGGGTGATTCGCGCGATCACGGTCCTGACCGGGGTCTACAGCACCTTCTGGCGCATGCGCCGTGACATGAAGAAGGACTGGCTGGCCGCGTGTCGCGAGGCGCAAGAGGCAGGCCAGAACGACCCGCTTCAGTTCATCCACCTGAGCATCATCCCCACTTACACGGAGCCCTACCACGTTCTCGAACGGACGGTGCAGGCGATCGTTGACTCCAACTACCCGCCGGAGTTGAAGATGGTCGCGATCATCACACGTGAGACCGACAAGCCCGGCTGGGAGAACGTTGCTCGGTTGACGGCGAAATTCGGTGGCCAGCTTCGCGCGCTGCACCATGTCAAGGACCCCCTCGAACCCGGCATCGTCGTTGGCAAATCAGCCGCCATGAACTGGGGCGGTCGGTGGATGGTCAGGGTCCTGACCGAAGAGGGGTATGACCTGCGCCAGATCCTGGTCACCGACCTCGACTCCGACTATCGGGTTCACCCGCAGTACTTCGCCTGGATCAGCTGGCACCACGCCCGCGAGGCTGTTCGCGATTGCATCATCTGGCAGCCGGTGCCCATGTTTCACAACAACATCTGGCAGGTTCCAATGGCGGTTCGCATCATGTCCGCTGCGACCTCGCAGTGGCAGATGTTCCTTCACTCCAGGCCTCACCGGCTGGTCGCGTTCAGCAGCTACACCTGCAGCCTGGACTTCGTGCACAACGTCGGCTACTGGGACAAAGACGTAATCCCGGAGGATTCGCGCTTCTACTGGAAGGCCTTCTTCATTTTCGGCAAGCGGTTCGCCGTCAAGTCCGTTTACCTGCCCATATACGGGGACTCGCCGCAGTCACGGGACTACGCGTCGACCCACATGAGCCAGTACAACCAGATCAAGCGCTGGGCTTGGGGCATCACAGACGTGCCCTACGTGCTGGCGCGCCTCTTCAAGCATCCGGAGATTCCGCTTGGGCTGCGCCTGCACCGATTCATGAACCTCTTTGTGCTGCACCTCAACTGGATCTTCCTCCCGCTGCTCCTGATGTTCGGGGCGTCGGTGCCGCTTTGGGTGAGCGTGGACTTTTCGCTCACCGACCTCGGCCAGACGCTCTGGTCAGACTCGGGAATCCTGCTCTCCCTGACCCTCTCTACCGTCGTCTTCTTCATCTACTTCGAGATGAGGATGCTGCCGCCCAAGCCGGCGAACTGGCCGTTCTGGAAGAAGGGCATCGTCTACTTCCAGTACCTGCTCTATCCGCTGGTGGGTCTGGTCCTCAGCGTGCTCCCGGCGCTTGAGGCGCACACGCGACTCTTGCTGGGTCGGTATCTGGAGTACCGCGTCACCGAAAAAGTGTAGAGAGCGGTTTCGAAACCGGCATGGTGGGGGCGGCCGGGTTCATCCCGGCCGCGACTTTGTCCGAAAGTCTCCTTTCGTCGCAAGGAGTTCCCTTCGTCAAGACGCATCGATATACCGGAAGGAGAGCCATGAGAGGGAACCATCCGGGTTCCCTCTCATAGGTTTACGCACCGCAGACCGGGTTGTTGATGAACCATGGCACGCAGAACTGCGGCCCGGCGAGCGCCCAGGCTGTCAGCACCACGATGATCCCTAGACCTACCACCCAGACCGTCCCGGTGATCTTGTTCCGTCCCGGGACTGGCCACTTCTTCCAGCCCAGGCGTCGCGCCACCGGCGGACCGATCACGGCGTCTATGAAAGGAAACAGCAGGAGGCCGACAACCACGAGCGGCGGGATGACTATCGACATGATGAACTCGGGTCCGAGCTTCAGGAACTGGAAGAGGAATAGGAAATACCAATCAGGGCGCGGAATGGTCGCCGCGCGGGGGTCCGCCGACTGCTCGAGCTGAAGGTTCTTCTGCACGAACGCGGACAGCAAGCCGACCGTGACGAGCATCAGGACCGCGATGATCGGATAGGGCCAGAAATGGTCCGGGAAGAACGGGTGCGTGTCTTCGTCGGGCATGTCGTCCGCCAGGTGATGTCCCGCGCTGCCCATGAGGATGGGGAAGAGGGCGAGGCCGACGAGCACGGGGTAGAGGATGTGGTTGGGGCCGATGGGAAGGCGCTTCCATTCCGGCTCGAGCGTGTGGCCCCCGTGGTTGTCCACTTCGATCAGGGGTACGTCGCGCGCTGCCACGGCGGCTCCCGGACCGTCCAGCCGGGAGTTGTCCTCGCTCACATCGGCTCCGAGATACCGTGCGCTCTGATGAACCGGAAGTGCACGTACATCAACAGGGTGATCAGTGCCGGCAGCACAAAAACGTGGATCGTGAAGAAGCGCTGCAGCGTCGGGGGCCCGACGACCGGTCCTCCCTGGAGTACCTGTGTGATCACTCCTCCTAGAAGGGGCGCGGAGCCGCCGATCTTGATCGTGACCTCGGTGGCGAAGTAAGCCTTCGTGTCCCACGGCAGCAGGTAACCGGTTAGCGAAAGAAAGATGATGCAAAGCAGCATGATCACGCCGACCATCCAGTTGAGCTCACGCGGCGCGCGGTACGAGCCGGTCCAGTAGACGCGGGCCATGTGGATGACGACCATGACGATCAGGATGTTCGCGCCCCAGAAATGCACTCCGCGGATGAGCCAGCCCAGGTAAACGTCGTTCTGGATGAAGAGCACGCTTGTGTAAGCGGGGGCCGGGCTGCCACTAGCATCCGGGATGTAGTAGAGCGACAGCAGAATCCCTGTCAGCAGCTGGAAGACGACAAGGATGAAGACCATCCCGCCGAAGCAGTAGTAGAAGGCGTTGGCGAAGTTGGGCACGCGCTGGTAGAGCGCCTCGTCGACGGCCTTCTTGAACGGGTAGCGCTCGTCGAGCCAGTCGACCACCGCCACCTGGATATCGCGCGGGTGGGGGATGGCCATCAGAAGCCCAGCACGATGCCGTCGACCTGGATGGTGCTGGCGTCGCTGCCCTGGGTCCAGGTCAGGTGTGAGAGGGGCGCGGCCGCCGGGCCGTGAAGCACGGTGCCGTCGAGGTGGAAGCGTGATCCGTGACACGGACAGTCGAAGCTCTTGGCGCTCTTGTTGAGCGCTATCGAGCATCCGAGGTGAGAGCAGTTGATGGCGAATACGTTCACCTTGCCCTGGTTCTTGACGACAAAGCCCCCAAAGGCCAGATCACCTGCCGCGTTGTCGCCTCCGCCGTCCGCCATCACAAAGGCCGAGTTCGGGCTCGTCGGCGCGTTGAACTTGACCGCATCGCCGTCCAGAAGCTGGTCGATGGGCGTGTCCAGGGTGACCGTCAACGGACCTTTCCGCTGGCCCTTCGGAGGCGCTGGCCACAGGAAAACGAGGATCGGGAGGACCGCTGTCACGACGGTGGCGGTCATGAGACTGGCGATCCACCAGCCGAGGAAGGTCCTGCGGCTGATTCGCTTTGCCACCGGTGCTTCTGCCATGCGCGCCAAATCTTAAAGTTTCCGGCGCGTTCAGCGGTAGGCCGGTAGGCCGACCGCCTGCCGAACCTCGGTCATGGTCGCCCGGGCGACCTCCCGGGCCGCCTCGCTTCCCTGTTCGAGGATCTTCGACACCAGCTCCGGGCTGAGCTCGCTCCTGGCTTCGCGGAACGGCGCGAAGGTCTCAATGATCCGAGCCGCCAGGAGCTCCTTCTTGTCCCGGCAGCCGATCTGCGCCTTGCGGCACAGCTCCCAGTAGTGCTGCCAGTCGTCGAAGAAGAACTTGTACAGGGCGCAGACGTTGCATGTGCGGGGATGGCCCGGCTGCGTCCGGTAGACCCGCTTCACGTCGGTGACCATGCTCATGACCTGCTTGACCAGGACGTCGGGCTCCTCGGTGACGCCGACGATGTTGCCCACCGTCTTCGACATCCGCTGCTTGCCGTCGGTGCCTCGGATCAGAGGGGCCTCGGTCAAAAGGGCTCGCGGCTCGGGGAAGACCGGGGCATAGGTCCTGTTGAACTTGCGGACGACCTCGCGAATGAGCTCCAGGTGAGGCAGCTGATCCTTGCCCACCGGGACTCCGCCGCCCTTGACGATGACGATGTCGGCGCCCTGAAGCACGGGATAAGAAAGGAGTCCGAGGTTGACGTTGTCAGGATGCTTCTTGGCCATCTCCTTAAAGGTTGGCGTGCGCAGCACCCAGCTCAGCGGGGTGACCATCGAAAGCAGCAGGGAGAGCTCGGCGACCTCGGGAACCTTGGACTGCTGGTAGATCACGCTGCGCTTGGGGTCCAGGCCGACGGCGATGAGGTCGGCGGTCAGATCGAAGACCTTGCTCTCCACCGTGTGCCCGTCCGGCTCAGTGGTCAGGGCGTGATAGTCGGCGACGAAGTAGTAACAGTCGTAGGACTCCTGGAGCTCGACCCAGTTCTTGGCCGCGCCGAGGTAGTTGCCGAGATGGAAGCGCCCGGTCGGGCGCATGCCGCTGAGGATTCGCATGCGCTCGGTCACTGGCGGAGCAGTCTAAGCGAGCCGGGCGCCAGGAGCCCGGACGCGGAGGCCGGGCTCCATATGTAGGATTGGCGCAGTTGCCAGACCACGACCCTGCCTCTGATCTGCCGGTTCCAAGCGCCGGCCTGGGTTCGAGGGCGCTCCGCAACACCATCCTTGTCCTCGCCGCGAAAGTTGTCGCGCGGCTGGTCGCTCTGGTGACGGTGCTCAGGATGCTCAACCACCTTGGGCCTTCGCAGTACGGCGAATTCGGGACTCTGGTCAGCTACACGGCGATCGTCGGCGTGGTCCTGGACCTCGGGTTCAACGTGCTCTTCGTGCGCGAGGGCGCGCGACACCCGCAAGAGATCCAGCGCTTTCTGCGCAGCGTCATGTCGCTGCGCCTCCTCATGTCGCTGGTGACCTTTGTGCTCCTGGCCGGCGCCCTGGCGCTGGCCGGGTTGGACAGTCTCCTGGTGCCTGGGTTTGTGCTTCTCGTTCTCGCGTCGTACGCAAACCTCCTCAGGAACGGTCTCTATGCGGTGCAGCGGCTCGGGTATGAAGCCCTCGCAGTCGTGCTCGAGAGCCTGGTCCTGCTCGCGCTGGTGCTCCACGGGATTCAGATTGGGGGGGACGCCGCGTATTTCGTTTGGGCGTACGCGGCTCAGAACGCATTCAGCTGCGTCTATTTCGGCGTCGTGCTCGCCGCCAAGCGGATCGCCGTGGTCGGCTGGCGCTGGGAACCTGAGCTGATGCGCATTTGGTTCTGGAAGGGCCTCCCTTTCGCCCTCACTTTCGTCCTCAGCACGCTGTACTTCAGGATCGACCAGCCGATGGTCTACTCGCTTCGCTCGTCCGTCGAAGCCGGTTGGTACGGGGCCGCATACAAGCCTTTGGAGGCGCTCTTGTTCGTGCCGCAGACGTTTCTGGCGGTCGTGTTCCCGGTGCTGTCCGTTTACCACAGAGAGCGGCCGGCGGAGCTGCTGGCGGCGGTCAACCGCTTCTTCAAGGCGCTCCTGCTGATGGGCTGGCCGGTCAGCGTGGGCGCATTTCTGCTCGCGCATTCCCTGGACCACGCACTCAGCCTCTTCGCTGCTTCAGAAGCCTCCTTTCGCATCCTGTCCCTCGCCATGGTCTTGGTCTTTGTCAACAACGCATACATCGGAGCCCTGAGCGCGAGTGACCATCAGTCGTCGTTCACGTGGGCGGCGGGCTGGAGCCTCGTCGCCAACGTGGCTCTCAACGTTGCCCTGATACCTAGCCAGGGCGCCATCGGCGCCAGCTGGGCTACCGTCGCCACCGAGGTCGTTCTCGGCGCCATCGGTTGGGTGCTTGTCAGGCGGCATGTCGGTCGAGTCACCATCTTCAAACAAAGCTGGCGGGTCGTCCTCGCCGGCCTGGTCATGGGCGCTGCCGTCTATCCGCTGAGCAACTTTGGCGGGTGGTACGTCGTGATACCCATCTTGTTGGGCGCCGTCGTCTATGGCGTCGCGATCCTCCTGCTTCGTGCTGTCACCAGAGACGAGATCACATGGGCCCGGCGAGCGCTGGCGCTGGCGAGGTGAGCTCCAAACCGCTGTTCCTGAAGCCGCGCGGCGCGGGCGCACCGATTCCTTGGCAAGAGATCGCTGTCGACTCCGCCAAGGTCAAGGATCAAACCAAGCTCGACGCGGCGGAGTTTGTCGCGATCGACGTCGAGACGACCGGCAACGCTCCCTTCCTCGTGCTGGAGCTGGGCGCTGAGCGCTTCCGCCTCGTGGGCACCCTCTCCTTTTTCGACACGCTCGTCG
>Ga0209698_10003915_pt1 | contig 16464 bp, 17 predicted proteins | sample LitLauG_LLR_2012_FD_187203 | JGI IMG/M metagenome (GOLD analysis project Ga0209698, IMG submission 187203) | Freshwater sediment microbial communities from Pennsylvania, USA - Little Laurel Run_MetaG_LLR_2012 (SPAdes) (version 2) | ecosystem: Environmental > Aquatic > Freshwater > Creek >...
CTCCGGTCACCGAGCTTGAAGGGGAAGAGCGGACGCACCGCTGGCCGCAAGTCCTGCCAGGGGCCAAAGCGGCCCTGTTCACGGTGGAAAATTCCACTGTCGGCTTTGATGACGCCAGAATTGAAGTTGTGACCATGGCGGATCACCACAGGAAGACGCTGCAGCGCGGAGGAACCTACGGGCGTTATGTGGCTGCGCCTGGAGGTAAGAGCTACCTGACTTATGTGAGCCGGGGAACACTGTTCGCCGTTCCTTTCGACCCGGTGAAACTGGAGATCTCAGGCTCACCCAAGCCCGTGTTGCAGCAGGTTTCTTATTCTGCGATGTTTGGCTCCGCCAAGGTGAGCTTTTCGCGCGCCGGGACCCTGATGTACCGGAGCCGGGAGATCGACGCCTCGCGTGTGACCATTCAATGGATGGATGCGGACGGTAAGTCGCAATCGCTGCTCGACAAGCCGGGCCTTTTCGTAAGTCCCCAGTTCGCTCCCGACGGCGAGCGCCTCGCGGTGGCGAACGAAGACGCCAAATCCGGGATTTGGATCTACGATATTCGGCGGGATACGTTGTCTCCGCTGGGCGGCGAAAAGAATGGAACGCACCCGGTGTGGACGCCCGACGGCCGGTACATTGTTTATCAGGCGGGCGACGGGATGTCGTTTGCGCGCTCGGACGGCGGTGGCAGGCCCGAGCCTCTTACTAAGAGCAAAGAATTTCAGTACCCCTCTGCCTTTTCGCCTGACGGCAAGTGGCTAGCCTTTTATCAAAGCGGCCTTCAAGGGTTCGAACTCTGGACCATGCCGGTGGAGCGTGAAGGAGAAAGGTTGAAGGCGGGGAAACCAGAGTTATCCCAGCGCACGAGTTTTGGGAACCGGGGTGCGACGTTCTCCCCCGATGGACGATGGCTGGCATACAGCTCCAACGAGTCGGGAAGCTCCCAGGTCTACGTATGCGCGTTTCCGGACCGAGGCGGGCATTGGCAAATCTCCAGCAACGGGGGTACCTCGCCCATCTTTTCGCGAAATGGCAAGGAGCTGTTTTTCTTCGATATCCCGGATGATCGGATTATGGTGGCCGGCTACTCAGTAAAGGGCGACTCGTTCGTGGCGGAAAAGCCGCGTGTTTGGTCGAGACAGAGTGTGGCTCTGACACTAAGTGGAGCGGTCGGTGCCCAGTACGACGTTGCCCCCGACGGTAAGCGCATCGCCGTCGCCACCTACGCCGGAGGCTCCACCCAACAAGACGCAGGCCACGTGATCTTTCTTGAAAACTTCATCGACGAACTGCAGCGCAAAGTACCCTTAGACGGCAAGTGATCCTATGGGCGGTACTCCCAGTACCACGCAGTACCGAGTCTTGCCAGCAATCGATTTGGGCGGCACTCGCGGACTGTGTAAACTACCCTCGCGATGAAATCCACCCCCAGATGGACCGCCCTGTGCATCGCCATTGCCATAACGGTCGCACTTTGCGCGCCCGTTCGCATTCGGGCCTCAGCTTACAACGGTCACCCTAAGCTGATCGTCGTCATCGTGATCGATCAGTTCCGCGGAGACTATCTCGAGCGCTACCGCGACCAATTCGGTGACGCGGGCTTCAAGTTGCTGCTCGATCATGGCGCTTACTTCCCCAACTGCAATTACAACTATGCCAATACACGCACCGCTCCCGGCCACTCGACGCTGTTCACTGGCGCCTACAGCAACGGTCATGGCATCGCCGCCAACGAATGGTGGGATTCCAAAAAGAAGAAGATGGTGACGTCCGTCGAAGATGACGACACCAAGTTGGTCGGTGTCCCTGACAGCAAGACAGGTGCCTCACCGCACAACCTGCAGGCCGATACTCTGGGTGACGAACTGAAACTCGCGACGCAGGGCAAAGCCCGAGTCTTCGGAGTCTCCTTAAAGGACCGCGGCGCCATCATTCCTGCCGGGTTTGCCGGAGATGCCGCCTATTGGATCGACCCGAAGAGCGGTGTATGGATCACCTCCACCTACTATCGCAACGATCTTCCCCGCTGGGTGCAAGACTTTAACTCCAGCCGTCCCGCGAAATACTGGGATCACGAATGGAAGAATTCGCAAGGCGAAGTTCTGGCATCGACTGCCCACCGCAAAGCCAAAGACGGCTCCGAGGCCGGCTTCTACGAAGTCATCGGGGGCACCACCTTGGGCAACGAATACGAGTTCGCGTTTGCCAAGGAATTAGTCGTGTACGAGAACGTAGGCCGCGGTCCCGCGACCGACCTGCTCGCGATCAGTCTCTCGCCCAACGACATTCTCGGTCACCGCGTCGGCCCAGATTCTCCTGAGATGGCGCAAATGGCCCTCGATCTCGATCACGAACTCGCCGATTTCTTTAATTTCCTCGGGCACCAGGTCGGCTTGGCCGACGTCTGGATTGCCCTCTCGGCCGACCATGGCGTCTCGTCCCTGCCCGAGGCCGTGAAGAAACTGCACATCCCTGCAGCAAACGCCGGCGGCGCCAAGATCGAAGAGCAGATTAACGCTGCCATCACCGCCAAGTTCTTTCCGGGACATCCCGCGGGATACGTGAAGCTGGACTACCCGCTCGCGTGGCTCGACCAGGACGCTTTCATTGCTGCCCGTGTGCATGAGCGTGACGCGGAGGCCGCCGTTGGCGAAGCCCTGAAGCAAGCCGGCCTGCGCGACTACTACACCAAGTCGCAATTGGCAGCGGGCGAAGTTCCCAATACCCCGCTCGGACGCAAGTACCTGAACAGCTATTCTCCTCAGGGAAGCTGGTTCGTGATGGGAGTTCCCGACATCTATACCGTCGGCTCGAGCGGCGGCACGGATCACACATCGCCGTACAACTACGACACGCACGTCCCGCTTGCCCTCTACGGGCTGCCCTTCCGCGCCGGCACTTATCGCACCAACATCGAAACCATCGATCTGGCTCCCACACTGGCGTCACTGCTGGGCATTAATCCACCCACGCATTCCGTGGGACATGTTCTCACCGAAGCTCTCGCGCCCCCGCACCATGGAACGAGTGAGGGAAATCAGCCATGACCCCGGCTCTCGATCTGAGCGTCAACATCGCCGGGATTCAGCTGAAGAATCCCGTGATTGCCGCCAGCGGGACCTTCGGCTACGGAGTCGAATTCGAAGACATCGTCGAACTCAGCAAGCTTGGCGGCTTCGTGGTGAAAGGCCTCTCGAAGGAGCCGATGATCGGCAATCCGCCGCCGCGTCTCTGGGAAACGGCTGCGGGAATGCTGAATGCCATCGGCCTGCAGAACATCGGCGCGCAGGCATTCCTCGAGGAAAAATTACCGCACCTCCGGCAGCTCAAGAACATCGTCGTGATGACGAACGTCTTTGGCTACGCGCGTGAGGACTACGAGCGCACGATCGAGATTCTGAACGAAGGGGAAGGAATTGCCGCGTACGAGCTGAACGTTTCCTGCCCCAACACCGCCCATGGCGGGTTGCAGTTCGGCAGCGATCCTCGCTCGCTCGATGAAGTCGTGACCACGGTAAAACGAGTCGCACGTCGCCCGCTGATTGTGAAGCTTTCTCCGAACGTGACCAGCATCGCGCAGATGGCCTACGTTGCGCAGGAAGCCGGGGCTGACGCCTTGTCCCTGGTCAACACGTTCGTGGCGATGGCCATCGATCCGGAGACCCGCAAGCCGCGAATCGCGAACGTGACCGCTGGCCTGTCAGGGCCGGCTATCAAGCCCATTGCCGTGCGCATGGTCTACGACGCCGCTCACGCCGTGAAAATCCCCGTCATTGGTATGGGAGGAATATCTACTGCCGAAGATGTCATTGAATTCATGCTCGCGGGCGCGAGCGCTGTGCAGATCGGCACCGCCAGCTACTGGGACCCCTGTGCTACCGAGAAGATTGTAGATGGCGTGGAGCAATGGTGCAGAGAGCGCCACGTCAGGCGAATCGCAGACCTAATCGGCGGCATGCAACTGGAATAAGTCTGAACCTGTCTCATCAATGGTTTTGAAGGGGGCGGCTTCTAGCCGCGCCGTCCAAAACCAGAAAAGACACTGGCTTTAGCCCCTGAGGCAGCACGCTGAATCCAGAAACCGGTTCATGAGAATAACGCTTTCGTAGAGACGTAGCTTGCTACGTCTAAACGCCACCCTCTCACCGCCAAGCCCCCAGAATAGCTCCCATCACCACGTAGCACACCAGTTGATATCCCGTATTGATCAAGTACAGCTTATTCGGTTGCCGGCTGAATAGCGCGTTGGTGAACTGCACGGTAGTTACAAAACCCAGCCACACGACCAGCCCAATCTTCAACCCGTCCACTGCCGTAGAGAAACCGGAAACTGCGATTAGTTTCCCCAGCACAAAAGCCGCCAGGATGCTCGCGATCAGCGACATGAAATACGAAGGCCCGGCGCTCTTCTGCATCTCGGCAATCTTCGCCTTGTCGTTTGGATCGTAGCCCATCAGCTTCATCCAGGGATTGGCAAACAGCGCCGGCGAATACCAGAGAAAGCCCAGGACCATTGTTGCGACGGCCGAGGCTAAGACGGCCAAAAGGTTCACTCCGAGGAAGTGCATGGAACCTCCGTCAGACTAGTGTTTGGATTGAACTGATTATCGGCCGCGAGTGTACCAGATCGACCCGGGAGATTTATAGTCCCGTCCTTCGCCCCAGACGGCATGGGTGTTGCCTTCGCTATCGATGGCGAGACCGAAATAATCCCCGAAGGGAAAGCGAAATCCGCTGGAAAGAATGTAATCGTAATTTCGCACCGGCCCCGAGAGTTTCGCCTCATCTGACCAGGTAGCGCCGCCGTTCGTCGATGAGCGATAGAAGGTGTTCCACAGCCGGTGCTCGGGATGCCCCACCTCACTGAACCGCGCATCCATCCACGCGATTCGCACATCCCCCGGCGCTCCGGCCACGATTGCTGGAAAACCATGCTCGACTTCCCGGGCTGCTGCCGAAACGTTGCTGCGCGCCGACCACGTCGCTCCCCCCGACGTTGAAGAAGAGAAATAGATCCGCTCCGGCCCGCCGTTCACCGTACCTGCATTCCATAAAGCGTAAAGCGCACCTGCTGTGTCCGATGCCAGCGCGATTTGTGCCCCCAGGAAACCGTTCCCACAGCCTTGTGCTTCACACTCCGGAGGGGCGCTGGACTGGTCCAGAAGCGATGTGTTCCATGTTCTCCCGCCATCCGCCGAGCGGCTGATATAGACACTCACGGTGCGAGTCCGCATCTCCTCCCTCGCGTACGCTGTCCAGCCGAAAAAGACACTGCCCCAGGGATCAATGGTTGCTCCCCCGGCCAGCGACGAACCTCGTTCAGCATTCGGATTGACAAAAGCTACCCGGAAGGTCTGCCCGGCATCGTGCGAAGCCGCAACCAGAAACTTCTCTTCGCGGTTGAACCCCACATACACATCCGCCCCGCGGACGGTCAACACCGGCTTGTCCGTCTCCTCTCGTCCTCGCTCCGCCCACGAGAACGACCAGTTGCGCCCATAGTCCAGCGATCGCACCACGACGATATCCCGCTTGTTGTTCTGCAGCCAGGAGGCATACACCGTCTGCCGGTCCAAGGGGTCGACGACGATCTGCGGATCAAACTGCCCGGTCGGGAAGGGAAGCACTGGCTTGGATGCATGCCACGATGCCCCGTTGTCGTCGCTGATGAGCAGGTTCATCGAAGGCGCCGTGCATGTCGCGCATCCCGGCGCGGTTCCATATTGCGGATACAGCACGTAAACATGGCCATGCCCGTCGGCGGCAATCGCAGGCTCCCACTGGTCCCCGGTGCGATATCCCAATCGGAGCTGGGGCGTGAACCCCGAGACCGCCAGCGCGGCCTGAGCGAAGAACAGCACCAGCAGCAGCGCAGTGTTCTGCACAGTCCTGGAACCGGAGCGGAATCGGCTGGTTAGCACAGGAGCATCCTGAGGAACGACCCTCAACGGACTCTAACCCGATTCCTTGGGAGCGTCAATTGCCCGGCAGAGGGATTCACATGCCTTTTACAAACCTGTGACTTTCCTCGCCTTTCTCCATCCAATTAAGCGAGAATACAAACACGTCACCGCGGGGCCCCTTGGTGTTCCTTAGTGCCCTTATGGGGAACGATTTTGAACTTTTGGGGAGTTACGATCATGGAGAAAGCCACATTTGCAGCAGGATGTTTCTGGGGAGTCGAAGCCACTTTCCGGCAGTTGCCCGGTGTAACCTCAACTAGTGTCGGCTATATCGGCGGCCATATGGAGAATCCGACCTATAAGGAAGTCTGCACCGACCGTACCGGCCACGCCGAGGCGGTAGAAGTTGAGTTCGACCCCGCAAAGATTCCGTACACCGACCTGCTAAAGGTTTTCTGGGAGAACCACGATCCCACCCAGGTCAACCGCCAGGGCCCGGATTGGGGCACGCAGTACCGTACCGCGATCTTCTTCCATTCTTTGGAGCAGCAGGCCCAGGCGCTCGCTTCGAAGGAAGCGCTCGAGAAGGCGCATCGTTACTCCAAGCCGATTGCCACCCAGATCATTCCCGCCGTGACGTTCTATCCGGCGGAGGAGTATCACCAGCAGTATCTGGAAAAGCGTGGCTTGGCCAGCTGCCACGTTAAGTACTAGGTATCGCTTCGGGCTGCCGCGGCCGGAAGAAAAACAGCAGCACGAATCCGCCGATGTAGAACAGCAAACTCTGCTGCAGTTCGGAACCGCGGAAGCGAAGCACCAGGCCGAACAAGGCCAGCGCCTCACACAGAGCGTAGGTGGTGATGTAGCCGGTCTTCCACTGGTTGAGGCTGATATTGTCTTCCGGTTGCGTCGCCAGGGTTGACGCGGCCCGCAACACCAGAGTGCGGCGCACAACGAAAATGGTTCCCACAATCCCCACCGCCAGCGTACTGAAAATATAGCTTAATGCTGGATCGATGTGGCGGATTCGCGGCCCTAAGATCTCTCCCACCGCAACGTACAGCAAGATGCTCAGCAGCATCGACCACTGCACTGTGCGGAGTGTTTTGAGGGATCGCGCCATTGGCAAATTATCTCGCGCGAAATGTAGGATACCCTACAAATTATTTTACGCCGGAATCGTTGGTAACCATATTCCTTTCAGCTCATTGTAAGCTGGATGTAAAGGCTGTCAATGCGATGGAGGTCCTGACATTCTCGCCGGCCTCATCCGCAGAAAGATCTGAAACGATACCGGCTGCTTCCCATACACCGGATCCAGTGCCCCCGGCTTCGAATAAAAGGTCACATCCGCGCCCAGCCCCATCTGCCAAATCTTATTCGCGATAAGATCTCGAACCCCTCCAAACGTGTAAGCTCCAATCCGATAAGTCGAGACAACCGTGGCCTGAGGGAACAATTCGTCCTTGTCGACCAGCTCCAGCCGCGAAAATGCGTAGTTGCGTTGCCGGAAATTCAGCGTCGACTCAAGCAAGTAACTGTTCAGGTTGACGCCGGTCGCGATCTTGTGCACGCGCCCCCATATCAACGAACTGGCCCAACTGCCGCCACGTAGCGGCCGGTTGTACTCCACCGAGGCGGTCTGCCGCCACTGGCTGCCCGGCTCCAACGCCTCCGGATGCTCCAGCCGTCCAATGCTGTATTGCGCGGTCCAGTTGCGCCCCGGAGCGATGCTGGCTCGTCCCGACCACGAATCAAGCGGCGCAAGCTGAATGCTCCACCGCTGCTCATTCGGTTCGCGCCCGTTGAACGCGGAACCTTCCAGCTTCACCCGGTCGATCACGAATCCTGTTGTGACCACTCCAAAGCTCGTGTGCGTCGAGTCCTGCAAATGATGGCTGAGCGGCGCCATCGGCAACTCCGACGCTGAAGCGCGGTGAATGTAAGTCACCGGGCCCAGCGCTGGCTCCGCCGAAGGCCCGCCATACAGTTCCCATGAGATCTTTTCCGTCAGCGGCACGGTGTACAGCGCAGCCAGTTCCGCAAACACGTTATGGGGATGCTGATGATCCACCAGCGGCTCACCGTGATACGTCTCCCCAGTCTGAAAGAGTTCAGGGAATCCGGGATGCGGCGAGGTTAGCGATTCTGCAGAGAACATCTCCCGGAAGAGAATCGTGCCGCTACCCAGCCGGTGCTGCTCCATCAGCATGCCATAGTTCACCGACTCCGCTTTGCCCGCGCCTCGCGGCCCGCCCTGCTGGTTGTAATCAATGAAGATGGTGCCATGCGCCATCAGTTCCCATCCGCCGCGCATCCACATCCACGCATGCCCGGTGACTGAGGCCGGCTGCCATGATGTCCCAGAGCCTTCATGCGGCGAAGGCAGCTCGATGGATGCGTGCTCGTCCATATTCATGCCTGGCATGTTCTGATTCATGCCTTGCATATTGTCCTGGGGAGAACGTTGGCCCATGTCGTGGTCATGCGACACCGCGCTGCTTTCCTGGGCCCTTCCCGCTGTCGAAAGCGCCAGACAAATCACGATCACAATACTTTTCACAGTAACCCCGTGGCTGAGAGGAATAAATCGAGGCGTGCGCCCATGGGCGCGCACCATTCAGGAAAGGTGTTCGAGCGGCTATATCCTCAGCGAGGTTGTAGCGGGAGGACTATCGAAAATAAGTCGGCGTGTACCGTCGCGGAACAGGTAAGGCTGAGGGTCGTGCGCTTCCTGGCGCGTTCCTGCTTGTGCAACCACAGGATGCAGAATGACTGGCGAGCCTGGAATTGCCCATTGATGTCCGGTCGCACAACACTGATGGCTAGGCTGTGCCGGAACCGGAGTTGAAGGCATGCGGCTGTGACACCCTGCAACGTGCTCCATGTGACTAGACGAATTCGCCCGACCTGCAAGAGGAAGCGTAGCGGTCGCAAACACCGCGATTAGCACTGCCGCGAGCACTTTCGATCTTTGGAGCATTGCCGATTAAGTCCCGGTGATTTTGATGCGGAGTTCTTCAGGAAGCCGCTGACGGATTTCCTCCGGCAACTTGTCATGCACCCGCCGCGCCCCTTGCTTAGCGGCGTCCAACATAGTCACCGGCGCGGGCGTTGCCACTGCTACCCCCAGCCAGATCAGCGCAGAAAGAGCGAATCCCGCGAGCGCTACAATCTCCAGCACCAGGGCGTGCCGCGGACCCAGATATCGAATGACTCCGAACGCGAGCAGGAAGACCCCACCAGAAACCGAAGCCAGCACGATGAGTCCAACGTCGATGATGCGGTGAATCTGCTGCCAGCTGCGGCAGCGTTCGCAGGCTGCGAAGTGATTCTCATAATCGCCGCGCATCTCCGGCGCAAGGCCGGAAATGTCGTACCGCCAGCCCGCCAGAATCTTGCCCACGATTGGATCAATGCACTGCTGACTCATGAGGGAGTGTAAATCAGCTAAAAGCCCGGCTACAGACGAATCGGCTGCAACGCCTCGGTCTGCGACGCCAACAGCAGGCGGTTGCAGAACAGCCCGCCCCGCGACGCCAGCGCTCTTTCCGCCTCTCTCCGGGCTAATTCCGGATGATTGTTCTGCTCTGACAGATGCGCCAGCACCACAAACGTTGCACTATTATCATAGTCGCTGGTAAAGAAATCCGCGAGGGCAACATTAGACAGATGCCCGACGCGGCTCATCACCCGCTGCTTCACCGACCACGGATAGGGCCCTACCCGCAGCATCTCCAGGTCATGATTCGATTCCATGATCAGCACGTCGCAGCCGCGCAAGTGATCGCGTACGCTCAGGGGAATGTAGCCGAGATCTGTGGCCAATCCAACCTTGATCCCTTCCGCGCGGAAGGTAAACCCGACTGGATCGGCCGCGTCATGCGGAATGGTGAACGGCTTCACCGCAATGTCGCCCACCTGAAAGCTGTGCCCCGATTCGAAACGTTCGAGTTTCTCGAGTTTTGGCTTCTCGCCGTTCTCGTTGCGCATGGCGCGTTGCCACGTCTGATACGTGGCCCCGGTCATGAACACTGGGATGCGCAACCTCTTTGCCAGCGTTGCCAGTCCGCAAATGTGATCGCAGTGCTCGTGAGTGATGAGTATGGCCGAGAGCGAGTGGGGATCTTCACCCAGAGACTTCATGCGTTTGAAAGTCTCGCGGCAGGAAATGCCGGCGTCGACCAGAATCTTCGTGCTTGAACTCGAGACGAGCGCGCAGTTCCCGCGGCTCCCCGAAGCCAGCATGGAGACACTTACACCCATGCTCGCAGCATACTCGGGATTGCTGTGGATTCGGGAGTTACTTTTCGGTTAGCCGATACCTTGGTTAAGGTCTTCCGGCGTCTGGTCCGTCATCAAGGGATTAATATTGAACTTAGTCCGGCCAGGAAAGAAATGAGCGGCCGCACCACGCCTCACCAACTCCGGCAATCCCCGGCCGGCGCCCTATGCGATACTTATCTCGTGCAGTCCCCGCTTCAATCGCCTACTACGGCTACCGATCCCAAGTCAGTGAAGGTGCATCTCACTACCGGGGCCGGGATGGACATCGAATGGGGGGATGGGCATGCGTCGCACTACGGCTTCGTCTACCTGCGAGATGCCTGTCCATGTGCGATGTGCGAAGAGGAGCGGGGCAAGTCGGGACGGCGCCCGGGGGATCCGGCGACGGCTGCACCGGGGGCTTTGCTGATCTTTAAACCGACCGCCAAACCCCTCTCTGCCGAGGGCGTGGGGCGGTATGCCATCAAGTTCTCCTGGAACGACAACCACGACCTGGGGATTTATTCGTGGAAGTTCCTGCGCGAAGTATGCCCGTGTGAGGAGTGCAAGAAGGCAGGCGCGGCGGTTAAACGGGGTACCTAGTTGGTCGAACACTGGCACGGAAGGTGTCTAAATCCTTAGTTGCGCCATGAGTTCGTCAAAATCCAACCCGGCTGTGCAGTCTGTTGTGAATGAGATGCTGGCGGAACTGCATGCCAAGGCCGGCTGCGAACGAATCGGCCTGACCCGCGAATCCTTTTCCGTAATCCTTTGTGAAGTTGGGACCAAGTGCGGCGCCTCGTCAGAGAGTGAAACGCGTAGCTTCTTCTTGAGCTTGCGAATCGATGAATTGGCCCTGGCCCGCGCGTGTGCGGCAGGAGAAAACTCTGCCTGGGAGATCTTCCTGACCAGGTACCGGGAGAAGCTGTATCTCTCTGCCCTTCGCATCGCGCGCGAAGACTCGGCTGCACGGGAATTGGCCGATACACTTTACGCGGATCTGTATGGCACCACCACGCGAGAGGGCCAGCGCGTCTCCAAGCTCGCGTCGTACACCGGGCGGGGATCACTGGAAGGATGGCTGCGCACTGTTCTGGCGCAGGAATACGTGAACCGTTACCGGCGCACGAAGCGGCTAGTGAGTCTCGATGAAGAGGCGGAAGAGGGCGTCCAGTTTCGGGCTCCTGATCCGGAGCCTGTAACCACCGCCGACAACCGGCTCACCCGGGCGACCGATGCGGTTCTGGCTGAACTGCCCGCGGAAGACCGGATGATCTTGAGCGCGTACTATCTGGATGGCCGGACATTGGCCGAGATCGCGCGCATGCTGGGTGTGCACGAGTCCACCATCAGCCGCAAGCTCGACAAGCTGGCCAAGTCGCTACGGAAACAGATTGTTGCCGCGCTGACGAAAGATGGCATGTCGCGGCGGCAGGCGGAAGAAGCGTTGGAAGTCGACGTTCGTGACCTGCAGGTGGATATTCGGCGCAGTCTGACGCAAGAAGCCCCGCCTTCCGCGTTCTCAGAGAAGAGAGTGGAGGCTCGGGTTCCGGAAGGCGAAGGTTAGGTGAAAGCGCGAGGCTGGGGTGTCCCCGGCAGGTGCGTGCGAGTCGCCCGCACCAATAGCCGCCGGGACTGCAGCGCGGCGAAGTGACATGGAGAATATACCCAAAATCGTTGGAGAACGGCTGAAGGCTGCGGCGATCGCGGTCGATCATCCAGACCCGGACGTGCTGTCGGGGTTCTCCGAGCGCTCCCTGCCGGAACGGGAACGAGGTCAGGTTCTGGAGCATCTTGCCCGGTGTGCCGGGTGCCGGGAGGTTATGGCGCTCTCCCTCCCTGCTGAGGAAGCGACCGTCGCGGTGGTCCGTCCCGTTCGAGGCAGATGGCTTACCTGGCCTCGGCTTCGCTGGGGCCTCGTGGCGGCGGGCGTCATAGTCGTGGGATCGTTCGGGGTCCTGCGCTATCGGACAGCTTCGCAGCCGGCGACGGTCGCTTACAATGCGTCGCATGCGTCGCAGGAGCAGGAAATCGCGAAGGAGGCCAAGAATCAGACGGAACCATTTCCTGCCGCACCGGCGGCTGCAGCAACAGACGAGGAGAAGAAAGCTCCTCAAACCAGTTTCTTGTACGGCCAAAGCAAATCCAGGGCTCTTCCCGAGACAAACAAGGAGTCCGATCGTTTAGAGCAATTCGCCAGGTTGCAGCCGCCGACTCGGGATCAAAGGGCAGACGCAAGCGGCGCCAGGGGGATGCTCCGCCCCCAAGCGCTAGCGCACGGCCCCAAGCCACCGGCTCAGCAATGGCAGCAGAACATCACCGCGAATGCGAATAACAACGCGTATGCGTTTCAATCGCAGACGCCCGCTCCGGCCGTACCTCCGGAATTTGCCAGGCAGCAGACTTCCAATCAAGTTGTCGTCACCGCACAGGCGCCTGCACCATCCACAGCGGGGTCGAATATAGGAGGGCCTGTAAAGGTCGACAGGAAAGCTCAAGACCTCGATACTCTCGCCCTGCAGGACCGGTCGGTTGCGCCACTGTCGGCAACCGGTGGCAGCGCCGGAGCAGAGGTGGCAAGGGCCAAGCCCGCCGAAGCGACCACGACGAACGCCCCGAAATCCGAGCTTACGGACGCCTACAGCGTGTCGGCCGATGGCAGCAATTTCGCGCAGACGGCTTCCTTGGCACCAGAAAGCGTACGCTGGTCGATCAATGCCAAGGGCGGTTTGCAGCGGTCTCTGGATCAGGGAAAGAATTGGCAGGATGTGGATGTTACCGGTGCCGCAGGAATCGGGGGTGGGGGAGGCCTGGAAATGGCCATGAAATCCTCCCGCCAAAAAGCGCTAGCCAAGGACAAGGTGGACATGAAGCAGACGCCGCTCGTCTTCCGCGCGGTATCAGCTAACGGACCAGAAGTGTGGGCGGGAGGATCCGGAGGACATCTCTATCACTCGACTGATGCCGGCGTCCATTGGGTACAGGTTGTGCCGTCGTGGTCGGGAGTGGTACTGACCGACGATATCGTAAGCCTGCAATTTGCCGATCCGCAGAACGGTCGAATCGTAACGACTTCCAGCGAGATATGGACAACTGCGGATGCGGGCCAGAACTGGCAGAAGCATTAAGCATCCCCTACTTCACCGCAACAGTTACCTTCGTTAGCCTGGTGTTAGCTCTGCGCTATTTCCGTTACCAAAGTGACGTTTACACAAAAATGGTGGACCTCTACTATCCAATTCGTAGTTTGGCAGTTCTGGGGGAGGGCTGCCGAGGCGTCCTGGACTGAAAAGGTCAGGGCGCTTTTTCCTTTTGTGCTGATCTTCTGCACCCCGTAATTCCGCTTAATCACGCGTTCGTTTCAGGCCAAGGACGAGATAGTGCTCGTCGATAAATTCACTGCCAACATTCAGCGCGCGCGGTTCTGTGCCAAACATCTCAAATCCGAGGGCGCGATAAAGGGCAAGAGCGGCAGTCTGCGTACTTGTAACTGAGAGCAATACTTGTTCGAGGCCGGCGATTGCGGCGGCGCGTTCGAGCAAGGCCTTCATCATGAGGTGGGCTAATCCTTGCCCTCGCGTCGACGCTGTAACGTAGACGCCCCATACTCGTCCCTTATGACACGTCTTCGGTCCAGTCTCGCGGTGGAAGCCCGCCATGCCGAAGAGTCGTCCATCTTCGAACGCACCCACGACAAACGAATCGGGATTGCTGCTCAGACGTTTCTTTACTTCCTCGATCGGCAGCGCCCGATGCTCTTCGACCGATGAACCGAACGCGGCAGGATCGCGCTCGAGCGATTCGAGCCGCAGCCTCGACCACTCACCGGCATCCTCGGCAGTCAGGAAGCGTATCTCCATAACTCAGTTTATTGAGAGCCCCGGCACGCCGCACAATAACCGCCTATTTCCAGTCGCGAGATGAGCACCCGGAAACGGCAATCCTTTTCAACCTGTTGCTTGAGCTGCTCAAAACTGTCGCTCACAAACTCCGTGATTTTGCCGCAGCGAAGGCAAGCCATGTGGATGTGGTCGCGTCCGAGACGGCGCTCGTAGTAGTGGCCCTCGCCGTTGATGTGCATCAGGTCGAGTTCGTCGATCAATCCATGCCGCTTCAGGAGCCGCAGCGTGCGGTACACGGTGCTGCGATCGACGCTGGCGTCGAGCTTCTGGGCCTTGCGGAGAATCTGGCTGGCATCAAGATGCTTGCTCGCCGTTTCCATCACGCTGAGGATGGCGCGGCGTTGCTGGGTCATGCGGATTCCCCGCTCAGCAAAATGGGCCTGCAATCGGCCCGGCACTTCGGTTTGCGGCAACGGCATACGATGACTCCGAGGTTGTCGCAACTGGTCGCAACGAGAATGCAACGGATTCTGTTGCCGAAACTGGACAGGGATGCAGATTCAACTGCACTATGGGGTAGTCCAGCAGATGCGACTGAGTTGCAACTAGATTATATATCACCAGCTGCAGCACATCTTGTGTTCACGATGAAAACAATTTCGCACTCTTTCAGCTACGGTTTACTCGCATTGTCTCTGCTGCTGTTTCTTACGCTTGGACTTCCCGCTCAGGCTCAGGAGAGCCCCTACTTCATTACGTACGATCACTATCTCGAGGAGCCGGGCAGCCTTGAGGTCGAGTACTTCTCCAACTTCGCCACACAACGCGGAGGCAGGAACTTCGACGCCTATTGGATCGAACTCGAGTATGGGGCGACGGCGTGGTGGACGACCGAGCTTTACCTCGACGGGCAAACCACGTTTGGCGACAGCACCATTTTCACTGGATTCCGGCTGGAAAATCGCTTTCGATTGCTCAACAGCGAACACCTGATCAACCCTGTGCTCTACGTGGAGTACGAACAGATCAGCGAGGCCGACAAGATCATGAAAGAAGTGGAAGGCCACGACGTCGAGGCCGATCACGCGGCGCCCAACGCGATCCTGCGACAGGGGCATAATCATGAGCTCGATGTAAAGCTGCTGCTTTCGAGTACGCGTAATGGCTGGAACTTCGCAGTCAACCCCCTGGCTACCAAGCCTTTGACGGGGGGCGATCCCTGGGAATTCGGATATGCCTTGGGCCTGAGCCGTCCTCTGGCATTGAAAGCCTCCGCCACGCGCTGCAGCTTTTGCCGGGAGAACTTCGTGGCTGGTATTGAGATGTATGGAGGCTTGGGCGATCGTCCCAGCTTTGGCCTCTGGCAGACGTCGCAGTATCTGGCGCCCGTTGTAGCCTGGAACCTGCCCTCCAACTGGACGTTGCGACTGTCTCCGGGATTTGGGCTGAACAACAACAGCCACCAATTCCTGCTACGTTGGGGCGTTTCGCGGGAGTTTTCTGGGTTCGGTTCGACCGTGGCTAGCTGGTTTGGAGGACGCCGATGATTCGATCCGCGGTAGCGGACGGAGTAGCGTTGATCTTGGCCGCCTCCTTGCTGGCCGGCACGGCCGACGCGCAAGCCGGCAACTCTGCGGCGGAGAATCCTGCCAAATCGGTCTATGCGGAACTGGGAAAGGTGCCGGCAAAAGCCTCGGCCCGGCGTAACCCGCTCGAATCGGATCCCGAGGCGGTAGCCGCAGGCGCCAAGCTTTTCGAACAGCATTGTGCCGAGTGCCACGGGGCGAATGCCGATGGTGGCAAGAAGGGTCCAAGCCTGCGCGCCGAAGCAGTGCAACAGGCCATGCCTGGCACTCTGTTCTGGCTGCTAACCAATGGCGTGGTTCGCAAGGGTATGCCGGTATGGTCCCGACTGCCGGAACCGCAGCGCTGGCAACTGGTCAGCTACATCAAGTCGCTGGGCATATCTCAGACACCCCCAAAGCAATAGCGTTAAAAGACTTGTACAAGTTTGAGCTTTGGGCTGACGGATTCGGGACGACCTACCGCGCTTGCGACTTTTCCCTCTCCCCTGGCATCCAATTGCAGTACGATAGAGAGTTAGCCTCCCGAAGGGGAAGCACTTATACAGATCGCCAATGCGGCAACGCCATCCGATGGAGCGTCCGCCGAAAGCGCGACGCTTACAACGAGGAGAAGGAAAACATGGCAGGCAACGGAATCGTCGAAGTGACCGATGCGAACTTCGACCAGGATGTACTGAAATCGGATAAACCCGTTCTGGTGGACTTCTGGGCAACATGGTGCGGCCCCTGCCGCGCGATCGCGCCCATCGTCGAGGAACTGGCCGCCGAGTATAAGGACAAGATCAAGATCGGCAAGATGGATGTCGACTCCAACAGCGCGACCCCGATGCGCTACAAGGTGACGGGAATTCCGACGCTGCTCGTCTTCAAAGGCGG
>Ga0209698_10003916_pt1 | contig 16460 bp, 21 predicted proteins | sample LitLauG_LLR_2012_FD_187203 | JGI IMG/M metagenome (GOLD analysis project Ga0209698, IMG submission 187203) | Freshwater sediment microbial communities from Pennsylvania, USA - Little Laurel Run_MetaG_LLR_2012 (SPAdes) (version 2) | ecosystem: Environmental > Aquatic > Freshwater > Creek >...
ATCGCTTACGTAAGCTCGGCCGACCCGGAACGCGCGAACCGTGTGGCGCGCAAACTTGCTGCCGGCCGGGTCCTCATCAATACAATAGGGCACGATCCGTTTGCTCCCTTCGGCGGGTTCAAACAATCGGGAATTGGCCGGGAAGGCGGGATCTTCGGACTGCAGGAGTATCTGGAACCCAAAGCGATCATCGGCTAATCGGCGAAACTGAGCAGTGAGAGAAAGATGACCGTCAACGTACCAGACCGTTTCAAAGCCGCGAACGCCTTTTGGATAGGGCTCGGTAAAATCGGACTCACGCCGGCAGCCGTGCTGAGCCAGGCTCGGGTGCCCGTGACAGTCTATGACGGGAAGAAGAACCTCGTCACCACTGCGCAGTTCTTCGCGCTTTGGCGGGCGGTGGGTGAGCTATCTTCCGATCCCGCCGCGGGTCTGAAACTTGCCACGCAGATCGACGTTGGAAATCGGCCGCCGTCAACGATGGCCGCCTACTATGCCCGCGATTACCGCGACGCTCTCGCGCGTCTTGTCCGCTTCAAGCAATTGTGTACGCCCGAGGAACTCCAAATCAAGATCGCCAAGGACGAATGCTTAATAGATCCGGTGTGGCCACACGCGCAGGAGGAAACGCCACCCCTCCTGATAGACGCCGCCTTTGCGTCATTCGTTGAACTCGGCCGCCGCGGTACGGGGCATCCAGTGAACCCGAAAAGGGTGGAGCTCAAGCGCCAAGCCGAAGCGACCAGGGTCCATGAAGCTTATTTCAGATGCCCGGTCAAATTCGGAGCGCGCCGGAATGTCCTCGTCCTGCATACGGCCGATCTCGACCGGCCGTTCCTCACCCACAATGCCGAGTTGCTTGAAATGCTGGACCCACAACTCGACAAAGCTTTGAAAGAGCAACGTGCGCAGCATTCCATCAGCGAGCAGGTGAAATGGATTCTGAAACGCCTGCTGGCCGGGGCCCGTCCCGACGTCTCGGCCGTGGCGCGTGAGCTTGGGCTAGGCGATCGGACCCTGCAGAGGCGGATCGACGCCGACGGGACGAGCTTTCGAAACTTGCTTCTGGAGGCGCGGCAGGAACTGGCGCGCGAGTATCTGAACCGGCCGGATATCGATGCCGCGGAGGTGGCGTACCTGCTCGGCTACGAGGATTCGAATTCCTTTTATCGAGCTTTCCGGACGTGGGAAGGGACGACACCATCCCGGTTGAGGGCAGAGCTCAAACGGCCTGTTAACTAGGCAACAAAGGGAGGTATTTATGGACAAAGTATGGTTGATAACAGGCAGCACCAGTGGTTTGGGCCGGAACATCTCGACGAGATCCATCACCGCGAACAACTTTCCGCCTACCTCCGCCCAATGGGTGCCAAGGTGCCATCGATTTACGGAGCGTCGGGCGACTCGGTGCCTTGATGTTCGTGCAGAGAGCAGTACGCCTGGTCGCCTGACAGACGGTGCCCGGGTAGAATCTACACGCAGCGCTGAGCGATCCGGCGGAGAATAGATGGATGGCCACTATCGCCAGGCCGCCCTGCGACGAAGCCGCGATTCGCGGTAATCGATGCGCCCAGCCGGCCGGTGTGAACGGACCATGGATTCTGGCTGCGACCATCCTCGGTTCGAGCATGGCGTTCATTGACGGGACCGTCGTAAACGTGGCGCTTCCCGCTTTGCAATCGGCACTGCACGCCACGCTGTCGGACGTTCAATGGGTGGTCGAATCGTATGCGTTGTTTCTGGCAGCGTTGCTGCTCATCGGCGGCGCGCTTGGGGACTTGTATGGGCGGCGCAAAGTCTTCGCCGTGGGCGTTGCGCTCTTTTCGATTGCCTCCGCTGTGTGCGGATTCTCGCCCGACATTCGATCGTTGATTCTTGCCAGAGGCGTACAGGGAGTCGGAGGTGCATTACTCGTCCCCGGCAGTCTTGCCATAATCAGCGCGAATTTTTCTGAGAGCGACCGAGGACGCGCGATCGGAACCTGGTCCGGGTTCACCTCCATTACCGCCGCAATCGGTCCGGTGCTGGGCGGATGGTTCACCCAGTACGGTTCCTGGCGATGGGTGTTCTTCATCAATGTGCCTGTTGGGCTCGCGGTCCTGTTACTCGTCATTTGGAAAGTCCCCGAGAGCTCCGGAGGCGATCAACGGCGTCGGTTCGACTGGGCTGGGGGCCTGATGGCCGTACTCGGGTTGGGCGGAATCGTCTTTGCGTTGATCAACGCAAGGCCTGCGATCGGCCTCATGGGCGCAACCTTCCTGGCCGGGCTTTTGTGGTGGGAAAAACACTCCACGTCGCCGATGCTCCCTCTCAGCCTGTTCCGGTCGCGCAATTTTAGTGGGGCGAATCTGCTGACCCTCTTTCTCTACGCCGCTTTGAGCGGCGTGCTGTTCTTCTTCCCACTGGATTTGATCCAGGTGCAAGGGTACACTCCGACCGAGGCTGGCGCCGCTCTGCTGCCGTTCATCCTGCTGATGTTTCTGCTGTCGCGCTGGTCCGGTGGACTGCTCGATCGGTATGGCGCGAGGGCTCCCTTGGTGATCGGGCCTTTGATCGCCGCCGCCGGCTTCGCGTTATTCACGCGGCCCAGCATCGGAGGAACGTACTGGACGATGTTCTTTCCGGCGCTCCTCGTGCTGGGACTTGGAATGGCTGTGAGCGTGGCCCCGCTCACAACGACGGTAATGAATTCCGTCGATCAAAACCATGCCGGCGCCGCGTCCGGAGTGAATAATGCCGTATCTCGCATCGCGGCTCTGTTAGCCGTAGCGGCGTTCGGCGCGCTTCTCTCCGGAGTGTTCCAGAGTGCATTGGATCGGAAGATGAGCGATTTCGGCATTTCTCCCGCGGAGAGGGCTCACGTCGAAGGGCAGCGTTCCAGGCTTGCCGCCGCCGAAACGGACAACTCGCTCGCGCGCCGAGCGATCGACGAAGCTTTTGTGGCTGGCTATCGCCTGGTGTTGTGGGTTGCCGCCGGACTCGCGCTCGCCAGTTCCTTGAGCGCAGCCTTGCTGATACGGGCTGAAACGAAACCGGCACCGAGAGCACGATAGGTCGCACGTCTGTTGGCGGACGCCACCGGGGCTACTGATCGGTCGCCACCCGGCATGTCTCCGGGTCCATCACTTACGGGCATTCTCCGAGCGATGCACGCGGATGACCTGCTCGACCAATTCCTCGCCGAATCGTCTGGTTAATGGACCGGAGCGCAACAACCTGCGATAGTAGATCGCGCCAAAAATCGCATCATTCAGGAGTTCGGGGTCTGTGTGCGATTCCAGTTCCCCGGTATCTTTGCCTCGCTGCAGATCCGCAATCGTAGCATTCCGTCGAGGACTAACCCATCGGTCAAAGAACTCCTGGAGTACGGCCGGTTCGCTCTGGCCCTCGGCGATTAACCCGGCCACGATTTTTCCAAACGGCCCGTTGAACGCGTCGATCAAGCTCCGCACTCGGAACCGTAGGGACTGTTCCGCGGTCAGGACGGTCGGCTTCTCCAATTTTGGGGCCATCCGCTCACAGAGCATCGCCAACACCAAAGTCGCCTTGGTCGGCCACCATTTATAGAGGGTCGGCTTTCCGACGCCGGCCCGTTTGGCAACCGCCTCAATGGTCAAGTCGCGCACCGACTTTTCCTCAAGCAGGGTATAGACGGCATCCATGATGACGGCATGCGACGCCGCCATTTCGCTGGGAGGCCGGCCTTTACGGACAGCCGGAAGCGCTTTTTTCTTCATGTTTCATGTTTTAACAGAACGTAGCGTAAAGTCAATTGACTTTACGCTTCATCAACTCTATTATTAAAACGGAACGTAAAGGAAATTAAAAAGGAGCAGCCCAGCTGCAACATGTAGCCAGTTTCACCCCAATAGGAGAAACCAATGACGAATCAAATCCGCCCCTACGATCCTCTCACCTCTGGAAACGCGGCACTCGTCCTCGTCGATCATCAGGTCGGCCTCATGACGGGGGTCCGTGACTATTCCACCGGCGAATTGAAACACAACGTAGTGGCTCTGGCCAAAGCGGCCAAAGCGCTGAAGCTGCCGATCGTCGTCACCACGACGGCGCGCGACAGCATGTGGGGCCCGACGTTTCCGGAACTCGTCGAAGCGCTGCCGGGCATCGAGATCATCGACCGTTCATCGGTCAACGCGTTCGACGACCCGCGGGTGGCTCGCGCCATCGAGGCGACCGGCCGCAAGAAACTGATCTTCGCCGGCATCTCGCTCGAAGTCTGCGCAGCTTTTCCGGCAATGACCGCGGTGGGTAGGGGGCTGGACGCATATGTAGCCGTCGATGCCTCGGGCACGTTCAGTGAGACCAAGCGTCAAGCGGGGCTTCTGCGCATGCTGCAGGCAGGCGTAGTTCTCTCGGACTACGCGACCTTGATGGTGGAAATCCTCAAGGACAATGCGCGGCCCGAGGCCGGCGAGGTTTACGGCGCCATGGACATGGGCTGGGCCAAGCTTGTTGGCCAGGTCGCCCAGGCCTACGGAAAATAGTTCATCGGCGGACGCCGCTGTGCATGCAAGCGCATCGGCTTCCGCCCACAACCTCTAGCCCTTCTGCTCCATCAGCGCGGCAGCGCGCTTGCCGATTCTCTTAAGCGCCACTTCGAAGCTGAGAAGTTCCTCCGGACTCAACTCCGAGAACACTCTCCTCATCTGCCCGGCATGCTTTCGAAAGGCTGGAGCAATGAGATCCCTGCCGCGCTGTGTGAGCGCAACGATACGAACCCGCCGGTCTTCGCCGCTCTCTACCCGGCTGACCAGGCCTTTGGCGAAGAGGCGGTCCACCGCGATACTGATTGAACCTGGTGTCAGATCGACAATCGGGCCTATTGTATTGACCGGCAATGGCCCTTTGTGAAGCAGTGCTTCCAGCACGCCGAAATCCGAGAGGCCGAGTCCCGTCTCTTCAATCCCCGCGGCAGCGTAGCGCGTCAACGCACGCATCGCCTTCATCATCACAAGCCAGGCGTGCTCCGGTCCGTGGATATTTTGAGCCATAAAAAACCTGAATCCTCTTAAAGTATACTCCATCAACTATATTGAGTTCAATATGATGGACGCGATGATTCATAATCGTCGCCGAAAGGAAACCTTATGCGAACCGTGTCTGCAATCGCCCGCTATCTGGCGGGCGTGACTTTTCTAGTTTTCGGCCTGAACGGCTTCCTGAACTTCATTCCTCTACCGCCGCCGGTAGGGATCGCTGGACAGTTCATGGGCGCGCTGTATGCCACGCACTATCTATGGGTGATCTTCGCCTTCCAACTTGTCGCCGGGGTGCTTCTGCTGGCCAACCGTTACGTGCCATTGGCGGAGGCCATGCTGGCGCCGGTCATCGTTGACATTCTTTCGTTTCACGTTCTGATGGCCCCGAGTGGACTTCCGCTGGCCCTCTTTATAGCCGTACTGTGGGCGGTGATCTTCGTCGACGTACGGCCGGCGTTCGCCGCACTGTTCCAGGCTCGCGTCCACGCCCGCGCCTGATCAATCAGGGATATAGTTCGGAAAGTAAAGGAGGCAATCAAGGATAAACCATGCCAAACGATCGAACGATTCTCATCACGGGAGTGACAGGCCAACAAGGGGGAGCGGTGGCGCAAGCGCTGCGGGGCTCAGGTTTCCATCTGCGCGGCCTGACGCGCAAGCCGGAAAGCGAGCGGGCCGCGGCGCTGGCGCATCAAGGAATCGATATCGTCAAGGGCGATCTGGATGACGAGGCGACGCTGCGCCGAGCGTTGGCCGGCGCGTGGGGCGTCTTCGCCGTGCAGAACACGGGCGAAGCGGGCGTCGAGCGGGAAGAGGCGCAGGGCAAGCGCCTTGCAATACTCGCGCGTGAATCCGGCATCGAGCACTATGTCTACACATCCGTGGGATCGGCGGACAGGCAAACGGGCGTCCCGCACTTCGACAACAAGTGGCGCATCGAGGAGACCGTGCGCGGCCTCCGTTTCCCCTCGCATGTAATCCTGCGTCCGGTGTTCTTCATGGAGAACCTGGTGGCGCCCTTCAGCCTCCAGGGCTCCACGCTCGCCTGGGCGCTCAGGCCAGACATTGCGCTACAGATGATTGCGGTGGAGGACATTGGCTGGTTCGGCGCGCGGGCATTCACCGATGCCGCTGCCCTGAACCGGCGCGAGATCGATCTCGCCGGTGACGTACGAACGATGTCACAGGCGGCCGAGACCCTGACGGAAGGGCTGGGGCGGCCGATTGCGTTCGCACAGACGCCAATCGAATTGGTCCGGCAGTACAGCAAGGAAATGGCGTTGATGCTGGAATGGTTCGAGCGCGTCGGTTACAGCGTAGACATCGCCGGCCTGGAACGCGAGTTCGGCCGCAAGCTCACGAAGCTCCCGGACTGGGCACGCCGCCACGCGCGACCAAATGGGCACTGAAACGGAAGGATGCAAGGAGTGATCGCATGAAAGCCGTCAGATTGTTGGAATACGGTGGGCAGTTGGTGTTTCAGGATGTACCGGCGCCGGCAATTGGCCCAGACGAGGTCTTGGTCAAGATCAAAAGTACCGCCGTCAATCATCTGGATCTTGTGGAAGCCTCCGGATCGCTAAAACAGATATTCCCGATCGACCTGCCATGGATACCTGGTCACGAGTTCTCAGGGGTCGTTGAGCGAGTCGGCAGTGACGTTGCGCAATGGTCGCCGGGTGACGCCGTTTTCGGCACGACCAGCGGAATGGGTGCGTACGCGGAGTACGTGGCGGTCAAGGCGGGTGTCCTCGCACGGAAGCCGGCCAACCTCTCCTTTGAAGAGGCGGCATCGGTGCCGGTGGCATCCCAAACCGCATGGCAGGGAATCTTCACCCACGGCCACCTGGAGAAGGGACAAACCATCCTGATCCATGGCGGCGCGGGAGCGGTGGGGGCCTATGCTGTGCAACTGGCATCGCATGCCGGCGCGACCGTCATTTCCACCGCCAGCGGCAGTGATCAAGCGTACCTGAAGTCCCTCGGGGCCAACCGGGTTATCGACTACCGGGAGGAGCGGTTCGAGAAGGTCTTGCGAGAGAAAGTCGATGTGGTCTTCAACTTGATTCGTGGCGATACACAGCAGCGGTCGTTCCTCGTCTTGAAGGAAGGCGGCTATCTCGTCTCTGCCACCGAGCCCGTCGCCCAGGAAGAGGCTGCGGCGCACCGTGTGTCGGGCGTGATGATGAAGCTCGCTCCGGCAGGGGAATTACTGAGCAGAATCGGGCGACTGCTCGAAGAGGGGACCATACGGCCGGACGTCGCGACTGTATACGCGCTCCAGGATACGGCCCAGGCCTGGCAGGACATCGCCAGGAACCTGCCTGGAGTTCATGGAATGCCGACCAGTGAGCCCGGTGTGGCAAGACGCAAGTTGCACGGCAAGATCGTGCTTCGTGTGGCCTCGCGTGAGGACGAAATCAGGATTCGCGCCTACGGACTTTTTCTCGCTCGTGGGGCACAACCTGGCCATGAGCTGGAAGACTGGCTTGAGGCAGAACGTGAGGTCACGGCGGAGCCGCCGAGAGCGAACTGACTCTGCGCCCAACATTCCTTCTTAAACTGGTTGGTGGAGACCGTTGTCAAGGAGCTGTATATAAATGACGACCATTTCTGTGATTGTGGGCAGCACACGTCAGGGCCGGTTTTCCGAAAAGCCGGCGCAGTGGATTCTGCAGCAGATAAAAAAGCGAGAAGGGCTTGAAGGCCGGCTCCTCGACCTCCGAGACTACCCGATGCCTTTCTTCGACCAACCCATGCCGCCCGCCAGGCCGGGGCGCCCTCCTTACGAACATGAGGTGGTTAAGAGATGGACGGCTCAAATCGCAGCGACGGATGGATTTGTATTCGTGACGCCGGAATACAACTACGGCCCCTCCGCAGTGCTGAAAAACGCCATCGATTGGGTCTATCCGGAGTGGAATCGCAAGGCCGCTGCGTTTGTGAGCTATGGAAGCGTCATGGGTGCGCGAGCCGTCCAGCATCTTCGCGAGACGGCCATCGAGCTTCAACTCGCGCCGGTTCGGTCATCCGTTCACATCCCGGTGGCAACGCTTTGGGCGCATTTCCAGGGCGGGGACGTGGACCAGGGCCTTGCCGAATTAGAGAGGCAAGCGAACGTCATGATCGACGATCTGCTCTGGTGGACGGCAGCGCTCAAGACTGCGCGCGAGCGTTAAGGGATGGAGGATGAGACCCCGATGAGAACACACGAGGGCCGAGTCGCATTGGTTACGGGCGCCGGCCAAGGCATCGGCGAGGCGATTGCGTTGGCGTTGGCAGAACGCGGCGCGCAGATAATCGCAACCGACCTTGCCCCGCCGCACGAGACGGCGCGCAAGATTGGCCCCACGGCCTTGGCGCTTCAACTCGACGTAACGCAGGAGGAGCAGTGGCGTTCTGCCGCCGACAAGATCCGAAATAGGGGCGAGGTCGATATCGTCGTGAATAACGCAGGTTATTTTCCCAATCGCTCGATCGACGAATTGGATCTGGCGACCTGGCGGAAAACGTTCGCTACGAACCTGGACTCCCACTTTCTGAGCGCGAAGTACTTCCTGCCAACAATGAGAAAGAAGAGGTGGGGTCGCTTCGTCGGCGTATCGTCGAATATGGTGGGGTTGGCCATTCCCGGAATGAGCCATTACATTGCCACAAAGATGGGCATTATCGGGTTCATGAGAGGGTTGGCGAATGATGTTGCCAACGACCGTATCACCGCGAACGCGGTGTTGCCTGGACTGACGAATACCCAGGCAACTGCATCTCAATCGGAAGAACAAAGACGCGCCACCTGGGAACAGCAGGCGATCAAGCGGATGGGAGAACCGGAGGATGTTACAGGCGCAGTTCTGTTTTTGACAAGCGATGAGGCGGCATTTATTACCGGCCAGGCAATTGTGGTTGATGGCGGCCAGTATCGCATCGGCTAGCGCAACCGCCACGCATCTAAGGAGGAGCAACATCAGCCATGTCCTACAGCGTCTCGACCTTGCTTATACGCAATCTTCATGACGTCTTCGGGGAGAACGACCCGGCGCGTCGGCGCGTGGCGATTAACGAGATCTTCAACGAAGAGTGCGTGTTCTACGATCCCAAGGGAGGTGTCTATCGAGGCCGCGACGAAATCAATCGCATCGCGCGCGTGATCAAAGCTACTCATCCTGACTTTCAATATCAGCCAATAGCCGAGCCGGAGGAAGTGGGCAATAGCGGACGCGTCCAATGGGTATCGGGCCGCCCTGGGGAGGCACCGGCTTACGCCGGTACCGATTTCATCATCGTGCGCGACGGTCGGATTGCCACCGTTTACCTCTTTTTCGACAAGCTACCCTGAGTTGGGTTCTGACGCGGGAATGTCGTTCGGACGGTTCTACCGTGTTCTTGTCGCAACGCTTCAGACAGAATTCGAACTGGAAAACGATCCGTGCGAAGCAGCCGGTGAGTAGCACTGCCCTCGCATTGGATCGATTCTGAGGCTCACCCGTTATCGGCAAACCCGTATCATACAGGAAGGAACTGTATCCAGGGGAATTTGGCTATGTCGGAAGCGAAATACGCTGCATATAAAGCTCTCGGACCCTTTTTCGAGATTATTATGAAAGGATTGAGGGGAGTCGTTGACGGCGATCATTACTTCGATACGATCGCCGAAGATGCGACGTTCGAGTTCCTCTACGAATTCCCTGGATGGCCCCGCACAATCCGGGGACGCGCCGAGTTGATGGCGGCGTACTCCGGATATGGCAACAGCATCAGACTGCGCTCAGCCGACAAGCTTGTCGTTTATCACGCCGACGACGGCAAAGTTGTGATCATCGAATACGAGGTGCACGGCAAGGTCCTGAGAACGGGCGCTCCCTATGACAATCGGTTCGTCTCGATAATTACCGTCGCCGACCGAAAGATCGTTCATTGGCGAGATTACATGGACTCTCTGGCTGCCCGGAACGCCCTGAACCCGCGGTCCTCGTGATGTCGTTAATCCTCCTTGCTTCGAAACTGCGCCGGCACACTACAGGAGTGAGCCGGCAGTTCGCCGAATGCTCGCGCAAGGGTTACGGCATGGCAGACACGGATCACGAGGAAGTAATCATCAAAGTTCGGGCGAATCTGGATTCCAGGATGGTCACTCAGCTGTTCACGGACAACCCCATCGCGAGCTGAATGGAAGCAACGCAGCAAAGTCAGCGCGACGGGTGTGCAGCATAAACTCCCCCGCCGCTTCTTCGTCACGCTGACGGCTGTACCCACCGAAAGAGCGGCTGGTCAAGTTGCCCGATAGGTGTCGTCGTTTCCTCGATGCGCTTGCGCACGCGCAACTCTCGGAGCGTAGTCCGTGCGTCGGCCAGGGTGCAATGCAGGACCTCTTGGATTTTGCGGACGCCCTCAGCGTGCAGGCCCTGCTCGGTCTCCACGGGACCAAGATGCACGAGCGCATCACAGAGAAGTTGCTCCTGCTCCGGCGACATTAGCCAAGTATACAATGCGTCGGAATACCTCCTCTCACGCTGCTCATCTCGTGCGGTCGCGACAACGATGCGAGATGTTACCGTTCCTCCCACAACACCTCAAACCAACGCAACTAATTTGCGGCTGTTCAAGGCTCGTCGCGCTCGCCCTTGGTGAAGAAGGGTTCCATGTCCTTGTACTCCAGGATCTTCACGGTTGCGCCCTTCACAGGTTCGACCCGATTCGACGAGCGCCTCCCAACCGCCAGAAAAGGAGGTGGCTGCAATCTTCGAAGTTGGGGTCGAAGCCGCCTGGAGCCTCAACTGGGGCGGATCGAGTGTTGGCCGTCGCCAACGCGCATCTCGCGCGCCCTGGCCGAGCGGCTCTCTGCAATCGAAGCGCAACGGAATTATCCGGTGAAGTAGACAGCACCTGGAACCGCGATCGCCGCCTCGTGACCTGATCGAAAGACTCGGAGCCCTTGTGGTTATCCAAATCGCGCAGCGTCGGTGTAGGTTTCAGGTCCTATGTCACCGTTAGACCCCGCGATCCCTGGCGACCGAGCCACAACCAACGACAAGGTCTTTTGAGCGTTTATTTCGGGACGGCATGCAGCGACGTGAATGGCGGCGGCGACTTCTGCTTCCGACCACGGGGGCAGGTGGCCGCTTATGTACCTATTCGACCGCGGAACGTTCGGGCAAACTGCTCGAAATGGGCGACCGCAACGGCCAAGACAGCCAAAATTGCGGGGGAAATTGCGAGGGAAGATGAAGGGCCGGTTGATCGAGACCACATGGAATGCGGGCAGATCCCGATATCGACCCTTAGCCCCCCGAAGCAATATTCGCAGGACCTCGACCTTGCCCACTCCGATGCCCTTAGTTGAAGAATTGGGACTTGGTGCGCCGAACTTGGACCCGGCTAAATTCCAAAACACTCAGTGAAAATGGGAGGCCTAGATTGGTGGCGTCGAAAGGGGCCGAGGCAAGTGATGCAAATCCGCGCAACCTGTTGAGAGGATTGGTTGCGGGGGAAGGATTTGAACCTTCGACCTTTGGGTTATGAGCGTGCCGATCCCTTGCTAAGTAGTTCACTTTACGGCACGAGTGGCATCGTCGGGAACCGTAAGTAAGCGTCAGGAAGGCACTTTGGGAGTCGAATGGGAGTCGATTCCACCGGCTCCGCCTTTGGGTTTACGGCCCAAAGAAATTGCAGTTTGGATTGAGCTCGGCTGTTTTGTATTTGAACGGCTGACCTCTCCCCCTCCTCGAACGAAATCCTCACGGAAAGACCTCAAGACCAAACCCGTGGCACCCCAAACGAGTGAGGGGTGTGGCGATCGTTCTTGCAATTCTCCAGGCCCTCGTCGAGATAGCAGACAGACTGGCGAAATCCTAAAATCTGCGCGCTAATCGGGAGGAAGCCATCATGGCCATATACGTCAACACCTCCCGAACATCGAAAGCGTTAGCATCTCGACTGATCGGGACCGTCCGAGAGGAAAAGGGGGGACCAGAGTTCTCGGAATTTCTTTCGCTCCGGAATTCCGAGGTCAAGAAGTCCGATTTCCGAGACCAGATGAAAGGCAAAAGGCCGGTACTCATCGTGCTTGCGGGTTCGACACGTGGCGACATCATCCTTCGTCGACCCCCGATCCCCACAAGGATACCTGATCAGCAACAAAGGCGAAGACATCCTCAGAATTTCTCGCCGGGGGGTAGTGCATAGAATCGATCTTCTTCGGTGGGGCCGACAATTCTCGGAATTTCCGGTTGTTGATATGGAGCGCCGAAGGCTGAAGGGTTCGTATCATGCCTCAAAGGGAAATTCCGAGATTGACCGGCCAATCTTTCCTCATTTTCCGGCTGTAGCGATGAGGGCGAGCTGATCCGTGACGGCACGGAGGCGCCGATTGAGAAGTTGGAACTGGCGCCGGGCCTTTTCATCGGTTAAGCAGCGACGGTGCATCTCCAGAAGGTGGCGGGCCGCCGCCAGTGCCTGCTGGATAGCGGGAAGGCCGGCTGCGACGCGGGCGTGCTCGGGAAGAGAAAGCGGGGGCAGGCAGTGGGGCGCGTTGTGGCGTGCGCGATGGAACTCGCGCTGCAGATCCTGTTGGGTGACCTGGAGATAGCGATATGGTCATGGCGATGTCATTGTGACCCAGCAGTTGCATGAGGGCAGGAAGACCGACCCCGAGACGGAGCATCTCTGAGGCATAGGTGTGGCGCCTATTCCGGACCCGGAATAGTAGACACTATGCCGGGTTCCGGACTATTCCGGGTGGCGCGAACTTGGATCGACGAAAGGCCCATGAATGCTGGATCTGGCGCATTTCGCTCATGTCCACACCCGGAATAGTCCTGGTCACAAGTTGTTGAGGAAAGCGAGGAGTTTGTCGCCGGGCCGGTACCGGCCCGGGGCTCCCTTCGGAGGTGTCGTCTTTGCCAGAATTTCCTCTTTCATCGCGAGGTTTGCTTCAAGATAGATCTGGGTGGTTTCCACCGACTCGTGCCCCAACCAAAGAGCAATGACGGCTCGGTCCACACCAGCCTGCAAGAGCCCCATCGCCATCGAGTGCCTCAGAACGTGCGGGGTGACGTGCTTTTTATCGAGGGACGGGCACGCCCGGCTGGCGGTGGCCACGTGTTTGGCCAATAGATCGGCGACACTGTCCGGACTGAGGCGTCCACCGCGCGCATTCGGAAACAAGACCTCAGTGTTGTGCCTCACCGGCTCACTCAACCATACCTTCAGCACCGCCACAGTGCTCTTAGCAAGGGGTGTGCATCGCTCTTTACGGCCTTTGCCTACACAACGTACGTGTGCGCCAGTGCCCAAGACGACGTCGGCACACTGTAGGCCGGTCAGTTCGGACAAGCGTAGCCCGGTCTGAACCGCCACTAACAGCAACGCATGATCACGCCGGCCGAACCAATTCCGCTGGTCGGGAGCCGCAAGCAAGGCGTCGATTTCGGGACGGCTTAGGAAATGGACCAGGCTGCGAGTGTGGCGCTTCGCGGGTATAGCGAGTACACGCTGAATTTGGGCGGCGCGCGAGGGTTCTTCATAGGCGGCATAGTGGAAGAAAGAGCGGATTGCCGTCAAACGCAGGTTGCGGCTGCGGGCAGTGATTCCGCGGTTCTTCTCCAGATCGTCCAAGAATGCAGCAATCATCGGCGCGTCGATCTCGTCGAATGCCAGGCCGGTGGGTGTCTTGTGCAGACGCTGCTGGGCGAACTGCAGCAGTAAGCGAAAGGTGTCGCGATAGGAGCTGATGGTATGCGGACTCGCCTGCCTCTGATTCATCAGGCGGTGAGTAAAGAATTTTTCCAGCAGCGCGGCGAGCGTGACCGAGGCGTTCATGACTGCTTCTCCCAGTACTCCTCGAACCGCTTGACCGCCAGTCCCATCAGCTCGGGGCAGGCGGTCAGATACCAGTAGGTGTCGGCCACGTGGACGTGCCCCAGGTAGGTCGACAAGACTGGGAGGCGCTTCTCTACGTCCTGACCGGATCGATACCACTGAATCAGGGTTTCCACGGCGAACCGGTGGCGGAAGTCGTGGATACGTGGTCCGTGACTATCGGAAGGGCCACGCAACCCGATCTGCCTTGACAAGAAGTAGAACGTGCGCCGGATCTCAGCACCGTCCAGTCGGGTCCCACGGCTGGATACGAAGAAGGTCGCCGGGCGTTGCGCCAGAAAGCGATCCCGCCGAGATGCATAGTCCGACAACGCCTTCCGCGTGGAGGGATGAATGGGCACCAGGCGCGACTTGCCGAACTTGGTCCCACGAATGGTCAGCACTCCGTCCTTCAGATCCACATCTTCGGTTTGTAGATTGCGTGCCTCGCTGATGCGAAGGCCAGCCACGGCCAGCAATCCAAACAGGCAGTGATAAGTGGGGCCGCGCAGACCGTGGGCCGATGGCAACCGCCGTGCCGCTTGCAGCAGCCTCCGGATCTCATCGTTGCTGTACAGGTACGGGTGAGCTCGCTCAGGCCGGTAAGGCAGGAGTCCACAGGGAGGAACCTCGGTTCGTGAATCGTGAGCACTCCAGTGGCGAGCAAAACCACGCACCATACCGAGACGCCGGGCCCACTCGGCCGGGCGCACGGTTTTGTCCTGCTGCGCCCATTCCAGCGCCAGCGCGATCGTGATGTGTGGCGTGCGCCGACGTTGTAGGAATGAGGCGAAACGAAGCAACGCCGCCTTGGCGTCCAGGAGTTTGAACCCCAGACCGCGGCGCAGTTCAACGTAGTTTTCCACCGCTTTACGCCATGAGATCACCGCACACCTCCTGGCCAAGGCAAAGCCAGCGTCGCCAGGGACGCCACGTCCACCTTCGCGTAGATCTCCGTGGTCTGCGGGCTTCCATGTCGGAGCAGTTCGCCAATCTCAGATAACGACGCGCCCTGCCGAAGCATCTGGCAGGCGAGTGCGTGTCGGAACTGATGCGCTCCCGTGCGGCAAGCATTGATTCCGGCCCGTGCCAGCGTGTGTTTTACGATCGAGCCGATCCCGCACTGACCCAGGAAGCCTTCCAAAGGCGCCCTGGCCCGTAAGAACACGCATCGACTCTTGGCAGCCGGGCGGCCATACCGGAGGTAGTCCGCGATCGCCGCGCCGACATCGGCTGGCAGCGGCATCTGAGAATAACGCCCCGCCTTCCCGCGCACGGTGATCAATCCCTCTCGCCAGTCCAGATCTTCCAGCTGGAGCGCTCTGATCTCACCGGCACGCAAACCCAGTCGTGCCAGGACCAAGAGGATCGCATAATCACGGCGACCGATGGCCGTATTTCTGTTGATTGAAGCCAGCACCCGCTCCACCTGTTCCTGCGGAAGCGCGCGCGGTATCGTCGACTGTTTCCAGTTGGCGACGGCGGGCACGCAGGCAGCGAGGTCTTTATCGATCGCCCCTCGATAACGCGCATACCGAAAAAACGATCTCAGGGCAGTCGTCATCAACTGGACGCGTTTGTTTTGAATGGTGATTGAACGGCGCCGCACGAACCCGGTCACATCCGCGGCGCACAGTCGGGAGAGGTTCACTGGCCCACCTCCGTAGCGATCGACCAGGAACTCGCCGACGAAGATCGAATAGTAGTTCTGTGTTGTCGATGCGAGTGCCCGCTCCTGCTGCAAGTAGCAACGAAACTCACGCTGAAGTTGCTCCGCTGGCGTCGCCAGCGGCAGTACTGGCCTCGCGACCACTCCCTGCTGTACCAGCAAATTTAGCAACCGACGCAGAGCAGAAACATCGTTGCCTGTAGGCCGCCGACGCCGGGCTCGCGAACGAAGATAGCGCTGCAACAGCTCAGTCGTAATCTCCTCGGCCTGGATTCCGCGTCTCGCCAGCCAGTGGCCGAAGTCCGCAACCAAACGGACTTGCAACTCACGCGTATGCTGGGCGTAGCCCTTGTCACGCATCTCGGCGGCGTAGGAATCAATGAACGGACCCAAAGGGCCCTCCTGGTCACACAACTGGTGCGCTCTGAAAACCTGCTGCATTGGTGTTCTCCTTCGAGACCAGCCTGCCAGGAAAACACCGCCGGATTATGCCGGGAAGAATGTCGGCAAAGTATCGCCAGTCGATCCAAGTTCGCGCCACCCGGAATAGTCCGGAACCCGGCATAGTGTCTAAGACGGTGAGGGGTGACAGGAGCCGAGCAACCGGCTCGCGTGGCGGCATCAGCCAAAGTTTCAAAGAGGCGGTGATACGCGCCCCACGGGCCACCATGAGGTAACAGGAAGCCTTCCGATCGGGCCAAAAGTTCCGGCCGGGCCAGAGGGCGCAAGGCCAGAATGCGTTGCATGATGCCGCGAACCTCGGCATCGACGGGAACGAGGCGTTCGATGTGCAACTTGCCGAGGGGGACGTGAAGCGCCCACTGATCCGGTCCAATCTGGCGTAGGCAGTCCAGAGGCAGGCGGATGCACTCGCCAATGCGGATACCGGTGAAGCGGGTGAGCAGCAGGAGGTTCGAAAGCAGGTTGTCGGTACG
>Ga0209698_10003917_pt1 | contig 16460 bp, 12 predicted proteins | sample LitLauG_LLR_2012_FD_187203 | JGI IMG/M metagenome (GOLD analysis project Ga0209698, IMG submission 187203) | Freshwater sediment microbial communities from Pennsylvania, USA - Little Laurel Run_MetaG_LLR_2012 (SPAdes) (version 2) | ecosystem: Environmental > Aquatic > Freshwater > Creek >...
TGGCGGCCATGCCTTGCAGCATCGCACGTTCGGAGCGGTTGAGTTTGCCGCCATTTTGCACGCGCTTGACGAGGTTTGCGAAGTCGCGATTGAGCAGCTTTTTGGCGATCTCCGGCGGAATGGCATCCATGCATGGCACGAACCGTCAACCTCCGCCGCAAAGTGGGAAATGAGTGGGAAATTTCCCACTATCGCGCGAGGCCCAAAAAGCACCTTCGCCGGTCGTCATCGGCGCGTGTAAACTTCTCGATAGAAGCAGTATAGGCGCTTCGTCGAAAGAGCGTTGTAGGCCGTTTTGTGAGCGAAATACCCCTCAAAAAAGTGGGAAATGAAAAAATCAGTTCCTCATAGGATTTGTGTGAGGGTCGCCCCACCCAAGTGCCGGCCGAACAATCGTAATAGATTTCCTTGCGCGAAAATTCGCGTGCCATCGCATTCGTCTTCAGGCAACCCACCGGTGGGTTGCAGATGAAGGCAACGTATGCAGCCATCCAGCGAGCGGCCTCAGCGGTATGTTATCTGCGAAGCCTATCATTCCTACTTCGAGATCAGGAACTTCAAGTGGAGCGGAAGATTCGTGTGAGAGCGAAAACCGATTGAAGTTCGCGGAGAAGATGCCGCAGACGTTATCGTCCACTAGGAAGCCCTTGGCATGCAGTCCTATAATACCAAGCAACTGCATCCCAGCGCCGACAAGCCTCCGAGTCGACGGGTCAGGCCAGCCCTGAGATACGATGCTGTCATTGTTGCTGCGCACAAGTGCGATTACCTCCACACCCCTCCGAAGAGCCCCGAGAATCGCCGCCTCGATTTTCTGCACACCCCGATCGAGTTCGTAAAGGGTGTACGCACATAATACTACACCCTTCCTGGCATCTCCGATTTCACGAGCGATCCTGACCGCAAGAGACGATGCAACCCCCGGCACATTCCATAGAATGCTCCCATTCGTTGTCTCTATTGCGGGAACCACCTCAGCGATCCGTGATGGGCGGCTCTGTATCGAATAGCCGGTTTGTTCTTCGTCAGCCATAATATGAAAAGCAAGCGGTGCCTGTTGCCACAGCGCTGTTGTGCTCTGGTGAAGAGCAGAGAGCAAATCGGTGTCACGAAGCAAAAGACCGGCCTCTACGACCGGTTGCCCCCAGCCAAGCGAGTTCGCTGTGAGATTCGCCGACGAAATAATCGCCTCTCGTTGGTCGATCAACGCGAGCTTGGCGTGCGGACAGAAATGAAAGCCGCGCACGTCCACATTTTCGGCGCAGAGCCGCCCCAGCGCTCGGTGATGATGCAGATTTGCCTGCCTCTGCTCCTCACCTGTAAAGCCATAATCCGCAGCGCGAATGACGTATTCACCATGTCTTCGTCGCCGCGCTTCCGTGATGAGCTTAACTCGTGCGCCTCTTCCCCGAGCTTTGACAATGGCATCGAGCACTCGATCGTCGTCTAAGATCGGTGTGATTAGCCGTAGGGTTTCGCGAGACTGAGCAGAGTCAATCAGCGCAATAATCCGTTCGCCGAGGACGGCCGAAGAAGCATGATTTAGCAGTAAGTCCTCAGGTATTGGCCCGGCGGGACTCCACGGCCCATCTCGCAGCGCATCCCAGCCGCCTGCTCCGGCTTTCACGGCGCAATCCTTTCCAACTTTTCGCGAAATTCTGTGTCTTTCCTGCGATCAGCACGAGCTACGAGCGTCTCTAGCGGAATCGGTTCCACGGCATATTCCCATCCGGATTCGGCAATTAGGCGCTGCTGAGTTTTATGCCACCATGCCGAGAGATCGAATTCGTCGAGATGCTGGGCATTATCTTTGGCGCGCAGCTCGCGAGCAAGGTCATCGACAGCGCGAAGCAGGCAGACCTCGGCGGCAACTCGTATATCGCCAGGCATGATACGTTGAAGAGCGCCGGAGCGCATATGCCAGAAAATGCCCTCGATTAGGCCTTTTTGGAGCGCGCGTCGACCGCTGTCGTTTGCAGTTCCATTCCCCGTTTCGACGTTCAAAAGCGCAACCGGGTCAGATGCACTAATGCGAAGCGCGCCGTCGACGAGTTTTATTTCCGCTTCGGAAGGCCACCAGCCTCGCATGTCCTCTATAAGGGCAGAGCCATCTACACTTGTGGTGAATTGCTTTAATCGAAAAGAAGGTATCGCAGCGAGCAAACGTTCCCAGTATTCCCGCGCCTCAAATTCGGGTGTTGTCAGCAACTCAGGCTCCTCGTCGGCATCGAACACTGCTACTGTGCCGTCCTTGCCAAGCAGCAGAAAAGCTGGAAGCCAACAGACGCGAAGATCGCCAACCTCTTCAGTCAGTTGGAGCGCGTTGACAGGGATACCGAGACGCTCCTTTTCCTCGATTGAAGCCTCGCGGATTTTGTCCTCCAGATCGCTTTCACCCTGCACGTTACGATCGGCCATTTTTAATACCACCGCTGTCGGCCGGCCGGCACTGTCGAGCAGAGGACCGTCTGTTTGTCGGGGATCGAGAAAAAGCCGGTCAGTCTCTCGGCCTTCCCAAAACTTCACGGGCATCAGTCGACCAGTCAGCCCGTTTACGACGAAGCGCATCATTTGAACTACTTCCTTGCTGAACTCCTGCATGGAACCAATGTCGACCCCTGAAGTTAACCGCCACGTTCCGTTTTCTTCGTGCAATCCCTCGCAATAACCCGCGATCCGCCGGAGTAGATCCCGAATCAACCCCTCACCAAGTCCAAGCAAGTCGTTCAATCGCCCAGGCGTCACTGGTCCGAACCGCTGCACGCCGAAGAGCAGCCGCCTTTCCGCAAGACCCACCGGTTCGGTGATTCGCACCTTCACGCCGAGAGCGCTCTCAACAATCGGGAAACCCATCGCCCACGCGCGGACCGGCAGGTTGCCGGGCTTAGTCTTCAAGAGCGCATGAAGCTGCTGCCGCAAGCGACCTTCTGTAATTTCATAGGTCTTCATGAAGGTGCGGGATTCGCTTTTGTCTCCCAAACGCGCAGTACTTTCCCGCGGTTTGAGATGTATTCAAAAAAGCGACTCAATACTCGCGCTCCAGCCCGGCCCCCTCCGAAACGTGGATCAGTAAGCGCATCGATGTCTCCCACGAGAATCAGCATTCTTTTGGCGCGGGAGAAAGCGACGTTTAGCCGTCGGAGATCCCTGACAAAGCTAAGCCCCGAACCATCAAATCCGCGTCCCCCACATTTTGCGCAGCCGTGCCCGGCACAACTGCGACAAGGCGTGGGGCTCCGGACAAAGGAGATCACAATCACATCTCGTTGTGAACCTTGATAGCTATTGACTGAAGCGACATCGGCTTCCGGGTCCAAAATGACTTTATTAAAGCCCCGGCAGCATTGTCCGAGCTTTGTTCGCAAGCGGTCGACCTGATGGCGATAGGGTGTGATAATGCCAAAGCTGACCGGCATATCGAGGGTTGCTTCCGCGCGGGCGAGAACCGCTTCCACTTTCTGTTGTTCGAGATCATTCCAATAGCCGGGATCGTCCCCAGGGGCTTTCGACTCATACCGGCGCTTGCCATCACCAGAGGTTGAGATGAGACAGACCGCACGAGTGAACTCACCAAAGTTCAGATGGCGATTTTCACGAGTGACGCCATCTTCAAGCCCCTCGGGATAGAACACCGAACCGACAAATTCAGAAATATCGGGATGCATTCGAAACTGGCGTTTAAGCATCACGCGGGGCACATGCGGTTTTTCCAGCCATAGCCACTCGAAAAAGCTGCGCTCCAGCCAACATGGGGACATGCGCGCCATTGAGGAAACCTCATTGGGAGCATCCAGATGAGGCTCTTGGCAACGTGCCGGGCAATGATCGCGGCAGAGATCGCGCTCTCCCATCAGACCGGTGGGAGGCAGTTGTCGTTCGTCCCCTATCAGCAGTGCACGCTTTCCAAGTAACATCGGTCCGAGCTTCTGTGGGATTGTGGCCTGCGCAGCTTCATCAATGATCACGAGGTCGACCTCACCTACCATCGCCGCGAAACGCTTCCATGACCGCACGCCGACACAGGTGGCGAAGAAGACTTGCGTGCTGCGAAAGTATAACTCGGCGAGGATGTCGCCGGACTGCGGCAGGGCGATTTCATCGCGCCATTCGCGCATGAAATCACGCTCGTTGATCAGCTCAACGCTGCGCCTTTCCGCTGCGCCACGGACTTCATTCCAGAACTGCATGGATGGCTCAGCTTCTGGGAGAATCGCAAATTCAGAGGCCAGATGTAGTCCCGCCTGACGGCACGGAAAGGTTTGGTTCTCCATCTCTCGTTGCTCTCGTTCGAACGCACTAAGTTCGTCGGCGCAAGTGTGCCGTGCGTGTGCCGTCTGCTCATCGCAGAGTTGGCGCGCGCGCTGCGCACGCTCATCTCGTTCAGTGGTGAGTTTCCGAAGCGTTTGCTCTACGGACTGGATTTCGCCCCGGTAGGCGCAAAGATCGGAGGAGCATGTGTCAAGCTTGCGCGCGGCGTCGCTGTAGCGCTGTTCAAGAGCCTCAACGGAAACGAAAATGTCTGGCATGAACGTGTCACGCAACCTTCGTCCGATGGAGTTGGGCACATCGACGTTTTTAGGATTTCGTCCGGTCTTCTTTAGGAAGCGTTCTTTTGCCTGCGCAGCATCACCAGCAAGGCGCGCTTCGTTCTTTTCTAAAGCTAAGGCACTCGCGCGGCATTGTTCAAGGCGCTCCATCGGCCCGCGCGAAGCCGATGCATGCCTTTCCGCAGCAGCCGCAAGTTCTCGCTCGCGCTGCTGTTCGCTTTCCGCACGAGCTTTATCGAGACGCGCCTCCGCCTGACGTCGCTGACCGGAGAGCCGCTCGCGGACGCTCGCCAACTCCCCCGCAGCCGAACAGGCGGCGCTAATCCCCGACAAGGCATCGGAAAGGCGCTCGATTTCTGCGGTCTTTGCAATGAGTCGCACATCGGTGCCGCTGATGACTTCTCCGGGGAAAGTGCTTGCGATGTTCTCCTCACGATAAAAATGCTCATCCTCGCCTCGCAAATTCTCTTCGCGCCCCCAGCGAAGCATGCGAAAGCGTTTTGCCTTGTGCAGACGTTCTAGTGCATTCCGCACCGCTTGATGCGATTCACTGCAAATGAGCACGCGCTTTCCCGAATCGGCCATGCGCGTTACAACCTCTTCGATCACTGTGGTCTTGCCCGTTCCCGGTGGACCTTTGACGAGCCCAAGCGGCGCACTGGATAGGGCCAGCGCGACAGCCATCGCCTGCGGAAGGTTGCCGTCGAGGATTGGCGACGAAGGCAGCTTCAGCGCTCCAAAATCGGTTGTGACATCTGACGACAGAATCGCGCGTAGGATGGGATGGGTGCGTCTATCCGCGCTGCACCATTCCGAAAGCGCTCTAGCCTGTGCAAGTTCCGCGGGCGGAGGGGCGTCGCGGCGGATCCAAAAATGTTCAGGAAGCCTGGCGAAATCGATTGCTGCTGGAAATCGGATTCGCAGCCTCATCTGCTTTCCCATGCCTCGCACTCCAACGAAGGTTGGAGCATCCTTTTCCGACAGTAATTTTTTCCCCTGCAGGGGAAGCACGAGCGGACCAGCATTTGGCGTTGCATGCATAGTGAGCGCGGAGCCTACGGGAAATGGGGGTTCACCATTCTCTATCCATTCTCTCCTCTTTTTTCCACACACGCGAAATTCAAGGGTCACGCGTCCCGGCGAGCGAGCGGTCGAGGCGGATGCGCCTTCGAGTTCTACCGCGCCCGTCTCGCGGATTTCTTCCGCCTCCATCGAGAGATTCAGGCATGAATGGAGCATACCGAACTCTGCAATGTGTTTGCGCCAGGCTTGCTCGAATGCGCGGTTGCCCTGACCAGCCGCAACTTGGATCTCCTCGATACGTTGCCACAAACCCCGCGCCCCCCCTTCGAATTCGATGATTTTTCTGTTCGCCCAGTCGTACATCGCAATCGCCTCAGGTGAGAACGGCACGGCAGAAGCAGAACGCGACGCCCGTTCAGTGAAAACTCCTTGCTCCAATTGGAAACCAGCGCGCAAACATCCATTCCCGCAGCATCGTCGACACTCCACGTGCCCGGTGGCGTTACAAACCCGACAATCAAGGCGGCCACGTCCCTCACACAAGGAGCAATCCTGCTGAGGCCACATGCCTCGCCCTTCGCATGCGCTGCAATTTATCTGAGGCCACCCCCCCTGGCCGTGGCAGCGGCGACAGTCACCCATGCGGTCACCGTATTTTCCGATAAAACTGCCAGATCCTCCGCAATTCGGGCACGTCTGTGCCGCTCGATATACACCCGAACCACTACATTTAGGGCACGACCGCGCTGGGCGATATACGCCGGAACCGGCGCACTTGGGACAATCCGTTGTGCCTGCTCCGTTACAGGCAGCGCACGAGACTGAACCGCTCCCGCGACACGATTGACACGAGATTGCAAACCAGACCCCATCGTTGGAGTCTAGCAACAATGGCTCCAACGTCTCTGCGGCGCTCGGGCGGAAAAGATTCCGGCGCTGATGAAGTAGTCGAAGCGGGAGGTTTTCATTCGGCCAGACCTCCGTCGCGAGAAGCGCGTCCCTATCTGGAAGCAAGTCTGCGAGAACGGTGATTTCACTCGTGCTCACCAAGAGCACATGCCGCTCGTGGGACGCGGGCGAATCGTCGGCAGGGTCTGCTTCAGCAAACTCAGCAAAGATCCTTCGCCCAAAAGACCGACCTACGCGAAGCACAGACTCTCCGCGCGGTACGGCGCTTTGCGGCAGCCGTGCGAGATAGTCGCCAATCGGCACTATGAACATCGGCTCGCCTTTGCCGGTCGTCTCCATTTCGCGCCATTGCCCAGGCACACGCACGAGTTGACCTTCCTTGGGTCGCTCCAGCACCGGCATCCAGATCTGTTGTCTGTCACGGATCAGTCGGTCAAGCAATGCCTGCGGGTTCGATTCGCGCAGCATCCCTCGTGCCCGCAGAACTGGGAGCACTTTGTGCTCGAAGCTCCGCTGGAGAGAAGGATGGATGAGAAGTTTGGGCATCGGCTACTTCAGAATGGATTGGGGCAGCATTTCCACGATCACGGATACAACATTTTCGACTGAGTTGCTGGAAGTGTCGATTACGGTTGCGCCAAAGTGTCGACGTGCCAGATCAACGAGACATTCCTCCATGGCGAAGAAAAGTTTGGGTTGCTGGACCACGAGGAGATCGTCAGCGGCAATTTCCTCGGGAGCCTCGATTCGTCGCGCCTCCAGCCGCTCAAGACGCGTCGCGCGGCTGGCTGTGAGGACGAAGGATGCATCGAAGCGCGGATGCCTCGCCAGCAGGGCCTCCAGAATGCCAGGAATGTGCGGAGTGTCGGCAACCGTGTGAAATGCAAGCGAGCGCAACAGCACGGTGGAGTCCTGAATTGCGGGATTCTCCGGCCACTCGAAGCGTTCGAGATCTGCCATAAGCGCCGCGACGAAGAGATGACCCAGCGTGCCGCTGCTGAATGCGTCCGCCCGGCGCAGCCGGTCCGCGAGATCAAAGATTGGATTGTCGCCGCTGAGCGCGTTGCGACGAAGGAGGAGCGGCTGGCTCGCACGCTGACCAAGAAGGCGACATACGGAACTTTTTCCGGCGAGGTCCATGCCTTCGATGTGAAGATAGAATTGGTGGGAGTTCATGCTAGTGGCTGTCATGGGCGTGTCACGTAGTGGAGAAGGGAAGGACCGGTGCGATGAGACCTCAACTTGCGCAACGCAGCGGAAATCTCCGAAGTGGAGGCATTGTCCCCGCTGAGCCGGTGAACCAGCGTGCCTTCGAGCGGAGTGATTGCGCCGGGGATGACTTGCCCGCCAGTAGCTTGGGACCCACCGTTGTCGATCACCACAACGGTCAGTCGCACTCCGCGCGCTGCGGCCTCTTCGAGCGCCGTTTTTCCGGAATGCGAAAAACCCGCGTCACCCGCGACGGCAAGGATGCTAAATCGAGGGGCAGCCAGTGCCGCGCCGGTTGCCACCGCGACACTGCTTCCAAGGCAAAGGCACGCATCGAGACTCTTCGGTGCATCCATCGTGAAGCTGCCGATGTCGCCGCAGATCAGGCGGCTTGGTATGGAGCGCAATGCGCAAAAGAGATTTTCGAACCGGTCTTCGATACGATAGGCAGTGGCATCGTTTGTCCGAGGTGCCACCCTGTGCACCGGGATTCCGCACGCCAATGCACGAATCTTTTCGCGCACAAAGCCATCGCCTACCTCCCGAACCTTTGCTTCCCGCACTCCCAAAAGGAGGCGCCTGAGCAGGCGTTCGGGTAGTGGGTAAGTGAATAGATCGACGGCGCGTTCCACATGCCCCGCTGCACCGACGTTCAGACGCAGCGTTTTGCCGTTCTTTTGGTCGGGTGCCTGAGTGTGATCGGTGGCCTGCATATGTGCCGCGCAGCGACCCTCGACCCACGCAGAAATCCGGCGGTTCTTCCTTCGCAGATTCGCTTCCTGCCCCGCGTGGTTCACAGGATGAATGACAAAACGCTCTGGAGCTCGCACTATTCCGGCGTGGCGTGGCGCAGTCGGCATGCGATGCACATCGCCCCGCATGCGCAGCAACGCATTTGTGACGCGGATGACAACGGGGACTTGAAATCGCTCCGACAACTCGAACGCTTCGCGCGCCAGCGCGTAAGCCTGCGGAACAGACCCAGGTTCAAGCCAGAGTCCGCCGAAAACATCGAATGCGTGGCGCGAGTCGAGCCGGCACTGTGATCCCTCGACTTCCACGTCATCAAAGACCACAACGACAAGTCCCGCGTTGATGCCCGCCAGATGGGAATTAAGGAAAGGATCGAAAGCGTCATTCAGCCCCACGTTTTTAAGCATCACCGCTGAGCGCGCGCCGGCAAATGCCGCGCCCCACGCGATGGCGAACGCGGTGCGCTCATTCACCGAAGCCTGCGTTCCGCCGCAAAGCGCGAAGAGTTCGTGCGAATGAAAACCCGGAAAATTGGTGGCGATCCGGACGCCACCATCGGTCAAACCACTCGCGAGAGCTTCTATCGCGGTCAGGTGCCGCGGTTGAGAATTGTGGGTGCCGTTCATGGGAGAGTTAAAATATCGCGTGGCTGACGACTGGGTGCTCTCCGCGGCGACCGAGCACATGCGAGACATACATGGCACTCATCATTTGTGCCGAAATGAGATGATCCTCGATGTTCGAGCTGAGATCGCTCTTCGGTAGACTCCCTTCGACGCAGCGCACAAACTCCACGAGACCCGCCTCCTTCACCTGCTCGGTGTAGAGCCGCCCATCGTCGTAGCCATCCGTTTCCGCCAAATCGCTCAGCTTCCACGTCTCGAGCGGCGCGTCGTCGCCCGTTATGCCACAGTTGCGGAAGACGTGGATGTCGAAGTGGTTGTTGCCGCCCACTTCGAAATCACCCGGGCCGCACTGGTCGTGCTTGTCGCGGGATTGGTAGGATTCGATTAGGACCGTTTGAAATGGGCCGCTCTGTATCTCGTGCCGCTCGTGTTTGACGCGTCCGTTGCCTTTGTAGAGGTCGTCACCAGGGCGCAACCACGTCCGCCGGGCAAATCCGTTATGCTTCAGATCGATCTGCGCCTGGCAGACTGCGGCGCCGGCTTTGCGGAAGGTAACAAGTGCCTTCGCGTCCATTTCTCCAAAGCGCGAGAAGACAGCGCGTAATTCCTTTTCCTGGAACCTTCGCACGCTGCTGTAGTCCTCGCCAAAGATGCGGAGATAATCTCCTTCGCCGAGCTGGTGCAGAAATCCATCTGGCTGCACGAAGCTGCTAAACATCTCCATCGTATCCGGCGTCTTGGCTGGGACCAGGCCCGCTTTGAGAAAGCGATACACGCTGTCGATGATGTGATACCCGCTGTGTGAGACCTTGCCGTAACCTTGATTGTAGGAGTGGTAATCCTGCGTCACGATTTCGGAAGGCAGCCGCCATTGCCCGTCGCAGTGGGTCGAGGAGATGGAAGTCACCGGGCAACCGGTCTTGTCGCGGATCTCCTCTATGCAAGCGATGACCTTCGAAAAGCCGGGGTGAAAGCGACGATGACTGTTGATGATGAAACAAGTATCCGTGCCACTCGCTTGGGAAATCCGGTAGGCACAGAGGAGGTCTTTTATGTCCTGCTCAATGCCGCGCGCCTGGTCGACATCGCACACTGCCGCAGCGCGCGTCGTGATAGGCTTGTCCATCATGATGTGCAGGCCGCGACTGAGTGCCCACATAGCGTATGCTTTGTGAGAGAGCGGCTCGGTGCTGATGATGACTGCGTTGATTCCATGCCGTTCGACGAGGCGGTCTAGGTCGAGTTCCACCCACGCAGGCATCAGGGTGGTGAACGCCGGGACAAAAAAGAGTTCCTCCCTCATTCCTTGGTCCACAGCCCAAGCGCGGAGGCTGATTTCGTTGGCTTCGATGTCGACCCCTGCGCAAAGCTTGACGGGCCTCGTTTCGCTGAGCAACGCAACGTGCGGAATGTAGGTGCGGCGCGCGTGAGGCCCAATTCCGATCAAAAGAATTCGGGCGGCGCTCGTCCCGGCGGTACGCTCTCTGAGGTGCTTCGCGAATACGGTAGAGTTTTGCATGGCCGCCCTTTAGCTGGCACCGTGCCAAGAAATTTCCGTGAGCTGTTACAGCCTCCCTGTCAGCCATTTCCGTCTATTTTTGGCAAATCCTTCAACTCTCGGTCGCGAATTTGTTCTATACATTCATAGAGTCTTGTATACGTTGAGAGAGCCATGAACAAAAGCAAACCTGTTGTCGGAATTGGCTTTTGCGGAATCAAACAGGACGTGGACCCAAAACTGAGTTTCCGTCCAACGCTGGCACTTTGCGCGGCACCTTCCGTCGGTGAGGGTTTACCGCGTCTCGCGCGTTTTGAGCTGCTCTGCGGAGAGCGTGAAGCGGTCAAAGCTCGCAGCTTTGCGGAAGAGGTAATGAGACAGGCCGGCACCCCTGTCAGAGTTCACCAACTTCCATTTCGCGATCCGTGGAACTTCGGTCGAGTTTATGAAGCCGCGTATGAATTTGTGCGCGCGTACCCATTCGATCATCAGCGCGAGGACTATCTGGCGCACATCTCTGTCGGCAGCGAAGTCAAAAAGATTTCGCTATTTCTACTCGTCCTGAAGGGGTTTCTTCGCGCTCGATTGCTTCACTCGATCCCTCCGGTAGGTGATGAGACACCGCGCTTCTCCACCATTGACCTGCAAGATGCTGAGCATCGTTTTCTTCGTCATGGCCTTGGTGAGATTCCGGATGATGTGCATGAGCTGAGCGGCGGCATCGAAACTCGCAATGAGTCCTTTCGGAAGCTCATAGAGCAAATTCTTGTAAGGACCATCGCAACCGACCGTCCGGTCTTGCTTCTAGGAGAAACCGGAGCGGGCAAATCTTTCATCGCTCAAACGATCTACAAACTGCGACGTAACCGGGGATTTCTGAAAAGGGACATCTTTGTAGACGTCAACTGCGCTACCCTTTCACCGGATCGCGCTGTCGCAGATCTCTTCGGGGCGGTGAAAGGTGCTTACAGCGGTATGGTTGGACCCGTGAAAGGCTATCTCGAGGAGGCCGATGGCGGTGTTCTCTTCCTCGATGAGATCGGCGAACTCGATCTGCGTGTTCAGGGAATGCTGCTCAAGGCCATCGAAGAAAAAGTCTTTACACCTCTTGGAGCAACGAAGGTGACAAATAGTGATTTCCAGCTCATTTGCGCTACCAATCGAGACCTCAGGAGCGACGTATGCAGTGGACGCTTCCGCGAGGATCTGTATGCCCGAATCAAAATGTGGCCTTTCACCATCCCGAGCCTGCGCGAACGGCGCGAGGATATCGCTCCGCTAGTCGACGCAGAGTTGGAACAATTCGCCCATCGGCGGCAGAAAATGGAGTTCAACCCTTCGGCTCGAAAGCGTTTTATGCGCTTCGCAGAATCCCACGAAGCAAGCTGGAAGGCAAATCATCGTGACCTCCAGATGGCCGTGGAACGAATGGCTACGTTGGGAAATAATGGACTGATCACGGTTGACGTCGTCGAGGACGAAATCACCAGATTGCGTTCGGAATGGGCGATCGGAGGAGAAGCCCCCAGTCCACTCTGCGAGAGGATTCTGAATGATTCAGTTGGGGGCCTTTGCATGTCTGATCGCGTCGTGCTGGAGAATGCTCTCAGTGTGATACAGTCGTCGCGGTCATTGGCAGAAGCTGGCCGCAGACTTTTCGAGCCGCAGGATGGAAGCAAGCGCCTGACAAACCCCAGTGATCGCATCATCAAGTTTCTAGCAAGCTTTGGTATTGGAAGCCCACAACTGGCTGCACTATCTTCCGCGCGATAACGCGGCCTACGATTATCGTTTTATGAATTTCCCCACCCCAAAACAATCGTTTTCTAAACTTGTAACTCTGATCGGACTGGGCGCGGAGGAAGCACCTCCTCCGACAGATGCGCCGGAGAAGACCCAAGCGGAGCATGAAGGGACATTGAAAAGTGCAAGCACTGTGGCTGCAACGGAATCTCAGAGGCCAAATTGCGAGCAGGTCCAAACGATTGCACCCGCGCCAGATCCGCAAATCCAAGCCCCTCAGTCATCGCCTCTCGACGAAAAGGCTCGTGGGCAACTTCGCGATATCCAGAAATTTGCCTCTTGGTCAGGCCCCGATGGAGACCGACTCCTGAAGGGAGTGACGGCCGCCTTTAATGAAGCGTATCCCGGATATGAAAATGAGATCGAGCAAGCCGTTGCTCGTGGGAGAATGGAACTGGAACTTTCGGATCGCGCCTACAAAATCGCCAGTCAGAGAGGTGGCGCCGCACATGAATTGGAAGAATTGCGTCAATTGGCCGCGAAACGGGGCATTCCATCGACTCGCGTTCAAAAGCAGATTGATCGAGGCCATGCCTGTTTTCAGCGGTGGAAAGGAGGTAAGGCAAAGAGAAGAGACGGCACTCCGCTATCCCAAGTCGTTCCCCGGAGCAAGATCGCTTCAGTCAAACAGTTTCCAAAGCAGTCACTGGCACCTCGGCGCGATATTTCAAAAATAGCGCCGGGGCTTCACGCCAATGACCTCAGGGCACTTTCTCCTGCACCGCACTGGCGAGTCCTAATTGATGAGACAGGCGATGAGTTTGGTCCCGAAGCCGGTCTCACACGGTCGCGTCGGGTGGGACGTTTCGTTGCGCTTGCTTTGCCGGTGATCGGCGAATCGCTGCTCAAGCCGTTGCCGGACAAATGGCATGCGGTCGACTGTAGTGATGACACCCAAATAGATGAGGTCTTTCAAGCAGTGATGGATGCAGAGGTAGGATTACTCGGGATCTGTGTTACAGGCTTACCGCCGACACCCGGAGAGCGGTGGGCGGACGGGGTCGGCTTACTGATCGATTGGGTGGTGCGACTTTTGCCGTTGTCCGGCGCTACGCGCGTCGAAGTAATGATTGAGAATCGCGGCGTATTTGGTGCTGGACAGTCGTGGCAACTGGTCGCCCGCGAGTCGCTACGTCGACTTGCGCTTGCATTTCCGACCCGTGCCGGATTGCTCAATTTAGAAATATCAGTGATCGGGAAAAACGGCTCACCATTCAACGGTTATGTGGACGCTCTTGCTTTTACCTGGGCGGGCACGTCCGACAGTTCTCGCGAGAGGCTTAACCGCTCAGGACTGCGTAGAACCTGCCTTTTAGAACAGGATGCGCGAGAGATAGTGTATGCTTGGGATGCATTTGCTCAGGGAGTCGAGCTGCCTCCACGCACATGGTGGGATTTGATTGTTTCCGATGACGCGAGCGATCCAGCCTCCATTCTTGCGTCTTTCCTAGACGTCGTAGGGGATGAATGTCAGGCGGACCAACGGCGATGGGCAGTTTTCCTCCAGCAGACACGCCAGCAGATGGCATATGGTGCCGTCGAACTGCGACGTCTGGCTGCCGCGGTGAACTGGCTCCAGCGCTTTCAACCTGTCGGCGCAGTCATTCCGCCCCTTTTGCGCCTGTCATGGCTAACAGTGCAATTAGCAAAAGCCAATCACTTGGGCATAGCGGAAAGCGAGTGGGCAGCGGAGTTGGAACGCCTTGCACCAGGGCTGATTGAAGAAGCGGCTCCGCTCGTCTGCCAGGCCGATTTGCACCTTGCTGTAGCTTGCACTAACCGGTTCGCCTTTGAGAATGCTCGGTCAGTGCTCCAGAGATGGCAGGACATGCCGCCAGCGGTGCCGGGATTGCAGTCTTGGGGACAAGTCATTTCGAGCCTCGGGCAGCAGGCTGCCTTTCTAGGCGTTCCACGCGAGGCGACTCGGCTGTTTGACTCTGCATTGGAAGTATTTGCACGATTGAGCGACCCGGCAAACCGTGATAAGGAGTTAGCGCAGACAGCATGCTATCGAGCCATAGCCATGATGGACGACGAAGGTTCTCTGGCGGAGCAGGTTCGCGCGGCAATACAAAAAGTGACGGGGCCTTTGAATGAGGCAGCGACTTTACTCGCCACCAGCGCAGATCCCGTTCAACGCTATTCCCACCATTTGCTCCTGCGCTGGCTCGTTCATCGTGGCGACGGGAGCTTGCAGGCAGCGTACTTGGCTAGCCAAGCCGCTTGGAAAGTCGGCGAAGGTCATCCATGGCCGCTCATTCAACTCTATCGCGGGATGCTGCTCGTCCCGGAAGACCATACTGCTGCGATAAACCTTGCTCTTGAAGGGGCGGAAATCGCTTTCAGTAATGGGAGTGGACCAGTGATGCGTTTGATTGGGGCGTGCTGCCGTGTGGTCGCGTGCGCGTGGGGAGCTGCACCATGGCCTCAAATCAAAACCGAAATCGACGCGTTACGAACAGCATTGCCGCTTGCAACGGAACGCCTGGCATTTCTGTCGAGTTGGACCAACGAGCCGGGCGAACCCCTCACCCTCATCCGTAAGGTTCTCCCGTTCAATTTCCGATGAGTCATCGGACTGGCAAGCGGGTAATTAGGTGAGGAAGCGATGCTTGACCCATCCGCGGAATTCCTCCGTAGCCGACCGCAACTGCAGCGAATACGCCGAATCAGCCCGCTTCATTACCACACCCTCGAAGAAATCGCACCGCAACGCTCGATTCGCCTCACGCAGCCGCTGATAAAACGCCAGCGCATCGGCATGTGAATCCGCACGCATCGTCGGCGTGAGCACGACAGCGCCGCACGGCACCGCGCGCGACGTGTCGCCGCTGAACAGCGCATCAGTAGCCACAAGCGATTCCAGCATCGCCCGCCTCTGTTCGTAGCTCGGCGTCCCCGATTCCGGCACCACATCGAGCACGACCAACGTGCCGCGCCCGAGATTGTGGCGGCGCTCCAGCGCCTCACAGTCCGCCCACATCAATCCGCGGCTGGCGAGTTTTGCCAACGCCGCGAGCGCGGGCCGGAAACAATCGGCGATCGTGAGCAGCGCGCCGTGCCGATTCCACATCGTGCCGGTCGGTGTGTGAATGAGTGCGCGCCATCCATTCAGCTTCGGTTCGGCATACCACAGGCCGCGCTTGGGCGGTGCCAACTCCAGCCGTCCGCCCTGAATCGGCCGCGCCGGATACGTGATCAGCGGAGGAACGTTCATGGCCGTGGAGCCTTCGTATCGGAGGGGGCGGATTGCGCATTTATCAGGCGAATTTGGCCTTCGATTTCCGCGCCGAGTGTGGATGGTTGGGCGCTTGTTTCCCGCTCACGAACTGCCTTCTGATGGATGGCCTTCGCGGCGGCTTCGAGGTCATCGAGCATGACCACGCAACGCTCGTTGCCGAAGATCGTCAGGACGATGGGCTCAGTCTTCATCGCGGAGCATGATCGTTATTGCAGGCGCGGGGTCGTCGATGTCGCGCGGGCCGCATACGGCCTTGAGCGTCACCAGCGGCGGCGTGCGGTCGCGGTTGTCGTTCCGAACGTGGAGGCGGAAGAGCATCTCGGGGCCGTTCGTGCGCCGGGCGGCGACGCGCAGCATCCAAACCACATCCCATAATCTCCCGCTCTCGTCCTGACAGCGTACACCGTCCGGCACGCGCACGTAGTTCTCCCACACGGCACGGGTGAGATAGACCGGGAACTTCAACCCAGCCTCGCGTGCAACTGAGGACACATCGATCTGCATGCCATCGTTCAGCGCGTCCTTGCGCGTGTAAGCGTAGAGCACTTTCGCGCCGGCGAACGGGTCTTGCGCCTCGTCCATCAGCGCGACGTTTTCGACGTGCCGGGTGAGCGCATCCGTGCGTTTGCTCTGCCACGGCACGACTTCCAGCGGGCCGTGGAGTCGCTCCATCGCGCCCCGCAGTTCCGCCACCGATTCATCATCGGCGGCGGTGAACACTCCCGCGAGGTTCGGATTGTCGGTCACGGTATTCGTGGGCGAACTCACCCATCGGCCGTCAGCCAGCTTCAGCGTGAACTTATTCATCGTCGCTTCCTCCGCGCCCGAGCTTCGTCTTCACACTCGCGCTG
>Ga0209698_10003920_pt1 | contig 16456 bp, 14 predicted proteins | sample LitLauG_LLR_2012_FD_187203 | JGI IMG/M metagenome (GOLD analysis project Ga0209698, IMG submission 187203) | Freshwater sediment microbial communities from Pennsylvania, USA - Little Laurel Run_MetaG_LLR_2012 (SPAdes) (version 2) | ecosystem: Environmental > Aquatic > Freshwater > Creek >...
AGCAAATAGAACAGCCAAATCAAGACGCAACCGTGATACGTTGCCATGGTCACAAAATCCAGCTTTTCGGCGATGATCGGGCCCAGCAGACCTTGCATGGCGGTGGTCGCCAGCTGAACGCTGGCAAAGATGCCGAGGCCCAGGGCAGTCCCAAACAAGTAGTTTCGCCAAGTCAAGCCAAAGTATTTCGAAAATAAAAACAGGAACATCAGCAGGCCGCATTGGACGATGCTGATCGCTCTTCCCATCGCAGTGATCACCCATGAAATCCGGGTGATGTTGTCTGGCGATCTGTGGAAAGCAGTTGCAACGCTCACGAGCAGGAGAATTACCGTAGCCCAGCGAAACAGGAGCCGGCCCAGTTCGTTCAAAGCGGGATATTTCTGGAAGACGTTCTCAAAGATCTCGTGAATAACTCCAAAGCGAAGGGCTGTACCGATGGCGCCACCGAGCATGAAGGCGTCGAGGTAATGATTCTCGGTTAGCTTGTGCCAGTGATCAATCGCAAAAAGGGTAAAGAACTGGAAGACCTCAAAGGCAGAATAGGTGAGGAACAGCGGAAAATCTTTGTAAACCTTACGGCGAATCATCAGGACCACCACCGCGATCAGCAAAACGTGCGGCGCGATCCAGAGGTAGTACCAAAGTAAACGCAGGAACGTCATGGGCTACTGCGTGGCACTATACCGCTTAAACGCAGTAGCCCACAACTGGATATCGCGCCGGGAGCCTTCCTACTTATTTCTGAAGCGATTCGGGCGCCAATGGCAACGGGGGATGCGGCTTGCAAGGGTTCCCATCCGAACATATTGGGGAGGGATTTCCGTCCGCCATAAGGCTGGTTGGTACCGAAATTGCAGTTAAGAACAACACAAGGCTGGCCAACGACAGGGCGAATTTCTTCACGGTGCATCTCCTTTTCAAGTGGGCTACACCGTGATAATGTCAGGCCAATGTGGACCTGAACACGTAACCAAGGTAACGGTTCGAATTTCCGGAAGTGTAAAGATTTAATGACTCTTAAGTCTGCTTTTGACGACCTCACCTCCACCACTCTTCAAGCCATCTCCGGCTTGTGGGCTCGGCTTGAGTACGTATCCGGATTGCGTTCGCCGAGTGGCGGGTATGTGCACTGGGGACTAGCCAAGGTTCACGGTGAGCAAGCCGCACAAAAGGCTATAGCAGAGGCACATAGGGCTACTGTCGCGACAATTCTGAAGATGCCCTTGCGGGATTTGGCGCAGAGCTTGGGCGAGTCGAGCAGCGCTCAGGGATTGACTCGAAGGGACTATGTAGAGAGGCTTTACGAGCACAGGCAGGAACTGCTGCCGGTTAAACCGGCTGGGGGGGCGGCCGCACACCTTAGTTCAGTGCTGTACGCCCTTTTGACTCTGGAATCGACTCGGCGTGGTGCCACTCGCCCAAACGCATAGCCATTCCCACCACTTGCCCGATCACTTCCGCTTCCTGCGGATGCTTTAACACCCTAAGCGGCACCGGAGACAAGGGGTGGGGCTGCAAGACGAGAGTGTCGCGCTTGAGAGCGCACCAGCAGCAAGCGTGTCCCTCTCGCGTTTCTACGAAGTAAATCGGGCGTTCGTACTCGGAACGCCACACCCCCTCCGCAACCTTATTCTTGGACTCGTCCACCTGAACAAAGGTGCCTGGCTGCAGGAGGGGATACATGGTGAAGTCCTCACTCCCAATGTACCCATAAGTAAATTCGTAACTAGCGAAATGGCTCAGATAAGCGAGTGGGACGAGACCCCACTTTTCCACCATGCGACCCAGGTTTGCGGTCTTGCGAAGGTCAAAACTAGGATCCAGCTTCACCGGCACCTGCACCGCGGAAAGGCCTTGGAAGGCACTGGATAAGTGAGACTTCGGCGGTATTGAGAGGCCGAGGTCGGAAGCCATGTGGTTGAAATCGACCCCGTACAGTGAAAGTATCTCTCCGGGGTCGTGCCGATAAATCACTGCGAGGGAGTAAATCCGGTAAATACTAGGGATGATGCCTTTTGTTTCGATGTCAGACAGGCGGCTCGGGGGGATCGCGAATTCCTCGTTCCGATGCCGCTCCGCGACCCGCAGGCTGGCGTTCTCAACGTCCCGCATGGTGAGACCCAAGTGATCGCGAATGGCTCGAAGCTTCTGCCCAGCCGAGAGCATCGCCCCCTCCTAGATGCTGACGTTTCGGCGCCCACACGTACATCCTGAAACGACCGTACGTGAGGCCTCTACGTATACACCACCTCCGATGTGTTCTTCAACAAGACTGTTCGTTTTTTGTAACGGCTCGTTTGCCCTTCATCCTAGGTTTCGGTGGACTCGACCCCTGGCGTCCGCTCTTGAGTGGGGCTAAGTGTATAGCGGGCCGGTCGCGGCCTGTTCCAGTTTCGTAAAAACCGTCGGGTTTGCCCTAACATTCTCACGGCCACGATACGGTCGGACCGGATGTCCATCCGGGATTCGGAAATCGAAAAAGTGCCGCTGGGCCCCGACACGGGGCGCCGCTTAATAAGACCCTCTGAAATGGTAGTTACCCTTCCTGTACTCTGTTGCCCTGACGGATGATCTTATCTCTCTCCAGACTCTCTGCCTGAGCGTTTGAAATCCGGACACAAGTCTGACTAACCGACAGAGGCTCGGGCAGGCCGAGGCGAGAGTTATCCCAACTCCGCGTGCCCATCGAACTGATGGCGAAAGGGTTAGCGACTATTCTCCGAGCAGCCCTGAACTGGCCTGCTCCTTGCATTGGTTAGGGCGGGGGAGACAGGTCATGTTTTCGGATTTCGAATCGCCATTTACAGGGACAAAGAGATTACTAGCGGTTGCCATAGTAACGACACTCCTGCTGGCCGCTGTGGGCTGCGGTAGTGCCTACAGTCCCGCTTCGCAGAGTTCAGGCTCGGGGTCTGGAAGCAATGGAGGGGGCAGTAACGGTGGGGGAGGCTCGTCGAACGGGAATCAGACCCAGGCGAAGAGCCCGGTCCAAGTCCGTCTTGGGGACGATCCCTCTGACCTAGTCATGGTTTTTGCGGTCACGTTGAATTCTGTAACCCTAACCCCCAGCACCGGCGCAAGCGTGAATCTTCTACCTAACCCGACACAGCTTGACTTAGCCCACTTGTCGGACACGAGCGAGCCTCTTACTGTATTTTCTGTCCCCCAAGGAAATTACACCCAGATTCAAGTCGCACTGAGCAACGCGGTGGTGACTTACTTCGATCCGACGACATTAGCTCCGGTTAAGAAGCAAGTGTCGCCCGCCTCACCGGTTACGATCACTTTCAACCCGGCCTTGGTGGTTGGTACGAGTCCAAGCGTACTGACACTCGACTTCGATCTCAAGGACACCATCAACCTAAATATGGGAACCGGCGCCTTCAGTCTGAATACTCCGGTCATCAATGTTTCTCAATCGCCGGTCGGAACATCGAATCAACTCGCCGAGACAGGGCAACTTAATCACCTGCTCGGTCAGGTGACATCGGTCTCCGGTACAGCGTTCACCATGACGCTTGGACAAACCGGCCTGCCGGTGATCTTCGGGACCGACGGATCGACAGTCTTCACCAACGCAACCCTCAATACTCTGACCGGAATGATCGTCGCCGTAGACGGCAGCACCAACGCTGATGGGACCTGGTATGCGCAGAGCGTCCAGGCCTCCGAAAACTCCACTGGACTCGTTCTCGATGGCATGCTGAGCGGATATACGAACTCCGGGAACTTCAGCATGGTCACGCAGGATGGAGTCGGTTCGGGAGCGACCCCGGCGCTTTTGGGCGCGACGGTGAGCGTAGACGTCAACTCCACCAATTACGCCATCAATACCAGCGGCATGGACATGACAGGCATTACGTTCGTGTTTGATATATCCGATTCGACTCCGGGCCAGAGTGTCGAGGTGCAAAGCTCGAGTGTGCTGGTGCCTGATCCCGATGGCAACGTCGGACTGGTCACGCCGCAAAACGTGGTACTGGAACAGCAAACATTGAGTGGCACAGTCAGCAACTATGTTGCGGCTTCAGGAACCGCGCAGTTTGACCTTAATCTGCCTGCGGACGGCAGTTCGTACGTGAGCGCTGCCAATCCGGGAACCACAACCGTGCACGTTTACCAGCAGGCGGGGACAGACGTTCACAACCTGGCTAACGGAGTTCAGAACGGGCAGGCCGTGCGAGTGCGCGGCCTCCTTTTCTACGATCCCCTGGTGGGCTCTGAGTTCGGAAACTCGCAATCCACCAACCCGTTCAACCTGGTGGCCGGCCGGATCAGCAACTAGCGGCACAGTAACCATCGGCTACGCCGGTCCCTCCCCCACCTCCTTCCCTGATCTTGCAGTCTCATCTCGCCACACAGCAAAGCGGTTCCAATCACCAGCGAATCATCTCGGTTTAGACTGGCTGCGATGGACACTCTTCATCGCTCTGCAATTTTGTGTGTGCTGCTTGCACTAGCCTTCAATTCATCCCATTCTACTGTCGAAAACAAATATCAATATTTCCGGGCGGGGAACCCCGCTGATGTCCGGACCAAAACCGTCGGCGGATTCGCTCTGATGGGCGGTGGCGACGATCTCGATTCTGCTTTTCAATGGCTGTGCGAAAGATCGGGGGGAGGAGACTTCCTTGTGCTGCGCGCCCGAGGTGACGACGCTTACAACCCTTACATTCGAGGTCTGTGCCGGGTCAATTCTGTAGCCACGCTGGTGATTCCCAGCCGCGAGGCGGCGGCGGACCCGTTCGTCTCGGCTACGATTCGCAATGCCGAAGCAGTCTTCATCGCGGGTGGCGATCAGGCACGTTATATCAACTGGTGGATGGGAACGCCGGTACAGGAAGCGATCAACGATTCGATTATGCGCGGCGTGCCGATCGGCGGCACGAGCGCTGGTCTTGCTGTCCAGGGAGAGTTTGTTTATTCCGCGCAAGGGGACGCTCCCGACGACAAGGATCTGCCCTCGGCGGACACACTGGCGAATCCCTATAACACGCGTGTCACCATCGCACATCAATTCTTGAATAACGGGCTGCTAAAGGACGTAATTACCGACACGCACTTTGCAACTCGCGATCGCATGGGGCGCAGCCTGGTGTTCATGGCGAGAATTCTGAAAGACGGCCTCGCTGAGCGCATACGCGAGATTGCCGTGGATGAGCGCACTGCTGTCCTTCTCGATCGCGAAGGCACGGGGAAGGTAGTGGGCCCGGGGACCGCTTATTTCATGCGGGCGACCGCGCACCCTGAAATCTGCAAGAACGGTGTCCCCCTAACTTTTCGTGGGGTGGAGGCCCGGGCCCTGCACGCGGGACAAGTCTTCAACGTTCGCCAATGGTCAAGCGCAGAGGGAATCGCCTACACGCTGTCTGTGGAAACCGGTGTGATCCAGTCGTCGCAGGCCGGGGGCGCGGTGTATACAGAAACAAGAAAGTGATCGCACTGGAACGCGCCTCGAACCGAATGCGGCAGCACTCCGTCTAGCATGGCAGCAGAAGATTGATGTGCGAAATCAGTTTCTGCGGATGCAAAGGCTTTTCCAGGAATTGAAACTCGAAGCCCTGCTGCCGAACAGGTCGGACCAGTTCCTTACCCGTAGCGTCTCCCGAGAAAAGGATTACTTTGCAACTCGGGAGCATGAGGGACACACGAACCGCCGCTTCCGTGCCTAGCATGTCAGGCATCATCACATCGCTGATAAGCAATTCTGGTTTGAATTCCTGCGCGGCCGCGATAGCCTCCATCCCAGAATGAGCGGCTTTTGCGGTGAAGCCTTCAAACCAGAGTACGAAGGCCAAAGGATCGGCAATCGTGTGGTTGTCATCGACGACCAATATGCGGGCGCCCTTGGAAAATGATTTTCCGTTCTCCGGTGGGCGTTCAGCTAAAGTTTCACTCTCAATCGACGGGGGATCGTTGGAGTTCAGTTCCAAAATGGGCTGATCCAACACATGGGACATTTGTCCGTTCCTGATTGGGTTCGTGTAACCAACCTCTTGTGCAGTTGCTGTTCCAACGCAGCCTAGACAAAAGTCATTAATCTGTTGGGACTTGTGCGTCTCATTTCTGAATTCTTCGGGTCTCACCGCACTCTTCTGCACAATTGCGGCAACAAAGAGAACCTCCGTCCTATGACTACGCACGTTGATTGCGAGTTCCAATTTGGGAGGGCCGCACCCCTGTCGTAGAATCACGGTTCTTGTCGCGCTCAGCTGAACTCGATCGTTTGTGCGTGGTGCTGGTGAACGCGCGCAATCCTCTCAACATCGGAGCAGCCGCTCGGGCGTTGAGCAACTTCGGCTTTCTCCATTTGCGTCTGGTGAACCCGTACGACGAATCCTTCCGCGAAGCACGCTCTGCGGTGGGCGCCTCGGCAGTCATCGCGAAGGCAGAAAAATATTCGAGCCTGAGCGAAGCGGTTGCTGACTGTTCGCTGGTTGTCGGAACGAGCGCCGTGCGGCACCGGGAACCGCAACAACAAGTCAAACGCCTGGAGCAGGGAGCGCGGCTGATCCGCAAGCGCCTGGGATCGGGCCGCGTCGCACTGCTCTTCGGTTCTGAAAAAGTCGGCCTGTCCAATCGGGACCTGAGCTATTGCAACTTTCTGATGCACATCCCCACTCGTGAACAGCATCTTTCGATGAACCTGGGACAGGCAGTTGCGATCTGCCTGTACGAACTGATTCGTGATACGAGAGCGGCGAATGGATCGGAGAAGCAAGACCTCGCCACAGCGGGAGATGCGGAGCGGATCACGACAATGTTGTTCGATGCTCTGCGCGCCAGCGGCTACGTGACTGCCGGGTCGGCTGTCTCGAGCGAAGACAAAGTGCGCCGACTGGTCCGCCGTTTGAAACTGAGCACCAGTGATGCTGAGGTCTTGCTCGGCATGCTGCGACAGATCCTGTGGAAATTGCGGTCGCATTGAGGACTTGCAAGGATAGATAACGGCGATAGAATCTTTTAATTGGACTTCTAAGGGTTATTCTGCGAGAGTTTATTTCATCATCCGCTGAGTGGTCAAAGACTGAAGCAAGCTCTCAAGCGTAGATCTGGCCTGTCCTTCCATCCGAATCGAAATGGGGTAAACGATGAGCACAACCTTGGAATACGGTATGGTGGCTGAGTTTTTGGAGGATTTGGCGAGATTTGCCGCAGACGAGGCGGACCGGCGGGAATTGTTGCAGTCGGCCGTTAACTTCCGGACAGCAGCGCACCCCTTCGCAGTCGAGAATGACGCATTTGACCACGAAGCGGCCTGATCTGAAGGCGTAACCCAGTTCTCAAATTCGGGCCTTTGTTTTGCTTTTCAGCGACGGGCGGGAGTTTGAACCGGCAATATCCTGATTCACTCACGGAAGGCCAAAGGCGTAAACCGAACTGCCTGCGGCAATGGCAACGTATTGTTTGCCATCGACGGCGAACGCCATCGGCGAAGCGTATACCGCTCCACCCATCTGAAAGTGCCATAGAGCCTTGCCCGAGGCCGCGTCGAGAGCGATGAAATTTCCTTCCGCATCACCTGTAAACAGCAATCCGCCCGCCGTTGAAAGTACGCCCGACCAACTTGGGGAAATGTGACGAAACTCCCACTTCACCTGTCCGCTTGAAGGATCGATGGCGCGTACGGCTCCCCAGTATGGTTGCGCCTTGTCGGAAGGGAAATAGGCGCTGCCGTAATACGCGTGTCCCGCTTCGTAGGGCTGTGGTGCGGTACTGAAGATGTCGCACTGCTCGCGTGCGCTCAAGTAAAAGAGGCCGGTCTGCGTGTCAAAGCTCGGCGACATCCAGTTGGTGGCACCGAGTGCCCCGGGGCAAACGGTCCTCCCTTCGGGCGTAGGCGAGCTTTGCTGGTTGGCGACTGGGCGGCCGTCTGCGTCCTTACTGTCACTCCATGTGATATGGCCGTAAGCATTGGCGGCGACCAGCTTGCCGGTGGTGCGATCGAGCACGTAGAAAAAACCGTTGCGGTTCGCCTGCGCGATCAGGTGTTTGTCGCCGGAATCGATCATGACCGGCACTTGCGTTGCATCCCAGTCGTGCTCGTCGTGCTTGGTGAATTGAAAATACCAGTTGAGCTTTCCGGTGTCGGCTTTGAGGGCAAGCAAGCTGTTGCTGTAGAGATTGTCGCCCGCGCGCCCTTCGCCGCGATTGGAGGGTGACGGATTCCCCGTGGGCCAAAAGAGCTGGTTGGTTTTGGGATCGTAGGTACCCGTCATCCACGCCGGGGCGCCTCCAATCTTCCAGGAGTCGCCTTCCCAGGTGTCGTGCCCGGGATCCCCCGGAGCGGGAGTCGTGTAGAACCGCCACCTACGCTTCCCGGTCTCGGCATCGTAAGCATCGATAAAACCGCGAATGCCGTACTCGCCACCGGAGGCGCCCAGAATCACGAGGTCCTTCACGACGAGCGGTGCCGAGGTGAAGCTGTACCCTGGTTTGTAGTCGACCGCCGTCACATCCCACACGATATTTCCGGTCTTCGTATCCAGAGCGATGATGTGAGCATCGAGCGTGCCGAGAAAAACCTTGTTGCCTAGAATAGCGAGCCCGCGATTCACCCGGCCACAGCACGGGCGAATATCAGACGGCAACTGATGCTGATAGAGCCAGATCGGCCGACCGGTGCGCGCATCCAACGCAAAGGCGCGATCGTCCTGTCCGGTGGCGTAGAGAATGCCATCCACGACCAGGGGTGTGGTTTCAAGTTTGCCCGTGGCGGCAGTCTGGTAGACCCACTTTGCGACCAGTGAATGCGCGTTGGCTGCGTTCACCTGGCCTAACGGGCTGAAACGTTGGCCGGAGTAGTTTCCTGAGTACGTGAGCCAGTTCTGGGGTTCCTTCGCGGAATTGATCAGCCGGTCGAATGTGACTTGCGCGAATGACCCGGAAACGAATGCGACACCGAGCACGAGAGACACGCAGATGGCAACGAGGTTCTTCATTGGCTCATTCCGTGCCCACGCTGAGCAGGTAGGCGACGATGTCGTGCAGATCAGGGTCCGTCAAAATCGTCGGGTTATAGGCGGGCATCATGGATTGGCGCGTCTTGGCGATGGAACGCAGCTTGTCCTTTTCAAAAAGGTGAATGCGCTCGCTCGTGTCCATCATTTGCAGGCTGAACTGGTCCTCGTTCAGCGTCACTCCCTTGATCTGCTTGCCCACGGCGGTCACGACCGTGACAGTTTCGTATTCCTGCGCGAACTCCTTGGTGGATTCGGTAAGCCCCCAGGCAAGCCGCTGACTGGGATTACGAACCGACTCTACGATCGATTCGACGGTGCGTGAAGTCCCCACGGATGATAGGTCAGGCCCCAAACGTCCGCCCTTCCCTTCCACCATGTGACACGACGAGCAGTTGCCGTCTCCGTAGAAAAGGTCCTTGCCGTGCGCAGCGTTGCCGATGGGCTTTGCCGGCGCTTTGACCTGGATGCTCCGCAGATAAGTAATGATCTGCCAGATCTCGTCGTCGGTCATCCCGACCCCTTGCCCGTTGGTCCCATTGGCCGGCATGGCTGTGCCCGCAACGCCCTGACTTATGTTCTGAAACATCTCGGCGTCAGTATCACCATGACGTTTGTGCGCGCGAGTCAGGTCGGGGCCGCGGCCACCGCCGTGCGCGCCGAGCCCGTGACAGAATGCGCAATTGATGCGGAATTCGAATTCGCCGGCCTGCGCGGCCTTGGGATCACCTTCAAAGGGATTGCGGGTATCGGCTGCCAATGGTGAAGACGCCACAGCAGCCAAGAAAACCAGTTCCAGAATAACCGCGAGTGGCATTGCGAAATAGCGGAGCGGCATATCTGCGATCGGAGTTAATCTCTGGGAGAGCATCCAACCACCTTCACCGGTCAGTGTGGACTAGAAAACTATCTCATAAAATCCTGTTCGGGGCAGTTGGCGCTATCGCCTGTCGTCAACAGTCAGCCTCTGCGAGGGTTAAGGTAGAATGTGGTTCGCGTTAGAAGGAATCAAAACGCCGTTGATCCGGCTTTATCTGGGGCAAGTCCAATATTAGAAAACAATCGGAGGAATTAATGAAGCAGTCGCTGAGTATCCGTGTGTGCTGTTTCCTGCTGTTGACCATTGCCGCCAGCGCGCAGGCGGCGAAGCCAAAAGACGAACCTCGCACCATGGCGCAAGTTCTGGATAGCGCGGCCGGCAACATGGAGCGGGAGTTTGTTTCAGCCGCCGAGGCCATGCCGGAAGATAAGTATGGGTTCGCCCCGACCTCGGGCGCATTCAAAGGGGTGCGCACGTTCGGGCAGCAGGTCAAACATGTCGCTGCTGTGAACTACATGCTGGGTGCGGCGATTCTTCTGGAGAAACCTCCGGTAGAAGTGGGTGGAGAGTCGGGGCCGGAAACAATCACCACGAAAGCGGATATTTTGAAATACCTGAAAGCTTCGTTTGAGTACGCGCACAAGGCAATCGCAACCATGAATGAGAAAACCTATATCGAGCCACTCAAGAGCCCGTTTGGCGAAGGCTCGATGACCCGCCTCGCGATGGCGGTCACCATTACCTCGCATGGCTTCGATCACTACGGGCAAATGGTGGTGTACCTGCGAAGCAATGGGATCGTGCCGCCGGCAAGCCGGTGATTTCGCCTCTCACACCTGCGCGGAGGAGTTGGCTCCGCGCAGGGTGATGGAGGTGGGCAGGAGTTCTGCAGTAAGCCCTGTGCCGCGACAAGTGCGCACCCCCGAAAAGGTTGGGTGCCTACGACCGATTCAGCCAAAAGGAACCCGAAGGCGGCACCCATCAACTGGGTCACAGTCGCGATCACACTCATTGACCCCGGCTGGCGTCACCGCGTTGCCTTCCACCATGCTGGTCGCGGTCGAATTTGTAACTGTTGACTTCCGACTTTGACTAAGCGCATAATCCGTGCGCTTGGTGGGCGAGAGCCCATTTAGGTTCGGTCTTTTCAATTAAGAATCTTCCTTAGCCGTCTGGCGTTATTCAGTTCATTCCCCCACGAAATCGGCCCCGGTTTTGCACAGTGGTCTCGCGAATGGGAATGTTTGGCCTGCGCCCGGAATCCTCAGAGCGCTAGTCGGAAATGGATTCCGAGAGCTGCTCGGCTGGACGAAACTTGCGCGTAGTTGCAGCAAGACGCCGTCAGTTTGAAGGAGGTTCTATGACTCCGAGCAATCGGCTGCCGCTCACCGGAATCCTGCTCTGTGTACTTCTCGCTCTCGTGGCCGCGGGCTGCGGCGGTGGAAGCTCGTCGACGACTTTGGCAGCGTCTAACTCGGGAGTCACGTCTAACTCGGGCCCGCTCGCGGTCTCCGTGTCGGCCAGTTCCGCGACCGTTCCTCCCGGTTCAAGCGTACAACTTACGGCAACCGTGCAAAACGACTCGACTAATGGTGGGGTCGCCTGGGCTCTCTGGTGCGCGCCGGCGCTCCCGGGTCAACCCGGTATGCCATGCGGCACGATTTCTGCGAGTACATCCCTAGCGGGACGCCAATCACCTACACGGCTCCGAGTGCCGGAGATTTGACTGTCGCTATCACCGCCACCTCCATAAGCAATGGGAATGTTTCAGCGGTCGCAAACCTCGCCGTTCCAGGCGTTGCGGTTTCGGTTTCTCCAGGCTCCGCCACCGTGAACACCGGCAGTAGCTCCCAGTTAACCGCGATGGTCACGAACGACGCGAGTAATCAGGGGGTGACCTGGACCTTGTCTTACACCGTCAACGGCAGCCTGGTGCCCTGTCCGTCAGCCGCAGTATGCGGTTCAGTTTCGCCCGCGTCCACCGCCAGCGGGTTGCCTACTACTTACGCCGCCCCCTCAACTCCCCCTGCGGGTAACCTGGAAGTGGCGCTCACTGCTACATCTGTGGCAAACACGGCGGCGTCAGCGCAGGCGTTCGTCACGATTCCCGGAATCAACATTTTGATTGATCCAAACAGCGCTATCGTAGAAGCCGGTGGGAGCAAGCAGTTTACAGCCTCCGTTAGCAACGATCCGACAAACCAGGGTGTGACTTGGGCGGTATTATGTGCGCCTTCGCCCTGTGGCACCATTTCTCCGGTCGCGACCGCGAGTGGAACTCCCACTACGTACAATGCTCCGCCCACCCCGCCGACAAGCGACCTAACCGTGAGCATCACGGCCACTTCTGTTCTCAACTCTCTCGCCTCGAACTCCGCTACGGTGACTGTACCCGCCATCGTAGTTGCAGTGAACCCAATTAGCGCCCTGTTGCCGCTGAACATCGCGCAACAATTCAGCGCGACGGTCTCCAACGATCCGACCGGTAAAGGCGTCACTTGGACCGCGATCCAAGCTGGAGCCGCTTGTTCCCCCGGCTGCGGCTCTGTGGCTCCTTCCAGCACGGGAAGCGGTAGCCCCACTACCTACAACGCTCCCGCGACTCTTCCGACGAACGCTGTGGTCGAGTTAACAGCGATGTCCGCAGAGGACGCCACGAAATCCGCCAGCAGCACAATAACCTTATCCAATGGCAACGTTGAACTCGTTCCGGACAGTTTGTTGTTCCGAGGTGTTCTTGTTAACAGCCACAGCAAACCACTTAGTGTCATCCTGACCAACACGGGATCGTCCGCGTTGGCGATCACCAGTATGACCATCTCCGGCACTGACCCCAACGACTTCAGTCAGACCAACACCTGCAGCACGAGCGTGCCGGCAGGAAACTCCTGCACCATAACCGTGACCTTCACACCCAAGACGATGGGAACCCGGAAGGCCACTCTCTCCATTACCGATAGCAGCACGGATAGTCCACAACAGGTATCTCTGTCGGGCAACGGGTTCACCCGCCGTCCTCCCCTCAACAAACTCGCCGCACGATGGGCGCTGGCACACAGCGCCACGGCAACCGTGCCCGCACCCACGGGTCTGGCCAAGGTTGGCACACGCGTGATCAAACTGGTTGACTCCGGCCGCAGAGATCCGTACCTGAGCACCGGTGCGAACCGGCAGATGCTGGTCCGCTTCTGGTTTCCAACGTCTCTCCGTGAACCCTGCAGACTGGCAGCCTACACTTCACCCGGGGTCTGGAGTTATTTTTCTCAGCTGCTTTCATCCCCGCTGCCCCGAGTCGCTACCAATAGCTGTTGGGAAGCTCCTGTCGGCGTGGGCAAACATCCGGTTGTGGTATTTACGCCCGGCTACACCGCGACATTCACCGACTACACCTTCCTCTTCGAGCAACTCGCCAGCCGCGGCTATGTCGTCGCTTCGGTCGATCACACCTACGAAGCCACAGCGGTTGAATTCCCAGATGGCGCGATGGTCAAGTCTGTTTTCGGCAGCCACCTGGGAGGCAAGCTGCGCGGCGACGATCGGGCGCTTTCTTTCGCAAATTCGGTTCGACTCGCGGACTTGAAGTTCGTAGCGAACGAACTTCGCCTGCTGAATTCGCAGCCGGACGGCCCTTTTGCCGGCAGATTGGATCTGACCCGCATGGCCGTCGCAGGTCACTCCATGGGAGGAGCCACGGCATTTCTGGAGCTCCTCCAAGACGCGCGCTTTAAGGCCGGCATCATGATTGACAGTCACCTTCCCGAGGAAATGATCCAGAAAACGCACACACCAGTGATGATTCTCGCCATGGGAGTTGATCACTGGACTTCGGATCAGTGTCAGCTATGGAGCAATCTGCGTGGTCCGCGGGTGGCCGTTAACCTCAAAGGCGCAGAGCACGTCACTCCGTCGGACGCGATCTGGCTGGCCAAGTATGCCATCCAGACAGGCCCCATGGGCCCCGATAAAACCATTGCGGCCATACGTGACTATATTGGCGCCTTTCTTGACACAAATCTCCGCCAAAGTCCGCTGAATCCGCTGCTCGCTGGGCCGTCTTCGGACTATCCCGATGCCAGTGTGACCACCCAGCAGCAACGGCTGTGTCGCTAGTGGGGGATCAGCTTAGCCGTGCGAGGCCAGCGAGGCTGTGGATAGTCGGCAATTCGGACAGTTTCCGTCGCAAGAAACTGTGCGTGTAGCGATCAGGGGTTATGGAGAGGGCTTGTGCAGCAGCCGCGTATGGCGCGGCGTTGTGTCTGTGGTTTGCGGGGTGTGGCGACATCCACGCCCAAACGACAACGAGTGGCGGCTCTGATACCCGCGGGCCCAATGCGGTGGTCCTCTGCAAGAGCGACTCGCAGTGCCCGTCCGGCCAGCGCTGCGGTTTTACGTGGGGCTGTGAAAGCAAAGGCAGATGCGTCGTCCCGAGCGGCAATGCTTCGTGCATCGATCCCGGTGGTCGTTGCGGCTGCGATGGCCGACCCGTCGATGTCTTTTGCGCAGTGGGTTCCCGTGCTGAATTCGCGTCTGCTCCCTTCGATGCGGTGGGGCCGTGTCCGCGACCCTGCACCCAAGAATCAAGCTGCGGATCCCGTCTGGTATGCAAGAAGGGGTTCTGCGTCAAGCCGTAACGCCTGCTTTCGGCGGCTGCGCATGTTATCAGTCTTAGTGTACTTCTCTCTTTTGCACCGTTTGCTTCGTGGCCAGTGAGAATCGCGGTTCGGCCGGAGCATTCGACGCGACGCGATTGAAGACGTACTCTCCCATCGCTGGTCCGTGCTTGAAGCCGTGGCCCGACCCGCCGCCGACCAACCAGACATTCTTCAGCTGAGGATGCTGGTCGACCAGGAAGTCCCCGTTGGAGGTGTTCTCATATTGGCAGACCCGAGTTTCTGATATTGGCGCATTTGCCAGGAGGGGAAAACGCTTTGCCAAGTACGCCCGCATCTTCTCGATGGATTCGGCGCCGACGGCGCGCTCCATGGTATCGGGGTCGGCCTGCGGACCATGCCGGTCGGAGGCGATCTTGACTCCGCGATTGTCGTCCAGCACGGGAATGCCGTAGATTTCGTCTGGCCCGGACATCCAGGTTGGCATGTTTGGCGGGCAGAACTGCATGTTTCCTTCGGGGACACCAAAGTAGAAGACTTCCTGCCGCGTGGGGAAAATACGGTGGCCCAGAACTTCAGGAAAGAGTTTGCCGAGCCAGGGCCCACACGCAAATATGAAAGTTCCGGCTTTGAGGCTGGTCCCGTTCTTGAGATCGACCTGATTCAGTTGGCCGGTACCGCGCGGCTCAAGTGCAGCGCCGCGAATGTACTTGACGCCAAGACGGCGACCTTCATCGAACACCGCGAGAACGGCCTGTCTGGCAAGGAGCGCGCCGGCGTCGGGCTCGAACAGACCCCATTCGCTGCTCTTGAAGGCAAATTGCGGGAAGCGCTGCTCGAGCTGCGGCTTGCTCAGTTTTTCGAGCTTCACCTCAAGCCGGTTCAGCACTACTTCCGTCGCTTTCGCCGTTGGATCTTCCCCGGCAATCCACAGAACCCCGGTTTGCCGAAAAACCGCTTTGCCTGTACTCGATGAAAATTCCTTCCAGAGCGTCAGCGAGCGCATGGCCCATCGCGAGTAAAGTTCGTCCGGACCGTAGCCGGCCCGGATCACACGCGATTCATCTCCAGAGCTGGCGCGGCTGTTGGCGGGTCCATAGCTATCGACTAAAGCCACGCGAGCACCGGACCGGGCGAAGTTGAGCGCGATCCACGAGCCGAACACGCCCGCGCCAATAACCACAACATCGAAGGCGCCATCCTTCGTCGGAGTGGGCGAATCAGCTTGGGATTGGGCGAATGAAGACGCAGATTGTCCGGTAACTGCAGCCACGGCACCTCCGAGTGCGGACTTCAGAAAGCCCCGGCGATCTAGACTCATATTGCGACACGCGGGCCACTCACCCACTTCTTACGAGAGCCGGTTCGAACCTTGACGTTTGACGGGCTCCCGCTACGGCTGCGACGACTGGCTCTACTGACCGGAAGATCCAATCTTGCTGCCGATCACTTCGCCGGAAACGATGATCTCGACCCGGCGATTTTTCTGTCGTCCCTGTGCGGTCGCATTGTCCGCCACGGGCATTTGCTGTCCCATGCCCTTGGCCACGACCGAATCGGCGTTCAGACCTTGGGCGACCAGATAGTCGCGGACATTGCTTGCACGTTTTTCCGACAGTTTCTGATTGAATTCTTCGGTTCCCGTGCTGTCGGTGTGACCTTCGATGGTGAGTTGGAGCGAGGGATAGTTGAGCACAATGCCGGAGAGTTTTGCCAGCGCCTCGCGAGCTCCCGGACGCAGGTCGGCTTTAGCTGTGTCGAACAAGACGTCACCCATGTTCACCACCAAACCGCGGGGCGTATCGGTAGTGGGGAGTACGCGGTTGAACTGGTCGAGCAGCTTGGCCCGCAATTCCTGTTTCTCGCGCTCGGACTGGGCGGCCGCGTCGCGTTCGCGCTGCGCCTGCTCCTGAGCCTGTTTTTCTTTGGCCTCCGCTTCGGTGCGCGCCTGAGCTTCCTTGGCAGCTGCAGCCTCAGCCTCAGCCCTCGCCTGCGCGGATTGTGCCGCCTGTGCCTCGGCCTGAGCCCGGGCTACAGCTTCCTGTTTCTGCGCTGCTTCGGCC
>Ga0209698_10003921_pt1 | contig 16455 bp, 13 predicted proteins | sample LitLauG_LLR_2012_FD_187203 | JGI IMG/M metagenome (GOLD analysis project Ga0209698, IMG submission 187203) | Freshwater sediment microbial communities from Pennsylvania, USA - Little Laurel Run_MetaG_LLR_2012 (SPAdes) (version 2) | ecosystem: Environmental > Aquatic > Freshwater > Creek >...
CTGCCGTTGCGGGTGCTATCGCAGATTGCGCAGACCGTGCGCCGGGTCGCCGGCTTGAGAGCGGAAGTTTTTTAAGCGACGCACAAAATATAAAAGAACACCACGGCCTGAGCCGTGGTGTTCCTTTGTAATTTAAAGTTGCGAGAAAATTAGCGGTCTGAAGTATAGCCCGTCAGCGCCTTCATGTATTGCGCGCGTTCAAACGCCGCCGGTTCCGCGCAATTTTTCTGGCTCAGGCTGCCCTTGAGCTGTTTGACCGATTCATATTCGCGTTCCTCCATCCAGTCAACCATGTCGCGTTCGATCGCGGCGATCTGCGGAATGCCGTGGCGGAGCAGGGTGGAGCACAACATCGTGACATCCGCGCCGGCCATCAACATCTTAAGCGCATCCGACGCGCGGTGAATGCCGCTGGTCGCAGCGAGACTGGCGTGGAGCCGGCCATGGAGCAGCGCGATCCAGCGCAACGGCAAACGCATCGCCATCGGCGTGCTCAATAAAATATTCGGTTTCACTTCGAGCGATTCCAACTCGATGTCCGGCTGATAAAAGCGGTTGAACAAAACCAGTCCGTCCGCGCCGGCTTCGTCGAACCGTTTGGCCATGTTGGCGAAGTTGCTGAAAAATGGGCTGAGTTTCACCGCCACCGGGATGGTGACGTTCGCTTTTACGGCCTTCAAAATGTCGAGATAGGTCATCTCAACTTCCGTCCCGGTCAGATTCATGTCGGTGGGAATGTAATAAATATTCAATTCCAACGCGTCCGCACCGGCCTGCTGGATTTGTTTGGCGAAGGAAGTCCAGCCGCCGTCGGACGAACCGTTGAGGCTGGCGATGATGGGGATTTTCGTCGCCTTCTTCGCGGTGGCAATGTGTTTAAGGTATTCCTCCGGACCAAGCTTAAATTCGCTGGGCTCCGGAAAGTAGGTGAGCGCCTCGGCAAAGCTATTGGTGCCATTTTCGAGGTTTCGATTCAATTCCAGCCGGTCTTGGCGCAACTGTTCTTCGAACAGCGAATAGAGCACGACCGCAGCCGCGCCCGCATCGGCCATGCGTTTGATGTTGTCAACGTCCTCCGATAGCGGCGAGGCCGAGACGACCAGCGGCGACCGCAGTTTCAAGCCGAGATAATTGGTGGTGAGATCCATAATATTTTCAGGTTGAGATTAAGTCTGGGCTTCCGCATTCGTGGTTTCTGCTTTGGTGTCACGTGCGGCCATGAATTGATAAAATTTCCAACGTCGATCCGCATCTGACTGGGATTGCGCGAAAAACTTCTTCGCATCTTCCGGTTTACTTTTGGTAAGCATCTTGAACCGGTTTTCCGTCAGCATGAAATCTTTCACCTTCGATTTCGCCGCGCTGGAATCCACTTGCAGCGGGTTTTCGCCGCGTTCCGCGCGCCGCGGGTCGTAGCGGTAAAGCAGCCACTGACCGGATTCGACCGCGAGCTTTTGCTGGCGCGCGCCGATGCCCGTGTCAATCGCGATGCCGTGCGCGATGCAATGACTGTAGGCGATGATGAGCGACGGGCCGGGAAAAGATTCCGCTTCGACAAACGCCTTCAGCGTATGCTCGTCCTTCGCGCCCATTGCCACGCTCGCGACGTAAATGTTTCCGTAGCTCATCGCGATGAGACCGAGATCTTTTTTACCCGCCGGTTTGCCGCCGGCGGCGAACTTCGCGACTGCTCCGCGCGGTGTGGATTTACTCATCTGTCCGCCGGTGTTGGAATAAACTTCCGTATCCATCACCAGCACGTTGACTTTGCGGCCGCTGGCGAGCACATGATCCAGACCGCCGTAGCCGATGTCGTAAGCCCAGCCGTCGCCGCCCAGAATCCACACGCTCTTTTTCACGAGCTGATCAGCGATGCCCAGCAATGACTTCGCTTCTGGCGAATCCAGGCCGGCCAGTTTTTGTTTCAACGTCACGATGCGTTCGCGCTGATCGTAAATTCCCGCCTCGTCGCTTTGACCCGCCAGGAGAATTGCGGTCACAAATTCATCACCGAGCTGAGGCGCGAGTTTTTTCACCAGTTCTTCCGCAAATTCCTTTTGCTTGTCAATCGAGACGCGGAAGCCGAGGCCAAATTCCGCGTTGTCTTCAAAGAGCGAATTGCACCATGTCGGTCCGCGGCCTTGGGCATTTTTGGCGTAAGGTGTCGTCGGCAGATTGCCACCGTAAATCGAGGAGCAGCCGGTCGCGTTGGCAATGACCGCACGGTCGCCAAACAACTGCGTGAGCATCTTGATATACGGCGTCTCGCCGCAGCCGGCGCACGCACCGCTAAATTCAAATAGCGGCTGCAGAATCTGCTGTTGCCGGAGCGTCGTCGTCTTAATCTTGCGCCGATCAAATTCCGGTAGCGTCAGGAAATAATTCCAGTTGTCATGTTCCGCCGCGCGCAAGGGCGCCTGTGGCCGCATGTTGATGGCCTTGAGTTTGGACTCGGTTTTGTTTTTGGCCGGGCAAACATCGACGCACAACGCGCAACCGGTGCAATCTTCCGCCGCGACTTGCAGCGAGAATTTCAAGCCCTTGAACTCTGGCACCCGTGCGTCCGTGACCTTGAAGGTCGCCGGCATATTTTTCAATTCCGCCGCGTCATAAACTTTTGCGCGGATGGTCGCGTGCGGGCAGATCGCCACGCATTTGAGACACTGGATGCAGACTTTTTCGTCCCACACCGGAATGTCCAACGCGAGATTCCGCTTCTCAAACTGTGCCGTGCCCGTCGGAAATGAACCGTCGAGCGGGAACGCGCTGACCGGCAGATCGTCACCGAAGCCCGACGCAATGGTGCCGAGAATGTCGCGCACAAAAGGCGGAGCGGCTGGCAAGATAGCGGGCAGCAACGCGCCCGTGCCATTCAGTTTGTTGTTCACCACCGGCACTTCGTGCAGATGCGCCAAGGTGTTGTCCACCGCCTGCAAGTTCATCTTGACGACTTCCTCGCCTTTTTTGCCGTAGGTTTTTTTGATGGATTTTTTGATCGCGTCAATCGCCTCGTCCTTTGGCAGCACGCCAGACAGTGCGAAGAAACAGACCTGCATTATGGTGTTGATGCGCCCACCCATGCCGCTATCGCGCGCGACCTTGGTGGCGTCGATCACGAAGAACTTCGCTTTCTTGGCGAGCAGACTTTTCTGCACCGGCGTCGGGAGGTTCGCCCAGATTTCTTCCTTCGCGTGCGGCGTGTTGAGCAGGAAAGTTCCGCCAGGCACCAGGCTGCGCAACATTTCGTAGCGATCCAAAAAGCCCGGCAGATGGCACGCAATAAAATTGGCTCTGGAAATCAGGTAGGTCGAGTGGATTGGTTTCGGGCCGAAGCGCAGGTGCGACACCGTCATCGAACCGGATTTCTTCGAGTCATAAACGAAATAGCCCTGCGCATAATTTTCAGTTTCCTCGCCGATGATCTTGATCGAATTCTTATTTGCCCCAACCGTGCCGTCTGCACCGAGACCGTAAAACAGGGCCCGAACCACCTTGTCTGATTCGGTGGAAAAGTTCGGGTCGAACGGCAGGCTCGTATGCGATACGTCGTCGTTGATGCCGACGGTGAAATGATTGATGGACGTATCGCTCGCGAGATTGTCAAACACCGCCTTGACCATCGCCGGCGTGAATTCCTTAGAGGACAAACCGTAGCGGCCGGTGATGACCTTCGGCAACATCTTCAAATGAGAACGACCGGCCGACATTTCCTCCAGAATGGCCGTGAGGCAATCCTGATAAAGCGGTTCGCCGGTCGCGCCCGGTTCTTTGGTGCGATCCAGCACCGCGATTTTGCGGACGAATGGCGGCAACGCTTCCACGAAGCGTTTGCCGTCAAACGGCCGATACAAGCGCACTTTGAGAATTCCTACATTTTGGCCATGGCGGTTGAGATATTCGACCGCCTCCTCCGCGGTTTCGCAGCCGGACCCCATCAGCACGATCACGTTCTCCGCGTCGGGGGCGCCGACGTAGTCAAACAATTTATATTTGCGACCGGTCTGTTCCGCAAATTCGTCCATGACCGTCTGCACGATGTCCGGGCAGGCGGCGTAAAAACTGTTGGCGGCCTCGCGGCCTTGGAAAAACACGTCCGGATTTTGTGCTGTGCCGCGCAGCACCGGCTGGTCCGGCGACATCGCGCGCGCGCGGATTTTGGCGATGATCTTGTCATCGATCAATGCGCGCAAAACCGCTTCGTCCAGCATTTCGATTTTGGAAACTTCATGCGACGTGCGGAAACCGTCGAAGAAGTGGATGAAGGGCAGCCGCGAACGCAGCGAAGCCGCTTGAGTGATTAAGGCGAAGTCCATCGTCTCCTGCACGGACGCGGCACCCAACATGCCCCAGCCCGTCGAACGGCAGGCCATGATGTCGCTGTGGTCGCCGAAAATGGAAAGCGCGTGCGTGGCGACGGTTCGGGCCGTCACATGAAAAACGGTTGGCAAAAGTTCACCGGCGAACTTGAACATGTTCGGGATCATCAGCAGCAGCCCTTGCGACGCGGTGAACGTCGTGCTGATGGAACCGGTCTGCAACATGCCATGGACCGCCGCGACCGCCCCGCCTTCGCTCTGCATTTCGACGATGGCAGGCTGCGTGTCCCAGATGTTTTTTTTGCCTTCGGAGGCCCATTGGTCGCACCATTCAGCGATGGGCGAGGACGGCGTGATGGGATAGATCGCCATCGCTTCATTGAGGCGGTAGGCGACGTAGGCGGCGGCTTCACAGCCGTCAATGGTTTTGAAGACACGCGAATTATTCATGATGATTAAAAAATAAACTGGGCGGTGCAGGTGCGTTTGTCGTCCTCGGTGACGATTTTGAAACCGAGTTTTTTGCAGATGTGCTGCATGGCATGATTGTCGGTAAGAATCTGGCCGACGATACGGGTCAGCTTTTCAGCGCGGCCCACCGCGATGAGCTCTTTGAGCAGTTCATGGCCCAGTCCTTGATTTTGCCAATGGTCGCTGATGAGCACGGCGAATTCCGCTTCGTTCACACCGCGTTGTTTGCTCAGGCGTCCGACGCCGAGGATTTGTTTCTCCACGTCCTCCTTTACCGGTTTCAGCTCGGCCACCAGCGCGATTTCACGGTCGTAATCATTGAAGCAGATGCGCGTCAACCGTTCGTGCGTGATGCGCTGCGACAGATTGAGCGCGCTGAAGTAGCGGTGATAAACGCTTTCTTCCGACAGCGTCTTGTGGAACTTCACCATCATCGGTTCGTCTTCCGGTCGGATCGGGCGGATGGTGACCGGCGCCTTGTTCTTCAATTTCCAGGGCCGGACATATTGCACCGGATACGGACGGATGGCCGGCTTGGGCAATTGATCTTCCGGCGTCTTTGGATCGTGCAACACTACGCGGCCGTCGAGCGCGAAAATTCGTTCGGAGGAGACGAGCAGGGGATTGATGTCGATTTCGGAGATCCACGGCTGTTCGACGACGAGCTGGCTGAAGCGCACGAGCAGTTGTTCGAGTGCCGCGATGTCCGAAGCCTTCCGGCCCCGCACGCCTTTGAGCGCGGTGAAGATCTTGGTTTTTTCCATCATGCGTCGCGCGAGCGTCGCATTCAACGGCGGCAGACCAAGCGAACGATCTTTGTAAACTTCCACGAGCTGGCCGCCCGTGCCGAAGAGCAATACTGGGCCAAACTGCGGGTCAATGCTACTGCCGACGATGAGCTCGTAGCCTTCCAGCTTGATCATCGGCTGCACCGTGACGCCGAGGAAATGTTCCTTGCCGGCTTTCTTGGTGCAGGACGTTTCAATCGCCCGCCACGCCTGCCGCACGGCGGAGGCGGTACGGAGATTCAATTGCACGCCGCCAACATCCGTCTTGTGCGTGATGGTTTCCGAATACAATTTTAGCACCACGGGAAAGCCGAGCCGCGCGGCTTCTTTCACCGCGTCATTTTCCGTGAGCGCGATGTGCGTCTCGACGGTCGGGATGCCGTAAGCCGCGAGCAATTTTTTGGATTCAAACTCAGTCAGTATCGTGCGCCCCGCCTTGCGCACGTCAGCAATAATTTTGTCCGCCAAATCGCGATCCACATGGCCGCTGCCATTGAGTGCGGGTGCGGAGGGGGTTTCGTAAAGTGAGCGCAAATTTTCACTGTAGGCCCACATGTAATAAAATGCCTTCGCCGCGCGGTCGGGATATTTGAAGGTCGGGATGTTCGCGGCGTTGAGAATGTTTTCACCTGCTTCGACCTGGCCGACGCCCATCCAACTCGCGATGATCGGTTTGCCTTCGATGTGTGCGAACGGCTTGAGTTCCTCGGCGGTCGCTGTCGGATCGGTCATCGCTTGCGGCGTGAGAATGACTAGCAGACCGTCAGTATTTGGATCTTTCGCGGTGATGTCCACGGCCTTCGCGTAAAGTTCCGCACCGGCATCACCAATCACGTCCACTGGATTATTGTGACTCCACGTCGGCGGCAAAATCTGGTTGAGCGACGCCATCGTTTCCGGTGACAAATCGGCGAGCTGTGCGCCGCTGCCGATGAGCATGTCCGTCGCGAGTACGCCGGGTCCGCCGGCATTGGTCACGATGGTCAAGCGCGGCCCTTTCGGACGCGGCTGCTTGGCGAGCACTTCGGCCATGTCGAACAATTCGGAAATGGTGTCCACGCGCAAAACACCGACGCGTTGGAACGCCGCCTGCAATACTTCATCGCTGCCTGTGAGCGAGCCGGTGTGCGACGCCGCAGCTTTCGCGGCAGCATCCGTGCGCCCCGGTTTGATGATGATGATCGGCTTCGTCAACGCCACTTCGCGCGCTGCGGAAAGAAACGCCCGCGCATCGCCGATGGATTCCATGTAGATGACAATGCTCTTCGTGTTCGGGTCGTCACCGAGATGATAAATCAGATCGCCCCAGCCGACATCGAGCATCGAACCAAGCGAAACGAAGGCGCTGAATCCGACATTCTCTTTCAAACTCCAATCCAAAATCGCCGTGCAAAGCGCACCGCTCTGGCTCAGAAACGCAACACTGCCGGGCCGCGCCATGTCGGCGGCGAACGTGGCGTTGAATTTCAACCCCGGCACCATCACGCCGAGGCAGTTCGGTCCGACAATGCGAATGTTGCCGCGTTTGGCCTCCGCCAAAACCTGTTGTTCCAGCGCCGCGCCTTCCGGGCCGATTTCTTTGAAGCCGGCCGAAATGATGATGACGCCATGAATGCCGACCGCCGCACATTCTTTGATGATGCCCGGCACGGTTTTCGGCGGCGTGATGATGACGGCGAGGTCGGGGACTTCCGGCAGTGCCGCGACATTCGGAAACGCCTTTATGCCGAGTATGGATTCTTGAATCGGGTTGACCGGAAAAATTTTGCCGGCGAAACCGCCTTCAACCAAATTGGTCATCACCGTGCGGCCGACGCTGCGCTTGCGTTCGGTCGCGCCGATGACGGCAATGCTTTTGGGTGACAAAATGGGGTGCAATCCGCGCCGGTGAGTTTGGCCGAGAATATCGTGGGCGGATTCGATGGTCGAAATGGAGCTGGCTGATTTGGTCATAAATTCTTTTGTTATCTGACGGAAGAAAAATGACACGAGCCGGTGGTTGAAACTTCTCGGCAATTGGCAAATCATCACCATTTATTGCCCAGCCCTTGGCAACCGAGGGTGAACCGAAAACATCCGGCTTTTAGTGCGGATTTTGGGAATCAAACCAGCGGACGGCCTGCCGGACGAGATCCGGCGCGGTTTTTAAACTCAATTTCTTTTTGATGTTGGCGCGGTGAACCTCCACCGTTTTGACGCTCAAGTGCAGCTGTTCGGCGATGTCGCGGGTGCCGATGCCCTGGCCGATGAGCTGGAAGACTTCAAACTCCCGATCGGAAAGTTTTTGCACCGGCGAGCCGACGGCTTCCGTCGGCCGTCCGGAAAAGATTTCCAGAATGCGCGACGACATTTTTTCACTGACGTAAATCTGGCCGGACAGAACCTGCCGGATGGCGCGCAGAAATTTTTCGCCGCCCTCCTGCTTCATGATGTAGCCGCGGCCACCGGCGCGCAGCACGCGTTCCGCATAAATCATTTCATCGTGCATCGAGACGACCAATATCATCAAACCCGGTCGCACAGCGCGCAAATCCTTGATCAGCTCCAAACCGTTCTTATCCGGCAGCGAAATGTCGAGCAGCGCCAGATCAAAATTATTTTTTTCGACCAGGGCCAGCGCCTGTCGCGCATCGTCGGCCTCACCGACAACCTTCAAATCCGGCTCGTTGCCGATCAGCTGCGCGAGGCCGGTGCGCATCATCGGATGATCATCCACGATGAGCAGGCGCTTGGCCTGATTTTTATTTTTCGCGGCCATGATGACTTGTCGTTTTTTTCGGCGCGGTGCAGATGACGCTCGCGCCCCGGTCGCGATTGTTTTCAATCGTCAAAGTGCCGCCGACCATACCGATGCGCGATTGCATGATGCGCAGGCCCATGCCTTTGCTGTGGGCAAAATTCTTCGGGAAACCGGTGCCGTTGTCGCACACACACAGGCGCAGATGCTCCGCACCCTCTTGAAGTTTTATGGAAATCTTTTTCGCCTTGCCGTGCTTGATCGCGTTGGAAACCGCCTCCTGTGCGATGCGAAAGAGATGGGTCGCCGCCGCGTGATCTTCAAATTTCACGGTCTCCGTGCAGACGAATTCGCAGCGCACGCGGAACATTTTTTCTGTATTCAGCGCGAGCTCCGTCAACGCGGACATCAGGCCCTCGGACTCGAGCGTGACCGGCGAAAGCCCGCGCGCCAGCAAGCGCGTCTGACTGATCGCCTCGCGCACGGCATTGGCGATTTCCGTCGCGCGGGCCGAACCATCTTGGGCTTTGGGAGCGAGTTTTTTCGCCAGTACCTGGCTCAACATTTCGATCCCCGCGAGATGCTGGCACAAACCATCGTGCAAATCCTGGCCTATGCGCCGCTGCTCGCGTTCGCTGATTTCGAGATTTTCCTTTTCTAGCCGCTTGCGTTCGGTGATGTCGCGGATGAAACCGGTGAACAGCCGGCGGTCGCTCAACTTCACTTCGCTGACCGACAAATCCATCGGAAACAACGTGCCGTCTTTTTTGCGGGCAAACGTCTCCCGGCCGATGCCGATGATTTTCGCGTGGCCGGTGTGTTTGTAGTTTTCGAGATAGCCGTCGTGCTGCTCGCGATGCGGCGTGGCCATCAGCACCTTGACATTTTTGCCGATGACCTCGGCGGCGGCGTAGCCAAAAATGTTTTCGGAGGCGCGGTTGAAAGATTCAATGATGCCGCGTTCGTTGATGGTGATGATGCCCTCGACGGCCGTTTCAAGAATCGCGCGGAGACGCTCCTCGCTGTCGCGCAACGCCGCCGTGGACAATTTTTCCGAGGCGGATTTTTTTGGTTTTGACTTCTTTCCGGCCACGCCGGAATTGTCGGCCATCAAGCGCGCAAAGCCAATGCCAATCGCGGCGTCGAAGACCACCCGCGATCCGTTGTTTTTGGCGCGGGACCGAAGCACGCGATCAATGCGCCAGCAGTTGCGCGCGATAATCGGTCGGTGACTGGCCGAGGATTTTTTTGAACACCCGGTTGAAATGTGTCAGCGACTGGAAGCCCACTTCAAATGCAATTTCGCTCACGCGCAAATTCGGGTTGAGCAGCAGATTCTTGGATTTTTCAATCCGCACACGCGCGACATAATCCGTGAAATTGATGCCGGCAACCTTTTTGAACATCTTGCAAAAATAATAGCTGCTCATGTTCACGGCCTTGGCGACCTGGCCGAGCGAGAGCTCCTCGGTTTGATGTTCTTGGATGTAGGCCCGCGCCTTGGCGATGACCGGTGGTTCCGCGTTTTCGCGCTGAATGAAAACCTGGTTGCTCATCAGGGCCAGATGCTGCGCAAAAATGGTCAGGAGCTTGAGGGCGGAATCGTGTTCCTTTTGCGTGACGACCTTGCCCGAGAAAAACGCCTGCTTCAACGTGGCGCGATTGGTTTCAATACCCCATTTTTTGGTCAGCCGGGCAACTTTCTCGAACTGTTCCACCGTGGGTTTTTTGCGGAACACCTGGCCGATTTGGAGGAAGCCAATCAAACGGTCGCTCATGCGCACCGGCACGGCACTGTCAGAAAGTCCCACGGGGCAGGTGATGGTGTGCGCCTCGGTGGCGGCCTGCACACACAGGCGTTCCTGCACTTGCAGGCAGGCGGCGCAGGCGCTGCTCTTTTGTGACAGAAGGGCGCACAACCCGTTCTCATTGCGTTTGCCGTGGTGCGGCAGTTGCCAGGTCTCGACCGGCTGGAGCGCGATCGGCAGGCCGGTGAGGTTGCCAAAGGCCCGTTCGTAATCGCGATAGATGCGCGAGTTCACCAACGCATCCACCAGGGCGCGGTTGCCGTTGCCATTCTCGCCGGCCGCCGAAACGGTCAGCGAGGTGGCGCGCACATTTTCGGTCTGAAACTGACCATTGGTTGCTAAGGTTGATTTAGCAAATATTGTTTGCATGAGAGCAATTTAAGGCCACTCAGCATGAATCCACAATTGGTGGGTTACCTGATTGAGGTTACAGGTAAAGCGCTATTGGGTTAAGGTAAACCCCTAGATACCCGGTGTCGGCAGGGTGGCGGGTCATGTTTTTCCCCGAGCCATTTCCGCGTTGTAACGGTGGGTGGCTTCGGGGAGATCATGCCAGATTTTGACCGTGCAAAATAGCCCCAAAACGGCGAACGGGAGCACGAAAATCGGCCACCATTGCCAGCCCTTGTGCATGATTAAAAAGCCGAGGCAAATGGATTGAATGCCGCTGCCGAGGTAGGCGAAGCCATTGATGATACCCATCGCGGTCGCGGTCGCTTTACGGCCACCAAAGTCTGTAGCCGCCGTGCCGGACATCAGGGAAGTGATGCCGATGGAGGCCATGACGATAAACACCGCCGCCCAGCCGACCACCGCCGGTTGCGTGTATAAAACCAAGGACATCACGGCGGCAGTTAACAGAACGAACCCACAGAGCATCGCCGTCGGCGGACCACGGCGGGATTGGAACAAGTGGTCGGAGATGAGGCCGCCGGTAAATCCGCCCACGATGCCGAAAACGCACGTGAACCAACCCCAGTGTTGCGAGAAGATTTCTGCGCCCGGCTGCTTCACTTCGGCGGCGAAGGACGGATACCAGTTCATCATCGCATAGCGAAACACGCCGCCGGTCAGTTCGGCGACGGCGATGAGCATCATCAGCTTGCTGGTAAATATGCGTTTGAGCAGGTCGGCTACGGAGATTTCGATGTGCATCTTGCCGGAGGATGCATCACAGGTATCCAGATGCGCAAAACCTGCTTCTTCCGGCGAATCTTTGATCAGCCACAGATCGACGGCGGCCCAGAAAATCAAAATGGCGGCCGGGATGTAAAAAACCGACCAGGTGGCATCGAGCGGATGGCTGGCGGATACAAAAACATCGCGAAGGATGCCGGAGGCATTGGCCTTGGTCTGCCGGATGATGGTACCGCCCCAGTCAAAGGCAAAATAGACACCGACGGAAATGAGTGTGCCAAAGATCGCGCCGAAGACACCGCGTTCACGCACATGAAACCAATAGGCCTTAACCTTGATGATGGACATCGAACCGAAGCTTTGAAAATACATGTTCACCGCGTAAAGCAGGGTAAAACTGAGCACCAGATTTATTTTGCATTGCTTGGCAGTGATCAGCCAGGTCAGCACGCCGAGCGCGACGTTGGACAATGAAACGCCGACCGCAGAAATTAACATTCCTCGTTTGCCGCCGATTTTTTTATCAATCAACGGCCCATTGACGAGAAAACTTAACGCGTAAACCCAGGTGCCGACACCAAAGATAATGCCCAAGTCGGATTTCGACATGAGTGTGCCCAGCGCGCCTTTCGCCACGATCAGATTGTAACGGCCCATGCACAAAAAAGCGTAAGTCAAACCGAGCGGAAACCAGTTGATGAACCGCCGGGTCATGAACCAACTGCTGTGCTTCAGGGGATTGTTGCCAAAATACGCCGCGATGACCGCCGCCAGACAAAGCGCGACCGTGATTGGATAAAAATAATCTGGAATCATTCCCGTGTTGCCGCGCAGCTAAACAGAGCCATGCATTTTGGTCAAAGCCTAAAAGAAAAAAGCCACGGAATAAATTCCGTGGCTTCGTTCAAAAAGGATTTATTTAACCGGCTTAAGCCTTCTTCTCAACTTTGGCTTTCTTTTCAGCCTTGGGCTTGGCTTCGGCGGTTTCAGCTTTGGGAGCCTCGACGTGCTTGCCGCGTTTTTCGCTGTGCGGGCGCTTGTCTTCGGCGACCGGTGCGGGCGCAACGATTGGTGTGGTGCTTTCGACGCGCAGTTTCAAAGTGCCTTTCACGTCGTGATGCAAATTCAACGCCACTTCGTGTTCCCCCAATTGGCGGAGCGGTTCGCCGAGATGAATCTTTCGCTTGTCGAGGGCGATGTCGAACTGCTTCTTGAGTTCATCGGCAATCTGGCCAGCGGTGACCGTGCCGAACATCTTGCCATCTTCGCCCGTCTTGACCTTGACGACGAGGACAAGCTTGCCGAACGCCTTTGAGAGTTCGGTCATGGCATTCAACTCATGCGCTTCGCGCTCCGCGCGACGTTGCTTGAGCGATTCCATCTGGCGCTTGTTGGCCTGAGTGACGGGGATCGCGAGGTGTTGGGGGATGAGATAGTTGCGGGCGTAACCGGATGCAACTTTAACCTGGTCGGATTCACCGCCGAGGCCAACGATATTGTGGGTGAGAATAACTTCAGTTTTTGCCATACGAAAAATAAATAATTACGGAGTTAAAAAATCAAAACGGAACATCGTCGTCGTGCGGCGGTTCAGAATCGCCGGCGTCCGGTGCGGTTGCCGGAGCAGCCGCGGCGGGACGAGCCGCGCGCGGAACTGCAGGAGCGGAAGGCGCGCCACCTTCGCCGCCGCCTTGGGAACTTCCTAGAAATTGAACCGTTTCGGCCACTACGCCCAGCTTGCTTTTCTTCTGGCCGGTTTGTTTGTCGTCCCATTGATCCAAGCGCAAACGGCCTTCGACCAGAATCGGGCGGCCTTTGCGCATGTATTGACCAACGTTCTCAGCGGTGCGGCCAAAAACATCCACGTCAACAAAAGTGACTTCTTCCTTCTTTTCGCCGGCTTCATTCGTCCAAACGCGGTTGACCGCGAGGCCGATTTTGGCAATGGCCGTCCCTTTGGGCGTGTAGCGCAATTCAGGATCGCGCGTCAGGTTGCCCACCAGGATGACTTTGTTGAAGCTGGCCATGACGGAAAATTACTTCGCGGGCTTCGGTTCAGGCGAGGCGCTGAACAGCACGCGGAAAACGTCGTCGTTGTGGGCGAACTTGGTTTGGAGCGAGGCGATGACCGCCGGCGTGCAGTTGAAAATGATGTTGGCGTAGAAACCCGAGCTGTGGCGCTTGTCGGCCACGCGCGAGAACGCTTTCTTTTCCATTTTCTGCACGGTCTCAACCTTGCCGCCCGCCGTGGTGATCTCGGCGGAAATTTTGTCGAGGGCGTCTTTCACGCCTTCTTCTTTGCCTGCTGTGTTCAAGATGAACAAACCTTCGTAACGTTTCATTTTTTATTTTCTGTGGGACTGATCGTCCCGTTAAATTGGCTCATTGCCTTTTGCAAACCCGCATCCAGCCAGCATTCGATCTGGCCGACGGCCCGTTCTAAAACTTTTTCCAACACCGCGTTCTCGGCGGCCTCAAACTTGCCGAGAACAAAATTCGTTATCTCACGCGTTCCATCGCGCCGGCCAATTCCGATTCGCAACCGTGCGAACTCGCGCGAACCGAGATGCTGCTCGATGGACTCCAAACCGTGATGTCCGCCGCTGCTGCCACTCGGCCGCAATCTAATTTCGCCCAGCGGCAAATCCGCGTCGTCTACGGCGACGATCAGTTGCGCCAGCGGCAGCTGATAAAACTTCACCAACGCGCCGACCGTCTCGCCGCTCAAATTCATGAACGTCTGCGGTTCGGCCAGCAAAAACTTTTTGCCGTTTTTCTCGCCGCGCGCCACCCGTGCACTGAACTTTCGTTCGTTCGCCCAATTTGCTTTCCATTGCACCGCCAGTTTTTCGACCAGCAAAAAACCGGCATTGTGGCGTGTCTTGGCGTAATCCGCGCCGGGGTTCCCCAAACCCACGATGAGGTGCATCGGCTCCATGCGCGGGGGCGGCTTCCGCCGCGTAAATTATTTCTTCTTCTCGGCCTTCGCGTCGGGCTTGGCTTCGGCTTTCTTGTCGCCAGCGGCGGCTTTCGCATCGCCCTTGGCGGGGGCCGCACCTTTGGCAGGAGCGGCGCCTGGAGCGCCGTCTTCCTTTTTCTCCTTGGTCATTTCGACATCGCCTGGAGCCGGAGCCGCCGCCGCGTCGGCAACGACCACTTCTTCAGTGCGCGGTGCCGCGACGGAGACGACCGCAATGTGCGGGTCGCCCAAAATCTGCACGCCGGGAATCGCCGGGATTTCACCGATGTGAATGGCTTTGCCGATCTCGAGGCTGCTTACGTCCAAAACAATCTGTTCCGGCAAATCCTTGGCCGTCGAGCGCACTTTCAATTTGTGCAAAACGTGTTCGAGCGTGCCGCCGCCGTTCTTGACGCCGTTGGCTTCGCCTGTGGTTTCCACCGGCACCATGACCGTGAGCACTTCCGTTTCGCCGACTTCGTGAAAATCCACATGCACGATTTTGCCATCGAGCGGGTGATGCTGGATTTCCTGCACGAGCGCGAGGCGTTTGGCGCGGGGATCGTTTTCCACGGACAGATCCACCAGCAGATTTTCCGAGGCGGAGTGGTTCAGCAAATCGGCGAACTCCTTGGAGTTCAGTTCCAGATTCTGGGGTTTGACCTGGCGGCCATAAATGACTGCCGGCACGCGGCCGCTCGCGCGGAGTTTTTTGACTTCGGCGCGCTGCACTTGCGAACGTGAAAACGCTTTTAATGCTACTGATTTCATTTTTTTTCTTTAAATTATTATTCCGGCGACGCCTTAACTGGTGCGTCCGCCTTTGAACTCAAACAGCGAGTTCACCGACGAATTATTATGAATCCGTTTGATGGCTTCGCCCAAAAGTCCCGCGACCGACAACGTGGTTATTCTCAAACCGTCAATCGCAGGGCGTTGGACTGTATCAGTTGTTATGAGTTCGTCAATGGCAGAATTGCGTAATCTTTGGATGCCGGTCTCGCCAAGCAGCGTGTGGGAGACGCAGGCCAGAATTTGCTTCGCGCCTTTGGTCTTCAAAATCGCCGCGGCGGAAGTCAGGGTGCCGGCGGTTTCGGTCAGGTCATCCACGAGCAAAACATTCTTGCCCTCGATTTCACCGATAACTGCCATGCTCTCCACTTCGGTCGCGCTCTTGCGGCGTTTGGCGACGATGGCCAACTCGGCTTCCAAGGTCTGCGAATACGCGTGCGCCATCTTGATGCCGCCGGCATCCGGGCTGACCACGACGAGATTTGTCAGGTTTTTCTTTTTCAGATAATCATACATCACCGGCGCGGCGTAGAGATGGTCCACTGGAATATCGAAAAAGCCTTGAATTTGTTGAGCGTGCAAATCCATCGCCAGAATGCGGTTCACGCCGGAGGCGACCAAAAGATTCGCGACGAGCTTTGCGGTGATCGGCACGCGCGGCTGGTCTTTGCGGTCCTGGCGCGCATAACCATAAAACGGCAGCACGGCTGTGATGCGCATCGCGCTGGCACGGCGCAATGCGTCAATGATGATGAACAACTCCATCAAATTATGATTGGTCGGCGGCGAGGTCGGCTGGATGATGAAGATATCCTCGCCGCGCACGTTTTCTTCGATCCTCACAAACGTCTCGCCGTCGGGAAACGGAGTGACGGTGATTTTGCCCAGTTCGATGCCAATGGATTTGCAGATGGCGCGGGCCAGAGGCTCGTTCGCCGTGCCGGAAAAAACTTTCACAGATAAAATGATTTCGGGTTAAAAAACGAAATCCGCCAAAACCGGCGGATGAAATGCGAGCGGCACTTTAACAATGAACCGCGCTGGCGCAAGTGGAAATTATCGCCCCGGCCGGCCGCGCGTAAAAGCTTCCGCTGCGCCATGGCCCCGGCTTTCAACCGGAACTCCATTCTAATTTGCGGGTGCCGTTCCGGATTCTTAATAATAAGTTGACTAATCAGTCAATAGTCATAAATTGACTTAGCTCGGACAAAAAATGAAAACAAACTTTATAACTATAGGGCGCAAGCAAGATCCCGAAGCGACAGGCTGGATTATCCCCGGTTGAAAATTGTTATGGGCAAGAACTGCGGCACCAAGGAAAAATTACTGCAAGCGGCCTTTGATCTGATTTGGAACCAAAGTTACGGCGCGGTGAGCGTAGACCAGATTTGCGACCTTGCGGCGGTCAACAAGGGAAGCTTTTATCATTTTTTTCCTTCCAAGTCTG
>Ga0209698_10003924_pt1 | contig 16448 bp, 12 predicted proteins | sample LitLauG_LLR_2012_FD_187203 | JGI IMG/M metagenome (GOLD analysis project Ga0209698, IMG submission 187203) | Freshwater sediment microbial communities from Pennsylvania, USA - Little Laurel Run_MetaG_LLR_2012 (SPAdes) (version 2) | ecosystem: Environmental > Aquatic > Freshwater > Creek >...
GTAGAGGAAAGCTGGTGCACCATCTTTTTCGTCGGCGTACCGCGGTCGAAAATACCGGGGTCACCCTCTTCGAGAATTACGACGCTGCTTCCTTTGATACGCTCGTCGTCGGAGTCAACCGCGGCCGTCACGAAATTCGCGAATCCGATGTTGGTGATGAATCGTCCACGCTTCTCGACTTGCAGCGTCGGCTCTTCTCCATTCTTCCAGTCAACAATTCGGAGCTTTCCATTCAACATGCCTGTGTCGACGCCGACGTAGGGGATGGGCTCGGTCAAGCAAAACGCGCCGCGCCACGGCTTGCGGTCTTCTCCGGGCTGCGCCGGTGCCGCCAGGCGCATGTAATGACGTTGCTGCTCGCTCGTACCTCGCTCGTGAATCGGAGCCAACGCCAAACAACCAGCGAGACTCGCCGTCGCGGCGCCGCCATCCACCCATGCCAGTTCGAATGCGACCAGCGCAAGCGCCAGATTCTTGGGGCCGGAAAACAGCCCGCCTTCTTCTGGATCCATGAAAACCGCGGTGATCCCCGATCCGTCGAAGGCTTCGAGCAGTTTGGCCTTCTCGTCGGTCCACTCATGGGAATTTCGACCGCCGCTCGCCACAAGTCTTGCCACCGGCCCTCGCGCTACCGCCCGAGCGGATTGCACCAGCAACTGCAAATCGTAACGATCGGCAAATCCCCATTGCACCTGGCGCGCCGCATCGGAAGGAAGCGTGCGCAACATCTCTGGCTGAACCGGGGTCGCAGTCGCCATAAAAGTATCTCCTTGTGGTTGTTGCCCAAGTCTCTGCCAAGCGATTCTGCCGTCGGCCAGACCATTGGTCTGTGACGAGTATCACGAGTCGCTATGACGTGGAGGGTGGCGGTACGCTCTAGCTGGGGCGAATCAGAGCCTCGGCGTTGCGGATTGTCTTTTCGTGGAGTTCCCAGCCATGGATCGCTTTGCGACATCCTTCTCGCGCCATGCTGGTGCTGAGACGTCGTTCGGCCTCGTCAAAGGTGTTTTCCGCGTCCACTCGACAGCGGAGAAACTCATCGTCGGCATCCTTCATCTTCTTGGCCGTGGCCCTGACGCCGGAGTCGAAGTCTGAGGCCGGTGGCTTGCGGCGATTAGCCGTCCCAGAACTCCTTTCGCTTTGCGCGACCAGGGCGTCGTATGCAGTCCTCAGGTCTTCGGGCCAGCGCGCTCTTGTCATCAGGCTCATCTCGTCAAGCACGGCGTTGGCCCGGTCCGCTGTTTTTCGAACCGTTTTCTTCTCGCGCAGCCACTTCATCACCGACCAGGACATTGCCTCGTTCATCAACGCTTTTGCCGCCTCGACTTCTGGGAGTTTTTGCATGTGTCCAATCCTGCGGAACAGGAGACCATAGCCTTCAGGCCTGAAAAAGTCCACCGTAATTGGATCCGGAGCAACCCCCGGTTAAAGCCTGACCACTCAACATATTGCCGCACCGCAACAGCCGGTAGCGCGGCATTGACGTAGGCGGCTAGCGTATTATAGTATGTGTATTGCTGCATTGCAGCATAGGAGGTTTTCATGCCCACTCATACCAAGACCCGCGATCACCACTCTCCTCTCGATCTGTTGACCGAACTGGCAGTCGAGGGTTCGTCAAGTCTCGTGGAAGCGCAACGGACTCTTCTTGATCTCGCTCAGCAAGAAAATGAAATCATCATGAACGGCGTAAAAGAACAAGTTGGCGCCTATCTGCCGGCAGTTGCAGTCACCGATCTGGTCCGGCGCAGCCTGGATACGCTGATCGGCATGCAGCACGAGTTGCTGACAGCCACCAGCAAACAGACACTGCAGTGGCTCGAACCGGAGCAGACTGGAAAAGCCGACCGCACCGCGCAAATGGTCGCGTTTGCTCGCGAGGGTGTAGAGACATTTACCCGCGCGCAAAAGAAGTTCCTGGATGTCGTCGCGCAAGAAACCGTCCGGGTAACCAGCGGCAAACCAGAGCACGAGAAGCATGTGAAAAAGACGGAAGTCGCCAAACTGGCCCGCGAAGCCGGCTCCGCATTCATTGAAGCGCAGAAACGGCTGCTCGATGTGATGGGTCAGCAGATGAACGTCAATCTGGACGTAGCAACGCGCACTCTGGGAATGATGTCGCCGTCAAGCTTGTTGCCGATGGCCAACTTCACTGGCGAAGGCGTCAGAAACTTCATGAACGCCGAAACATCCTTAATTGGATCGTTCATCAAGCCGCCAAAGAAAGTCGCGAAGGGAGCCAAACCACACCGGGCGCATGCAACCCATCGCCCCAAGGCGGTACCGGTCTAGTCACGCTCGCTTCAATTCGCCGCGGAGAACTTTTGTCCCCGACGAGCGCGAGGAATTTGCCACAGGCGATGCCATCGAACCGTTCTTGAGATACCGGTTCAGCATCGCCTGCTCCCATTGCACCCACAATCGGCTCGCGAAAAGGAATGCGCTGCACTGCAGCGTAACCCAGTCCCGGGCGCGAAGCGGCGAGTTGAACAACGACCGGTTGGTGATCCAGTGCCGGGCGACGCGGCGCGCGATTGTAAGCCCGATACCCTTGTCCGCGCCCAGAATGTCGCTCAGGATGCCGTCCAGCGTGAACATCACTTTCGACAGCATGATGAGCGAGGGCGGAAACTTGACGCCTTTCATCGCGACGCGCTCCAGAAGTCGCATCGCGTCCGCGGCGCTGGGTAAATAGGATGGCGAGAAGTCGTTCAAAAACTCAGTCACCACCCGCCGGACAACGATCCCTCGTGGCGACTCCCTGCGGATCCGGTGCTGGCTGAGAGCCATGATCTCGTTAGCGGTGCTCACGGGATCGCGCAAGCTGACCATCAGAAACAACAATGCAAGATGGCGCCGTTGCTCCTGGCTCAGCCGCTCTCTCAGCGCCCAGTCAATGATTGCCAACTGGCCGGTGCGGTTGTCATAGAGCAGGTTGCCGGCGTGGGGGTCGCCATGGAAAACTGCGTTGGGCGTCGGCGCAAGAAGCGGTACCGCAACCAGGGCCTCCATAAGTTGCTCGGCAATCTTGCTGCGGCTTGAGGCTGGAACGCGGGCAGCAGCACTCGTCACCTTTATTCCCCGTTCCTCCGTCAGCGCGGAGATGTTGCGCGTGCACAATGGCTGCATCAATCGCGGGATACGGATCCCCGGCATCGTTCGATAGAGCGCCTGAGCTTCGATCAACGTCTTCTGTTCGCGTTTGAAGTTCACTTCGTGGCGGAGCAGGCGGCGCACTTTCCGAAATGTGTCCGGGATGATGCCGGCAGGAAAGCCGTATCGGTGGCGCCGATCGCCAAAATAGTTGGCCAGCCCCTGCAGGTAATCCATATCTTCGGCGAAGTACTCAGGGATATGCGGTTTCAGAACCTTGAATACGCCCCGCTCGCGCCGCCCGGTATCGGGATTTTTCCACGTAAAGCGCACAACCGCGCTGACGCTGGCTTCTGACAGAATCGCGTGGGCAATTTTGATATCGAAGGTTTGGACCTTCGACCTCAGTTCCTTTTGAATGATCGCGCGAATATCCTGCGGCTTGGCGTCGCGAATTCCATTTTCCAGTTTGGCGAGAGCCGCACGCAGCGACGGGTGAAGATGCTGGTTGCGGGCGATGACTTGCCCCAACTTCTGCAGGCCGGGAACTTTGGCGATGAGGCGCAATAAACGGGCTTCCGCCGTCGTATCGGGAGGAAGCTCGATCTGCTCCAGAAGCTTTGGCGCCAGCCGCGCGGGTGACAGCCGCGCGATGACAAACATCATGGCATCCCGCACCGGTGGACGCCACTTGATGTACGCCTTCGGAACCAACCGTTCAACCGGAACGATTCCGTCGACGATCCATCGTGCCATTACATTGCGCAGGGATTCGCCCACGGGGCTTCGCAGCGCAGCTTCAATCGCGCCGGTCTTCTCGGCGCCGGTCGCTCCCGGAGGTAGAAACTTCTCAAGTGCGCTCCGCAACTCTTCGGGGGCGAGTTTCTCAAAGCCCCCGGCAATGGCGAGGAGATCCGGCATGGATAGAGCCCTACACTTCGCACTCTAGTCCCCACCATCCTTCGCCGCAGTGACCCTAATCACCAGCAGCTGCGCAATTCTGTGAGATAGTTCTCGTGGTATTCCGAGACACAAGAGCCGTGGCTACTCTCAATGAAGTTTTCTCTCATCGATCTGTCCGTCGCCGCTATGAAGTGTGGTTTCTCCGCCTCGGATTGACGGATGGCAGCGGCGCATGGTGGTTTCGTTACCTGCTGATGAATCCCGGACGGGGTGGCTGTGTAGGCAATTCGCAGGGTGCTCCTGTTCAGGTCTGGGCAACCTGGTTTCCTCGAGATGGCAAGCCCAGAACCTTCATTCAGGGCTTTCCTTTGCTGGGATTGGACATCAGTCCAAGAGGGGAGGCTCCCTTCCACTTTCGGTGTGAAGAAAACGCAATCGACGAAAATTCCTGCCGTGGATCTTTGGAGGTTGACGGACACAAAATCGATTGGAATCTCCGCTACCGCTCGACGTTTCGCGTGACGCTGAGTAATAAGGGCTGGATCGGCTTCTCCCGCACGCCACACTCCGACGCGGTTTTTTCGGGACAAGTCAGTCTCGACGGCAGCACGTTTGCGGGCGACGAGTTCGGGTTCGGCGTACAAGGACACAACTGCGGATTCCGCCATCGCAATTTCTGGACCTGGGCGCATGCTTATTTCCCTCGCCCGGGCCAAGCCGCAACCACACTAGAAGCTTTGCTCTACGAGATGCCCTTCGGCCTCGTTTTTCGCAAGGCCGTACTCTGGCATGACGGGCAGAGACACATTCTCAAAAGTTTTAGCGAAACGAGCAACCCGCGAGAGGCAATGAAGTGGAACTTTCACTGTGCCGCTCGAGGAAGCCTCCGGATCGAAGTAGCGATCGACGGAAGGGGCTCAAGTCTCCATCGCCTCCCTTATACAAAAACGGATTGCAGCGGCAGTTTCGAGGTCGCGAATAACAGTCTGGCATTGGCGTCAATCCTCATTGAAAAAGGCGGAGGCTCGCCGGAGCGATTAGAAACCGCTACTGGCGCCGTGCTGGAACAGGTCGGCTGATCTTCTCAGGTGATTGAGCGGCGGCCAGCCGCTCCGCGATTACCGCGTACGCCGCCGGGTTGAATGTCATCCCGATGTGCGTGCCTGGTACTTCCACGTCCGCTTCCGGCTTCATTGTCATGCAATAGCGCCAGTCAACGATACCGTCGTAGCGGGTGTAAATCGCGGTCTCGGTGATCGAATCGGAAACATCGCGGCGGAGAGAATCCAGAAAATTGCACGTGCAGCGTCCGGTATAGCACTCCGGGAGCACTCCGCGTCCGTGTTCCTTCAGAATTCTGAGACGAACTGCTTCAGCGGCCTGCAGCACCGCCCGGTTTGCGACTGTGCCCCGGATGGGCGAAGCCATCGTGATCACCGAAGCCACGTCTTGGGGCCGTTGCCCGGCGACCGAGCGAGCAATGACTCCGCCAAGGCTGTGGCCGATCAGGTGAATTTTACGGCCCGTTTCTGCGATCGCCTTATCGATGGTCTGGTTCAGGCGGCGCTGGATCAGCAGGTTCGGACATTCGGCGTTCAGACCGATGCCCGAGAAGTATGGGTTATAACCAATCCGGCGGAGCCATGAGTGAAGTTCCGTAAGATAGAGGTCCGTGCCGAGGAAACCGGGAATAATGACGACGGCGGATCCATCGCCGCGCGGAACGCCGAACCCATAGTAGGTCGGCGATGCGTGCAGGATAAGAATCTCGGCTCCGAACAAGGCTTCTGTCCAGACCGAGAGGTTGGCTCCGTGCTGAAATTCCCCGACAGCACCATTGCCCCCGCCAGTTGCGGCCCGTGATCGCTTCGCTTTCGTCTTCTTAGGCGGTAAGTTTTTCAGCAGTTTTCCGGCCATCGCTCAAATTAGGAAGAAGCGCAATATCGCACGGCGGATTATACCCTGACGCATTGAAAGATCAGGCCTTGGGTTTCGTATGCTGCCGTTTTTCCCGCGCGCCCGTCTCGAGCCTTCCCTCGAGTTCCGCCACCCGTTTGCGCAAAGCTTCCACTTCCCGGTCCGCGGCGGTCGGCACAGCGGACGACCCCAGCACTCGTTTCATCACATCGACCGGCGACAAGATGGCCGATTGCACCTCGCTTAATCGGTTCTGCACTGCGTCTTGCAGCTTCTCATAGGTATCAAAGGCTGATTTGAGATACCACATGAGGAATTCCTGCCGCACCTCGTCGGACGCGATGATCAGTTGCCGCAGCAACTCAAGCGGCAATCCGGTCGGTTTGTCTTTCGCATCTTCTGTGATGATTTGCGTCAAAGTGACACGGGTCAGATCCCGCCCGGTTTTCGCATCCACGACGCGCACCTCTTGCCCCTTGCGGACAAACGCCGCCAGGTCGTCGAGGTTCACGTAGCGGCTTCCAGCCGTGTCATACAGCCGGCGATTCCCGTATTTCTTGATGACAACTACGGAAGGTTTCATCATTCCCGTCCATGTTGCTATGCACAAGCAACAAGAACATCTTGACACAAGGTCCTTATCTTTGTATAGTTTACTTGATGCTGCAATGCAGCATTGGAGGTATTATATGGCAGTAGCAAAGCACGAACCCACTCATTCTAGTTCCAAAGACCAGTCGATGGCTTCCCTCCTCTCCGGTTGGGCGCAGCAAGGGGTGCAGACTTTCTTCGCCACGCAGCGCATCCTGCTCGACCTGGCGATGCGGCAGAATGCGAACGTCATGCACGTCCTGCGGCAGCAACTATCCGACCCAAATCACTCTCCCGCCACCATACTGAGCGAAATGGCCGGCACCGGCATGAATCACTTTTTCGAAGGACAGAAAGTCCTTCTGGATCTGGGCAAGCAAGAGAACGAAATCCTTATGAATGGCGTGAAGGAGCGTGTCGGTGACTGCCCTCGCCGTCATGCCGCGATCGACCTGTTGCGGCGCAGCGTAGACACATTCATCCACATGCAGCAGGAATTTCTGAAGGTTGCCGAAAAACAATCCCACGCCTGGGTCGACGCCGCAAAGAGCGGTAAACCGTACCAGCCAGAGCACGTCGTGGACCTGGCCCGCGAAGGCATGGAGAACTTCGTCAAGGCGCAGAAGCAGTTCCTCGACATCATTGCCGACGAGACCGCCAAAGCGACAGGCACCAAGCGTACAGACGGCGTCAAGAAGATGAAGAAGACCGAACTGTCTGAGATTGCACGTAAGGCAACCGAGTCGTTCATCGATGCACAAAAGAAGCTAGTAGACGTGGCCGGACAGCAAATGAACGCGAACGCGAAAACCGCCGGAAAGACTGCCGAACTTTTGCGTCCCTTCCCGTTCCTGCCCCTCGCCGAACTCACCCGCGAAGGCGTGAAGAGCTACGTTGAGGCGCAGAGAGCGTTAATGGACGTAATCGTCAAACCGACGAACGGACACCAACATGTGAACAAGGCGCCTCGGCACGCCAAACGTCCGGTTCACGCCGCGAGGAAGGCAACAACGGTTGCAGCAACGGCGTAGCGAGCACACGATTAGCGTGCAGCTCCGCACGATGCCTCGACCACCGCGTCTGTAAGCAAGGCTCTCTTGCCCGCAGACGCGGTCATTCTTTGGACAATAGTCTGAACACCCTCCATCAGGTGAGCCGTAGCGAATCGCCGCCTCGATTCGCCCACCAGTTTCTCGACGGCCCATCTTCGGGGGCGGCATAGAGAAAATCTTCGATCTCGTCGATGCGTTGGTCGGCATCGTGGTACCCGATCGCGATCAACTCGCGGGTATATTTTGCGGTGAATAGCAGATAACTCATCAGGTCAGAACAGGAAGCTGAGTCCCGCCCCAGGCTGCTGACAAAATATTGTATGAGATACGGCATGTCTTTCTGATATCGCCCAGCCAGATCGGATAGATTGACGGAAGGCGTAATGACCAGCGTTTTCAGCGGCCGAATTCTTTCACTCTCGATGACGTTCGGCTGGACGATGTGACCGTTCTCAATCAGAAAATTCAATCTGTCCAGGTGTTCGATATCCGTTGCGAGGTGGTCCAGGAACATGACGTTGAAGAGCACTCCCATCACTTGGGCAAGCGACGGAATCCTCTCCGTTGTGTTCACTTCCCCCTTCTCCTTGTTACCGCAGCGCACGCCGATCGCAAACACTTTCTCCGCTCCCAGTCGTATGACCGGGCTGAGAGGCTGCTGCAGACGGGCACATCCATCGCCAAAAAAGGCGGATCCCCGCGGAATCTTGAGTTGTATGGGTTCAAAGACCAGCGGAATCGCCGCCGACGCGCAAATGTGATCGACAGTAATCTTCGTCGGAACCGTCACCAACCGGACCCGCTGCCACGTCGGGTGGCCTTTCGCCCCCTGGATGAAAAGATAGCTCTTCCCTGAGTTAAAGTTTGTCGCCGAGATCGCGAGAGCATAGAGGTTCCCGCGCTTGATGTTCGCTTGTATGCGGTCGCAATCCATGTGGCGGCCCAGAAATTTCCTCAACGGGCGCGCATCCAGCAAAGATCGCGCATTGCCTCCGCCGAGAAACCCTCCGAAGGAAAGATCCAGTATCCAGGTAAGCGAATTATGAGCCTGCGACATGAAATCGCAATGGAAGATGTCTGATGGCTTGAGGTTGCCCCACATCTCAGCGAGAACGCGCGTAGCCGTCGGAAAATCATCGCAACCGACGGCCACTGCAGCCCCATTTACCGCTCCTGCGGACGCTCCTCCTATCAAAGGAAAAGGATTGCCGTGTTCCCGAATCCGCTTTATCTCGCCCACTCGTTTCAGAACGCCAGCTTGATAGGCGCCCCTGGCACCGCCGCCGGTCATGACCAGACCGATCGCGTTCTCCATCTTCTGTCTCCCTCGCAGGTTCTCTTCCCTTTTTACTGCAAAACCCAGCCTGTGGCTTTGAAATTCTTCCTATCGGAGGGTTATCGTGCCGATCACCGCGATTAGCGGTGACAGCGGTCACCCAGCGGTGTGATGGAAGCGGTAGACCGCCCTTAGTGCAATGGATTCTACTTAAGCGACAACTCCCCGAGCACCCTAGAGAGGCACCATGTCGACTGTCGAAACGGTGCAGGAACGGACCAATCTTCCCCTGGCTACCGAAGATCTTGATCCCAAGAGAATTGATTACCTCGACGGACTCGTCGCCCAGGCGAGTACAGCCGCGGCGCTCTTCACGCAATTCACGCAAGAAGATGTCGATCGCATCGTGAAGGCGATGGTTCTGTCGGGACTGGAGCAATCCGCTTACTTAGCCTCCCTAGCTGTCGAGGAAACTAAGCTCGGTGTGATGGAAGACAAGGTCATCAAGAACATGGTTGCCAGCGAGTTTGTCTACAACTTCGTCAAAGACAAAAAGACAGTTGGCGTTATTCGCGAAATCCCTGAGCGCAACCTGCTGGAGATAGCGGAGCCGATCGGCGTCCTGTTCTCGCTCACTCCAGTCACGAATCCAACCTCGACCGTTTTGTTCAAGTGCATCGTCGCCATTAAGACGCGAAACGCCGTCATCTTCAGCCCGCACCCAAAAGCCTGGCGCTGCTGCGCCGAAGCTGTGCGAATCATGTACGAGGCGGCACTGAAGCATGGGGCCCCGGCTGGGATATTTTCTTGCCTCGAATCTCCAACCCTGCCTGACAACGCCTACCTGATGCACCACAAGAGTATTGGCCTGATCGATGCAACAGGCGGCCCGGGCGTGGTCAAAGCGGCCTACAGCTCCGGCAAGCCCGCCCTTGGAGTCGGAGCCGGCAACACACCCGTCTATTTCGAAAAGACCGCAGACATCAATTCCGCTGTCGTGGACATCACCGTCTCGAAGACCTTCGACAACGGAACGATCTGCGCCTCCGAGCAAACTGTAGTGATTGACGATGAGATCTACGACCGAGTGCTGAAGAAATTTTCTGACCTCGGCGCCCACATCTGCGACGAGAAGGAAACCGCGCTGCTCGAGCGCACCGTCATAGATCCCGGCACTGGGTTCATGCAGCCCATGGCTGTCGGACAGAAGGCGATCGACATCGCCCGCTTTGTTGGGCTCAAGGTTAAGAAAGGCACGAAGCTTCTCATTGCACCGATCGGAGGCGTGGGCCGCGAACATCCGCTCTCAGTGGAAAAGTTGTTTCCGGTGTTGGCGGTTTATCGTGCGAAATCCGCCGACGAAGCGCTCCGGGTTTGCCTGGATGTGAACCACGCCGGCGGTATCGGTCACACCGCCGTGATTTTCTCACGCAACGATGCCGTCATCCGCAAGTTCGGCGAGGTGATCAACGCCGGCCGCATCATCGTGAATTCGCCCGGCGCTATCGGAGCGCTGGGCGCGGTCTACAACGATCTTGTCCCGACGTTTTCCTTCGGATGCGGTACCGGCGGCGGCAACAGCACAACTGACAACGTCAACATCTATCACTATCTCAACATCAAGCGCCTGGCTCGGAGGACCCAAAACCACATGTGGTTCCGAGTTCCCAATCAGATTTACTTCAACTTGAACGCGGTGGAAAATCTCCGCCAGTTTCCATCGGCGACGACCGTCATCATTACTAGCCCGCTACTGGAGCAGATCGGCCACGTGGAGATCGTCCGGCGCTATCTACCTCCCGAGACTCACGTTCACGTGCAGGTCATTCCGGACGCTGAGCCCGAGGTCAAGGTCATCCTGCAGGGCGTGGAAACGCTCAATTTCTACAAAGCAGATCAGATCATCGCACTCGGCGGCGGCTCGGTCATCGACGCAGCGAAGATCATGAAGCTGAAGTACGAATCGCCTGCTGCGGATCTAGAAGAACTTGCGGCCCCATTTCTTGATCTCCGTAAGCGCGTCATAGAGTACCCAACCGAAAAGACCAATCGAGCGCGTTTGGTCGCCATCCCGACCACAAGCGGCACAGGAAGCGAAGTCACGCCCTTCGCCGTGCTGACCGATAAGGCCTCTGGGCGCAAGGTGACGCTGGCCGATTACTCGCTCACTCCGGATGTTGCCATCGTCGATCCGCAATTCGTCATGACGATGCCCAAGGCCTTGACTGCCGACACCGGCATTGATTGCCTGACCCACGGACTCGAAGCTGCCGTCTCCAATTACGCTTCCCCCTATACCGATTCCAATGCGATGCAGGCGATTCGCCTGGCGTTCAAGTATCTGCCGATCGCGTACGAGCACCCAAACGATGAAGAAGCTCGCTCGATGATGCACAACGCGGCCTGCATTGCCGCCATGGCGTTTGCCAATGCATCAGTTGGAGTGAATCACGCTCTGGCACACGCCCTGGGTGCTCGCTTTGGAATTGCACACGGCCGGGCCAACGCACTTCTGTTACCCCACGTCATCGCTTACAACGCGGCGGTTCCCACGAAGTTCATGCCGTCGCCTTTTTCGCAAGGGTATGTATCACACACAAAGTACGCGATGATCGCGGATCTATTGGGTCTAGGCGGTACTTCGGTCCCGGAAAAAGTGACCAGGTTGGTTGAGGCAATCAATCAACTGCTCGATCAGCTGCGATTTCCGCGGTCGATCGCGGAACTGGGCATCTCGAAAGAAGACTTTCAGCAGTCAATACCCGGACTCGCGCAAGTCGCCTTCGCCGATCCGTCCTGGCGTTCGAATCCGCGCATGCCTCTGATGGAAGAATTAGTCGAACTGCTCTGGAAGGCATACGAAGGACGAGGTCCCGCGCAGACGGCAAATGTACCGCAGGATGACATCGTTCAAGAGGTCGTAACCCGATGACCACAGCTACGGCACACACAGATGAAATGGGCGGTCGGCAGGTCCTGGCAGACGCAACCGAGAAGCTCGCCAGTGCGGACGGCGACGTCGTACTGGACTTTTCAACTGTCCCGCGGTTGGATTCGGAACTACTGCGTCGTCTTGAAGACTTGGTAAGTATGGCCGATCAGAAAGCGGCCGCGATCAAGATCCGGAACGTCAATATCGACGTGTACAAAGTTCTGAAGCTCACGAAGTTGACTAGGCGGCTTTCTTTTGTGAACTGAAGCGCCTGCGCCTGAGTGGATTAGGAGAGCTGTCGATGGAGAACCGTCAACAAAGTGACCGTCTTTCCTGGGGCGACACCGTCTTTCTTCACCTGGAACGGCAGGGCATGCCGCTCAACGTGGCCAGCATCTGCCTCTTCGAAGGCGAGATCTCATTCAAAGACTGCCTGCAGTTCATCGAGTCGAAACTCCCGCTCCTTCCCCGTTATCTCAAGCGAGTCGTGGCCGCTCCGTTCGGTCTCGGTCTTCCTAGTTGGGAATACGATCCGAATTTCGATATCCGGCAGCATGTGCAGGAAATAACATTGCGGCGCGGAACCAGCACCGCGCTGAAGAACCTGGCCGGAAAACTGTTCAGTGAGGTGATGGACCGCCGACGCCCGCTGTGGGACATCACCGTCGTGCGGGGCTTGCAGGGCAATCGCACCGCGCTGATCATCCGTTTGCATCACTGTCTCGCCGATGGTATTGCAGGCGTTGGCATCATGCATCAACTCCTGGACACCAATCCAGAAGCGCCACGCCTTCCCAAGAGGAGATTGAAATTCCGCGTGCCGCCGCCACCCGACCCTCTGGCGTCGCTCACCAACGAGGTGGTCGATTCCTACTCCGATTTCATCAAACGAATTCTATCGGCCCTGGCCGATCTTCTTAGCATGACCGAGCGTGCGGCGGCTAACGGAGGGAAGCTGCCTACCGCCGAGTTCGCAACTCTATTTCCCGAGATCACTGCTTTTACTGAACGGCTTCGCTTCAACGTTCTCTATCAAGGACCGCAAAAATTCAGTTGGACTGAGATCCCGCTCGCGGAAATCAAGGCCGTCAAGGACAAGTGCGGCACCAGCGTCAACGACGTCATCCTTGCCATCATGACCGCGAACATCCGGCGCTACTGTGAATTGCATGGAGACCGGGTGAAGGGAAAATTGCTGCGAATCATGGTGCCCGTCAACCTGCGCGGCACAAATAGCGCGTCGGAACTGGGCAACCGAATCTCCCTGGTGCCCGTCACGATTCCGCTCGATATTCGCCAGCCACTGAAGTTGCTCGCCGCCGTCCACAAGCGAACCGAGTTTCTCAAGCATGTTCACGCGGCTGAACTGATCAGCTTGGCCGGAGGATTGATCGGCATGTTTCCGACTTCTCTGCAGTCGATGGTCGGGCCGATTGCCAGCCAGTTGCCCATCACTCCCTTCAATATGGTCTGCACGAACGTGCCGGGGCCGCAATACCCCCTCTACTTGCTTGGCCACAAGATGCTGCATTGCTACCCCTACGTCCCGGTCGGCGGCGAAATGGCCGTCAATTGCGCCATCCTGACCTACAACGGCACCGCATATTTCGGCTTTAGCGGCGATGCGCAGGCCGCGCCCGATCTGGCGCGCCTGGAGAAATTCTCGAAGGAAAGTTTCGTGGAGTTGCGCGACGCAGCGGGAATCAAACCGCCACAAAAGAAGCGCGTGCGCCGGAAATCGAAAGCCGTGCCGTCGGTCGCCGCGAAAGAACCGTTCCCCCGCGCAAGCGCAGGCCCGTTGCCTCCGTTCCAACCGCGACGGGCCCAACTGTCTGACGCTGAAGAAGCGAGACCATTGGAAACGCTTGTTGTGGCCTAACTAATCTCCCGAAGGCAATAGCGCTTCTTCGTTCGGCATGATCTCCGCCAGCAAGTGCGGGCAGTCGCCCAGGATCGGCTGACATCCAGCATCCGGCCCGTGTTTCGGGTGAGTCTGGACCTTGATTTCGGCGAATTGCTCCTGTTCCGTGGAGCCGGTTAACGCCGTAGTTGAGGACTGCCCCGCGGCAATCACTTGCGTCAGCGCGTCGAAGTATCCGGTTCCAACAAAACGCTGATGCTTAACCGCCTGGTATCCATATTGTGCTTCTCGGGCAAATTCCTTTTCCTGAAGCCGCGAATACGCGGTCATCCCGCTGTCTTTGTAGCCCCTTGCCAGTTCGAACATGCTCAGATTCAGGGCATGGAATCCAGCCAAGGTCACGAACTGGAACTTGTATCCCATTCTTCCTAGTTCGCGCTGGAAACTGGCAATAGTGCGGTCATCGAGGTTCTTCTTCCAGTTAAACGAAGGAGAGCAGTTGTAAGCCAGCATCTTCCCCGGGAACTTGGCATGAACTGCCTCCGCAAACTGCCGCGCTTCATCCAGATCAGGATGCGAAGTCTCACACCAGATGAGATCGGCGTAAGGTGCATACGAGATGGCACGCGCAATGGCGGAGTCGAGACCCCCGCGAATGCCGAAGAAACCTTCTGGAGTCCGCTCTCCGGTTAGAAATTCGCGGTCGCGCGGGTCGATATCGCTGGTCAGCAGGTGAGCGCTGTCCGCATCAGTGCGTGCCATGATCAGCGTGGGAACGCCAAGCACATCGGCGGCGAGACGAGCAGCCACCAGCTTTTGGATCGCCTCGGAAGTCGGCACAAGCACTTTTCCGCCCAGGTGTCCGCACTTCTTCGCCGAAGAAAGCTGATCTTCAAAGTGAACGCACGCGGCACCCGCCTCAATCATCGCCTTCATGAGTTCGAAGGCGTTCAGGCTGCCACCGAATCCAGCTTCGGCGTCGGCAACGATGGGTGCCATCCAATACATTCCATTCTTGCGGTCCATGTGATGGATCTGGTCAGCTCGCATCAACGCATTGTTGATGCGGCGAACCACGTTGGGAACGCTGTTCGCGGGATACAGGCTCTGATCGGGATACATCTGGCCAGCGTCGTTCGCATCGGCCGCAACCTGCCATCCGCTGAGATAGATCGCCTTGAGACCTGCCTGCACCTGCTGCACCGCCTGATTGCCGGTCAGCGCGCCAAGAGCCGCCACATACGATTGGCTATGCAGCAACGACCACAACCGCTCCGCGCCTAGCCGGGCCAGGGTGTGCTCCACCTGCACTGACCCGCGCAGTCTGACCACGTCCTCGGGGCTATACGGACGTTGAATGCCTCTCCAGCGGGGGTCGGTGTTCCACTGCTGCTCGGGGCTCGTTTGCGTGTGCATGTTTGAAAAGTCCTCCAGGTGATCTCGATCTGCATGCAGTAGAACTCAGTTCTGGCCAGCACACAAACCGACTCGTCCGTTTCGGACTAGTCGCCCGAACGGTCCTAGTCGTCGCGCGTTCCGCCCCGGAGTGGCGTTACCATCCAGACATGGCTACGATCTTAAATATGCGCAATGAAATCGAAGTCCAGGTCCTGACTCCGGAAGCAACCCGTTTCTTGACAAAACTGGCGCGTGAATTTGAGCCGCGGCGGAGGGAACTTCTGGCGCAACGGCAACTCCGCCAACGAAAGATTGACGCTGGAGTGCTGCCAGGGTTTCTGCCCGATACTGCTGAGATTCGCGAATCGGAATGGACGGTCGCGCCAATCCCTCACGACTTGCTTGACCGTCGCGTCGAAATCACCGGCCCGGTTGACCGCAAGATGATCATCAATGCCCTGAACTCGGGCGCCAGTGTATTCATGACGGATTTTGAGGATTCGAATTCTCCGACATGGGCAAACAATATTGAAGGCCAGGCCAATCTCCGGGATGCGATCGAAGGCAGCATCCGCTACGTGAGTCCTGAGGGAAAACGCTACGAACTCAATCCCAAGGTCGCGACTCTGCTGGTGCGTCCGCGCGGCTGGCATCTCGACGAGAGACATTTCGTAGTGGACGGGAAACCGATCTCCGGCTCTTTGTTCGACTTCGGCCTCTACTTCTTTCATAACGCGAAGCAACTCATCCGCAAAGGAACCGGACCGTATTTCTATCTGCCGAAACTTGAGAGCCATCTGGAAGCCCGCCTGTGGAACGATGTTTTCCGCTTCGCCCAGGACGAACTCGACATTCCACGCGGCACCATCCGCGCTACCGTGCTGATCGAGACAATTCTTGCGGCATTCGAAATGAACGAGATCCTTTATGAATTGCGCGAGCATTCCTCCGGTCTGAACTGCGGTCGTTGGGATTACATCTTCAGCTTCATCAAGAAATTTCGAAATCACCCCGGCTTCGTGTTGCCGGACCGCTCCATTGTGACCATGGAGAAGCCATTTCTGAATTCCTACGTGGAATTGCTGATCCAGACCTGCCATCGGCGCGGTATTCACGCCATGGGCGGAATGGCGGCGCAGATCCCGATCAAGAACGATCCCGCCGCTAATGAAACCGCTATCGAGAAAGTACGCCTGGACAAGCTCCGGGAAGTAAAAGCGGGGCATGATGGCACTTGGGTTGCGCATCCAGGACTGGTGCCCCTCGCGAAGGAAGTGTTCGACGCCCACATGAAAGAGCCGAATCAAATCTCGCGGAAACGTGAAGATGTGCACGTTACCGCGCAAGATCTCCTTGCCGTCACGGAGGGCGAAATCACCGAGCGCGGCCTCAACTGGAACATCGACGTCGGTTTGCAATATCTCG
>Ga0209698_10003925_pt1 | contig 16440 bp, 14 predicted proteins | sample LitLauG_LLR_2012_FD_187203 | JGI IMG/M metagenome (GOLD analysis project Ga0209698, IMG submission 187203) | Freshwater sediment microbial communities from Pennsylvania, USA - Little Laurel Run_MetaG_LLR_2012 (SPAdes) (version 2) | ecosystem: Environmental > Aquatic > Freshwater > Creek >...
TCCGCAACCCGAAAGGACGCACCCGATGAGCCCCAGGCCCGGATTCGTGCTCGACGTCGACAGCTCGACGCCCCCCACCCTGTTCTGGCACGGCGAGCGCTTCTCGCTCGAGAAGCTGCCCGAGGGCAGCCGGGTCATCTACGCGCCCGAGCCGATGGACGCACTGTCGGACCCCCAGGCCGCCATCCGCCACGCGCTCACCCATCCCGAGGGCGATCAGGAGCCGTTGCCGGCACTGCTGTTCCCGGGCATGCGCCTCACCATCGCCTTCGACGACATCAGCCTGCCCCTGCCGCCCATGGAGCGCCCGGACATCCGCCAGCTGGTCATCGAGCAGGTCCTCGACTTCGCCGCCGAGGCCGGCGTGGACGACGTCGAGCTCATCGTGGCCCTCGCCCTCCACCGGCGCATGACCGAACCCGAGCTGCGCCACGCGGTGGGCGACCGGGTCTACGACGCCTTCGCCCCGAACGGCCTGCTCACCCAGCACGACGCCGAGGACCCGGACAACCTGATCCACCTCGGGGTGACCGACCACGGCGAGGACGTCGAGATCAACAAGCGGGCCGCCGAATCGGACCTGCTGGTGTACGTCAACATCAATCTGGTGGCCATGGACGGCGGCCACAAGAGCGTCGCCACCGGCCTGGCCAGCTACAAGAGCCTCCGCCACCATCACAACCCGGCGACCATGCGCAAGTCCAAGTCGTTCATGGACCAGCACAAGTCCGAGCTCCACACGGCCAACTGGCGCATGGGCCGCCTCATCCGCGACGCCGGGGTCAAGGTCTTCCAGATCGAGACCACCCTCAACACCGACACCTTCCCCGACGGGTTCAAGTTCCTGCAGAAGCGCGAGTGGGAGTGGAAGGCCAAGGACCGCCTCGGCTACCTCGGCATGTCGAAGGCGCTCGACCGGGTGCCACCCCGCTACGCCCGGCAGATCTTCCACTCGGTCAAGGCGCCGCACCGGATGACGTCGGTCCAGGCCGGCGAGGTCGAGGCGGTGCACGCCATCACCACAGCCAACGTCTGGGATCAGCAGGGCGTGGTCGTCGAGGGCCAGACCGACATCTTGACCATGGGCCTGCCCTACATCAGCCCCTACAACGTGAACTCGATCCTCAACCCGATCCTGGTGGCCTGCCTCGGCCTGGGCTACTTCTTCAACCTCTACCGGAACAAGCCGCTGGTGCGCGAGGGCGGGGTGCTGATCATGACCCACCCGACCCCGTGGGAGTTCAACCCGGTCCACCACCCGAGCTACATCGACTTCTTCGAGCAGGTCCTGAGCGACACGACCGACGCCAACGTCATGTCGGAGCAGTACGAGCACGGCTTCGCCACCGACCCGTGGTACATCCACCTGTACCGCACCGGCCACGCCTACCACGGCGTACACCCGTTCTACATGTGGTACTGGTGCGCGCACGCCCTCGAGCACCTGGGCTCGGTGATCATCGTGGGCGGCGACCCGAAGTCGGTGCACCGGCTCGGGTTCCGGGCGGCATCGACCCTGGCCGACGCCCTGGAGATGGCCGCTGACGTCGTCGGCCCCTCCCCCACCCTCACCCACCTGCACACGCCCCCGATCCTGATGGCCGACGTGCAGTGAGCAGGGCGCGCGACTCCTCGCGGACGCTTCGGTCCCGACGCGCCGTCCGGACCGACGCCACCCTGGGCGACGACGCCGCCACCCCGCGCCGCCTGGGGCCGTCGGCACTGGCCTCACGGGTGACCCGATCCACATTCCCACTCGCCGCTCCCACCTGGCCCGGCTCGGTCCCCCGCCCGGCTCCCGAACCGGAGCTCGGTGTCCACTACGACACGGCCTGGTCACGGAAGTACCCGGTCCGTCTGGCCCGTGCCCTGGTGCTCGACAACGTGACCCGACCGCTGGCCCGGGTCGTGGCCCAGCCCCAGCTGCGGGGCGAGGAGTACCTGGCCGACCTCGACACGCCGGTGATCTTCGCCGCCAACCACGCCAGCCACATCGACACACCGCTCCTGCTGGCCTGCCTGCCCCTCAAATTCCGCCACCGGACCGTCGTGGCCGCCGCCGCCGACTACTTCTTCGACCGCCGGTGGAAGGCGGACACCTTCTCGTTCCTGCTCGGGGCCATCCCCATCGAGCGGACCAAGGTGAACCGCCGGTCCGCGGACCTGGCCGCCGAGCTGCTGGCCGACGACTGGAACCTGGTGATCTTTCCCGAAGGAGGGCGGTCACCCGACGGTTGGGCCCAGCAGTTCCGCGGCGGTGCCGCCTACCTGGCCTCGCGGACGGGACGGCCGGTGGTGCCCGTCCACCTCGACGGCACGCGCCACATCCTGCCCAAGGGCGGAGGCATGGTGACGCGCACCCGCACCACCGTCACCTTCGGCACACCGCTCTGGCCGGCCGAGGGCGAGGACGCCCGACGATTCGGCGAGCGGATCGAAGCTGCCGTGGCCACACTGGCGAACGAGTCGACCACCGACTGGTGGACCGCACGCAAGCTGGCCGCCCGGGGCGAGACCCCGTCGCTCCAGGGACCCGATGTCGCACCCTGGCGCCGGGCCTGGGCGCTCGCCCCGGCCCCCGACCGCGCCCCGGCCATCGACGCCGAGGGCAACGACTGGCCGCGCACCAAGGACTGAGCAGGTCGATCCGGGCCGACGGACCCTGATGGCACGCCGCCGGAGCGGTGGTGGCAACGCTGGCTCAGCCGGCCGTGCGCTGAATCCCATCGCCTCGAAGTAGAAGCCGTGAGCACGACGCACGGAATGCCCGTGGATCGCGTCTGCCACCGACCGGCAGCACGCGTGGGACATCGTGCGCGATCCATCGTCTGCGGATCGCACGGCCAGGACCAGTTCACGCGGGATGGGGCTGGTGCCCCCCGATCAGGAGCAGGGATTGTCAACCGACCGTCACGTCAGCGCCACTCGGGCGTCACGCTAGTGCCACACTTCTTCCTGCAAAGGTTCATGCAATGGTTCGGCAATCGTAAGAAACCGATTACCGACGCTTCCTAGTTTGGGGCGATGAACCCCCATAGGAATGCCCAACGTCATGTCCGTGCAGTTCGCACGTCGTCGGGTCGTCGAGGACTGAAGTTGGTCGCCGGCGGCGTCGCACTGTGCGCAGCTCTCCTCTCGATGGTGGCCGTCCCCGAGGCGCAGGCTGCGCCCGGCGCACAGCCGCAAGCCGCAAAAGCGGCGCTGCCGCCCATCAAGCATGTCTGGTTCATCATCCTGGAGAACAAGTCCTACGACGCTTCGTTCACCGGACTGAACAACAACTCCTACCTCTGGAAGACGTTGCCTTCCCAGGGCACGCTGCTGACGCACTACTACGGCACGGGCCACTTCAGTCTGGACAACTACACCGCATTGGCATCGGGCCAGGGCCCGCAGTACGACCAGCAGGTCGACTGCCCGGTCTACAAAGACATGGCCGGCTCGATGGATACCAACCCGTCGGACGCCAACTACGGCCAGTTCGTGGCTGCGGGTTCGCCCTACACATCCCAGGGCTGCGTGTACCCCAACTCGGTACCGACCCTGTTCAACCAGCTGAGTGCGGCCGGTGTGCCCTGGAAAGGCTACGCCCAGGACCTCGGCAACGTGGACACCAACTCCACCGGTACTGCTCCTGGCCAGGTGCACGACGTCTACTGCGGTGCCCCGAGCAACAGTCCGACGGCCTTCCCGGTAACCAACCCTGGATCGGCCAATGCGACGGACCAGTTCGTGGGTAAGCACTTCCCGTTCCCATGGTTCCACTCGCTCCTGGACAATCCCACCAACTGCAACTCGGCCCATGTGGCCAACCTGTTCGATCCTTACAACGGGCTGTATCACGACCTCCAGCACGCCAAGACCACGCCGGCGTTCAGCTGGATCTCGCCCAACAACTGCTCGGACGCCCATGACGCCGTGTGCTTCGGCAACAACCTGTCGGGCGGCTGGTCGGATCCCAACACGCCGAAGCCCCCGGTCAACTACACCGGCGGCCTCTACGCTTCGGACCTCTTCCTCCAGCACGTCATTCCTGAGATCGAGGCCTCTCCGGCCTTCAAGCAGGGTGGGCTGATCGACATCACCTTCGACGAGGGTTTCCCTGCGTTCACCTTCACCGGCAATAGCTTCAACAACTCGACGACAGATACGCCAAACGCGGCGTCCTCGATCGCCGCGGACTCTGCCGGCGAGAACGTGAACGGCGTGAACGTCAACTCGGAGCCCACCGGCCCGAACGCTCCGTTGGCGCAGGATGCCAGCGGGAACCAGCTGCTTCCCGGTCCGGGCTTCAACGCCTTCGTCGACCGTGACCCCTCCATCCCTGGCCTGGTCCTGGGTGGCGGTAGCCCGATTGCCGGTCCTCGCACCGATGCCTCGGCCTCCAGTGACGGGACCACCAACGTGGTGAACGACAACTCGGCTGTGATCACAGACCAGGGGCGCGGAGTCACCGGCACCAACATTCCAGCCGGGACCTTCGTCGGCACAGTGACGGATACTCCGGTCAACCCGGATGCCAACGGCAACCCGCAGGTGGCTACGGCCAAGGGCTTCGGTGGCTTTGCCGACACTGGTTCGTTCACGCTGGTGGACTCTGGCGGTAATCCCGTTGTCCCGAGCGGCCCCATCTCCGGAGTGGTCATGTCGGCCAGAACCTCGGCCACCGACCCGCTCTTCGACGCCACCAACGCCACCACTGGTGGCGGTGATGTCGGGGCGGTGCTGATCAGCAAGTACATCAAGCCCGGTTCCACCGACTCGACGTTCTACAACCACTACTCGTGGCTGCGGTCGATGGAGGACATCTTCGGCGTGAGTTCGGCTTCACCCGGGATCGACGGTCAGGGTCACATCGGCTTCGCCGCCCAGACCGGCCTGAAGTCCTTCGGCACGGACGTCTTCAACTGCTGGGCTGCGAGGCCTCACTGCTGATGCATCACCACCTCCCCGCTTCTCGCGGAGAACATCCGTCCTGTACTCGTACTGGGCAGACGCATGTCGTCGAAGGTCGGGCCACCTCCGGGCCCGGCCTTCGACGACTGCGCCGGACGGGGGCCGTGACGCTCTTGGCGCTTGCCCTGGCTGCGTGCGGAACGGCTTCGGCGAGTGGCACGACCACTAGCACCACGACCAACCCCGGAAACAACCCCAATGTCTACGGTGGCACTCCCTCCTGGCTGCCCAGGGCGAGCAACTCGGTGCACGCCGTCAAGGTCACCAGTTGGAAGAACCCGCAACTCGGGTTCGAAGGTGACACGTTCGTCGCCCAACTTCCCAACGGGACGGCTCGGGTCACACTCACGGGACCGCTGGTCCCCCCTTTCGTTGCGCCACCGCCCCCGACAACCACCTGCACGTTCACCTTCACCATGCACGCCATCTCTGGCCACGTCCCCCTTTCGGCCGGGGACATCGAGTTCATCGATGGCGCTGGGGTCATCCACCACCCCGCTTTCGTGGGGCCGGTGCCTCCGGCGGACGCTCCACTGGGACAGACGCTCGTCTTCCGGGTGCAGGCCGCTGGCGTCACTACGGGACCCGGTGCGATCCGCTGGGGACCCAATCACCAGACAGTCGCCACCTGGGACTTCACCGTCGAAGTCGACTGACGCACCCGAAGGAATGGTGCCAATAGGGGTGGTCCAGTTGGTTTGGGCCGCCGCTCCATCTGCGACCCACTCGGTAGTTGAGCACACTCGTCGCAAGAGGGTGCCCCACAACGCCTGGATTGGGTCACTGCCTGCGAGTTCACAGGCGAACACCGGCAATGGCGAGGGTGATGCCTCCTCCGAATCAAAGACTCGCTTGAGGGTGAGGTTGGTCGAACCGGCCTCGAACCCCTCGTTGGTCAGGATCTCGCGACCCTCCTGAAGGAGTACGTCGTGCAACTCGTCGCCACTCCACCGCCTTCCTCGCATTGCTCCCATCTTGCGCCTGATGACCGCTCGAGGACATTCCGGATCTGAAGGCCCAGGCCGGCGACACGTGCTTGCCGAGCGCGAACTGGCTCACACCGGGGAAATTGCCGTACGCCGAGTCGGAGCGCGACGGCGGGATCGATGAACGACTGCCGAAGACGGTGTTCCATCATCGACCTATGCTCAAGTGATGGCCATCAGCGCCGACCGAGAAGTTCTCCGGTGCGAGCTGGACGAGTACCTCGCGGCCACCAGCGAACTGCAAGCATCACTCATCGAGGTCCAGACCCGTATCCAACACATGGCGGGCCTGATCGACGAAGGCGCGGACACAAGTGTCATCCTGACGTCGTTCTCGGATCCAGGGGCAGTTTCACGGGGCCTCACCGACAACATCGAGCGGCTCGAACTGGCACGGCGACGCACGCGCAGGCAGATCGTCATCATGGGCCAGGTGGAAGGGTTGAGCATCAAGCAGCTGGCGAGCTTCTGGGGAGTTTCCCGACAACTGATCTCCCGCCACAAGGACGAGGTACCTCGCCGAGATGATCGGCCCAGAACATAGGCCGGCTGGCACGAGCAGTGCGCCGAGGCCTCCGTGGCGCCTCCACCATCCATCCGGTGGTGCCTGCCTCACCTGACCGGTCTCTGCACAAGGCGGGCCGGTGTCGACCGCCCCCTGTCATCGGGTCACTGAGACGCGGTCGTGACCGTAGTGTCAACACGGCTGGACCCGGTTGAAGGCGTGATGACAGCCTGGAGGACCCTCGATCGCCGGAGCGGATTCACCTACGGCCCGGCCCGCAAGGAGCATCTGCCCAGGCTGTCCCCCCCCCGGCGTTCGTGACCCACAGCACGACCCTCGATTCCTACCTGGAGACGGTTGAACGTGGTTGACCAGACCCGAAGTTGGGGTGAGGATGACTTCATGCCCAAAGTGGCCGACCGATCAGCGGTGCTCACGGAGGTAGAGCGTTTCCACGGGCACTTTCTCTTCCTCAACGAGGAACTGAACCTGATCGTCGGGCTCCTGTCCCTCGAAGGCGAAGGCCGGATGCGAATCTCAGCCCTCTGCGACGAGGCGAGGAGTGACCTTCGGGAGAAAGCAGGGGACCTGGAGAGGTTCCGGGAGAAGTACTGTGCCGACTCAACAGAGATCGACGGCGATGCAGTGGAGCTCGCCGAGACGTGTGTCCCTCATATCGCTACGGAGATTGCCGCCCTGGACCTTCTGGCGGAGGCCCTGGCAATAGCCGAGAACGTGACGGACGACGATCTCGGATTCGTGGACGGCGTCGTTCGAACCGCACGATACGTCTACAACTCTCATGTTGCGTTCGTCCACTCGGCTCTGACCTTCCAGGGTCAGGATCTCATTGCGTTCGCCGAGTCATACGACAGGGATCCGAATGCCGCCGCGTCCGGCCAGGCATTCAACGCACTGCGAACCGCGGAATTCCCGCAATTCGTGGAGCGGCTCATGGATGGGTCTTCCGCCTGAGCGCAACCCCTCGGAACGCTCATCGACCGCCCCCCAACAGTGCCGAATGCATGGATTGCCACGTCTCCCCGGTGTCCATGCACGGTAGATCTCCTCGGAGTCGGCTCCCACCGGAGACAGCGTTCCCGGAGTGTGCAAGTCTTTTCGAGAAGCTCTTGAAATCACCGGAGTCCGGGGGTAGAACGGAAGCAGACGGTCGGTTCAGGTCGTTGCAGTCTGGTTGGCGGACTCAGATTGCGAGGCTCGAACGGATCGGTCCATGGACCCGTTGGCTCCCCGGCTCAGTCCGGGGAGCTTTCGCGTCGGAGTGGCTCCCACGTGAACGAAATCACCTAGCTCGGTGGTGCTGCACCCGTCGAACCGACCGTCTCGTGATGCTCCGGGTGGTGCCTCGATGCCACCGGTCACGATCGGCGGCGTGTCCTCCAGTTCGATTGACGAGCACTCGATACACCCGGCGTCGCGGAACAGGGGGAGCACGTGCTCGTGGGCATGGCGCAACTCCGTCCGGGTGTGCTCGGGGTAGCCCACCTCGGACACCGACAGGATGGAGACGAGCTCCGCGAGGTTGTCGGTCAGCTGCGGCGAGAGCTCATGGACCCGCTGACTCGACGTGACCTTCGCCTGACCGTCCGCGCCCACGGCGGTGTCTTGCCGTGGTTCTGGGCCCGCCATGGTGGTCCCCCGCGCGCTGTCGATTCTCTCGATGCACAAGGAATGGCTCCTCCATCGCAGGAGTGGCACACCCCGGCGAAATGGGAAGTGCCGTCTGTCGTGGAGTTCAGAAGTCCGAGACCGCCGTCGATGTGTCGTATTCGCGAACTCGTGGGGCCTGGCCCGGATCACCCGGCTGGGCGCACGACGACGAGGAGCGGCCGTCAGGAACCGTTCACCCATCGTCAGTCGGGTCGTCGGCCAGCATGTCGACGAGTCGACCGACATAGTCGGCGGCGTTCCCGCGAGCTGCCAACGATGCCGACTGGCCGGACCACAGATTGAGGAACTCCGGATTGCCCTGTGATGCCGCCGCCCTCCGGATCGGTAGCGTCAACGCGCTCTGCAGCGGGTAGTCCGGGAGTTGCGCCTCGCTCCCCTTCAGGCTCCTGGTCATGGCATTGGGGACCGCCCGGGCCGCACGCCCGGTGAACACCGACGTCAGCACCGTGGTCCTCCCCCGCCCGCTGGCCAGGACATCCTTGTGCACGGCACTGGCCGTCGATTCGGACGTCACCAGGAATGCCGTGCCGATCTGGACTCCTTCGGCTCCGAGCGCGAATGCGGCCCGGACCTGACGGTGGTCGGCGATGCCACCGGCGGCCACCACCGGCGTGTCGACCTCGTCCACGACCTGTGGCACCAGGGACATCGTCCCGACCAACGACTCGTCGACGTCCCGCAGGAAGGCTCCCCGGTGACCTCCGGCGTCGCTGCCCGAGGCGACGATGATGTCGATCCCGGACTCGTCGAGCGCGACGGCCTCGTCGACGGTCGTGGCGGTGCCGATGGTCACGATCGACCGCGTGCGAGCCTCCGACAGTGCGGATGACGACGGAACGCCGAACACGAAGCTGATCACCGGCGGACCGGCGGCGAGCAGCGCATCGAGCTGGTCGTCGAAGTCGGGGAACGCAGGGGGTGGCTGCCGGGTCGGTTCGAGCCCCACGGCGGCCGAATACGGAGCGAGTCGTTGCGCGGATTCCTCGAGCTGCTCGACACTGAGCTCGGCGTTCCGCTCGCCAGGTAGTGGCACCCAGAGATTCACGTTGAACGGGTGCCGGGTCATCGAGGAGAGCTCGGCGACCAGCTCGGTGATTCCGTGTGGCTCCAGGTAGTTGGCGCCGAACGAGCCGAGACCGCCGGCATTCGACACCGCAGCAGCCAACTCGGTGGACGACAGCCCCCCGCCGAACGGTCCCTGGATGATCGGGAACGCCACGTCGAGGGCGGCTGCCACGCGCGTCTCATTCCAAGGACGCCTGTGAGCCACGTGTGATTTCCTCCTGAGTTCGCCAGGTGCACGCTGCGACCCGGGTCGGCCGGCTTCCATTCCACCAGAAGTTCCCCACCCACCTCCTGTCCCCGCATGCCGGCCGGGGTCCGAACTCCGACGGCTGGTGCTCGCCGCTCGCGAGCTACCCCTCTGTCGGCACTTCGGCCATACCCGCTCCGGTCCAACGGACGGGAGCGTCGCGACCCTCGGAATTCCTGCTGAGGATTGGTCGCGACCCCCATCAGGTGAGGGCTCGATCCGAGCAGGCTCGGCTCTCGCTCCGCCCGCCTGATCGCCTTGAGAATCGAGGAAGGGCGCGCAGGATCATCGGGGGAATCCCCCAGATCCATGCATCCTCCGGCGCCTTCCCCGGCGTACAGGTCCTGATGGTCGAATCCGGCTGACGTGACCACTGCGAGCAGTTCCTCCGGGCGATGGAAGTAGGCGGGCGTGGGCCACTCCGGATGGCCCCCCACATCCGGATTCCGACGGCGACCGTCGTGCAGGTCAGCCTCGACGATGGACTCGAAGCGCGGGTCGGCGAGGTGCACGGAGTACCCGCTCCGGGCCACGACGGATCCGAGCATGGCACCGTCACTCACCGGTCGACGTCCATCCACGGTGGTCTCCCAGCCTGAACCGGCTTCGGACCGGACCCATATCATCGACTCATGCCTACGACCGAGCGGAAACGGGTGGTCCTGGACCTCATCGACAACGTCTGGACACACGGCGATCTGGACGCCCTCCCCGATTACTGGACCGACGACTGCGTGAACCATGCGGCTCCAGGACACGACAGGGTGGGTCTCGCATCGCTCAGGGCGTATCACGAGGGATTCCAGGCGGGCTTTGCCGATTTCTCGAACGTCGTGATCGAGGTGCTCCGACAGGTCGAGGAGGGAGACACCGTGGTGACGCAGTTGATCACGTCGGCCACCCACTCCGGACTCGGCAGGGACGTCACACTCGACACCATCCGCATCGATCGGCTCCGTGATCTCAAGATCGCCGAGCACTGGTCGGTAGCGGACATGGCGGGGCTGATGGCACAGCTCGAGTAGTACCCGAGTCTGCGCCGGCCAGGCGGGTGCCCCTCCTGGCCGGGAATGTGACGGGTATCGACGGTCCCGCCTGTTCGGTATCCGAAAGTGCAGCGCGGGTGGCGGCATGGCCCGGTACCGTTCCCATGCATGACAGTCGTTCTCGTCAATGGCAATCCGGAGACGGCAGCGATCTGGCCGCCACTCGTCGCTGCGTTGGGACGAGATGACACCGTGACCCTGTCGCCACCGGGTTTCGGCGCGCCCCTGCCCGATGGCTTCGGTGCGACGTACGACGACTACGTGGCCTGGCTGACCGGGGAGCTCGATGCGATCGGTGAGCCGGTCGACCTGGTCGGACACGACTGGGGTGCCAACTTCACACTTCGGTTGGCGTGTGAGCGACCGGACCTGCTCCACTCGTGGGCCATCGACACGGCCGGGTGCTTCGCCCCGGGCTACGCCTTCGACGACGTGCCCTGCCATGTCTGGCAGACGCCCGGTGCTGGTGAAGAGGCCATCGGCGCATGGCTGGCACTGGGTGTCGAGGACCGAGCCAGCCTCAACCAGGCGATGGGCATGACGCCGGGGGTGGCGAAGGAGCTGGCCACAGCCCTGGATGACACCATGGGTCGGTGCATCCTCGCCGTGTACCGCTCGGTACCCGAAGCCGTGCTTGCCGAATGGGGTCAGAGGGTCACTGCTGCGTCGGCTCGACCGGGTCTCGTCATCGTTCCCGCTGAGGATCCATACACGGGCGGTGAGGCCCGGCACCGCTGGCTCGCCGAACGGGCCGGCGCGACGGTTGCCGTTCTGGAGGGGGTCGGCCACTGGTGGATGCTGCAGGATCCGGCCAACGGGGCAGCCGCACTCCGAAAGTTCTGGGACGCGATCTAGACGCATCCGGAACCTGTCGTTCCCGGCCCGCATCCTGGCGCCCCCGGTCGCCGGCCCAGGGTACGGCTGCGATCGAGCGCGCTCGCCGATCGCGAGTGCTCGCACTCCGGCGCATCGGGGACAGCGGCGTTCGCGTTCGTTCTCTTCGGCTCCATGGGCGGCATGCCGATCAACCGCCCCATGGTCGGGATCGCCTCCGCCGGGTCCGCCGGGTACTGGACCGTCGCAGCAGACGGCGGGATCTTCTCGTTCGGCAGCGCCCAATTCTTCGGGTCACCTGCCTGATCACTGCACCGGGCGCTTCGTCCGACCCGCCGCGTGCTCCCGCGGCGGGGGGCTGATGAACAGTGGCGCCCTTCCCACTGACGTGGACCGGATGTACCGCGCCGACCCCCGCGTCACTACCGATGACGCGGGGTCCCCGTCTCCAGGTGTCATAATTGCCGCACTACAAGGGGAGCAGTGTGGCGGACAGTCCTGATGCGGGATGGTGGTCGGATCCGACGGATCGGCACGAACTTCGTTACCACGACGGATCGCAGTGGACCGCGTACACGTGCGACAACGGGATCGTCGGCGTGGACGGTCAGCGGCCACACACCGGCCCAGGACCGACCGGTGCCGGCGACCCTGCTCCGGCGGATCCGCTCGCACGTGGCCCCGCCCCCCAGCTGGCATGGCAGCCCACACTTCAGCCCCCGGTCGCCGGCGCACCGCCCGTACCGGTGGCGCCTCCGATCGCTCCCGGACCGACGGGAGGCGGGAGCGGCGGGCGGCACCGCGCCTGGCTCCTGGTGGTCCTCGGGATCGCGGTCCTCGAAGCCGTAGCCATCGTGGTGCTCAGCGTCGCCCTGGTGGGTGACAGCACACCCGCCTCGTCCCGCCCGATCGGCTCGATCGTGCCGGCAACCGGCTCCTACCCGTCCACCCGGGGAAGCGTCGTGTACACGAGCACCTTCGGACACGACGACAGTTGGACGACGGGATCGATCGACGCGAACACCACCGCCTCGGTCTCGGGCGGTCAGTACGTGGTCCAGGCGTCGGACCACTACCACCACGCCCTGTTGACGCCCTACGGCGACCCCCATCTGGGCATCTCGGTACAGGCCACGGTGGGCGGGTTCCCGCAGCACGACGTCTCCATGGGTGTCGGGTGCCAGTCCGGGAGCCGGGTCGATCCCCCGCTGATCTACCAGCTGATCGTCTACCCGGACGGGAGTTGGTGGATCGAGGAAGCCCGACTGACCGGTTCGATCACGATCCTCACGTCGGGACAGACGCCGCCGCTGTCGACCACGGCGACCCTCCAGCTGGTCTGCGTCCTCACGCAGGTGTCCTCGGCACAGGAGACGACGCAGCTCGTCGCCTTCGTCAATGGCAGCCAGGTCGCAGCCATCGGCGACCAGATCACCCACCTCTCTCCAGGCGGGTACGTTCCCCTCCTGGTGGTCGGCACGTTCGGTCAGCACGTGCAGGTCGGGTTCAGCGGGGTGGTGGTCAGGAGCATCTATTCGGCCACCGCCGGTCCGAGTTCCGTCGCTCCGCCCAAGCTGTCCGCGTCCGTGCGCGCCGTGCCGGCCCGAGCCCTGTCGGGGCCGCCGCTTCGGGCAGCCGGTCCGCCGACGCCGGCCAGGTGGCACCGGGTCCGGTCTAGCGACCGGTGAACACCGGTCGTCGCTTCTCCACGAACGCCGTCATCCCCTCGACCTGATCCGCGGACTCGCTGCAACGGCGGACCCCTTCACGCTCGATACGCAGTGCATCCTCGAGGGGGAGGTGCTCCGCTGCGACCACGGCCCGCAGAACCCCTGCCACTGCGATCGGCGGTTGGGCGGCCAAGGCGCCGGCCAGCTCCCGCGCCCGCTGCTTGAGCTCGGCGACCGGATGGAGCTCGTGCACCAGGCCGATCGCCAGCGCCGTGGGCCCGTCGATCTTCTGCGCCCGCAGGATCATGTCCAGCGCCCGCGCCCGGCCCACCGTCCGGGTGAGTCGGGCGGTGCCACCCCAGGCCGGGATGGTCCCCAGATCGAGCTCCGGAAGTCCGATCTGCGCTCCCTCGGTGGCGCCCAGTCGGAAATGGCAGGCGAGGGGCAGCTCCAGGCCACCGCCCAGGCAGTAGCCGAACAGCGTGGCGATGACCGGTCGATCGAGTTGCTCGATCATGCCGAGCACCCGCAGCCGCTGGTCGAGCACGGCTTCGAACCCGCCGCGTTCCTCGGCGCGGGCGAGCAGTTGCTTGAGGTCCATCCCCACGCTGAAGTTCTCCTCGCCGGCCGCGGTGATCACGACGGCGCGCACCGTCCGGTCCCGGCGGATCGCGACGAGGGCGCCTTCCAGTGCGTCCATGTACTCGAAGGTCATCCGGTTCCGAGGTGCGTCCCGGTTCTCCAGCACCACCACCTGGTCCTGTCGTTCGATGCCCAGCGCACTGCTGCGTTCCATCAGGTCCTCCTCACCGGTCCATGTCGGGAATTGCACAGGTCGACGCACATACTGACCCAACGGAACGGCCGCCTGGTCCGACCTGATTCCGGTCGTGCCGGCGCTTCACGGTGTCCGCACAGCCCGGATCCGCGGGCGGCGGGTCATCTGGCGAAGACGGACCCGGGTGACCGTGCGACACGGGCGCCGTCGGGGGACGGCTACAGGGGGAAGCGCTCGCATGTCGGGCTGCGGCCACTACTGTGGACGCATACACCTAGGGGGTATAGGCATGCCGAGCGACGCGAGCGCCACCGACCAGGAACTCCCGGTCGGCACACCGGGCTACACCGACGAGAAGGACCAGGTCCGCAAGCGCCTCCGGAGGATCGAGGGCCAGGTGCGGGGCATCCAACGGATGGTCGAGGACGACCGGTACTGCATCGACGTCCTGGCCCAGGTGTCGGCGGCCACCTCGGCCCTCCAGTCGGTCGCGCTGCTGCTCCTCGACGAGCACCTCGCCCACTGCGTGTCCGACGCGGTGCGCGCGGGTGGTGACGAGGCCGAGGCCAAGCTCGCCGAGGCGTCGACCGCCATCGCACGCCTGGTCCGGTCGTGACGGCAACGGCGCTGCTCGGCGCACCTCCGGCCGGAGCGGTGCTCGCCTCGGTACCGGTCCTGACGGACGTCGCCCGCAGTCTGCGCGAGGGCTTCTTCATGTTCTGGGAGACCCTGTGGCCGCTGATCCTCGGCTTCGGGCTGTCCGGCGCCGTCCAGGCGTTCGTCTCGCGGACGTCCATGCAGCAGAAGATGGGCGACCACGGCCCGGCGGCCGTCGCCCGGGCCAGCGTCTACGGCATGGTCTCCTCCTCGTGCTCCTATGCGGCCTCGGCCATGTCCAAGTCGCTGTTCGTCAAGGGCGCCGACTTCGTGGCTTCGATGGTGTTCATGTTCGCCTCCACCAACCTGGTGCTCGAGCTCGGCATCGTGCTCGTCGTGCTGATGGGCTGGCAGTTCGCCGCCGCCGAGTTCGTGGGCGGCGCCATCATGATCGTCCTGCTCACGGTGCTCGGTGGCCTGTGGTTCCGGGGACGCATGATCGCCCGGGCCCGCGAGCACCTCGACACCGAGGCGGCCGGGGGGCACCAGCACGCGCCGGAGGAGGACACCGCCCTCCAGGAGCAGTCATGGGGAACCAAGCTGCGCAGCCCGGGCGGCTGGGCCAACGCCGCCACCTACACGATGGCCGACCTCACCATGCTCCGACGGGAACTGGTCATCGGCTACACCGTGGCCGGGTTCCTGGCCGTCCTGGTGCCCACCAGCGTCTGGAACGCCGTCTTCCTCCAGGGCCACGGCTTCTGGACCAGCCTCGAGAACGTCATCGTCGGGCCGTTCATCGCCATCATCAGCTTCGTCTGCTCGATCGGCAACGTGCCGCTGGCCGCAGCGCTGTGGCACGGCGGGATCAGCTTCGGCGGCGTGATCTCGTTCATCTTCGCCGACCTCATCGCCTTCCCCCTGCTGCTGATCTACCGCCGCTACTACGGCACCCGGATGATGCTGCGGATGCTCGCCCTCTTCTGGGGCGTGATGTCGACCGCCGGCCTCATCACCGAGGGAATCTTCTGGTGGCTGGGAGCCATCCCCACCACACGTCCGGCCACCGTCGCCACCGCCCACTTCCAGTGGAACTACACCACCTACCTCAACATCGTGTTCCTGGCCCTGTTCGGCCTCCTCTACTGGGTCTACCGGAACCGGGAGCGCCTCGGTGGAGGGAGCGGCTACGCGCTCGACCCGGTGTGCGGCATGCAGGTCCAGACGGCCAACGCCCCGGCCTCGGTCCTGTTCGAGGGCCGCCCGGTGTACTTCTGCTCGGACCACTGCCGGCACCGGTTCGACGCCGATCCGGCCCGGTTCGCCAAGGTCCTGACGGCAGCAGCAGCGTCGACCGACGCCGTCCGATCCCCCGCCCCCGACCGTGCCGTACCCGGGGCGCACGACGTCGACTCCACCGCCACGGCCACACCGGCCACCGCCGTCGACCCGGTGTGCGGCATGACCGTCGACCCGGCGCGCGCCGGCGCGCACCTGGTCCACGACGGGGTCGACGTGTGGTTCTGCTGCCAGGGCTGTGCCGATGCCTTCGCCGCCGACCCGGGTGGCCACCGGGTCGACGCGCCGGCCTGACCGGACCTGCCCGCTAGCGGTCGAGCTGCGCCGCCCCGTCGGTGGCGATGCGTTCGAACAGTCCCTGGTCGACGTCGAACTGGCTGTCGGGCACGGGCCAGTGCACGACCAGCTCGGTGATGCCGATGCGCCCGAACCGACCGGCCATGTCGACGAAGGCGTCCACCGACGCCAGCGGCCGTTCCTCGGTGAATCCGTCGAGGAAGACACGATCCACCGATGACGGGGCGCGGCCGTGCGCGGCCAGGGCGGACTCCAACGCACGCACCTGGGCGGCGACAGCTGCCTCGGTGCTGACCGGCCCGCCGTCGGGCAGTCCCCCGACAGTGACCCAGCCCTGGCCGTGTGCGGCAGCCACCGCCATCGCCCGTGGCCCCATGGCCGACACCACGAACGGAGGTCTCGGCTCGGCCAGAGGCGGCGGGTGCCGGACCACCCGGTCGGCCGAGTAGTAGCGTCCGGTCTCGGTGG
>Ga0209698_10003926_pt1 | contig 16440 bp, 16 predicted proteins | sample LitLauG_LLR_2012_FD_187203 | JGI IMG/M metagenome (GOLD analysis project Ga0209698, IMG submission 187203) | Freshwater sediment microbial communities from Pennsylvania, USA - Little Laurel Run_MetaG_LLR_2012 (SPAdes) (version 2) | ecosystem: Environmental > Aquatic > Freshwater > Creek >...
GTGGGTAGAAGAAACAGAGGTGAGGCGATAGGAAGGGTTAAAGGTCTATCGGGTCACATCCACTGCTTCTACACCGGGAAGCCGCCGAAACTTCTCGGAGGCTTGCACCCACTGCTAGTATTCATACGTCCTTATGCAAGTCTGGGCGGGGAATTCGCAGCCCGCCTGTGGAACGTTATATCATACCCCCCTAGGGTATATGTCAAGCAAAAAATCGCGGAAATCGAAAAATTATGAAAGATAAATTACCGGAGATATCGAAGGAAAAGCAGAAGCTCTTCTCCCGCATCAAGCGACTGAGTGGGCAGATCACGGCCGTGGAGCGGGCGGTGACAGACGGGGACGAGTGCGCGGATATTCTGATGCTGCTGGCGGCGATTCGCGGAGGAGTAAATAGCTTGATGGCCGAGATCCTGGAAGATCACATCCGGCTTCATATCACGCATCCGGACCGGGGTGCTGAGTCACCCGAGGAATTGACCGAAGACCTGATTTCGCTGGTCCGAGCCTATTTGAAATAGAACATTGCAATTGCTTTGGAATGGAACCGCCGGTTTGACAGCATTCATTGTGAGCCCATAACCTGATTTGTCTTCTATGAAAGTACTGGTCTTAGGTGGTGGAGGGCGGGAACATGCGCTGGTGTGGGCGCTGAAGAAGTCTTCCCGTATCTCGCAGCTTTATTGCGCGCCCGGAAATGGCGGCATCGCGGAGGATGCGGAATGCCTTGCGGCAGACTTGAAGAATCTGGAATCGATCATCGCGCTTGCGGCGCGCCTGCAGCCCGATTTGACTGCGGTCGGGCCGGAACTGCCTTTGACCTTGGGCGTCGTGGACGAGTTCATGCGGCGAGGATGGCGCGCCTTTGGACCGACGAAAGCCGCCGCGCAATTGGAGGCAAGCAAGAGTTTCGCAAAAGAGTTCCTGCAGCGGCACCACATCCCGACTGCTCCTTTTGCCATCTGCGATTCGATTGAGCAGGTGCGCTCGGCCCTCGGTCATTTTCATGTGCCGGTAGTGGTCAAGGCGGATGGATTGGCAGCCGGCAAGGGCGTGGTGATCGCTAAGACCAAGGAAGAGGCCGCCAGTGTGGCGGCAGAGATGCTTAGCGGCAAGATGCTGGGCGAAGCAGGGGCGCGGGTGGTGCTCGAAGAGTGCCTCAAGGGCGACGAGCTTTCGTTCCTAGTTTTCAGCGACGGCGAACGCGTGGCTCCGCTGGTCGCCGCCCAGGATCACAAGCGCGTGGGCGACGGCGATACCGGGCCGAACACGGGAGGCATGGGCGCCTATTCGACCGCGGATATCGTTGACGATCAAATGCGCGACTGGCTGGTGCACCACATTGCCCAACCTGTCGTGGACGGCATGAAAGCCGAAGGTACCGAATTCAAAGGTGTGCTGTACTGCGGATTGATGATGACCGCGCGTGGGCCGATGGTGCTGGAGTTCAATTGCCGTTTTGGCGATCCCGAGACGCAGCCCATCCTGATGCGGCTGGAGAGCGATCTGGTCGAAGCGCTCGAAGCATCGATTGACGGGCGCGTGAGTGAGGGAGATTTCAAGTGGTCGCCGGATGCCTCGGTATGTGTAGTGATGGCTTCGGGCGGGTATCCGGGGACTTTCGCGGTGGGCAAGCGCATTGATGGAGTTGAAGAGGCCAACGCTGTCGCAGGGGTCAAGGTCTTCCATGCTGGTACTTCGAAGCGCAATGGCGTGTATTACACGGCGGGGGGACGAGTCTTGGGTGTGACTGCGCGGGCTGCAGACTTGGAGACCGCGGTGGCGCGAGCGTACGAGGCCTGCGGCAAGATTTCCTTTGAGGGCGCCCACTATCGGAAGGATATTGCAGGACGGGCGTTGAAGAAGTGATGGCGCAACAGGCGAGCCTTCATGTTTATCGTTTTAATCTTCTTGTCGCTGTGCGGATTGGGCGCTCTAGTCATAATGGGTAACTGCGCTCTGCGCCCGCAGTGGCGGACAAGTCGCGTCTGGAGGATGGGCACCATCTTCGGAGTTGCCGGATTGGCTATTCCTGTTGTCTGCCATCTTGTTGGAGTAGATACAGCTTCTTCGGCAGATCTGGTATGGCCAACGCAAATCACGATCTGGCCCAACCGGCCAGACGATTCGGTTTGGAAGACACCGGTGTTTTTGAGCATGGGGATTCTCAGCAATATTGGACTTTATGCGATTGTTGGTCTGACGGTCGGAGTCGTCTGGACCTGGATTGGACGTAGAAATGTCACTACCGTGGGAGACAACGAATGAGCAAGCCGCTGGTTTCGATTGTAATGGGGAGTGATTCGGATCTTGAGATCATGCGCGAGGCGGGGAAAGCGCTCGACGATTTCGGTATTGCGTATGAGATCGACGTTACGTCGGCGCACCGTTCGCCCGATCGTACAGCCGACTACGCGCGAAAAGCCGCCGACCGCGGAATTCGCGTGATCATTGCCGGCGCTGGCGGCGCAGCCCATTTGGCTGGCGTCATCGCGGCGCATACGACGCTGCCAGTGATTGGCGTCCCGATTCCATCGACATCGTTGGACGGAATGGATTCGCTGCTCTCGACGGTGCAGATGCCGGCAGGAATCCCGGTTGCGACGGTTGCGATCGGCAAGCCCGGAGCGACGAATGCTGGCATTCTCGCGGCGCAGATCATTGGAGTCGCCGATGAAGCGATTGGGAAGAAGCTTCACGGCCATAAAGAAAAGCTCGCGCGGGGCGTGGAAGAGAAGTCAAAGAAGTTGAAAGAAAAATAGCTTCCGAAGGACGCTACGGCGGTCTGGACTACAGCTTCAGGCCTTTTAAATATTCACGGAAAGGACCACCGAGATCGTCTCGCTTAAGGGCGAACTCGACCGTGGCCTTCAGGAAGCCCAGCTTGTCTCCTGTGTCGTAGCGGCGGCCCTCGTAGACATACGCGTACATCTTTTCTTGCTTTAGCAAGATGCGCATGCCATCGGTGAGTTGAAGTTCGCCTCCAGCGCCCGTCGGAGTCTTGGCGAGGCAATCGAAGATTGCCGGAGTGAGAATGTACCGGCCGATAATGGCCAGATTCGAGGGAGCTTCTTCGGCCTTCGGCTTCTCGACCATGTTGCGAATTTCGAAGAGGCGGCCGTTGTAGCCATTCACAGGTTGCGCGTCGAAGACTCCATAAGAAGAAATCATCTTCCCTTCGATCACCTGGGCAGCAATGACGGAGCATTGCTTTTCGTGAAAGACATCGGCCATCTGCTTGAGAGCGGGGACGGGATTGTCGATCACGTCGTCGGCAAGCAGAACAGCGAACGGTTCGTTGCCCACAAGTTCGCGCGCCATCAGGACAGCGTGGCCGAGTCCGAGCGCTTCTTTCTGCCGCACGTAGGCCACATAGATCATGTCCGAGATCGAGCGCACAATTTTGAGCAGGTCCAGCTTGCGGCGCTCCTCGAGCATCTTCTCGAGTTCGTAGCTGACGTCAAAGTGGTCCTCAATGGCCTGCTTCCCGCGTCCGGTAATGATGATGATCTGGTCGCAGCCCGAGGCCATCGCCTCTTCGACTCCGTATTGAATGATGGGCTTGTCGACCAGCGGCAGCATCTCTTTCGGCTGTGCCTTGGTGGCGGGGAGAAAGCGGGTGCCGAGTCCTGCGGCGGGGAAGACGGCTTTACGGAGTTTCATTTTCATGCGGTGGTTCGTCGTGGGTCGTTAGCGACCGATCATTGTAAATGTTCTGGTTTGCTCCTGCCGCTGCTTCGCAAGCGATGTTCCGGGATTGTCAACCCGCGTGCTTACCATCTGCCTGCGAACCGACCTCTGATGCCGATTCCTCTGCTGCCAGTTGCTCCAAGACCGTGCGCAGTGCCCGTAGAACTTCCTCTGCTTGGGTCGCTTTCACCACAAACTTCAACATCCCATCGGGCGTGAACTGCGCCCCCCGCTGGCTGGAAACGAACCTCGCTAATTGCTCGGGATCGACGGCCGCATTCTGCCGGAACTTGAATGTGACCTGATCGCGCTTGCGGTCGATGGCATTCACGCCCACCCGCATGCAGAGTAGTTTCAGGCTGGCATAATCGAGCAGGTTGCGGACGGCTTGCGGCGGAGGACCGTAGCGATCTTCAAGCTCGGTGCCCACATCGGCGAGTTGCGACTCCGTCTCGACGCGCGCCACGCGTTTGTACATCTGCAGGCGCTGGTTCTCTTCCGGAACATACTCGCCGGGAATCCGAATATTGAGGCCGAGGTTGAGTTGCGTTTCCGTTTCTTCTGGTGCACCTTCTCCCTTCATCTCGCGTACTGCGCGCTCGAGCATCTGCGTGTAGAGTTCGAACCCGACGGCTTCGATGTGCCCGCTCTGCTCACCGCCGAGAAGGTTTCCCGCCCCACGCAGCTCCAGATCGAGCGCGGCGATCTTGAATCCTGCGCCCAAGTCAGAGAACTCCTTCAACGCCGCAAGGCGCCGGCGCGCAATCGGCGTCAGTTCGACATCCCGCGGCACCAGCAGATATGCATACGCGCGGCGGTTCGAGCGACCCACGCGCCCGCGTAACTGATAAAGCTCAGACAATCCCAGCCGGTCCGCCCGGTTGATCAGGATTGTGTTGCACAGGGGTATGTCGAGGCCGTTCTCGATGATCGTCGTGGCCACCAGAATGTCGGCTTCGTGATGCATGAACTTCAGCATCACCTTCTCCAGCTCCGTTTCCCCCATCTGTCCGTGACCGACGGTGATGCGCGCCTTAGGCACAAGTTCCTGCAGTTTGGCTGCGATCTCCCAGATGGTTTCCACCCGGTTGTAGACGAAATAGACCTGTCCGCCGCGCTCGAGTTCCTGCTCGATCGCTGATTGAATCAATTTGTCGTCCCAGCTGGCAACAACCGTCTGGATTGCCATGCGGTCTTTGGGCGGAGTTTCGATAACGCTCATGTCGCGCAATCCGACAAGCGACATGTGCAGCGTGCGCGGGATCGGGGTAGCGGACATGGTGAGGACGTCGACCTGCTTGCGCATTTGCTTGATGCGCTCTTTGTGGCGCACGCCGAAACGCTGTTCTTCGTCCACGATGAGCAGGCCAAGGTCGACGAATTTCAGATCCTTCGAGAGCAGGCGATGCGTGCCAATGAGAATATCGATCTTGCCTGCTTCCAGTTTTTGCAGGATCTCTTTCTGCTGCTTCGGGTTGCGAAAGCGACTGATCATTTCGATCGTCACGGGAAATGGTCCGAAGCGCTGCTTGAACGTCTCGTAGTGCTGAAAGGCGAGGACTGTGGTGGGCGCGAGCACCGCGACTTGCTTGTTGTCGCTGACCGCTTTGAACGCCGCGCGCATCGCGACTTCCGTCTTGCCGTAGCCCACGTCTCCACAGAGGAGGCGATCCATCGGCTGCGACGATTCCATGTCGCGCATCACGTCCTTGATGGCCTGCGCCTGGTCTTCGGTTTCGCTGAATTCGAAAGCATCTTCAAACTCGCGAACAAATTCGTTGCCGGAGGGAAACGCGTGCCCCTGCGCCATTTTGCGCTCGGCATAGAGCTTGAGCAGTTCGTCGGCCATGTCTTTCATGGCCTTACGCACGCGAGCCTTGGTCTTGGCCCAGGCCTGCGTGCCGAGATGACTGAGCGCAGGTTTCGCGCCCTCTGACGAGCGGTATTTCTGGATCAGATCAAGACGCGTCAGCGGGACATACAGCCGTGCGCCCTCGGCGTATTCGAGGAGCATGAACTCGGCATTGCCGTCGCCTTGATTGATCTCCTTCAGGCCCTGATACTGGCCGATGCCATGCTCGACATGAACAACGTAGTCTCCGACCTGCAGGTCGCGGAAGTCGGAAAGAAACGCGGAGACCTTCGATTTCTGTCGTCCTGGCCGCGCCGCGACCGTATCCGATTCGTCGAATAAATCGCGCGCACCGAAGATGGCCAGATGCGCGTCAGGAATGACAACGCCATCGGGCACGTAGGCCTTGGCGAGCGTCGTGGTCTGCACTTCTCCTGCAAAGTAGCTGGTTTCGTCGGCGTAGCTCTCGCCGCCTCGCGTGCGGCTTCCCAGCCGGAAACTCGTGTTGTATTCGGTGAAGATATCGGCGAGTCGTTCGACTTCCCCGGTGTTGGGAACGGACAACAAAACCTCATTCCCCGCTGCCGTAAGCTTTTTGACTTCCTCCAGCATGGCCGGAACTGCCCCATGGAACCGGGGAGTCGGTTGCGTGAGAAAGGAAACGACCTCTTCCTGTCCGTCTCGGGTAATGCCCAGATGTTCCAGATCGGCCCCCGTCATGCCGCCAACTTTTTGCCACCATGCGTCAGGGACAAGATAGAGATCTTCCGGCCGAACCAGGTTGCCAACTCCACTGCGCTCATGCGCCTCCACCACACGAGTCCAGAAGCGATCGAATTCAGAGCGCAGCAAGTCGGGTTCATCGAGCAGCACGGCGGCGCGCGGCAGAAGATCGAACACACTCTGATCGGCTCCGGCCACGGGCGCGTAAAACTCCCAACCGGGGAATACGGTGACCCCTCCCGACCGAATCGCCGCTTCGACAATCTCTTCGTTTCCGGTGATGCGCTTGCCCGAGAGGCGCGTGTGGATTGCGCCCAGCAACTGTTCATTGACCGGAGTCTCGGTGAGTGGAAGCAGCAAAGCTTCGTCGAGCGGGTTGGATGAACGCTGGGAGGTGGGATCAAACCTGCGAATGGAGTCGACTTCGTCCCCAAAAAATTCGATACGCACGGGCCGTTCAGCTTCCGGCGAGTAGACGTCGAGGATGCCGCCGCGCACGGCATATTGACCCGGCATCTCGACGACGTCGGCAGACGAGTATCCAACAGTGTTGAGATGGGCGAGAAGATTGTCGAGATCAAACGATTCGCCTCGCCGTAGCGTACGGGCCAGCTCAGTGTAGTAATTGGCGGAACGCAAGCGGATTGCGGTGGCGGCGATGGGCGTGACCACGATCGCTGCCTTGCCAGTCGCGATCTTCCAGAGAGCCGTGGCGCGTTCTTCCTGCAGTTCCGGATGCGGCGAGAGATTCTGAAAGGGAAGGACGTCGCGCGCAGGCAAAGAAACAACGGCCTCGGGATCGCACGCGGACGTAAGCTCGCAGAAGCCCTGCAGGACCGGAATGAAGTCTTCCACAGTACGGTTGTCGTTCACGACCAGAATGAGCGGGCGTTCGGCTGCGCGCTGGAAAAGCACGAGCAGCAAGGCTTTTGCTGTCGGGGACAATCCAGACACACGAAGCCGCTCCGTGCCCTCTTTCAGGTGGGAGGCTGCACGCGCGAATCCGGGAAGAGTTTCCACGCCCGCGAAGAGTTCGCGGACGAAGGGAAGAAGCATGCAGATTGATTTTAACAGGAGTGTGGCAGACCGCCGCGCGGGCTCAGGCTGGCTGAAGTTCGCGCGCAACGTCACTGATGTAAGGCTCATGTACGAACTTGAGGTCCCCCCGTTCCACCAATGCTCGAGACGCGGTTAGATCGTCCGGACTAAGCCAACAGCCCTTGGCATCCTTCGCGCCGTTTGACAGCACTCCAGATTGAGACCAGATGGTCTTCGCATGGAGCTTCAAGGCGAGATCGGAGATGCCGGGGAGTTCGCCCAGGGGGCGATAGGAGTAGACCAGATCAACCCGCTCCGGAGCGCGCCCGGTGCTTCGAGCGACTACCGCATCACCTTTCAATTCGTAGGCGGAGAAATCTTCCGGGCCGGGTCCACCGCGAACGATGACCTCAAATCCCGCGCGGACGAGCGACTCGGGCACATCTTTGCTCGGCCAGTCGATGACGAGTATCGTCCGAACGGATTGCAGGATTTCTCGTGCGGTCATAGGCGCTCAGAATAGAGTCAAACCGCTGCACTGTCAAAAACGCGACCTGCAGTTGACTCGTTTCGCGGAAATGCTTGCCCAGTCTATTGCACCGTGACTTTCACGGTTGCCGTGGTGCGCCCGTAAGCGTTCGTGCCCGACAGCGTGTACGTGGTCGTAGCTGTTGGCGCAACGATCACGCTGCTACCGCGAATCGCTCCTACTTGCGGCGAAACTACGGAATACGAGGCGCCATCGACACTCCAGCTAAGAGTAACCGGCTGTCCTGCGGAGACGGTCGCAGGATTGGCCGTGAAGCTGTTGATGACCGGCAATGGGCCGGTTGGGACATTCGACGGCGTGTAGAGCGGACTGATCTGGATGACCTCAAATGCGGAGGCAGGGACGGTTTTCAGGCTGGCCAGATCATTATTGTCCCAACGATTGTCCGGGTCGCCGCTGATGTAAATCGAACTGCCGTTATCAGCCAGGATCATGCCGTATTTCTGCAGGGCCGCAAGAATGACTTTTGACTGCGGCGAAAATTTCGAAATATCAAATGAGGACTTCAGGCGCAGACGCATGCCCATGGGCGCTGCATAGGTTTTGGTCGAGTTCCCAGCCCAGTGCGAGGCAGGCGGCGTGAAAGCGTTTTGCGTGTACTTCACCGTGTAGCGGAGGGCATGGTGAATGGCGCCACTGGCGACCTCATCGTAACGGGCCAGGCCCGGAAAGATGGGAAGGCCGGCGGCGTCCGCAGACGTCCAGGTATAAGGGCGCTGCTCATCGTTGAGGAGATCCCACACGGCGCCGGACGCGGCGTTCCAGCTTCCGTTCTTTTGAAGATAAGACGAGTAAAGCTCATACAGCCAGCAGTTGTCGCGGTCGAGCACAAGAACATGGCGATCGCCATTACCCGGGTTGGGATAGCCTTCGATGGGCGCGTTCTTCGGGACTGGCATGGGGCCGGGATCGCTTTCGTTTCCATACGCCGTGTATTTGATTCCCACGAATGGGGATCCGCTGACCACAATGTACGGGATGCCAATCGTCTGTCCCGCGTACTCGCCCGCGCCAAAGTCAGGGTGCAGTGGCGTGGTCGTGCCGATGACGTTGATGTAGTTCTGCGAATTGGGATCGACGGGCGCAGAGGAAATGTCCTGGTTCCAGAGATTGTTGGCAGGAAACGGAATGAAGCCATGCAAGCTGGCGCCGCGGCCAAGGCTCATTTGCGAGCAGGATTGCGCGGCGGCATGGGTCGCGAACATAGACAGGAAGAAGGCGACGATGCCGAGAAATCTTCTCATAGGGGTAATCTACGCCGCTGAATCCGCGCAGAAAAAATGAGATGGGCTAGAACTCCGGCCAACGATTTCGGCGCTGTGTAGTGCAAGCTCTTGCTCCTCTTGTCTTCCCGAACGAAGTGAGGGACCTGGGTTTTCGCACGTGCCGGCCAAGACTCATTCCTCGCTTCGCTGGAATGACAAAGTAGCCTACTAGACGGCTACGTGCTTAGGCCCGTGCTTCATTCGATCCGCCTGCCATAGAATGTGGTAGGGATTCGCAAAAAGTTCTTGACACCGGTTTCTTCGGGGTATATTTAACCTAGTAGTTATTTAACTGATAGGTTCACCACGAATGATCGACCGGCTTAGCGAGACTTTCGGGGCATTGGCAGACCCGACGCGACGAGCGATTCTAGGGCGCCTGGCATCGGGCGAGGCTTCGGTCACCGAGTTGGCCGCGCCGTTTGATATGAGCATGCCCGCAATTTCCAAGCATCTTAAGGTCCTTGAGAGGGCGGGACTGATTACGCGAGGCCGCGAGGCGCAGTGGCGGCCTTGCCGGCTGCAGGCCGCCCCCCTGCAGGATGTGGCGGGATGGATAGAGCACTATCGCAAGTTCTGGGAACAAAGTTTCGACCGGCTCGACGACTATCTGCGCGAGTTGAAATTAAAAGGGGCAAAAAAAGAAAAGGAGAAAATGCATGGCCGCAAACAACGCAAGGATTAACGCCGCGACGGATTCGTCGAAATGGGATCTGGTCATGACGCGGGTGTTTGATGCTCCGCGAGAACTCGTCTTCAAAGCATGGATCGAGACAAAACACGTGGCGCAATGGTGGGGCCCGGCGGGGTTCACGAATCCGGTCTGTGAAGTGGATGCACGCAAGGGCGGCGCGATTCGCATCCACATGCGTGCTCCGAATGGCGTTGTGTATCCGATGACCGGAGTGTTTCAAGAGATCGACGAGCCCGGGCGCCTGGTCTTTATCAGCAGCGCGCTCGATGAAAAGGGCAATTCCATGTTCGACATCCTGAACACTGTAACGTTCGAAGATCAGCGCGGCAAGACGACGCTAACTCTGCAGGCACGCGTCATCCAGGAGACCGCGGTGGCGCCGCAGTACCTCAAAGGCATGGAGTTGGGTTGGAGCCAGAGCCTCGATCGACTGGCAGCGCAAGTAGCGAAGATGCAAGGCCAGAAGGGGATTCACTCGGCAAACGGCTGAGTTTCCCGTCAGGTTCCGCATTTCTGCCCGCACCCGGCAGAAGTCGGCCTGCATCTAACGGTTTTCATTTCAGTTTAGCGGAGCAACCGAATGCAAGCAGCCCAACCCTCGAAGGCAACGTTATGGACCAGTCGCGTGATGAGCGCGCTGCCCGTGTTATTGGTTCTGATGGGGAGCGTGATGAAATTGCTGAAGCTCCAGTCTGTCGTAGAGGGCTTCGTCCGCGCGGGAGTTCCCGAGCGCCTCATCATCCCCGTGGGAATTATCGAACTCCTGTGTGTGGTGGTGTACTTAATTCCGTCGACCTCGGTCCTCGGGGCGATCCTGATGACGGGATTGCTGGGCGGAGCGACGATCACGACGCTAAGGATAGGAGATCCAACGTATCCCATGCCGGTGATTTTAGGAATGTTGGCCTGGGGTGGATTGTACTTGCGCGACTTGCGGCTGCGTGAATTGATTCCGTTGCGAAAAAATTGAGCTTGAGTTCAGTTTTCAGCCACGGAACAACGGCCGCGTAAGACACGTGGGGCCGCCGCTCCCGTTGATGCACAATTCAGAGCCGGGAAAGGTGCGCACGTCAAACCCGGCGTCACGAAGGCGCGCGTTGGTCTTGTGATTTTCTTCGATTGCCAAAAGGCGATTCTTCCCTAAGGCAAGCACGTTGCATGCTAGCGTGTCACGTTCCGAGGAATCGATCTCGATAAACCTGAAACCGCGTCCCCGCAGCAACTCGACTGTTTCCACCGCAAGCCACGGAAGATCGACCAGCACGGTGTGTTCATCGAGCAGGCTCATCAACGACATCAAGTGCAGGCAGGCAGAAGGGCCCGGTCCGTAAGGGAGCGGAGCAGTCAGTACCTCGACAGCTTTCGGCGCGAGCAGATCCCGCAACTGCTGAATGCCCGCAGCGTTCGTGCGATAACCCTTGCCAACGAGGAGTGTCCTGGAATCCAGCCACACGATATCGCCAGCTTCGGTCGCGCCGGGCTCTACAATCATTCCCAAGCACGGGATGCCAAGACTCTCGTATACCGCGCGGTGATTGCTTCCCTCGACGATGCGATTGAGTTTGCCCATCCGCATGATGACCACCCCGAAGTCCGTGGCGAGGGATGCGTCGTGCGCATAAGCGGCATCGAGTGAGCCGTCGTTGGCTGGAGGCATCTCGATCACTTCGGCACCGGCTGATGTAAGTGCTCGAGTCAGGACGTCGTGCTGCGATTGTGCCTGGTCGAAGTTGGGAGCGTGGTGAAATCCAAGCGCCTGCCAACAAGCGACGCGCTCAGGCTGATTCCAGCCAGCCGAGCGGGGTGAGCAGACGAGAACTCGCTGTAGGGGAGCCACCATGGAGTGGCCGTTGAAGGCTGCGGTTGAGACCGGCGTGCGATTCTGCATGGGGAATCAGGGCGCTAAGGAATTCTACGGCATCTGATGAAGTTCAGCCCGACGGTCCGCCCAGCGGAGGCCCTGACCGTCGCTTTTAGCCGTTCAGCGTCTCTGATTGTTCCGACGCAGCAAAGCAGACCTGCGCATCGACAGGCGGCAACAAGTCGCGTGCGTGGTCTTTGTGGGTGCGTTTGTGGAGCCACTGCTTGAGGTGCTTGCGCGAGGCAGGCGCTACTTTGGAGAAAAAGAGTCCCGCCCGGCCCTGATCGCTGGCCCAGATCACATCCGCATGACCCTGCAGTGTGAAACCCGTGCCGGGCAGCACGCAGCGAAAAGAAATGTTCGAGGTGATGGGCACCGGTTCCGTCGTTTGCACGGCGAGTCCGTGCTCGCCGATGTCGATGCTGACTCCTGGTACCGTACCCGTCTCCAGATCAAGATACACGAGAGTCTTCAATTCGTACCGATTTGACCGTCGCCGACTGCGATGCGAGCGCTGAGCGGTCTTGAGAGCATCCTTGAGTTGCTCCGGATTCAAAGGTCGGTAAAGAATGCGGCTCGCTCCCGACTGAAACGCCTGCCCCGTTCCAGGCCAGGCTCGGCTCGCCACCGCGAGCAGAGCGGGCTTTTGGGTGTCGGGAAGCATCGACGCCATACGAATGACCTCTTCGGCCCCGGATAAATCAAAATCGACGATAAGGGTCGAGCAACGTCCCGTCATCACGGATTCGAGCGCCTTTTGGCCGTTGGCACAGGCGTTCAATTCGATTCCCAGAGACTCCAGAGTAGTTTCAAGGATTTTCAGCGATGTCTTGTCTTGACAGACGACAGCGGCAGACTGAGGCATGAGCTATAAGCTACGGCCACCAGCAGTTACGGGTAAGGTCACAGCAGTAATTGAAAGAATGGTTACCGAAGCACTCTGGAAATTGCTGGCGGGGAAACCCGGCAACAACGCAGGCTTTCTCCGGCGCCAACGCGGATCCGGGGTTCGTGCCATTTGGTTGTTATAATTAAGAATTGCGCTCATGACTACGAAACGACTGATACGTTCGACGACGGTTTTGTCGGTCCGCAGGGGCGGCAGCGTGGTCCTGGCCGGAGACGGACAGGTAACGCTCGGCGAGTCCGTCATTAAGCATTCGGCTAAGAAGATCCGAAGGTTGTATAACGATAAGATAATGGCCGGTTTCGCAGGGTCCACCGCGGATGCTTTTACCTTGTTCAGCCGGTTTGAGGCGAAGCTGGAGCAGTACCACGGCAATCTGGGGCGAGCCGCCGTCGAGTTGGCCCGGGACTGGAGAACCGACAAATTCTTGCGGCATCTTGAGGCTCTGTTGCTCGTCTGCGACAAGGAGCAGAGTTTCCTGCTCAGCGGCCAGGGCGATGTGATCGAGCCCGATGGAACCGTTGCCGCGATCGGAAGCGGTGGACCTTATGCGCAGGCTGCAGCGCAGGCGCTCTCCGAGCATACCCAGCTTTCCGCCCGTGAAATTGCCTTGGAAGCCATGAAGATTGCGGGCAAAATGTGCATCTATACCAACGATCAGGTAACGATTGAGGAACTCTGACTTGGACTTCAGACCTTGGACCTCGGATCTCTGCACGATGGAACCGAGGGCGATGTCTGAAGTCTGAGGTCTGAACTTATGGCAATTTACTTACCCTCGACCGCCGAAGAAGAACAGCTTGCGCTGGATGAACTCACGCCGCGCGAGATTGTGATGGAACTCGACAAGCACGTCATTGGACAGAAGGATGCCAAGCGCGCCGTAGCGATTGCGTTACGCAATCGCATGCGCCGTCAGAAGCTCGCGCCCGATCTCGCAGAAGAGATCATCCCCAAGAACATCATCATGATCGGACCCACCGGCGTGGGAAAGACCGAGATCGCCCGGCGGCTGGCGAAGCTGGCGAATTCGCCGTTCCTGAAAGTGGAAGCCTCCAAATTCACCGAAGTGGGATATGTCGGTCGCGACGTGGAGTCCATGGTGCGCGACCTGGTGGAGATCGCGATTGATAACGTTCGCGAAGAGAAGCTGGAAGACGTGGCCGACAAGGCCGAATTGAACGCGGAAGAACGATTGCTCGATATCTTGTTGCCGCCTTCGCCTCCGCCCCGTGTAGACCAGGGTGCATCCGGCGGAGTTGTCATTGACGGTGGGTCGACGGCATTGGCCGAGTCCTCCAATCGGACGCGCGAAAAATTGCGCCAGCAACTGCGCGAGGGCAAACTCGATGACCGCACGGTCGAAATCGACGTACGCGAGCGCAACTTTCCATCGTTCGAGATCCTGACCAATCAGGGCGTCGAAGAGATGGACGTCAACATTAAAGACATGTTGCCCAACATCTTCGGCCAGCGCACCAAGAAGCGGAAGATGAAGGTAAATGAGGCCTTTGAGTACCTGATCCAGGAAGAAGAGCAACGGCTCATCGATATGGATCAGGTCACCCGTACTGCGATTGAGCGCGTCGAGAACTCAGGCATCGTATTTCTCGATGAGATCGATAAAATCGCAGGGCGCGAGGGTGGTCACGGGCCCGACGTCTCTCGCGAAGGCGTGCAGCGCGATATTCTGCCGATTGTCGAAGGCACCACGGTCAACACGCGTTACGGTATGGTGCGCACGGATCACATCCTGTTCATCGCTGCCGGTGCATTTCATGTTTCGAAGCCGAGTGATCTGATTCCGGAGCTGCAGGGGCGGTTCCCGATCCGCGTGGAGCTGCAGTCATTGACCATGGAAGATTTTGTCCGAATTCTGACGGAGCCGAAATCTTCCCTCGTGAAGCAATACACGGCACTGCTCGAAACCGAAGGCGTGAAGCTCGAATTTACGAAAGAGGCTCTGGACGAGATCGCACATTTCGCTTTTCGAGTGAACGAAAGTACAGAGAACATCGGCGCGCGCAGGCTCCATACCATCATGGAGCGCGTGCTCGACGAACTGAGTTTCGATGCGCCAGCAAGAAAGGGCGAGCAGGTTACGATCGACGGCGAGTACGTGCGGAAGATGCTAACCGACATCGTGAAGGATCAGGATTTGTCGCGGTACATCCTGTAACCTCCTAATTCCCCAGAGAATCTAAGGCACAGAGAAAGCTGTTTATTCTCTGTGCCTTTTCGTCTTCCGGGCTTTCTGCTAAGCTTACGGGTTTCAAGTAAGGTTTATCGTCGACGGAGAACTCATGAGAGCCCTCGATCGTGCGCGGTTACAGTCCCTGATGCAACGCGAGCAGAAGAAGTTCGTGGACGAGCGTCCCAAGTCCAAGGCTCTGTTCGAGCGGGCGCGCAAGTCACTGCTGGCGGGGGTGCCGATGAACTGGATGGTGAAGTGGGCTGGAGCGTTTCCTCCGTTTGTGCGCGAGGCACAGGGCGCGCATTTCTTCGATGTAGACGGGCATCGCTACATCGATTTCTGCCTGGGCGATACCGGAGCCATGACCGGTCACTCGCCGTTCGCCACGGTGAAAGCGGCCGAAGAGCAGATGCGGCGCGGCATTACGCTCATGCTGCCTGGCGAAGATGCGATCGTTGTCGCCGAGGAATTGCAAAAGCGATTCAGTCTCCCCTACTGGCAATTCGCGCTCACGGCCACCGACGCGAACCGTTTTTCGATCCGGCTGGCGCGGCAGGTCACCGGCAAGCCCAAGATCCTGGTTTTCAACTGGTGTTATCACGGAACGGTCGACGAGACCTTCATCACGATTCGGCCTGACGGCTCTGCGGGGCCACGGCCTGGGAACATCGGTCCGCCTGTGAATCCTGCCGTGACGACGGAAGTTGTGGAATTTAACGACGCGCTGGCGCTGGAAAAAGCGCTGGCCGAAGGCGATGTCGCCTGCGTGCTGGCCGAGCCCGCCATGACGAATGTCGGCATTGTGCATCCAGCGCCGGGATACCACGACCTCCTCCGCCAGCTCACCCGAAAGCATGGCGTGCTCCTCATCGTGGATGAGACCCATACGATCTGCGCCGGACCTGGTGGCTACACGCGTGTGCACAACCTCGATCCAGACGTGATTGTGTTTGGAAAAGCTATTGGCGCGGGCATCCCGGGCGCTGCCTACGGATTTTCGCAAGAAGTGGCCGATCGCATTATTGCCAAGCAGGAACTGGAGAACTGCGACGTTGGCGGCATCGGCGGAACGCTCGCCGGCAATGCGCTTTCGCTGGCTGCCATGCGCGCCACGCTGACCAAAGTGCTGACCAAAGAAGCCTTCGACCGCATGATCCCCATGGCGGAGCGCTGGACGGAAGGGGTCGCCAAGGCGATTGCCGCAGCCGACATTCCCTGGCACGTGACCAGGCTCGGCTGCCGCGCGGAATACATGTTTGGCCCGGAGCCGAAGAATGGCCGCGAAGCTCATGACGCCATGGACTTCGAACTCGAACGCTTCATGCATCTCTACGCGATGAATCGCGGCATCCTGCTGACGCCTTTTCACAATATGGCACTCATGTGCCCGCAAACCGAGGCCGAAGACGTAGATCGGCACACGAAAGTCTTTCGCGACGCGGTGGCGGAGTTGATGGGATAACACGAGACGCGGCAATTACTCGCCCACGCCCCACTGAGCGTGTAGCTGGCGACGCGCTTCTGATAGGCTGTCCTTTCTCGATGAGACGGTCCTCTTTCAAACTCTTTGCGGCATTCGGAATCGTAGTTTTCCTCACGGCTTGTGCGACGATGGGTCCACCCTTACCACCGTCGCTCGATTTACCCAAGCCACCATCCGATCTGC
>Ga0209698_10003927_pt1 | contig 16438 bp, 16 predicted proteins | sample LitLauG_LLR_2012_FD_187203 | JGI IMG/M metagenome (GOLD analysis project Ga0209698, IMG submission 187203) | Freshwater sediment microbial communities from Pennsylvania, USA - Little Laurel Run_MetaG_LLR_2012 (SPAdes) (version 2) | ecosystem: Environmental > Aquatic > Freshwater > Creek >...
GGTGCTCGTCGCCATGCTGCGGCTCTCGGGCAACTTCCACACGGAGGGCTTCAAGGGCACCGTCATGGACCTCGTGTTCGATGTCCTGGCGGCAGTAGTTGGTGTCTCGATCGGAATCCTTCTATTGAGGCTCGTGTCGCGACTTCTCAGGGTGACATGGCCCTTGGTGATCGCCGGGCTCGGCCTCCTTGCCCTGGCGCTCGCGATCGAGCGACTGGTGACGTTCGCTCACTTCTGGGCCAGTCCGCACGGCGAGGGTTGGCAGTCGGCGACCTACGGACCTGCCGTGGCGTGGTCGATCACGGGTGTCGCGCTCATCGTCCTGGGGGCCACCGCGGCGACGATGGTCAATCGGCGGAGTGCCAGTGCCCGTCAGTTGCCCCTCGATACCCAAGTGACCTAGTTGCGGGCGCAGCGCGTGGGTGGACGTGCCCACAACGCAGCCGGTTGGTAGTCACGGTCGGTCCTGGGGTTCTCTGCCAGAAGCTGAATCGGGATCAGGCCAACAGATCGGACCTACGATTTGGACGTGGCGCTGGGACAGTCCGTCTTCTTGATGCCAAACGGCACCCTCTTCGTCGAGCTGTTTGTGCTCGCCGGGGCTGCGGTCGCAATCGGGGCACTCGTTGACATGATCCGAACCCCAGTATCGACGTGGAAGGCAGTCGGAAAGTCGAAGTCCGCTTGGGTGACGCTCGAGATCCTGCTGTTGGTGTTCGCTGGCCCTGTCGGCTTGGCGATGGCGGTCTTCTATCTCGCCACCCTGCGGCCGAAGCTCAGACGAATCACCGCGGGCGCGATCTAGGTCCCTTTCGCGGATGCATCCCCTATCAATCACCGGGTCTGTGCGCGTTATCTCGACCGCCCAGGCCCGATTCGCTTGCTCACGCAAGCGAGGACGAGGGCTCTCTCGAAGCTCTCGCCCCTTCTGACTCGCCACCAAATTCGGGGCTCCGCGTACCAACCCGAAGGCCGATTCATCCCTAGGAATTTGCCTAGTTTTCGTTTCAGGGCCTGCTTTGTAGAACACCTGTTCGCAGGTGCGAAAGTGAATATCACCAGTTCAGCGGGCGATTCCGGCGCACTGGGAGGACGCCAAGAATGCACGGCAACGACTTGCAGCCGTCTCATGACCCGAAGGTCGCAGGTTCAAATCCTGCCCCCGCTACTGCCCCCGCTACCAAAGACTTCGAGACGGGCCCTCCTTTCGAGGAGGGCCCTCTTGCGCTCCGAGGATGGGCCGCCGCGCCCGGGGCCGAACTGTGCCGATTCCGCAGCGCCGATCGCCGAGAGGGGACCGCACCACGCCCGGCGCGCTTCAGCGGCTCGGCGCGGTCGTCGCCGGCATCTGAGGATCGGCCGACGCGACGCTCGCCTCATGGAGGCGCGCGTGCGGCTCACTCGGTCACCGGGCGGCCGGCGCGACGCTGCTCGTCTGCGTCATAGGGGCAGTGCCGACAGCCGCTGCCGCAGCAGCGCCCCTGACCAGCGAGCGTCACCGACGTGAGCACATCGAGGCCCGAGTCAGGGTCGACGTAGCTCGCCGCTCCGCGCGCGACGGCGGCGTCGTGCGCCACACGCGCCGCCTCGGTGATCCCCGTCATCGTGCGCGAGCCTTCCGTGGTTCGCTCGGGCGCGCAAGCGGTCCGATGCCGCGGGCCGCGGCGGATCCGCCCGGAGCGCCCGGAGCACGCGGCGCTCACAGATGCGCTGAGAGGGCGTCGAGCTGCGCGGCCACTGGGCGCCGTGTGCCCTCGGAGCCTCGGCGAGCAGATCGCTCGCGAGGCGCCCATGGACCCTCGGCCCGGTCCGTCCGCGTCCAGCCCCGGCGACGGCGTCGCGGGGAACTTTCCGGGCAGCCCGTCCGCGGAACTAACTTGGGCCGTCATGGTCCCGGGGGAGCCCACAAGCCCGTTGGTCGAGATCGACCACGTCACGGTGCAGTTCGACGGACTCCGCGCCCTGTCGGACGTCACCTTCGACGTCCACAGCGGTGAGATCGTCGGGCTCATCGGGCCGAACGGCGCGGGAAAGACGACGGCCTTCAACGTGATCTGCGGCTTCGTCAAGCCGACGCAGGGGAGCGTCGGCTTCCACGTCGAGACCACGAGGCCCGTCACGCTGACGAGGCGGTTCCGCGCGAGGCTCGAGCGCCTCCACGTGCTCAAGGCGAAGACCGCGCGCGTCGAGGTGCTCTCGAACCTCAAGCCGAGCCAGCTCGCGCGGGCGGGCGTGGCGAGGACCCTGCAGGGCGTCGGGCTCTTCCCGCACCTCTCGGTCCTCGAGAACGTGATGGCGGGCGGCCAGATTCGCGGTGCAGGAGGGTTCGTCACGAGCCTGCTCGCCTTGCCTTCGGGCGTTCGCTCGGACCGCAGGCTGCGTGCGGAGGCATCGGCGCTGCTCGGCCGGCTCGGCATCGCGGAGTTCGCGCTGCGCCTGCCCACACAGATCCCCTACGGCGTCGCCAAGAAGGTCGCGGTCGCCCGCGCGCTGATGTGCCAGCCGCAGCTGCTCTTGCTCGACGAGCCCGCCTCGGGTCTCGACGAGGCGGAGCTCGCGGAGTTCGCGTCGCTCATCGTCGAGCTCCGAAAGGAGATGGGCGTCTTGCTCGTCGAGCACGACATGGGATTCGTCATGCCGCTCGTGGACCGCCTGGTCGTCCTTGACTTCGGCGAGGTGATCGCCCGCGGGACGCCCGAGCAGATCCAGTCGGATCCCAAGGTGATCGAGGCCTACCTCGGAGTAGAGGCGTGATCAAGGTCTCCGAGCTCACCGTGGCCTACGGGGCGGTCCAGGCGGTGCGCCAGGCCTCCTTCGTCGCCGAGACCGGCAGGATCACGGCCGTGCTCGGGGCCAACGGCGCCGGCAAGACGTCGCTGCTGCGAACGATCAGCGGTCTCGTCCGGCCCGCCGCGGGCACCGTCGAGCTCGACGGGACGGGACTCGTCGGGCGCCGAGCGGAGGACATCTCTCGGATGGGCATCGCGCACGTCCCCGAGGGTCGGGGCGTCATCGAGGAGTTCACCGTCGAGGAGAACCTCCGGCTCGGGGCGCTGCACGGCAAGGGGGAGTACGCGAGCGGCCTCGCCGAGCAGTACGAGCAGTTCCCGGTGCTCAAGGAGCGCCGCAAGCAGCACGCCGGCAAGCTCTCCGGCGGGGAGCGCCAGATGCTCGCGCTGGCAAGGGCACTGATCGCCCACCCGACGGTCCTGCTGCTCGACGAGCCGTCGCTCGGTCTCGCGCCGATCGTCACGGCCGACTTGATGTCGACGATCAAGCAGCTTTGCGAGTCCCGCCACCTCACGGTGATCCTCGTCGAGCAGAACGCGAAGTCCGCGCTGCGCATCGCGGATCGCGCCGTGGTGCTGCACGTCGGGTCGGTCGTCGCCGACGACGCGTCGTCGGTCGTCGCCGCGGACGAGGGCCTTCGCCAGTACTACCTCGGGATTGCGGAGTAGCAGGTGGACGGCTTCCTCACCTCCCGGATCCTCTCGGACCTGCTCTACGGGGTGACCGACGGGGTCACGATCAGCCTCGTCGCGCTGAGCCTCGTGCTCATCTGGCGATCGACGAACGTCTTGAACTTCGCCCAGGGCGCGATGGCGATGTTCGCGACCTACGTCGGGATGGGCCTGCTGTCCTACAACCTCGCGTACTGGTGGTGCGTGCTGATCTCCGTCGTCGCGGGCATGGCCCTGGGCGGGCTCGTCGAGCGCACCGTGGTGCGCCGTCTCTATGGGAAGCCCGAGCTCAATCCGATCGTCGTCATGGTCGGCCTGCTCCTCGTGCTCGAGTCGACGGCCGCGGCCATCTGGGGCTCGACGGCCCGATCCCTGCCGACGCCGTTCTCCTTCGAGTACTGGCAGATCGGCGGGAAGCCGTTCGGCCTCTCTCCCTTCGCGGTGTTCGAGATCATCGCGGCGGTCCTCGCGGCCGCGGCGATCGGCGCGCTGTTCCGCTTCACCAAGATCGGCCTGCAGCTACGTGCGTCCGCGCTCGCGCCGGAGGTCTCGCGGCTGCTCGGCGTGCGGGTGGGGCGGATGCTCACGCTCGGGTGGGTGCTCGCCTCGGGCGTCGGCGCGCTCGCCGCGGTGCTCGTCTCCTCGGACATCTCGGGGCTGACCCCGGGGGTGATGGACACGATCTTCGTGTTCGGCTTCGTCGCCGCGGCGATCGGGGGACTCGAGAGCCCCGTCGGGGCGCTCGTCGTCGGCATCGCCCTGGGCATCCTCGACGCCTTCATCACGGACTTCTGGAATCCCAACTACGTGACGATCGCGACGCTCGCGCTGCTCGTGGTGGTCCTCATGATCCGACCCCAGGGCCTGTTCTCCAAGCGGATCGCGAGACGGGTATGACCGGGCGCCACCCGCTCAAGGGGCTCGGGGACGTCTGGGACGCCGCGACGGCGCCACTATGGGCGCTGCGGATCCGCCACCCGGTCATCTGGAGGTTCGCCTGCTCGGTCGTGCTGACGAGCCTTGCGCTGCTCGGCACGTACTTCGTGGACCCCAACACCAACTACAACATGGCGATCGCGGCCTCGATGTCGATCGTCATCCTCGGCCTGTCGTTCCTCACAGGCGCCTCCGGGCAGGTCTCGCTCGGCAACGGGGCGTTCATGGGCGTCGGCGCGTTCACGATGGCGATCTGGGCGAACCACCACACGACGACGCCCATCGCGGTGACGCTCGTGATCTCGCTGGCCGCGGGCGGCGCGGTGGGCCTTCTGATCGGACTGCCCGCGACGAGGCTGCGCGGCCCGTACCTCGCGGGCATGACCATCACGTTCGCGCTCGCGTTCCCCAACCTGCTCACCTTGTTCAACTCGTGGACCGGTGGTGACTCGGGCCTGCAGCTGCCCACCCTCGTCGCAGCGCCCCAGTGGCTCGTGGACCTCCTGGGGCCGGGCGCGTCCGCGCTCGCCCCCGATGACATGTGGTACGCCGACATCTGCATCGTGACTGTGGGGATCGCGTTCTTCTTGATGGCGAACCTGTTCAGTTCGCGGACCGGCCGCGCCATGCGACTCGTGCGCGACAACGAGGTCGCCGCCGAGCTCGCGGGCGTGTCGCTTCCCCACGCGCGCGTGCTGGCCTTCGTGGTATCCGCTGCTTACGCCGGACTCGGCGGGGCCCTCGCGACGATCGTCAGCAACTCGGTCTCGCCGTCTACCTACAACCTCTCGCTGTCGATCACGATCCTGTCCCTGCTGGTGATCGGGGGGATGGGGACGCTCTCAGGTGCCCTGATCGGAGGGGTTATTTTCGCCTACTCGGGCAGCGGGGTCACCTGGATCGTCAACCAGACCGGGATCGACCCGTACGGCAACCTCGCGACCAACCTCAGTGGAATCATCTTCGGTGCCCTGCTCATGGTCACGATCCTCATCGCCCCCTTCGGCATCGCAGGGACCACGAAGATGCTCACCGGGAGAGCGAGTCAGAAACGCCGGGCTGCCCGACTACTTCCGAGCAGGTCCTGACGGTACTATTCGCGCACCAGCAGGAACCTGCGGATGAAAGGACCCCCCACATGATTGGATCTCGCGTTCGCCAACTGGCGACGGTCGGGGCAGCCGTCGGCCTGTCCGCGGGCTTGGTGCTCACCGGCCTGTCGGTCGGCACGGCGTCGGCCTCGGGAGTTCCCGGACTGACCTCGTCGTCGATCACCATCGGCGCGACCGTGCCGCTCACCGGCATCGCGTCGCCCGGGTACAACGAGGTTGCGAAGGCGGCGAGGGCAGTGTTCCTCTACGTCAACAAGAAGCACGTCGCCGGCCTCCGTCAGATCAACTACATCTTGAAGGACGACTGCTACGGCACCCCCGGCAGCGGCTGCACCGGCGTGCCCAACACGTCCACGCAGACCAACGCGCTGCTGTCGACGCCCGGCGGCCTGTTCGCCACCGTGGGCTCGCTCGGCACCCCGACGCAGGACTCGGTTCGCGCGCTGCTCAAGTCCCACGGGACCCCCCAGCTGTTCGTGAACTCCGGCTCGAAGGACTGGAACAACCCGTCCACGTACCCGGGCCTGTTCGGCTTCCAGCAGAGCTACGAGGTTGAGTCCAAGATCCTGGCCAAGTACATGAAGACCGCCTACGCCGGCAAGAAGATCTGCTTCCTCGGCCAGAGCGACGACTTCGGGACCGACGGCTACCAGGGTCTCACCGAGGGTGGCATCACCCCGGCCAACGGGTTCGCGACCTACAACGTCGCGCTCCTCGCGATCCAGGGTGCGAAGTACTTCACACCACTGATCCGCAACCTCCAGACGGCGAGCTGCAAGGTCGTCTTCCTCGACACGATCCCCGGTGCGACCGCGGCAGCCCTTGGCAACGCCAAGGCCCTCGGCTTCTCCCCCCAGTGGGTCATCTCGAGCGTCGGCTCCGACCCCATCACCGTCAACAAGGCGCTGAAGGGCAAGGGCAGCGAGGTCAACGCGGTCTCGTTCGCCGAGTTCCCCGCGTCGACCGACACCGCCGCCAACGCGAAGCTCTGGAAGACGTGGATCGTCAAGGTCCTCACCGCCGACAAGGCTGACTTCCCCGGCTTCACCGCGGCCAAGCTCGACGGCAACATGGTCTACGGCGCCTCGTTCGGCGTGGCGTTCGTCGAGGCCCTCAAGGCCGCCGGTGCGAACTTCACCCAGGCGAGCTTCGTGCACCTCCTCGAGACCACGACGTTCAACCAGACGCCGTCGCTCGTCCCGCTGCAGTACACGTCCTCGAACCACCAGGGCCTCAACGGCGGGTACATCGACAAGGTCAAGTCCGCGTCGTCGACCGCGGTCGTCAACCCGACCGTCTACGTCACGAACTCGGGCGTGGGTGCGGTCACCACCGCCCCCTCGAAGAGCTCGGGCATGCCCTCCTGGCTCAAGTAACCAGACAGACACCGTGATCGTCAGGCCCGCCGGGTTCGCCCGGCGGGCCTGACGCATTCCCGGGCCAGGCCCGCGGCGCCGCGGCCTGCGGCGCCGCTGGGAGTGATACCCCCATGGGGTATATGATGGGCTCGTGGACGACCGTGTGCAGGGCGAGGTGCCGTCGGCGGTCCCCGGCTACCACGACACCAAGGACGCCGTCTTGCGCCGACTGCGGCGCATCGAGGGACAGGTCCGGGGGATCGAGCGGATGGTCGAGGGTGACCGGTACTGCATCGACGTGCTCGATCAGGTCGCCGCAGCGACGCGCGCGCTCCAGGCGGTGGCCACGGGGCTCGTCGCTGACCACCTCTCGCACTGCGTCGCAGAGGCGGTCGCGGCGGGTGGCGCGGACGCGACGGCCAAGATAGAGGAGGCATCCGCCGCGATCGCACGATTGGTGCGGTCGTGAGCGTCGGCGTGCGCTCGCTGCTTCGATGAGCACCTCGCTGCTCGCGGCGACGTGGCTCTCCAGCGCGGCCTCGGGGTTCCGCGAGGCGTTCTACATGTTCTGGGAGACCCTCTGGGCGCTCGTGCTCGGGTTCGCGCTCTCTGGCTCGGTCCAGCGCTTCGTGCCCAAGGAGGCAATGCGCCGGCGTCTCGGGAACCACGGGCCGCGCGCTGTCGTGCGGGCGTCGGGCTACGGCATGGTCTCGTCGAGTTGCTCGTACGCGGCGTCGGCGATGGCAAAGTCGCTCGTCGCACGGGGCGCGGACTTCGTCGCAGCGATGGTCTTCATGTTCGCGTCGACGAACCTGGTGGTCGAGCTCGGGATCATCCTGCTGGTACTGCTGGGCTGGCAGTTCCTGGCCGCCCAGTTCCTCGGCGGCGCGATCATGGTGGTGCTGCTCGCGCTCGTCGGCGGCGTCGTTCTGCGCGGACGGCTCGTCGACCAAGCTCGCGCCCGGCTCGCCGCCGGGTCCCCCGAGCACGCGCACCACGGCGAGGTGGACGACCAGGTCTCCGAGGACGCGGAGCGTCCGGTCGAGCACCCCGGCGACGCGGAGACCGCCTCGCTGGCGGCGTGGTCCGATGCGGCCAGCTATGCCGTCGCCGACGCCACGATGCTCCGAAAGGAGCTGCTCATCGGCTACACGGTGGCGGGCTTCCTCGCCGCGCTCGTCCCCGCGACGACATGGGACCGCCTGTTCCTGCACGGCCACGGGATCTGGACGTCGATCGAGAACGCGCTCGTCGCGCCACTCATCGCCGTGATCAGCTGGGTCTGCTCAATCGGCAACGTGCCGCTCGCCGCGGCGCTGTGGAAGGGGGGCATCAGCTTCGGGGGCGTGATCGCCTTCATCTTCGCCGACCTGATCGCGATGCCCCTGATCCTCATCTACCGCAAGTACTACGGCGCGAAGCTCACGATCCGACTCGTCGCCGTCTTCTACGGCGTGATGGCGACGGCGGGCCTCGCCGTGGGCGGCATCTTCAGCGTGCTCGGCATTGTGCCGACCACACGACCGGCCCAGATCAGCCCGTCGCACTTCGAGTGGAACTACACCACCTACCTCAACTTCGTGTTCCTGCTCGTGGCAGCGGTGATCTACGCGCTGCACCGCTCGCGCCGGCGCCTCGGCGGGGGAGAGGGTCTCGCATTCGATCCGGTCTGCGGCATGCAGGTCAGGATGCTCGACGCCCCCGCGTCGTACGCCCACGACGGGGAGACGACGTACTTCTGCTCGGATCGATGCAAGGAGCGCTTCGTCGCGAACCACGGTGAAGGTGCGTCGCCACGCCCCGCGGCGGTCGCCGTGAGCCTCGGGCGACCGGCGCCCAGCGCGTTCGCCACGGCGATCGACCCGGTCTGCGGGATGAGCGTCGAGGTCCGCGCCGACGCCGTCTCGCTCGACACCGACGGTTCGTCGGTCTACTTCTGCTGCGAGGGCTGCAGGAACAGGTTCGTCGAGGCCGCCGGCGCACCGGGTGGTTCCTAGACGCCGCCCCCCGTGCGCGAGGACATCGCCGGAGCCGTCGCGGCGAGCACACGCCGCTCGTGCTCGAGCAGCCAGGTCTTCATCTCGAGGCCGCCGCCGTAGCCCGTGAGGGAGCCGTCGGCGCCGATCACGCGGTGGCAGGGGATGACCAAGGCGATCGGGTTCCGGTTGTTGGCGAGCCCGACCGCCCTGCTCGCCTTGGGATTGCCGACCGCGGCCGCGACCTCCCCGTACGACGCGGTCGCGCCGAACGGGATCGCGACGAGCGCCGTCCACACGGAGCGCTGGAACGCGGTGCCGCTGGGCTCGAGCTCGAGGTCGAACTCCCGGCGCGTGCCGTCGAAGTACTCGGCCAGCTGCGCCGCCGCCGGCGCCAGGACCCCCGGCTCGCGGCGCCAGTCCGTCGGCAGTGCCGCGTGCGACCATGTGCCCGGCAGCAAGACGGCGACGACGTGGCGCCCCTCGCCCGCAACCGCGAACGTGCCGATCGGCGAGGGGACCTCGTCCCACGTCGCAGTGCCCGGAGTTGGGTCGGATCGCATCATCGTGCTCCTTTGCTCGGTGGGTTGGCCCTCGCCTGGGTGTCGAGTGACCACAGGTGCAGCATCGCGTAGGACCGGTATGGGCGCCACGGGAGGGAGGCGGCGGTCGCCTCGCGCTCCGAGCTGCGACGTCCTGCGCCGTCGAGGGCCCTGCGCAGCGCGAGATCGCCGGGCAAGAACGCGTCGGGATCGCCCAGAGCGCGCATCCTGACGTACGACACGGTCCACGGCCCGATCCCCTTGATCGTCGCCATCGCCCTCGCGGCCTCGTCGCGGTCGGCGCCGGCGTCGAGTCGGACCGTGCCGTCGTCGAGGGCGCGCGCCAACTCGACGAGCGTCGTGGCGCGAGACCGCGGCATCGGGAGCGTCGCGGGATCGAGCTTGGCGATCGTCGCGGCGTCGGGGAACGTGCGGACGAGGCCGTTGCCGGCGTCGGTCGCCGCTCCGTGGCGCTCGGCGAGCACGGACGCGAGTCGCCGTGCCGCGGCGACGCTCACCTGCTGGCCGAGGACGGCCCGGAACGCGACCTCATTCCCGTCGACATGTCCGGGGACGCGGATCCCCGGGGTCGCCTTCACGCACCCGCGCAGCAGCGCGTCACCCGACAGGGCCGCGTCCACGGCGACCGGATCGGCGTCGAGGTCGAAGAGGCGGCGCGTTCGTTCGACGGCGGCCGGCAGGTCGCGGAAGTCGAGCAGCGCCAGCGTGGCGACGAGCCATGTCGCCCCCGGCGATGGTGCGCTGGCGCGAAGCGTCCCCGTCGCATGGGGGAGCGAGAGCGTTCGCGCGTAGAACGTCGCGTCACCCGCCTCGACGCCGTCGATCGCGCGCTCGGCGAGGAAGGTGAAGAGCGGTCCCGCCGCGAACGGCGGGCGCAGCGCGAGGCGAAGCGTCACCTCGGAGGTCCCACCGGTGCCCCCGCGCGCGCCGCGTGCGTGGCGAAGCGCACTGGGGGTCGTGGCGAAGACGTCGCGGATCGTGTCGTTGAACTGACGTGTCGAGCCGAACCCCGATGCAAAGGCCACCTGGGTGATCGGCAGCGACGTCGTCTCGAGGAGCGTTCGCGCGGTCGCCGCGCGGTGCGCCCTGGCGAGCTCGATGGGGCCGGCCCCGAGCGACGCGGTGAGCACTCGGTGCAGCTGTCGGACTGAGTAGCCGAGCCTCGAGGCGAGCCCGGCGACGCCCTCTCGGTCGACGATGCCGTCGTTGATCGCACGGACGGCCCGGGCGGCGACGTCGCCGGCGAGGTCCCACTGCGGTGAGCCCGGCGTCGTGTCGGGCCGGCACCGAAGGCAGGCCCGGAACCCGGCGCGCACGCAGGAGGCCGCGGACGGATGGAACTCGACGTTGCGTCGCAGCGGGGTCCTCGCCGGGCAGCTCGGGCGGCAGAAGATCCCGGTCGTCCGCACCGCGGTGAAGAACCAGCCGTCGAACCTCGCGTCGCGGCTGGCCACCGCCCGGTAGCAGGCGTCGTCGGGGAGCACCGGGACAGTCTGGCCCCCGCGGGGGCTGGGAACGAGCGGTTTTCGGACGTCAATGGGAGCACCGCGCGGGGGCCGGGGACTTGGGAGACTGTGCCATGCCCCGCCGGATGGTCCTGGCCCTGGCAACGGTGCTCGTCGCCGCGTCAGGGGTCGCGGCCGGCGCGGCGAGCACATGGTCGCCGTCGCCGTCGGACCGATTCCAGATCGACCTCGCATCGACGCCGACGACCGCGCAGCTGCACGGGGCGTTCACCATGATCGAGGCCGACGAGGTCGACACGCCTGCAGCGACCGTCGCCGCGATCCACGGTCTCGGAAAGCGAGCGGTCTGCTACGTCGACGTCGGCACCTGGGAGAGCTGGCGGCCCGACGCGAAGCGGTTCCCCAAGTCCGTGCTCGGCAAGCCCGACGCGGGTTGGGCGGGCGAGCGCTGGCTCGACATCCGCCAGAGGGCGGTCCTGCTGCCATTGATGAAGGCGCGCTTCGCGGTCTGCAAGGCGAAGGGTTTCGACGCCGTGGACCCCGACAACGTCGACGGCCAGGAGAATCCGACGGGGTTCCCGCTCACGGTCCCTGAGCAGCTGGCCTATGACCGGTCGATCGCCTCGCTCGCTCACGCCGACGGCCTCAAGGTGGCGCTCAAGAGCTACGCGTCGCAAGCACCTGCGCTCGAGGCCTCCTTTGACTTCGTCGTCGACGAGCAGTGCGCGAAGTACAAGGAGTGCCGCTCGTTCTCGACGTTCGTCGCGGCGCACAAGCCAGTGTTCGACATCGAGTACACCAGTTCGCTCGCCTTCTGCGCATCCTTGCCGCACGGCGTCTACGGCATCGCGAAGCACCTGTCGCTCGACGCCTGGGTCCGACGCTGCCCGTAGCACCGGACCGCACGGAGCGGGTCCGGGCACCCCGTACGATGCGCCACATGGGCGATCCGATCCGCGAGACCACCCGTTGAGCGCCCCGGCGCCCCTGCGAGCGCTGGGCGCCTGGTCGACGATGCCGGACGCCGCGCGCGCCCTGATCGTCGAGCGTGGCCTCTCGCAGCTCTACGACGACGCGCTGCGCGACGACATCGTGGCGATCATCGATGACGTCAGGGCGCGGGGGGACCTGGCGGTGTGCGACGCGCTGCGTCGGTTCGACCACTGCGAGGTGCCGCCGTCGGGCCTGCTCGTGACCCCGGAGGAGATGGCCGAGGGCCGCACCGCCACGTCGCCCGAGGTGATCGCCGCACTGCAGCTCGCCATCGATCACGTCCGGCGCTTCAACGAGCGTGCCGCCCAGGGCGGCGACTGGTCCTTCGAGCTCGACCCGGGGCTCACGGTCGGAGAGCGCGTCACGCCGATCGAGTCGGCCGGCCTGTTCGTCCCGAGCGGCAAAGGGTCGTTCCCCTCGGTGGTCGTCCAGCTCGCCGTGCCAGCGCTCGTCGCCGGCGTCGGTCGGATCGTGGTGTGTGTCCCGCCCGTGCCGGGCGGTCCGGGCACGGTGGACCCCGCCGTCCTCGCGGCGTGCGACCTACTCGGCCTGCGCGAGGTCTTCCGTGTCAACGGGCCCGCGGGTGTCGCGGCGATGGCACTCGGGACCGCGTCGATCCCCAAGGTTCGATTCATCGTCGGGCCGGGGAGCCCACCGGTCACCTGCGCCCAGGTCGAGGTCCAGCGACTCGGTGCCGTCACGACGATGGTGCTCGGCCCGACCGAGTCGCTTGTGATCGCCGACGGCACCGCCGACGTGCGCCTCCTGGCCGCGGACCTGCTGAACGAGGCGGAGCACGGCGACGACTCGACGACGCTGCTCGTCACGACGTCGAGCACCCTGCTCGAGGCCGTCCAGCACGCCCTCGCCGACCAGCTCGCCGCGCTCCCCGAGCCCCGTCGTGCCTACGCCGCGAGCGCGCTGGGTGTCAACGGTGGCGCGGTGCTCGTCGACGATCTCGCCCAGGCCGCGCAGGTCGCGAACGCCTTCGCGCCCGAGCACCTCCAGGTGGCCGTGGGGGCACCCGAGGAGGTTGTGGGCCTGTTGATCAACGCCGGGGAGATCCTCGTCGGCCAGCACACGCCCTTTTCCGCGGCCAACTACGTGCTCGGCTGCCCCGCATCGCTCCCCACGAGTGGCTTCGCCAAGGTCTCAAGCGGCGTGACGGTGCACACCTTCTTGAAGCGCACGGGGATCGCGTCCGCCGATCCCGCAGCGTTCGGCCGCCTGCGCGACGCGATCGTGGCGCTTGCGCGCCATGAGGGGTTCCCTGCGCACGAGGCGGCGGCGACGGCCCGGGACACCTGAGCCGCTTGTGCTGGCGTTGGGCTGTCGCTCAGTAGCATCGCCGAATGGTCATCATCCGCCAGATGGGACCGCGACCCGTGGCGCTCGGCGTCGTCGCCTGGGCGGTGCTCGTGGGCATCTGCGCGTTCGTCGCCCAGACCAAGGGCCACCTCGGCATCTCGAGCGCTGCCGCTGACTGGGCCTACTGGATCGCCGGGATCGCGACGGTCGTGACCGGGCTGTGGCTCGGGTGGCGGCACCGGACCGGCACGGCGTTCGTCGCACCGCTGCTCGCGTGGATCGTCTTCGTCCCGTTCGCGTTCGCGTCCGAGTTCGCGCGCAGGGGGTTCCTCGGGGGGCTCTGGTACGGATTCTGGCTCGCGGTGTTCGGAGGCTTCGTCGCGTCCTTCGTGGAAGGTGTCGTGCTGGTCGCCTTCGCGACGCTGGGCCGACTCGCGTCAGGTGCGCGCCACCGTGGTGAGCCGGACGTCGTGATCCTCCCGCCAGGCTCGGGCTGAGCCGGACGATGCGACGGTCACGCGGTGCCCGCACGCACGTCGTCGCTGGCCGTCGGCGCGCGCTCCTCGCCGCGCTGCTGCTTTTCGTGCCCGCGGCCGCCTGGTCGGCGTCGAGCGCCGCGGCAGCCGCGCGGGCGGGCTCGCTCGAGATCTTCTCGCACCCCCTGCACGGCGGCGAGTGGACCTCGCACCACCTGCACGGCATCGGGGCCGTCGGCGGCACCGCGCCCGCGATCGCTGCGACCTCGGACGGCACACTCGTCGTCGCCCAGCGTGCCCAGAGCGGCGACGTCGTCGTCGCGACCGGGCCGGCGAGCGGCGCGATGTCGCCGGTGGACCTCACAGCGAGCGTGGGCGCCCCCGCCGGCGCCGGCCGACTGCAGGTCACCGTCAGCCCCGCCAACGCCATCACTGTGTGGTACCGCAGCGCCACGGGAGACCTGATCGTCGCCACCGAGCCGGCGTTGGGTCAACCCTGGAGCGTCCTCGACGTGATGTCGTCGACCGGAGGTGCGGCACTCGTGGGTGACCCCACCGTTGCCACGATCCGCGGGGTGACGGTCGCCTTCGGCGTCGTCGTCGGGGGAACGCTCGCCGAGTTCGTGCCGCCCTTGAGCGCCACGGGCGCATGGGCGCAGCTCGACCCCACACGCGGTCTCGCGTACCCGGCGCTCGTCGGCAGCGTGGCGGTCGTCGCGCCGGTGTCGGACCCGAACGCGACGGTGCTCGTGGGGACGGCGAGCTACGGAGATCTCCTTGAGCTGTCGAACCAGCTCCGCGGCCCTATCCCGGCGGTGGGACCGTGGCACTCGACGGATCTCAGCGCGCTAGGCGCCCCGGCGGCCTACGGCCCGATCGCCTCTGCGGCGACGCCGGCGCCGCTGGTCTCGTTCATCTCCTCGTACGGCGACCTCATCGAGGTGACGTTCGGATCTGGCCTGCCCGACGGCTTCGTCGTGACCGACCTGACGCTCAACGCCGACGCCTCACCGGCTGCGGGAGCCGTTCCAGTGGTGATCGCGGCCCCCTTTGGGCCGACAGTCGAGTTCCGCACGTCCCTCGGCGACGTCCAGCTCGTCGCGCCGACGCCGCTGTCACGGGCGATGGACGTCTCGTACCTGCGTGGCACCGAGGAGCTCGTCTCTTCGGACGCCGCCGCCACGCGCGTCGGCGCGAGCGAGGTGCTGGTCGCGGCTGACGGCGGTCCGATCGCGCCGACGCCGCTCCAGCGCCGAATCCTCGTGACCGCAACGCAGTGGGACCAGCAGCACGCCCTGTTGCAGACCACGCCCGCCGGCTCTGACTGCAATCCCTTCACGGCGGCCTGGGGCAGGGGCTCGACGTACGGCTGCAAGCCGGGCACCGCAGCGGAGGCGTGGTGCTCGGACTTCGCACAGTGGGTGTGGCAGACCTCAGGTGTGCCGACCGGCGGCATCTCAGGGTGGTCGGCGTCGTTTGTCACCTGGGGCGTCGCGCACCACCGCGTGCAGTTCGGCACCCACTTCACCGCCAAGCCGGGCGACGCGATCGTCTGGGGGACCCGCTCTCCGCTGTACGGCACTCACGTCGCGATCGTGCTCGCCGTCTCGGGCAGGTACATCGACGTGGAGAACGGCAACGACGGCGGCGACCTGCCCGGCTACCAAGAGGGCGTGTGGCGCTCGGGACCGTTCATCGGCTCGACGTCGACGGTCTCGGGCTACCCGGTCCTCGCGGTGGTGAGCCCGTGAGCCCACTACTACGTAGGACGTAGTATGCTGGTGCCATGGCACGACACGGCGACGAGCTGAGAGCCCGTCAGAACGACCCCCCGCTGCTGATACTGCTGAGCCTGGCGGACTCCGACAAGCACGGTCACGCGCTCGCCGCGGACATCGAGGCGATGGCAGGCGTGCGACTTGGCCCCGGAACGCTGTACGGGGCCATCACGCGCCTCGAGGAGCGAGGGATGATCGAGCCCCTCGCGCCCGAGGGTCGCCGCAGGCCGTACCGACTTACCGCTGACGGCCTCGGCGCCCTCCAAGACGAGCTCGCCGAGATTCGCCGGCTCTCGGCCGCGGGCGAGTTGAGGCTCGCGCGCGCACGCGCCCGCCTGTCCGCGTCGCCGGGGTTCGCGACGTGACCGCGCGGGGCCGTCGGCGCACTCTTCTCCTCGCCTACCCGGCGCGGTGGCGCGCGCGCTATGAAGCCGAGGTGCTGGACCTGCTCGATGACGAGCACGGCGACGGGCGCCTAGGCATGCGCGAGGCGGCGGACCTGGTGGTGGGTGGGTTGGTGCAACGGTGCCGATCCTTCTATGACGTCGCCGAACCACGTGCCGATCGAACACAGAGCACCGGGCTGCTGGCATGGGGCTGGCTGCTGTTCGTGATCGGCGGCATCGGGTTCGCCAAGGAGGCGGAGCACTTCGGGTCACGCAGCTTCGCCGGGGCCGCAGTGCCGCACGGCCACGTGCTTGCCGGCGCCTCCTACGTCACGATCCAGGTAGCCGCGGTCGCCACCATGGTGCTGATGGCCGCGATCTCGCTCCCTGCGATCCTCGTCGCCGGGCGTTCGTCATCGGCGGGCGGGCGTCGAAAGCTGCGCCGCGCGCTCCTGGGCGCCGTCGCAGCGATGGGTGTCGCGACGGCATGGACCGCGTGGATCGTGACGTCGTCACACGCACGCGGGGCATCGAGCGGCGCCGGGCCGACGACGCACGACGTGCTCGTGCTCGGTGTGACGGCCCTCGTCGTCTCAGGCGCGCTGGTCGCGCTGACCCGGATCGC
>Ga0209698_10003928_pt1 | contig 16434 bp, 11 predicted proteins | sample LitLauG_LLR_2012_FD_187203 | JGI IMG/M metagenome (GOLD analysis project Ga0209698, IMG submission 187203) | Freshwater sediment microbial communities from Pennsylvania, USA - Little Laurel Run_MetaG_LLR_2012 (SPAdes) (version 2) | ecosystem: Environmental > Aquatic > Freshwater > Creek >...
CCCATGTACACGCCCAGCGTATCGGTAATCTGCGAGAGCGGGACGTGCAGGCTCTTCGCCTTCTCGCGGTCAATGGTAACCAGGTATTGCGGATCATTCGCTGTGAAAGACGTAAATAACCGCGTCAGATCCTTGCGCTGCGCTGCCTGTTGGATTAACCCTTGCACCGCACCCGCCAGCTCTTCGAGTTTGTGTGCGGCCTGATCCTGTGCCACGAACTGGAACCCGCCAAACTGCCCTAATCCCTGGATGGGCGGCGGCAACGTCGCAAACACGATTGCCCCCGACACTCCAAACAACATGGGACGAGCCCGGTTCACAATCGCTTTGGCGGAGTGCTCTTCGCCCTTGCGCTGCGAATACGATTTCAGCGGAACAAAAATTAATCCCTGATTTGCCGCTGCTCCCGCGAAGCTGAAGCCCGCCACTGAAAACGTCCCTTGCGCCTCGGGGATATGCGCCAGCAGATCTGATACCTGCTTGCCAATGGCTTTCGTATATTCAAGTGAAGCCCCCGACGGCGCCTGGATCACGATGATGAAGTACCCCTGATCCTCATCCGGCACAAAGCCTGTCGGTACCCGCGTGAATACGAAATAAGTGAGCCCCAGACCGGTGAAAAACAGCACCACCATCACCAGTTTGTATTCGAGCACATGGTGCAGCAGGGCACGGTACCCACGCGTGAGGGCAGCAACGCCATCGTCAAACTTTCGCAGCCACCACCACTTTTGCCGGTGACCGCCACTGAGAAAAATTGCCGCCAGCACCGGAGCCAGGGTGAGAGCGTTGAAGGCGGAAATAGCAATCGAAAATGCGATAGTGAGCGCAAATTGGCGAAACAGAATGCCGGTTGTCCCCGGAAAGAACGCCACCGGCACAAATACGGCAACCAGCACCAACGAGGTGGCGATGACAGCGCTGGTAATCTCGGTAGTGGCTGCTGCCGCCGCTTTGCGGGAGTCGTGTTCGCCCTCAGCCATATGGCGCTCAATGTTTTCAATCACGACGATTGCATCGTCGACGACCAGTCCGGTGGCGAGTGTTATGCCGAACAACGTCAGTGTGTTGATTGAGAAGCCGAGTAACTTCACAAAGACGAAGGTACCGATGAGCGAAACTGGAGTGGCGATAAAGTGAATCATCGTCGTCCTCCAGTCGCCGAGAAAGATAAAGATCACCAGGATGACCAACAAGATCGCCGAACCTACCGTGAATACCACGTCGCGAATAGACTCGCCCACAGCATCGGTCGTATCGAATGCAACTTTGTACTGCATCCCGGGCGGAAAGCTTTTCGACAGCCGTTCCAGTTCGTCGATGGCTCGGCGGTCGACGTCAAGCGCGTTCGCAGTGGAAAGTTGCAGCACTGCGATGCCGACCGAATCCTGCCCGTTGAATTGCAGATCGTTGGCATAGGTCTCGGCGCCCAGCTCCGCATGGCCCACATCCTTCAGCCGCACCAGCGTGCCGTCGGCATTTGTCTTCAGAATGATGTTGTCGAACTGCGCCGGTTCGCTTAGGCGCCCAACGGCTCGCACGCTGACCTGATAGTCTTGCCCCGGGACTGCCGGCTGCTGCCCCACTTGCCCGGCAGCCACCTCCACGTTCTGTTCCGACAGTGCACTCACTACGTCAGGCGCTGTCAACCCGCGACCCGCCATCCGCACCGGATCCAGCCACAGCCGCATCGAGTACTTGCGCTCGCCGAAAATGATTACATCTGACACACCAGGAATGCGCTTCAGGGCATCCCGCACGTACACGTCGAGATAATTGCTCATGAACAGTGTGGGATAGTTGTGTTCTTTGTCCGAAAAGACGGCCGCGCCGAACACAAAGTTCTGCGATGTCTTCGCCGTCGTAATGCCCACCGCTTTGACCGCACCCGGGAGGCGTCCCTGAGCCGTGTTCACGCGATTTTGAATGTCGACGGTTGCCAAATCCGGATTCCGCGTCAGATCAAACGTCACCAGCACCTGGCTCGTCCCATCATTCCCGCTGGTCGACGTGATGTACTTCATCCCCTCCGCGCCATTAATCTGCTGCTCCAGCGGAATCGTGACCGCACTCTCCACCGTCTGCGCGCTGGCGCCGATGTAAACGCTGGTAACGCCCACCTGCGGCGGCGTAAGATTCGGAAACTGCGCGATCGGCAGCGTAGGGATCACCGCCGCTCCGGCCAAAATGATCAAGAGCGCACAGACAGTTGCGAATACCGGACGTCGTATGAAGAAATTAACGAACATGAGAGATCTGTCCTTGAAAACAGCACTTGGCACCTAGCCGTTAGCATTTAGTACGAAAGTGTCCTGTGACTTTCTAACGGTCTTTGGTGGCTAAATGCCAAGTGCTAAGTGCCAAGTGCTAAAAGCAACTTCCCCGGAATGTCCCCGCCACTCGCAGCTAACTCATGGGAATTACCGGCACGCCATCCAACAGAAACTGCGTGCCCGAGACAATCACCTTGTCTCCGGGCTTGATGCCGTCGCGCACCTCGTAATTATTGCCGACGGTCTCACCGATCGTCAGCGGCCTCTGCTTGGCAACAAATGCGCCGCCGTTCTGTGGCTCAGCCACGAACGCAAAGTACTGGCCCGCTAGCCGAGTCACGGCCAGAATTGGAACTTCGGGATTCTGGTGAGTGCCCCAGACCAACCGGGCGCGAATGAACTGCGACTGCCGCAGGGCATCATTTCCGTTGGCGATGCGTGCCTTGACCAGGACCGTCTGGGTCGTGTTGTCCACCTGCGGAGAAATGAAGCTCACGCGCGTGTCCGTGAGAACTTTGCCGCTGCTGTCCAGAATCTGCACGGGCAGGTTCATCTTCAGCTGCGCCGACCGCTCGACGGGCACGTAGACGTAGGCTTCAAGACTTCCTGGCTGATCGACCGTGGTCAACGGCGTCGTGGTCGTGACCCGATCGCCAACCCGCACCGGTATGTCTCCCACGATCCCGCCCCGCGGAGCCACTACCTTGTAGTAGTGAAGCTGGACTTCCTGCTCGCGCACCTGCGCATCGAGCGCATCCATCTGAGCCTGGGCGGCGTCCATTGCTGATTTTGCCTGATCGAGATCCTGTTTGCTCACGACACCGGCTGCCGCCAGTCCCCGGGCCCGCTCGTACTGCTGCCTGGTCCAACTGAGATTTGCCTGCTGCGCCGCCCGCGCGCTCTCCTGGCTCTTGACCGTCGCCTGCTGTTTCAGGGGATCGATCTCGATCAATGCGGCGCCTGCCGACACTTTGTCCCCCGAGTGGACAAAGATTTGCGTAATCTGCCCCTCAACCTGGGGCATTATCACCGCCGAATCGCGCGACTTCAGAGTTGCCACGTACTCCGAGGAGTCGTTGACAGGCAGAGCCTTGGCTTCCATCACCTTTACGGGCATGGCATGCATCCCGGCGGTTTGCGGAGCTTTTCCAGGGTCCTTCGAGCACGCCAGTGTCGCTGCCAACACGAGGCAAACGAAACCGCGCAGTAGTTTTTTCTGTAGCGTCTTCTTCATAGCCAAATACCATCTCTGTTCGCCGTAGTGCTCTCCGTCTTCAAGGTTTCAAGGTCAGAATGCCGACCGAATACCCGTTCAGGTCCATCGTTATCTTCGCCCCCGGCGTCACCGATGTTTCCGCCGGGCCGTTTGCCACGCTGGTATCTTTGTCAATCACCAACAGACTGGCACTGGCAAAATTGCCGAGGGCAGACACATCGACGGTCACACTGAACGGAACGCCAGGTCCGTTGTTGTCGGTCGCGGGACTACTTACCGCATGATTTGCGACCATCACGACCACGCTGCCGTCACTGTTCACGATCGGCAAGGTTTCTAAGTCTACATTGTCGGACGATGTGAACTGTAGGACTTGTGATCCGGCTGATGGCGGAAATACCTGGCCCAGCCAGTAGTCGACCCAGTAGCTGAGTTGCAGGGCACCGGTGTTGTAGTCGACTTCCCCGAACTGCTTGTCGGCGCCGAAGTCCCAGTGATACAGAGCCTGAACGCCAGCCTGACCCAATTGCGAGAAAACATACGGCCGCCAAGCAGCGAAGAACGGACTTGAGCCTCGCTGATCCGTGACAAAAGTTGTGTTATTGCAGGCGCTGATGCCTCCGCCTTTGTCGAAATCCGCATTGACATTGTTTTCGGTGACCCACACTGGGACGTTCATCAGGGCAGGATTCGTATCCAGCTGGGTGTAAGTATCGCGAACTTCGCTGACGAAACCAGGGATTGTCCCGAATAGCGTGGCGTCCGTGTCTTTCTGATTGCAGGTGGAGTAGAAATGGGTGGCCAGCACATCCACATGCACCGTCACTCCGCCCACGAACGCGGGAAGATACTGATTCGCGAGCCCGGAATAGTCGCCCAGTTCCACCGCCGCGTACTTCAGCGACGCATCCACAGCCTGCATGGCAGGAACGACGGCATTGTAGAGTTGTGTGTATTGCGTGGAATCCAGATTGTTGAAGTTCGGTTCGTTATAAATCCCCCACCACGTAATCGGGATGCCGCTGGGCGAGGCGTGCTGCCCGTCGGGAGCCGTAATGCCTCCCTGGATGTTGTAGTAGCGAACGAGATCCTGCGTGTAGGCTGCAAACTGCTGGTACGTCGGATCCAGGAAATTGTGATTCAAGTCGTACATGAACGGCGGAGCGACCGCAATCTGAAACTCCGGGCTGTTGTCGCCTACGCCCAGCACTGGCTGCGTAATCGCATCCAGTATTGTGAAGTCCCACGTGCTGGCGGAGGTCTGCGGAACTCCCTGCGACACTCCTTGCAGCCGGATATGATGCGATCCCAGCTTTCCCAGTGGCACGGTCGCCGACGGATTCTGCTGAAAGAACTGATAGTCCCACTCGGCGGGCTGAAACGATGTCGACATCGCCACGCTGAAGGCGCCGCTCTTGGTGGCAGAGATGATGACCGAGGCGGGGGTGGGATTCGTGCCTCCACCGCCTCCTCCGCCATTGGATCCCATACTGCCCCCGCCGCATCCGGCTGCCAACGCGGCAGAAGCGCACACCGCCAGCGGTTTTAGGAATTTCATGACGGGGCATTGTACTCCCGAAAATCGATTTTCTGTGTGATCCGAAACCCTTGGCGACGGCGCGCTGTAGATGGCGAAAAAATCGGCCACCTCTAGGCTCTCTTGGCACAGGGTCGAGCTTCGGTCGACGGACAGCCGGGGGCGGCTGTCCCCACAAAACCCGAGCATTACTTCGTAATCTTTCCTAAAATTTCCTTCACGATCTTCGCCGCTACGGTTGCGGTCATTTCCGCCAGGTCGCGCACCGGGTTGTACTCCACCACATCAGCGCCGACGATGTCTCCCTCAATCGCGTGCAAATGAGCGATCGCCTCGCGCACCGACATCCCGCCGGGCTCGCGATGCGAAACCCCGGGTGCGAACGCCGGGTCCAGTACGTCCATATCGAACGAGATGTAGATCGGCCCGGAAGCCTTCAACTTCTGGTAAGCCGGAAGCCCTCGCATCTCGACGACCTCAACTCCGAATCTGTTAGCCTGCTCTCGCTGATGGCCAGTCATCGTGCGAATCCCGAGTTGCACCAGCCGCCTTGCCAGTCCTGATTCCATGATCCGCGCAAACGGACAAGCATGCGACAGCCGGTTCCCCTCAAACTCGTCGTACAGATCCGGATGAGCGTCAAAGTGGAAGATCGTCAGCTCCCGATACTTCCGCGCGAACGCCTTCACGATCGGGTAGGTAATCGAATGATCGCCGCCCAGCGAGACGGGCCTGCGCCCCTCATTGAGCAGCTTGCCGATGCCTGACTCGATGACCTCGAATGCGTCCTTCTCTGAGAACGCGAGATCCCCCGCGTCGTCAAATGTTCCCGCGGGGCTAAGATCTACGGCGGATTCGGTCCACCGATTGGAAGCATCAGAGTGCATCGCCTCCCGAATTCTGGGCGGTGCATCTCCTGCACCTCGCAAGTACGAGGACTGCCCGTCGTACGGAATGCCCACCAGGGTCGGAATACCAATCCTCTCTTCGGTCATTTCAGCTCCTTTCCTCGCGAGCAGTGCGCCTTTAACTCGACTCGTTCGCCCCACGTCTCTCCGCATTGAAGCTTTTGGGTTTCCCCCGCATCCTTTATCCTAGAACCTGCACTCTTATGACCCCCAAATCCAAGATTTCCAGCGCGGTCGCCGACCCCGCCTCGAACAACGGTTCCAGCCCAGAACGAGAACGCGTTTTCAACGCCTACCGGCAGTGGGGATACCTCGAAGGCGACCTGGACCCTCTCGGCTTTCTGCGCCCCCGCCCCACGCCCGAACTCGAACGCGACGGCGAGTACGCCCACGAAGCCCAGGCCATCTACTCCAGCACAATCGGCGTTGAAATCAACCACATCTACTCTCCCGAGCGCCGCCAATGGATCTACGAGCGCCTGGAATCTGTACCCGCTGCGGAAGAAGACCACGAGCGCATTCTCGATCTCCTCATAAGGGCCGACATCTTCGAGCAGGTGATGCAGCAACGGTATCTTGGCAGCAAGCGCTTTTCGCTGGAAGGCGTCACCGCTCTCATCCCGCTGGTGGACGAGGTCCTTGATACGGCCTCACGGCTGGGTGCCATCGAGCTCGTGATGGGCATGAGCCATCGTGGGCGCCTGAATGTTATCGCCCACGTTGCAAGGCGCCCACCGGAGGAGATCTTCGCCGGATTTGAAGATGTCGACCCGCGCAGTGTCCTCGGCTCGGGAGATGTGAAGTACCACATGGGCGCCACCGGCGAATACCTCACCCGAAGTGGCGGCAAGGTTCACATTCACCTGGTATCAAATCCGAGCCATCTGGAAGCTGTCGACCCTGTGACCATAGGCCGCACGCGCGCCAAGCAGGACCGCACAGGGGAAGGCGGACGCGAAAAGTATCTGCCGCTTCTGGTGCACGGCGATGCCGCATTCGCCGGCCAGGGAATCCTGGCCGAGACTATGAACTACGCCGATCTTCCGGGATACACCGTCGGCGGCACGATTCACGTCGTGGTCAACAATCTTCTTGGCTTCACGACGAGTTATACCGAAGAGCATTCGACGCGCTTCGCCGCGTGCATCGCGCGGCGCCAGTCAATCCCCATCTTCCACGTCAACGGGGAGGATGTCGATGCCGTCGTCCGCGTCGCCCGCATCGCTACCGAATATCGCTATCAGTTCGGCACCGATGTCGTGATCGATCTCATCGGCTATCGCCGGCATGGTCACAGTGAGGTGGACGATCCCACCATTACACAGCCTCTGCTCTACAAGAAAATCAAGGAGCATCCGCCCCTCTGGGAAATTTTCGCGGATGATATCGGTGCAACGGACGCTCAGACCAAGGTAGCTGCGATCAAGGTCGAGTTCGAGGCTGCACAGAAGAAAGCGGCCAGCATCAAGCACAAGCCGCTTCTGCGTGAACTCCCCAAGTATTGGGATAAGTATTTCGGAGGGCCCCACCGCGACGAGTACGAAGTCGAGACCGGAATCCCTCCCGCAGAGTTGGCGGAACTGACGACACGCCTGACTACTTATCCGGAAGGCTTTCACATTCACCCGAAAGTGAAGAAACTGCTTGAGCAACGCGCCGAGATGGGGGTTGGCCAGCGCCTGGTGGATTACGGCATGGCCGAAGCACTCGCTTTTGCAAGCCTGGTGAAAGCTGGCACGCACGTGCGTATGTCAGGACAGGATTCCCGGCGCGGGACTTTTAACCAGCGTCACTCGGCGCTGATCGACATCGAAAACGAAAACGAGTACGTCCCGCTGGAAAACATCGCCGCCGATCAGGCCCGCTGCGAAATCTACAACTCGACACTCTCTGAGGCAGGCGTTCTCGGCTTCGAGTACGGATACAGCCGTGACTATCCCGAATCGCTGGTTCTTTGGGAAGCCCAGTTCGGAGATTTCGTCAACGTCGCGCAAGCGATCATTGATCAGTTCATCAGCGCCGGAGAAGCCAAGTGGAATCTGCTTTCCGGCCTGGTGATGCTGCTGCCGCACGGCTACGAAGGTCAGGGGCCGGAACACTCAAGCGCCCGCATCGAGCGCTTCATACAGTTGGCCGCGAAGCACAACATACAGATCGCGCAGCCCTCGAATGCGGCGCAGTATTTCCATCTTTTGCGCCGGCAGGCTCTCCGTCATTGGCGCAAGCCTCTCGTGGTATTTACGCCAAAAAGCATGCTGCGTCATCCAGACGCGGCTTCGCCGATCGAGGATTTCACCCACAAGAAGTTCCTGAACGTCATTCCCGACGCAACCGTCGGAGAAGCTGACCGCATCCTGATCTGCACTGGCAAAATCGGGCACGAGCTTCAGGCCGAACGGAAGAAGAGGAAAGACACGAGCACGGCGATTGTATTCCTGGAGCAGATGTATCCCTTCCCGGAGCAAGAAGTGGTTGCCGAATTCGACCGCCATGGCAAGAACGCCGAAATCGTCTGGGTGCAGGAAGAGCCCGCGAATATGGGCGCCATGTTCAACATGCTGCCACGCCTGAAACGCATCGCTGGCGAGCGGGCGGTCCTGACAGTGAAACGCAGCTCCGGAGCTAGCCCGGCGACGGGCAGCGCGAAGGCACACGAGGTCGAACAAAAGACACTGTTGACGCTGGCGTTCACCATCAAATAGTGAAAAGCAAAGCCCATGTGGGGACAGCCGCCATCGGCTGTCCGTCCAAGCGCAGCGAGGCGAGGTTTATGTGGCGAGAGTGGCCCCGCCCACGACGGACAGCGCTCAAACAACCTTTCGCCCTCACCGCCCCGGCCGCTCCGTAACCGCCTTCCCACCACCTCCCGGCAACTTCGTCGCAGGCCCGCCCCTCAACAGCTCCTCCAAGGTTCCGTACGCATAGATCGTCGGCGCATGATTGGCCATCATCCCGCCGGTATCCGCCGTGGGGCCATAGTTGCTGTGAATCTCCCGGCCCAGTATGCGAAGCATCGCCATCAGCTGTCCGCGATGATGCGACGTATGCGCAACCCTCCGCACCATGACCCAAGCCCGCGACCGCGGCACGTCAAAGAATTTGACCTCCTCTTCCCACCATCGTGCGTCTTTCGCTTCCAACGCCGACAACCGCTTCCCGCTGTCTTCCACATATCGCGCGATGAAATCCATCCGGGTCTCCTGCTTCGGCAATGGAGGCGCACCTACATCAATCCCGAGCATGTTGCGGAACCACAAGTCTTCACTCACGCACTGATGCACCATTTGCTCCAACACGCTGCGCCCTCGCGGGTCGGAACTTCTCGGCCGGACGACCAGGTCCTGATCCGCGAACTCGCTCCACACACTTACAACCTTGATCCGTTCTGTTGCGTACGTCTCAACCAGGAATGCATATCTCATGGGGGATGGCATAGCATCTTCCTCGGCTCCCGGCGGAGCAGACAACAAGGTTACTCGGGCGAGCGGGATTTACAAGAGCAGGGACGGTTATAGTGGGCGGAGAAAGCTGTGGTAGGCGACTAGCCCTTATGGTCGCGCCGCCGCAGATAATCGATGAACATCTGCTCGACGGGCTTGTCATAAGAGATGAGCACGTGGCGAACGGGGCGTCCGCTGACGAAGTGGCAGACCTCTTCGGCGAGGTTCTTGGCGTGGTCTCCGGCGCGCTCCAGCGACTGCGTCATGAAAATCACCTGCAGACTCGCCTGCCGGTGAAGATTCTCAGGGTTCTCGATGTGGCGCAGGAAAATGAGATTGCGCAGGCGGTCCATCTCTGCATCGGCCCGCAGGACCTCCACCGCCTTGCTGACATTGCGCGCGGAGAACGCGTCGCCGCAATCGGTAAGCATCTTCTCGAGCAGGGTCGCCATCTGGGTAAGGTCGCGGGTGTCTTCCGAGTCGATCCGACCGCTCACCGACTGGGCGCTGTTGGCGAAACTGAGGAGGAGATCGCCGATGCGCTCCAGGCCGATCATGAACTTCATGCAGGCGAGAAGTTCCCGCGCTTCAGCAGGTCCGACCTCGGTGATCGCGCTGGTAACACCGTTGTCAATTTCCAGGTCGAGCGTATCGAGTTCGCGTTCGCGCTGGCGCAGCGAACCGAGCAGGGCGCTGGACCCGGTGGCAATGCCTTCGGCGGCCGCGCCCGCCGCTTCTTTGGCCATGTGGCAAGCCTCAACCGTGCGACGGACGATGTAGTGATGAGCCGGTTCAGGATTCGGGCTCTTGATCGCAGTACTCATGGATGTGTCCGCCGGGCGAGAACGCGGGCGACGCGGTGCTGGAGTGGGACCGTCGCCGTTACTCTGCCGATTCTGGGATCGGATTGCCAACAACTAAGCATATAGCTTTAGATTCAAGTTGCGGTTAACATGCTGTGAATTTTGCACCATTTTAGCGAACTACGCTGGGTGCCCGCCTGGAATCACACCCCCAAAATCACTTCCGTGCTATTCTTCGCGATGCAATTTCCGTAAACGTTTACGGTCATCTTAAGAACGGCATGGGAGACGAACTCGAATGAAGCGCGCCCTGCAATTTTTCTTATTTGCGATTGGGATTAGCTTTCTGGCAGCGACCTGCTCCTACGCCCAGTGGACTCCGATGAATCCCGTCCGGAAGGTGCAGCAGGAGGCCGATGGCGTCGTTTTCACTCTGGGAACCGGCACGTTGAAGGTGCAAATCTGCTCGGACTCGATCATTCGGGTTCTGTACTCGCCAACGGCAACTTTTCCCAAGCGAACCGACTTCGTGGTGATTAAAGACAGTTGGCCCGCAGCGAAGTGGACCATGCAGTCCGGCGACGACGCCGTCACTCTCAACACTTCCTCGTTGAAGATCACGGTCGCCAGGAAAGACGGCTCTATCAGCTACGCCGAAGCGAACGGAAGTCCCCTGGTGCAAGAAGCCTCCCGCAGCATGCGAGCCGAGAAGGTGAATGGAGAAGACACTTACCGCGCCGAATCGTTCCTCAACATCTACGGTTCGCATGAAGGACTCTATGGCCTGGGACAGCACCAGTCTGGCGTATGGAACTATCGCGGCGAGTCGGTCGACATCGCCCAGGACAACAGCAACATCTCCGTTCCGCTCATGGTTTCCAGCAAGGGATACGGCATCTTCTGGAACAACATGTCGCGTAGCCGGTTCAACAACCGGTTCGCCAACTATCTGTACATCAGCTCGGAAGTTGCCGAGGTCATCGATTACTACTTTCTGTACGGACCCGAGTTCGACAAGATCATCGCCGGGTACCGCGAGCTGACCGGGCAGGCTCCCATGTTCGGAAAGTGGGCGTACGGATTCTGGCAATGCAAGAACCGCTACAAATCGCAGGACGAAATCCTGGGAGTCGCGAAGAAGTATCGCGACCTGCACATTCCTGTCGACAACATCGTGCAGGACTGGTTCTGGTGGAATCGCAAGGGAGAATTCGTCTTCAACAAGAACTATCCCGATCCCAAAGCGATGATCGATCAGCTCCACAGCCAGAACTTCCACCTGATGATTTCCATCTGGCCCTTCTTTGAGCCTGGTTCGACGAACTACGACTACATGAACGGTAAGGGATGGTTCGTCGATAAGTTCAAATATGCCAAACCGCCGTATCACACCGATGCGATGGCGGTTTACGACGCCACCAGCCTCGAGGCCCGCAAATATTACTGGGATCTTGTAAACACGGGACTGTTCAGCATCGGTGCCGATGCCTGGTGGATGGATACGACCGAACCCGAAACCGAAGGGCAGGAAGAAAACATCTTGCTGCACCACAAGCTGGCGGCTGGCAGCGGCGATCGTTACGTCAATGCTTATCCGCTACTGGACACCGGAGCGGTATATCAGGGGCAACGGAGCACGTCGGACAAGAAGCGCGTTTACATTTTGTCTCGTTCCGCATTTGCCGGTTCGCAGCGCAATGGCGTGACCGCATGGTCGGGCGACATCAACTCCGACTGGTTCAGTTTCCGCCGCCAGGTTCCGGCGGGATTGAACTTTGCGGTTTCCGGGATTCCCTACTGGACTACCGATATCGGCGGATTTGTGTTTGGCAGCCCCGCTGATCCGGCGTTCCGCGAATTGTTCGTTCGCTGGTTCCAGTACGCGACGTTCAATCCGATCCTTCGCGTTCATGGCACAAGAAATCCAGACGAGAACGAACTCTGGTCGTACGGGCCCGACGCACAAAATATCCTGGTGAACTTCGACCGGCTGCGCTACCGCATGCTGCCTTACATTTATTCTCTGGCCTGGAAGACGACCAGTGAGAGCTATACGCCGATGCGGCCCCTGGTCATGGATTTCCGGACCGATCCACGCGCCGACAACATCGGCGATCAGTTCATGTACGGGCCGGCATTCCTGGTGAATCCCGTGACCGAACCCGCCTCCACGACGCGACCTGTCTACCTTCCCCAAGCCAAGTGGTACGACTTCTGGGCGGGCACCACGATGGACGGCGGGCGCATGATCAATGCGATTACGCCCCTCGAGCGGCTGCCCTTGTATGTGCGAGCAGGATCCATTCTGCCGCTTGGGCCGGATGAAGAGTGGTCCACCCAAAGACCTACCGACCCGATCGAGCTACGCATCTACCCCGGCGCCGATGGCGACTTCACCCTCTACGAAGACGAGAACGATACCTACAACTACGAGAAGGGAGCATACGCAACCATTCCGCTACATTGGAATGATGCCGCACACACACTGACCATCGGGGAGCGCAAAGGTCAGTTCCCGGGAATGCTGGAGAATCGTACCTTCCATGTCGTGTTCGTCCGCGAGAATCACGGTGTCGGTGTGAACCCGGCAGACGAGGCCGACAAAGTGGTGCAGTACTCCGGGAAGCAAATCACAGCTTCGCAGTAATGGAATTGTGGGGTAATAGGAACTATGTGGTAATAGGAACGTGTGGGGACGGACGCAGCTTGCCCTGAGCGAAGTCGAAGGGTCCGTCCAGCGAGCGAAGCGAGCGCCGTCCACAAAGGCAGCAAGCCCCGGACGAATGCGTCCGGGGCCACACGATTCATTTCTACTTGACAGGCTTTCATCTCGATGGCAATATGACGTTAGACGACATGTCACTAGAGGGCATAATGGAGACCTTGCCACTGACCGAACCCGTCCTGCTGATTCTGCTGAGCCTGGCGGGCCAGCCGCAGCACGGCTACTCCATCCTGAAAGACGTGGAGCGCATGAGCGCCGGACGCGTTGTGCTGAGCACGGGCACGCTCTACGGCGCGTTGCGCCGTTTGCTCGACGACGACTGGATCGAGCGTTTCGAGGAAGAGGAAAGCCCGCGTGGCCGTCAGGCGTATCGCCTGACGGCCCAAGGACGCCGTAACCTGCAGGCTGAGATCGACCGGATGAAGCACATCACACGGCTGGCGACTCTGCGGGTTGCAACGAAGGAGAGCTGACCGATGCTCGCCGTCTACCAAAGGCTTCTGCGTCTATATCCCGCCGAACACCGCAAATTTTTCGGCGAAGAGATGTTGGCGGTGCTGCGCGAAGAAAGCGACGAGAACGCAGACAAAAGATTGTTTACGCGGAGCCGCTTCTTTGTCAGGGAGATTGCCGGGCTGGTGACTGGCGCGCTGCGCGAGCATTTTCGAGTGTGGCTTGAGATTCAAGAGGAATTGTCCTTTGTAACAGGGAGGGTTGCCATGCGTAACGGATTCCGTTTTCCGAAAACGACGATTGTATTCATGACGCTGATTCTGGCGTGTGTGGTGACCGCCATCAAAAGAGGCGAAGATATCGCGGCCTCGGTACCCAACGTTAATCCGCCGCTCCCCATTCACATTCAGCCCGTGCACTCGATTCTGTTAGGGGGAATCCCGCTGTTGTTCGCGTTCTTCTATGCCGCCGGGTTGATCGGGTGGGCGATTCTGTTTGCGCTCCGGCGCTCGGGCGTTCATCGACTGGCGGACATGTCAGGCGAACGGCAATAGTGGGCCAGACAAATCTGGCAAACAAATAGCTGCGATCAGGACCCACGGGCTTCTAGTTGCATACACATCCCATGCTTTGGACGCAGCGTAATCAACGGTTCTGGCTCGACACGGTGATTGGGAACAAGCCTTAGTTTCCACTTCTGCCCCAACGTCGCCAGCAGCAGCACTCCTTCCATCCAGGCAAATGACTCGCCGATACACTGGCGGAATCCCGCTCCGAAGGGAAAGTAGGTGAACTTCGCGCGCCGGGCCTTGGCCTCGGGTGTGAAACGTTCGGGATCGAAACGCAGCGGATCAGGAAAGAAGCGGGGATCACGATGCGTGATGAACTGGCTCATCAGCACCGTGGTCTTGGCGGGCAGGAAGAACTCGCCCAGTTGAAAATCATTGAGCGCGTATCGTCCCATGGCCCACGCCGGCGGATAGAGGCGCATCGATTCCGCCATTACCATCTCTACATAGCGTAGCCGGGGAATATCTTCATAGATCGGCAAGCGTCCTTGCAGTTCCTGGTCGATCTCTTCGTGGAAGCGGCGCTCGCACTCAGGATTCTGCGAGAGCAGATACCAGGTCCATGCCAGCGCATTGGCCACCGTCTCATATCCAGCGAGGAAGATGGTGATGACCTGATCACGGAGCGATTTTTCAGACGCGGGACTCCGGTCGGGCGAGGCAGCCAGCATGACGTCCAGCAACGTGCCGCCATCCAAAGACCGCCGCCGGTGCGCCTCGATCATGCGGTGTACGACTGCATCAATTCGTTTACGCGCGCGCACAAACGCAGCGAGGCCCGGTGGCTGCATGTGCACCAGCCACTCCGCCGCTGGCAGCATCACTAGGAAGTTGTAGAGGCCCATGATGCGGTTGATAGCATCGGCAAGTTCGTGAACTTCGTCGCGCAGGTCCGTCGCAAATAAAGTCTCTGCCACGACGTTCAGCGTCAAATGCATCATCTCGACGGCGATGTTCCGCTCTTCACCGTGCCGCCACTGATCCCGCATCAGCGCCGCCTCCCGCACCATCACCCCCGCGTATTCCGGTATGCGCTGCCGATGAAACGCCGGTTGCGCCACTTGCCGCTGCGCGCGATGCTGAGCGCCCTCGCTGGTGATCATGCCCTCGCCCAGTAACATCTTGCTGCGTCGGACGGTCCGCTCCTTCACAAAGTTGTCGTTCTGCACCACCAGCACTTCGCGGATGTAGTCGGGATGATTCAGGAAGACAATGTGATTCCAGCCGATTTTGTAGTGGGCAATGTCGCCGTATTCCTGAACGAGATGCTGGAACAAAAGAATCGGGTTCGCAGGTCGAAACCGGCGCCAGGCGAACCACAGCAGATTCCGCTCAAAGCCGGGCGGAAAGCGGTATTCCCGCCGCCCGGCCGCGGGCTCGCGGACATCATTTCGTGCTGCGGTCGCCATTTACCAAGAGTATCAGTCGGCCAGGAGTCCCGGAGGGACTCTTGATAGTAGCCCGCCAGTTCCACTGGCGGGTAGGGCGTAGATCCTCGATTCGTGCCATAGGCACGACTGAACCAGAGTCTCGACCGTTCAGGCGTCCCTACAGGACGCGAGGCAACCGCCCTCCATATCCCGCGTTGGAAACGCCGGGCTATTGTCAGATGTCCCTACCGGGACATCATTGTGCCCTTGATTTATGTACCTGCCTTGCCCGCAGATTAGGGTTTCATCGCCGCCGATTTCTGCAGCACATCCAGTTCCGCCAATACTTCGGCGCTATGGCTGATCGGGTTGACGCTGGTGTAGGCCTTCGCGATTTTTCCCTCTGGATCAATGAGGAATGTATTTCTCGCCGCGAACTTCACGACTCCAAAGTTGGTCAGCGATCCGTAGGCAGCAGTCACTTTGTGGTCCGTATCGGCCAGCAATTTGAAATTGAGCCCTTCCTTGGTGCAGAACTTTTTGTGCGACTCGACGCTGTCGAGGCTCACTCCCAGCACAACTGCATCCCGTTCGGCGTATTTCGGCTGATCGACTTGAAAGTTGTGGGCCTCGCGCGAGCAACCCGGAGTCTGGTCCTTGGGATAGAAGTAAAGAACCACCCACTTGCCACGATAGTCTTTCAGGCTGACCGGCGTGCCCTCTTGCGAAGGCAGGGTGAAGTCGGGAGCACTAGCTCCTTCGGAGGGTTTCACCGAGTGGGACAAAAGCCGCGGAACCAAAAGTATCGCGACAATCACGACCAGCACCAAGAAGATGATCCGGAGCATGCAAACCTCCCGAGCGGACGATACCGATTCTAAACCCAGTCGTTGCCCCGCGGCCTTTGCTACCGCCCCGCGCGAAGGCATAAACCACGAAAGACACGAAGTTTCACGAGGAACAATCTTCGGGCCGGCTTTCCTTAGTGAACCTTCGTGTCCTTCGTGGTGAAAGCCCTTCTCCAGCAAGAATCCACGCGATTGAATTATGATGGAGTATTCGCCAATCCTTGGGGGAGAAATCAGACGTGGCTCAGACCGAAACTGACGGCCTAGAAGTGTTGGAAACCCGAGAGTGGGT
>Ga0209698_10003929_pt1 | contig 16434 bp, 14 predicted proteins | sample LitLauG_LLR_2012_FD_187203 | JGI IMG/M metagenome (GOLD analysis project Ga0209698, IMG submission 187203) | Freshwater sediment microbial communities from Pennsylvania, USA - Little Laurel Run_MetaG_LLR_2012 (SPAdes) (version 2) | ecosystem: Environmental > Aquatic > Freshwater > Creek >...
GCCAATGATGGCGATGCGCGCCCCCACGGGGGGATCGGCGCGGTGCCACGCGTGCACCGCATTGGCCACCGGCTCGATGAGCGCGGCGCGGTCCCACGACAACTCTTCGGCGATCTCGTGCACCGCGTGCGCGGGCACACTGACACGCTCGGCGAAGCCGCCGGCGCGATGCACTCCGAGTAGGCGCCTCGAGCGGCAGAGCTGGGGAAGGTCGCGCGCACAGAGATCACACTCGCCGCAACTCTCCAGTGGATTGATGGCGACGCGTCGTCCGTCGTCGAGACGACCGACGAACTCGTGTCCCATCACGAGCGGGGGGACCCGAAATCCCGGCGTGGCGATGCCGTGCAACTCGCTGCCGCAGATGCCGGCGCGCTCGACGTGCACGACAAGGTCTTGTGCGGGTGCGTCGACGTCTTCGACATCAAGAACCTCAACGATGCCGGGCCCAGTGAACACCAATGCCTTCATCGCCGTTGCGCCTCGCTGGTACTTGAAGTTGACTACTCGACACAGTAGTTGTCACTCGGTACCCGGGAGTGCCCGATGTTGGTACTCGAGGGTGAAGTGGCGTTTTGGAACGGTGCCCCGCGATATCGACAGATCGGGAGTCCGAGGTCGCTGTCGTGGCAGGAGCGTACACTTTCAGTTCGGTCACAATGCTTTTGGCGGAACCCCGCCCCGCGACATTGCGATGTCGCGGGGCGGGGTGTCGATCCGTCGGCGGGTCAGTACTTCTGGACCGCCACGGTGATGGTGGCCGGCATGGTGGTCGCCGAGCCGATGGCGTACACGATGTAGGTCGTACCGGCGGCGAAGTGGAACGTCGCGGGTCCGATAGCGGGCTTGGTCATGGTGCCGTGGGCGTAGACGCTGATGCGGTAGGTGCCTGAAGGAACCGTTGCCGTCGCGGACTTGCCGTTGCGCAGGTTCGAGATGAGCGGAGCCTTCGAGGTCGGACCCGCGTACACGTCGACCCCGGGTGCCTGGGCGGTGTGACGCACGATCACGCGAGCCATGCCCATGGGCACGGTGCTCGTGGGATTGGCGAAGACGCTCAAGGTGGGCTTGCCCGCCGCGGTCAGGTTGGCCACGACCGTCGCGTTCTCACCGGCCACCACCGAGACCGACGCGGCCAAGAGGGGTGTGGTGGTCGAGGCGGCGCCGAAGGGGCGGATGGCCAGGGCGTACTTGCCCGGCGTGAGGCTCACGGGCCCGACGACGGTGCCGAATTTGAAGTCCTTGATGAGTGCCTTGCCGTTGGCGTAGACGGTGACCGGCACCTTGGGGATGCCGTGGATGATGGTCACCTGAGCCGTGGTGGGCATCGAGGCGGCGTGGGCGGGGACAGTGGCGATGACGGCTCCGGCGGTGGACGTGAGAACGGCCAGGGCCGTGGCGCTGACTCGGGTGCGTAGACGCATGGTGGAAACTTCCTTGCTAGGTCGTCCAGCGATTTGCTGTACGAACACTGCATTCGTGCACGGGCGTGGTGCGGTTGCACCAACTTCGAGAAATCTGCCCGCCTCGCCCCCTAGGGTGCAACCAAAGGGCCCCGGCCAACGAAAGACAAGCGTGGAGAATTTCGGAATCGACGTGGCACCACCGCTCGTGGATGACCTGTCACGCCGCCTCCGCCGCGGCGAGGAGTCGGCCTTGACCGAGGTGTACGCGACGCACGGCCCATCGGTGAAGGCTTACGTCGCGCGTTTCGTTCCGACTGACGAGGTCGACGACGTCATGCAGCAGACCTTCATCGAGGTATGGCGCTCGCGTGACCGGATCGACGCGTCGCGACCGCTCATCGCCTTCATCCTTGACGTCGCGCGCAAGCGGTCCATCGACTTCTTGCGCAAGCGTCGTCACGACGTGGTGGACGTGAGCCAGATTCGAGAGCTGGTCGGACACGATGGCGACGATGTGGTCAACCAGATGGCCTGGGCGAGTGAGGTCCGCCGCGGGCTCGACACGTTGCCCGAGGATCAGCGAACAGTGATCGTGCTGGCGTATTTTGAGGATTTGACCCAAGTGGAGATCTCGCGCCGTTTAGACGTGCCGCTCGGCACCGTCAAGGCGCGGATGGCCCGGGGCTTGGCCCGACTAGCCCAACGGATTGAACAGGAAGAGTTACTGCGATGACCACCCACTACGACGAACAACTCAGCTCGCTGCTGGCGGGTGAACTATCCGGTGACGAGACCCGCGAGGTGGTCGCGCACCTTCGCGAGTGCGGCGAGTGCACCTCCGCGCTGATCTCGGTGGCGCTGGCCCACGGCGCACTGCGCGCGGCACGACGTTCGATGGCCGCGGACTCGGCCACGCTGGGCGTGCCCACGTTGCCGACGTCCCTGCCGGTGCCCACGTCGGTGTCGCTGCCTCCCCTCGTGGTGCCGCGGCGCCACGTTGGACGACTCGTCGGCGTGGCCGCCGCCGCGCTCGTGGTGATCGCTGCTTCGATCGGCATCATCAGCTCGGCCTCGCGACCCCCGGCCGCGAACGTGGCGGTGGCGTCGCTGCACCACTTGGACGCCCCCGCCTCGGTGGTGGGCGAGGTGAGCGTGCACGCCACCGCAGTGGAGCTCGAGATGTTGGTGAGCACCCAGGGATTGCCCGCCGCACCGGCCGACCACTTCTACGAGGTGTGGTTGCTCGCTCCCCAGACCAACAAGATGCTCCCGCTCGGAGTCCTGTCGGTGACCGGGACCAGCACGTTCCACATCTCGCGCCCCCTCATGAATCAGTTCTCAGCGGTGGACATCTCGCTGCAGGACAACAACGGCAGCCCGCAGCATTCGACGATCAGCGTCCTGCGCGGCACCGTGACGGCCGTGTAGGCGTTTAGAGCCCCGAACGCTGGCGGATGCTGCGCGCCAGAGCGGAATTGTCGTCGTCGCCGTGTCCCTGGGCGATCAACTCGTCCTCGAGGGAGGCGGCGAGCGCGGCCACCGGGAGATCCACGTCCGTCTGGTCCGCCAGGTCCAGAGCGATACCCAGGTCCTTTCGGTGCAGGGAGATCTTGAAGCCGAGTGGATAGTCGTCGGCGATCATGCGGCCACTGCGATTGGTCAGAATCCACGAACCCGCGGCACCACCCGAAAGGGCGGCCACCACCTTGTCCATGTCGAGGCCGGCCTTCAGCCCGAGGGTGATCCCTTCGGCGACGCCCAAGTAGACGCCCGCGATGATCACCTGATTGACCGCCTTCGTCCACTGCCCGGCCCCGAGCTCGCCGACGTGGGTGATGGTTGAACCCATGACGCTCAAGATGGGCTGAGCGCGTGCGACGTCGGTCGCGTCGCCCCCGACCATGATCGAGAGGGTGCCTCGTTGCGCTCCTTCTGAGCCCCCCGACACCGGCGCATCGACCCAGTGGACCTGTTGCGCGCGCAGGCGTTGGGCGAAGTCGATGGTCGCCAGGGGACTGATGCTGGAACAGTCGATCACCAGCGAGCCCGGTGCCAGGCCCGCGGCCAGCCCCTCGGGGGCGAAGACGACGTCGTGCACTTGAGGAGAGTCGGTGACGCAGATGACGACGATGTCACAGTGGGCGGCCAGCGCGGCGGGTGATGCGGCGGGCGACGCCCCGAGGGCCACCAGGTCGGTGTCACGACCCGCGGTCCGGTTCCAGACGGTGACGTCAAAGCCGGCGCGCACGAGATGGGCGGCCATGAAGGCGCCCATGGTGCCCAAGCCGACGAAGCCGACGCGCACGGTGGTCTCGGGGTGCTCGCTCACGGGATTCTCTCAATCACTGGGGTCGACGTGGGTGGTCGTCGACATGGGACGGGGCCACTCTACGTCGTGGGGGACGCAGGATTAACGTTGCCGGGAGGCGTCTTCCCTGGACGCCGGATCGGAACCTCACGTTGATCGACCCCTACCGTCGACGCCTGGCGCTGCTCGTGGCCTCGTGCTACTTCATGGAGAACCTCGACGGCACTATCGTGACCACGGCCGCGCCGAAGCTTCGAACTGCGCTGCACGCGTCCTCGACGGCCATCGGACTGTTGATCGCGACCTATCTGATCACCTTCGCCGTGTTCATCCCGGTGGGCAACTGGCTGATGTCGCGGATGGGCGAGCGTCGTTTGTTCCTCTCGGCGATCGCGATGTTCACACTGGCGTCACTGCTGTGCGCCCTGAGTCACAACCTCACCGAGCTGGTCCTCGCGCGCTCGGTGCAGGGGGTGGGGGCCGCGCTGATGGTGCCGGTGGGTCGCATCGTGGTGCTCGCCAACGCCCCCAAGACCGACATCATGCGACTGGTGGCGTACATCGTGTGGCCGAGCCTCTTGGCGCCCGCGCTCGCCCCCTTGGTGGGTGGCGTCATCGTCACCTTCGCCAGCTGGCGCTGGCTGTTCTTGCCCAACGTGCCCCTGGGGCTCGCGGCGTTCATCGCCGGACTGATCTTGATGAAGCCCTCGACGCGGCGCCACGTCGAGGGAGCCGGCTTGGACTGGCGAGGGCTGCTGCTCACCGCCGTCTCCCTCGGCGGGCTGGTGTACAGCGCGTTCGTGGCGGGCGAACTCACGTCGTCGTGGGTCGGGGTCGGTGCCGACGTCGCCGGGTCGCTGCTGGTGCTGGGCGCGGCGCTGAGGTACCTGCGGCGCCGGCGCGACCCGTTCCTCGACATCGCGGTCTTCAAGGTCACGACGTTCACGCAGTCCCTGCGCGGCATCGTCCCCTTCACCATGACGGTCGGCTCGGTGCCCCTCCTGCTCCCGCTGATGTTCCAGGACCGCTTCGCCTGGAGCCCGATCAAGTCCGGCGCCATCGTCCTCTTCGTCTTCATCGGCAACGTGGTCGCCAAGCCGTCGACGACGCCGCTGCTCAATCGCTTCGGCTATCGACGCGTCCTGCTGGCGTCGACCACCGCGGTGAGCCTGTCGATGCTGGTCTTCGCCCTCTTCGATGCGTCGACGCCCGTCGCGGTGATTGCGGGCGTCGCCTTCGCCAACGGCGTGGTGCGCTCGATCGGCTACTCCGGTCTCTTGACCCTGGTCTACAGCGACGTGCCCGAAGAGCACATGTCGCACGGTACGACGCTCGCGGCGACGGTGCAACAGGTCGCGGCCGGCTTCGCCGCGTCGGCCGGTGTGGTCGCCCTACGCATCGGCAGTTCGCTCAGCCACGGCACGCCGCTCACGTCGCAGAGTTCCTACCGGATCGCCTTCGTGCTGCTGGCGGCCCTGGGCTCACTGTCGGTGTTCAACGCCTTCGCGCTCGACCCGCGCGCGGGTGACGCCCTGCGCACGGTGCCCGCGCGACGCCGCCGCGTCTAACCCTCGGTCAAGGTGCCGCCCGGGACCATCGCCAGCTCAGCGTGGTTCAGGTGCGCCTCGTGATCGGGAGACGTGGTGGGGATGAAGATCGCCGCGATGACCGCAAGGGCAGTGCAGCCCGCCAGGAAGATGAAGCCATGGGTGTAGCCCGATTCGGCCGGGGCGCCCGACGTCAACATCTTGGACGTCACGATGCTCGACATGACCCCCGCGCCGACGGCGCCGCCGATGGTGCGGATGTTGGCGTTCATGCCGCTCGCGACGCCGGTCTGGTTCGAGGGCACGGCGCGAACGATGAGGTTGGACATCGCCGAGAACGCCAGACCCAGCCCGATCCCGAGGAGGGAGCTCGCGAGATAGATCTCACCGGCCGTCGAGTGCGCGACCGCCAGGACGACGTAGCCGCCACCCGAGATGGCCGATCCCACCACGACCGCGGTCTTGGAGCCGAAACGCGCGGCGATCTTGCCCGAATAGAGACCGACGAAGAACATGCCGAGCGACAGGGGTATCAAGAACAGACCGGAGGCGGTGGTGCTGGCGGTGAATCCGTAGCCCACGCGGCGCGGGGTCTGGACGAATTCGGGCAGGAACGCGAAGACCGAGTACATGCCGATGCCGAAGAGGAAGGCCACCAAATTGTTGGTCCACACCGCGGGAATGCGCATCATCTTCATGTCGACGACCGGATCGTTGACCTTGAGCTCGACGATCACCCAGACGACCAGGAGGGCCAGTCCGAGGCCACCGATGGCCAGCGTCTTGGTGGCGAACCAACCCCACGTGGGAGCCTCGGAGACCGCCAGCAGCAATGCCACCAGCCACGCGGATAACAACAGCGCCGCGGAGATGGAGATCCGTCCGGGCGAGCGGACGGGGGATTCGGGTACGAGGAAGTAGGTGAGGACCGCGGCGATCGACGTCATGATGAAGGGGATCCAGAACAACCAGTGCAGCCCCAGACCCTGCAGGATCGGTCCGGCGATGATGAGACCCGCGCCGCCGCCGACGGCGGTCATCGCGGCGATGGTCCCGATGGCCGAGGCCAGCTTCTCGCGCGGGAATTCGTCGCGGATGATGCCGAAGGCGAGGGGGATGACGCCGCCACCGATACCTTGGACCGCGCGCCCGATGATGAGCACGGTGACGTTGGTGGCCAGGCCGGCGATGACCGAGCCCAGCGACAGTGCCACGAGCGTCGCCACCATCATGTGCTCCTTGCCCAGGATGTCACCCACGCGGCCCATGACCGGGGTGAAGATCGACGCCGACAAGAGATACGCCGTGACGACCCAGGTGACGGTGTTCTGGGTCGTGTGCATCGATGCTTGGATGGTGGTCAGCGCGGGGATGACCATGGACTGCAGGAGGGCGTACGCGGAGACCCCGAGCACGAGGACGCCAAAGGTGACTTTGTAATTGGCGCGTTCTAATGTCGTGGTCAAATTGATTCCTTGCTGTGAGATGAACGTAGAGCAAACAGGGCGGATTGCCGTTGCGCGGGGGTGAAACGGGAACCGTGACGCAACGAATCGACGTGAACCGCGGGGTCTGCTCGAAGGACGGGACGTCGTCGTGACTTCGTGACGATAGCTCACAACGATTCTAACTTGTCGCGGCCGGTTTCGTGCGCAAAAGCTTAGTTAGTTACCGTCGAAGGCGATGGGCGATGAATAGGCCTTCAACGAGTCGTGGACTCGACGGACGTGGTGGTACACGCCAACTGATTCACTCACGCGACTGTCACTTCCCGCGACGATGCGGACCCCCCGACGAACGAGTTCGTGAATGACCCGGTCCCCGGGACAAGCCCACTTCTCATTCACCTCCACCCACGTCTTCGTCGAACGGGCATGATCCGCGAACTGTCGCAGTTGTGCCGACGTCATCAGCAACTCGTCAATGCCGATTCTCTTCAAGAAACTGAAGGGGTGGGCAATGATCGACTGCTCGATAAGACCCATCGCCGCCACAGTCGCTTCGACGAGTCGTGAGATCACCTCGTGGGGCGTCATCGCTCCGTGCGCGAGTAGCGAGCGTACACGATGTGGTGACAGCGGGCCATCGGTGGAGGGGAGGAATTGGTCGGAAATCAGCACATGGTCGACGTCGGGCCACGAGGGACCCTCGAGGTGTGCGCGCAGGTCATGGAAGTCGACCTCGAGGCCGGTGAGGATCTCGATGTCCGTCATCGGTCGAAGAGATTGGACCTCGGCGAACGCATCAGTCACCCGTGAGGAGGAGGTGAGCCGTTCCACGAAACATATGCTTCGTAGACCTGCCCATTCCGCCTCTCGAAGACTCTCTTCCGTCGTGCCGGTCACGTCGACGCCGTTCGGAAGGTGCACGTGATAATCCTGATCAATGCGTAAAGGACTCATCGCAGGCGCGAGGCGATGCGGTCAGGCCAATGCAAAGAAGAGTCCCATGTCATCGGGACAAATCGAGTGCCGACGGCACGAATGATGCTCGTGAATCTATCCACGGAGACCTCTCTTGTTCGAGAACAAGTGTGCCAGGAGAAAGTTGCGTCATCGACAGAAGACGGTTGCTGTCGAGTTGCAAGATCCACACGAATCCCCGTCGGATTGACCGGCTGGTGAGGCGGAGGAATTAACGGAGCCGTCGATATCGATAGCCGTAGCCGCGTACCGCCTCGATGCGACTCTTTTCGATCGTTGCCCACCCCAATTTGCGCCGCAGTCGTAGCAGTGTGAATTTCACTCGGTCGGGTGCGTCGCTGTAGGGGTCGTCCCATACCAGGTGCAGCAGTTGCGAAACCGATAGTGCCTGCCCCTCGTGCTCCACGAACGTCTGCAGCAGTTGGAATTCGAGCGACGTGAGGTTCACCGGTTCTCCGTTGACCAGGACCTCGCGTGCGCCCCAGTTCACGACCAGTTCGGCATCGGTGTAGATATTCTCCGACCCCGCAATCGGGGCGGGTACCAATCGACTGCGTCGGATGAGGGCATCGATGCGCGCACCGAGCTCACGCACGCTGAAGGGTTTGGTCACGTAATCGTCGGCCCCCGTCGTGAGCCCACGGACCTTGTCGCTTTCACGGTCCTGGGCGGTGAGCATCATGATGGGCACGTCGGACAACTCACGCAGGCGCTCCAGGACGTGCCATCCGTCCATCTGGGGCAGGCCGACGTCGAGGATCACCAGGTCGACGGGCTCCTTGAAGAAGGTGCTCAGCCCCTCCTTGCCGTTGCCGCTTCGTAGCGCGGAATAGCCGTGACGCTCGACGATGATGGCGATCGCGCCGGCGATCTCGTCGTCGTCTTCGACAATGAGAACACGGGGCGTGTTGCTGGTACTCACGCCTCCAGTGTCCCATCGATGGAGGCGGGCGCGAGAGTATTTTCTGATGAGTCGCCGATCACGGGTAGGCGAACCTCGAAGATTGTTCCGTGGGGTTCATTGTCGAGGACCCGGATCGTCCCGTCGTGGTGGCGAACAATGACGTCGACGATGGAGAGCCCCAGACCCGTGCCGGGTACCAGGTTGTCCAGCGTGTTGGCACCTCGGTAGAAGCGGTCGAAGATCAGGTCCACCTCGTTGGGGTCGATGCCGATGCCCGTGTCAGCGACGCTGATGACCACGTGCCCCTCCTCGCGCCGGGTGCTCACGGTGACACTGCCTTCCTCGGGGGTGAACTTCAGGGCATTGGTCATGAGGTTGAAGCACATGCGCTCGATCTGCGAGAGGTCGGCCATGATGTGCGCGCCGTGAGCCTTGGTCTCGATGACGAATGCCAGGCCCGCTTCGACGGTCGGGGCCAGAGTGTCGTACGCAGATTGGACGATCGGGTCGATGGCGACCTCCTCGAGCTCTGAGGCCATGATCTCTGCGCTGAAGTTCGAGAGCGACAAGATATCCTCGACTAACCGTGAGAGTCGGTGCGCGTTGCGCTCGATGATGTGGATCATGTGCTTGTCTTGGACCGTCATCTGCGGGTCGTCGGCGAGTAGTTCGGCGTAGGCGACGATGCTCGCGAGCGGGGTGCGCAGTTCGTGCGAGAAGGTCGAAAGCATCTCGTCGCGAGTGCGGTCCAGCGTCTGAAGCTGGTGCAGGAGCCGCTGCTGGCCCTGGAACAGTCGCGCACTCATGACGCCGCGCCCGAGGTCCGCGGCGACGAAGTCGATGATCGAGGTATCCCCCCAACGAGTCTCGGCGCCCATCCGGCCCAGGATGATCAGTCCGATCAACACCCCGTCGTTGGAGAAGAACGGACTGATCAGCAGGTTGAACCCACCGCCCGAGACGGGCGCCACGTCCCACATCACCTGGGCCAGGTCGCCGTCGGGCTCGTGGATACTTCGTGTGAGTCGCGACGTCACGGCGTCGCGCTCGAGCGCGAGGAAGCGGTCACTCAACTCGACCTCGCGCACCTCGCCCGCGTCCTGGCCCGCGCCGAACTTTGCCGAACGCCACGCCAACGCGTGCGACGTGACGGCACCCTTCTCGTCGGCGAGCTGCACGACCGCGACGTCGGCACCCATCACCGGTCCCAGGGCCGCGACGATGTCGTAGTTGAGGCGGGCCACGTCGCCCGGGTCGCCGGTGCGTTCCTCCATGAGGTCGGTGTAGACCTTCATGCGACTCAAGATGTCGTAGCGCTGGGCCTGTGAGTATTTGAGGCGGTCGTAGGCCTCGCGTAGTTCGCCGGTGCGCACCTTGACCGTCTCCTCGAGGCTGTTGCGTTGCGCGAGTGCGTCACCGACTGCGGTGGCCAAGGCCGAGTGCACTCGTGACACGCTCTCTTGCATGTTGTTGAACGCGAGGGCCATCTCGCCGAACTCGTCGCGTGATCGGATCTCGAGGGGGGTGACCGAGAAGGTGAAGTTGGCGGCCTCCAGCTGTCCGCTCGAGAAGGCCTCCATGGCCCGCGAGAGATCAGCCAGCGTGTCTTGGGACAAAGTGGTCGCCGCACTGGAGATCTTGTCCGCGTTGTGGGCGATGACGCCCGGCAGGATCAGCCCCACGCTGATCGTTAACAGACCGACCGCCACGAAGATGTCCTTGAGCAAGGAGATCAGCGCCACGTCGTTCGAGCTCAACGAGTTGATCGCGATGACGTAGCCCACGCCGTTAAGGGCGAAGACCACCATGAGGGCACCGGTGAGCTTGATGTGCAGCGAGCGGCGCGGGATCTTCGTACCCTCGCCGCGGTGGTCGAAGTAGACGCGCCAGATGTAGGCGAGCGAACCTGAAAACGCGAGGACCAGTCCGAAGAGGACGGTGGGGATGCCGAACTGTTCGAAGCCGAGCACGGTGGAGATCGTCCACGCGCTCGCGGCGACGACGCCGAGGCGCAGACTCCAGAGAGTGGCGCGATAGGGACGGGGTCGATCGGGTTCGTGGCGACGCAGCAGCCACACCGCGATGCTGGGTGATCCGATGCCGATCAAGTACGTCAGGTTCGCCGCGGCGATGATCGACGTGGGGTCGCCGGCGAGCAAGAACACGATAGAGAATGCCGCCGTGATGCAGATCGCGACGACGGGGGCGTCGGTGCGCGGGTGGCGGTAGCCAAACGTGCGCGGCAGGAGTCCGTCCTCGGAGAGTTGCGAGAGGGTGCGTGCGGAGCCCGAGAGCGGCTGGATGGTGCCCGAGAACATGTTGAGTGCGATGAACCAGATGCCCGCCGCCTTGCCGAGACTTCCGACCAGGGGCGCGAAGGAGGGACCGATCAGCGAGGCCAGGTCGCCCTGGAGCTTGGCCGAGCCGAAGAGGCCCAACCACACCACGGGCATCACCACGAAGTAGATGAGCGCCACGACGCCCGACGTCCACATCGCGCGCGGCTGGTCGTTCGCGGGGTCCTTCATCTCGCCGATGTGACACGCCGCGGCCTCAAAAGCGGGGGCGGCGAAGCCGATGAGGTAGAGCCCCGCCATCGCGCTGGTCAATTTGCCAAAGGCCCCGGCGAAGGGAGTCACGAGGTGGAACGACGACGCTTGGTGCCAATCGACGGTTCCGGCGAAGATCGGGATGAGCGACGTGCCCAGGGCCAGGAGTCCGGCGGCGCAGGCGATGGGCACCGCGAGGCGAACGGCCCAGCGCAAACCGCAGAGGTTGACGCCCATGAAGAGCAGAACCAACCCCGTCGCGAGGACCTTGATCGGGACGTCCGGCAGGTACCACTGATGGATGGCGTCGGCGGAGAAGATCGCGGTGAGCCCGCACGTGGGAACCCAGCCCCACCAGTAACACACCCCGGTGAGATTCGACAAGACGGCACCGTAGGGACGGAACGCCTCGGCGCACGTGGCCGCGATGCCACCCACCCGGTTGGGGAACATGCAGGAGAGTTCGATCCATCCCGGGGTCGCAAAATACGCCAGGACCAGTCCGAGAACCAACAAAACGATGGCGAATGAGCCTTGAGTCGCGAGGAGTGCACCGATGAGGAAGATGGATTGGTTGGAGCCACCCAGTGCGAGGGCCGTGGCTCCCCGCCACGAGATGGTACGCGGATGGGGTCGTAGCGTGTTGTCGCCCATCGGCGTCGTGGTCGTCACGTCAGCAGTTCAATCGCGACGTGCAGAGGGATGCTGGCGCTAATGCCCCCTCGAGAGCGCACCAGCTGATGAGCGCGGACGAAGGGAGGTGAATGGCCACTAGCGACCACTGTAATCCGGTACCCTTTGCCACTTTCTGATGCGAGGACCCGAAGAAGGTGAAGAAACGTGTAACGCGCTGGACCTCGTCGGGACGGTTTCTATGGCAACCCTGCCGAGTCGAAGGAGATTGACGTGAAGAAGAATGCAGCATTTCGGGCGGGCGCCGTGGTGGCACTGCTGATGGGAGTCGGGCTGGTCGGCGTGAGTTCGGCCGGTGCGTCGCCGCGACACGAGAGTGGGCACGCGTTGTTCGCCGAGACGGATGCGGCGACGGGTAACAGTGTCATCAGCTACACCCGCGCCACGGACGGCACCATCTCGTACTTTGCGACCTACCCCACGGGCGGCCTCGGCGCGGTGGCGGCGGGGGCGACGGCGGACCCGTTGGCCAGCCAGGGCGGCCTGGCGCTCATCAACAACGGCAATGAGCTCGTCGCTACGAATCCCGGCAGCAACACGATCTCGGTTTTCGCGGTCGAGGGTGCGCGCCTCGAGCTCCTCGCCCAACTGCCCAGTGGCGGCACGTTCCCCAATTCGGTGAGCACTTCGGGCCAGTTGGTGGCGGTCCTCAACGCCGGTGGCGCCGGCTCGGTGTCCGAGTTCCGTTGGGACGACCACCGGCTGGTCGCGCTGAGCGCGCAAACGCGTTCCTTGGGCCTGTCCAACGCCAACCCCCCCTTCTTCTTGGCGGGAGCGGGTCAAGTGGGTTACACCCCCGACGGGTCGCACCTCGTGGTGACGACCAAGCACTCGACTGATTCATTCGAAGTGTTCTCCGTGTCGGCGCGCGGCGACCTGGGAACGTCGCCGGTGGTCACCGCGGCGCACAGCCCCGTACCCTTCGCGTTCAACTTCGACAACGCCGGCAACCTCGTCGCCGTCGAAGCACTGAACTCGAACGTCAGCACCTATCACGTCAACGCGGACGGCAGCCTGACGTCATTGGGTTCCGTCACCGACGGGGCCCACGCGCTGTGCTGGATCTCCACCGCGCAGGGCTACTTCTTCGGCGACAACGCGGGCAGCGCGACCGTGAGCTCGTTCACCGAGGGAGCGGGTGGCGCGCCGGTGCTCGTCAACGCCACGGCGGCGACGGCGCACGCCGGGACCACGGACTCGACTGTCTCGCCCGACGGCGACTTCTTGTACGTCGAGAGTGGTGGCGCGGGCACGGTTGACGTCTTCGCCATCGGATCGAACGGTACCTTGAGCCCCGTGGAGACGCTGTTCAACCTGCCGGTGGCGTCGGAGGGCATCGTCGCGAGTTGAGAATCCCGTCACGACGCAACGCGGCCCCGGCGACTCGCCGGGGCCGCGTTGTCGTCGTCACACCAAACGGCGCTCGCTCGCCCAATTGGACAGCTGGTGACGGGTGGAGAGTTGAAGTTTGCGCAAGACCGACGAGACGTGACTCTCGACGGTCTTGGTCGAGATATCGAGTTCGCGCGCGATGTCGCGGTAGATGTAGCCGCGGGCGATCAGGCGCAGGACCTGGCGTTCGCGCGGGGTGAGCTGGTCGAGGTCGGGATCGATGCCGGACGGGGCGGGACCGCTCGAAGAGAGCGAGAACGCGTCGAGGACGAAGCCCGCCAAACGCGGCGAGAAGACCACATCGCCGTCGTGCACCCGGTAGATCGCGTCGACCAGGTCGGGCCCGAGGATGTTCTTGGTCACGTAGCCCCGCGCGCCGGCGCGCACCACGCTGATGACGTCGGCCGCGGCGTCCGAGACCGACAAGGCGAGGAAGCGGACGCTCGGCGCTCGCTCGCCCACCGCGCACAAGACGGCGAGACCGCCGCCGTGGGGCATGTGCACGTCGAGCAAGACCACGTCGGGCAGTCTCTCCAGAATGAGTTCGATGGCCGCCTCGACCTCGTCCGCTTCGCCGATGATGTCGACGTCGCGAGAGATCTCGGTGCGAATGCCTGAACGGATCAGTTCATGGTCGTCCACCAGGAAGACGCGCGGCTGCGTCATACGCTCACGCCGCTGCGGCTCATCGACATTCGAACCTCGGTCCCTTGTCCCGGGATGGAGCGGACGTCCGCGCGTCCGCCGTGCGCCGAGACCCGTCCCACGATCGACTGGGTGATGCCGTGACGATCCTCGGCCACGTGGTCAAGGTCGAATCCGACGCCGGTGTCGCGCACGAACACCGACACCGAGGTGGGCTCGACCTCCCCGTAGATCGAGAGGTGTGACACCTGCGACCACTTCGCCGCGTTGATCGCCGCCTCTCGCGTGGCCGCCGTCAGCGCCGCGATGCGCGTGTCGCCGGGGCAGTCCCCCACGATGACGAGCTCGACGGTCACCCCATAGGCACTCTCGACGTCACTCTCGATGCCGCGGAGCTGTTGGGCGAAGGAATCGTGGGAGTCGTCACGACTTTGGGCGTGCTCGGGCGCGAAGAGCCAGTGGCGCAATTCGCGCTCTTGGGCGCGCGCGAGGCGCACGACGTCGGTGGGGCTGTGGGCGGCCTTCTCGATCAGGGTCAGGGTCTGCAGCACCGAGTCGTGGACGTGAGCGACGAGCTTGGCGCGTTCTTCGACGCGCACCCGCTCGCGGCGCTCGCGCGACAGGTCTCGCACACTGTCGAGCCACCAGGGCGCGAGGAGGATTGCGGCACCCAGCGCCAGGGCCCCGGCGCCCACGACGGCGTGGAAGGCGCCGCCCCAGACGCCGCCCAATTGACGAAGGGTCTCGAGTCCGATCACCAGCAACACGATGCCCGGCACGAAACGCCACGCGAGTGCGCGCCACCCCCGCGCCGACGAGGCGCCCAGAATGGGCGTGGCGTTGACCACGTCTTGGAGATGGTTCCTCTCGTCGCGCGATGAACCGAACCAGACGGCGACGACGGCCACGACGCCCAAGAGGAGTGGCCACGACGCCACGCCGCTCCAGTGCTTGGCGAAGTCGCCCAGCGCGAGGAGGGCGACCAACGCCCCGAGGAACGCCAACAAGATGATGTGTGACTCACGACGTGAACCGACCAGTCGCTGGGCCACGCTGCGATCCTCACCCCACCGCGGCACCCAGACCCAGGCCCCCATGTAGATGAGAAGTCCCGCGCCGAAGAAGAGGACCGACAGACTCACGATGATCCTGACGACTTGCTCACGCACACCGAGGCGCACGGCGAGGCCGGCGCACACCCCACCCAGCACCGCGTTGCGGGTCGAGCGCGTCATGGGTCGCTGGGGCACCCCGATGACGGGAGCAGGCGACGTGAGAGGTGACGTCATGGCGGCCGTCCTTTCTCGATACCGACCCCAGTCTCTCACCGCGCGCCCGCGGCGACACTGGGGGAATACCCTGAACCCCTGGGGCCCACCAAGGGTTTCCCCCCATTGTCGCGCCCGTGCGGATTCCGTAGTTTGGTGCCGTGAGCGACAACTTCCCCAACGACGGCACGGCGAGTGAGACTGCGACGAGCGACGATGCCACCGTCGATCCTTCGCAGATCCTCGGCGACGAACCGACACCCGTGACCCCTGCGTCAGTGCGACTGCGCCGCAGCCGGGACCATCGCGTGATCGCCGGCGTCTGTGGAGGGCTCGCCGAGCGCTTCGACGTCAACGACAACCTGGTGAGGGTGGTCTTCGTGGTCCTGACTCTCTTCTATGGCCTCGGAGCCGCCATCTACCTCGTCCTGTGGGCCGTGGTTCGCTCGAACGACTCGGGCGCCACCGTGGCGACGCCGCGGCCGGTGACGCGGCCGGTGACGCCCGTCTCCACCTCGCGGCGTCTGACGATCGCCGTGGCGGCCGGTGTGATCGTGTTGGCGGGGTTCATCATCAACGTCGCGCACCCGTTTCGGCTGTTGGGACCGGGTCTCGCGCTGGCTTGGATCATCTTCTTGGTGGTGCTCGCGATCATCGCCGTCGGTACGCCGGCGCGGCGCGTGACGCCGCGTCGCATCGTGGGTGTCATGTTCCTGGTCGGGACCAGCGTCATCGTCGTCATCCTCGGCACGGCGTGGAGTCTGCTCGAGTCGACCGGGGTGAGTCTCGCCGGTGGCAACGGCGAGCACATCTGGCAACCAACGTCGCTGGGCCAAGTGATGCACAGTTATCGCACGGAGTTCGGGGTCGGCACCCTGGACGTCAGCGCCGTCGAGTTTCCCGCCAGCGGCTTCGTCATCCACGCCAGCGTGGCCGCGGGGGAACTACGCATCGTGGTGCCCGCCGACGCCGTCGTCAGTCTGAGCACCAACGTGGGGATCGGCACGGTGGTGGAGGATTCCCCCGTGTCGATCCCGGGCATCTCGACGGCGGCCTTCACGTCGCTGCCCGTCGGACGCAGCGTCGCGCAGACTGGCCGATCCCCGCACCTGATGATCGATGCTCGCGTGGGATGGGGTCAGATTGACCTGATGAGAGTGGCGCCCGGCGGGTCGTAACACGATGTCAACGCCCGTCTTAAGGCTGCCTTAACAAGTCTTTAGTCGATTCTGTTGGGAGTGGCCTACATTGTCCCTCTCGGCGCCGGAGGTGCCCGGAGGAGGATGGCGACCATGGGAC